>VAOU01004812.1_pt1 | contig 34938 bp, 48 predicted proteins | sample 3393871 | NCBI WGS metagenome assembly VAOU01 (sample SAMN08290440, study PRJNA428436) | hydrothermal vent metagenome | isolation source: Deep-sea hydrothermal vent chimney | place: Atlantic Ocean: South-mid Altantic Ridge | depth 1820 m m
AAAAATAAATGCCATCACAACCAAGAAAGCGTTTTCTCTTTATCTTCTTTTTTTGTTGTTAAATCAATAAAAATTTCTTCAAGGGATTGATATGTCTCTTGGGTTATTTCATTTTTTATTTTGTGACGGATGTCCTTTGTTGCCGATTGAAAAACTATTTCTCCTTTGTTAATAATCGCTACTTCGTCGCAAAAATCTTCAACTTCAACCAATGAATGCGATGTGATTAAAATAGTAGAACCATTATTTCTAAATTTGTTTAGAATATCTTTTATTTTTTTTCTTGAAATGGGATCTACATTCTCAAATGGCTCATCCATTAATAATATCTTTGGCTTATGAATTATTGCCGAGGCAAATGCTAATTTCTTTTTCATACCCTGAGAATATGTTTCAATCAAACGGTCTTTTGCTGAAGTTAAATCAAAAAAATCAAGTGTCTCTTTTATTCTTTTTTCCAGAATATTTTTATCAATTTTATAAACCTTTCCAACAAACCTAAGATGTTCTTCACCGGTTAACCCCTCGAATAAATTAAGAACTTCAAGAATAACTCCAATTCTTTTCTTTATTTCAATGGAATCTTTCCTCAAATCATATCCAAGTAATTTTACTTCGCCCTCGGTTGGAAGAATCATTCCTGTAAGTATATTTATTGTTGTTGACTTTCCCGCTCCATTTGGTCCCACATATCCAAATATCGATCTTTCAGGCACTGTTAGGGTTAAATTATCTATTGCAAGCAAACCATTATACTTTTTACTTAATCCGTTTATTTTAATCATGTTTTTATCAGTTTTTTATAAATATTTTCTTTTTGTTTATATAATAATGAAGAAGCATAAGAAACCATCTTTTTGTAAAAGATGAAAAGGAGAATAAGAATCACGCTCATAATCGAATAAAAAACTAATCCTGTACCTAATTTATAAAGTATAAAAAGAATTGCTGCCGGTAAAATCAAATATATCATTAAACCTATAAAACCGAGCAAAGAAAAACTTCGCTGCTGCCTTTTAGAAAATGAACTTTCTTTGAAATCTACAGGGTAAGGATTTCTAACGGATACAATATTGGAAAACATAAGTAAAGTAAAATTAAGTATCAGGTATAAAAGAATAATTACGGGAAAATATTCAAATGAAAAAAGAGTGCTTAAAACTACACTAATTAATAAAATTACCGGCAGCCTTACAAACAGAAAACTTATATTTTTTGAAATCACCAAAGCATTAAAATTAACATTTGAATACATATAAAATCCAAATCCTTGTTTTTCTAAACCCCAGATATTACTAAGAAAAAAATCCCATATTAACACCGGGAATGTTATTACAAAAGCAACAGGCAAATAAATACTATTATAATACTTGCCGTGAGTAAAGTACATATAACCTACAAATACCAGCAGCATTACTTCCATAATGATAGCAGTAAGCGAACGGCTGCTACGAAATAAGTATTTAATATCTTTTTCTACATAAAGCTGTAACTTTTCAGGGAAAAAGGATATAAGGCGGCTCAATTGTATTTTAGCCTTTTTTACTTCCTGAGTTTTCTTAAGGATATGTGCCGAGAACAAATTGGCGTGTATAATTTTAATTGAAATGATAAAAACCAAACCGATTATTGAAAATATTATGTTAAGCAGAATTATCTCAAATATCCAATGATTCTGATGGAAAATTGTTAAGGAAAATATAGAGCTAACATTCCAGCTAAGTGGATTATTGTTTATTACTATTTCCCAGGTTAATTTCTCTATAGCCACAAAATAAAGAAGTATTAAAGTTAGTAACACAACAATAGTTGTACGAATTTTAGGTAGGTAGCTAAATAATTTTATTATACTCTGAAATAACTCACTAATTATGTGAACAAAATAAACAAGGCTGAAACAAAAAATTAAGAAAACTATTGCAGTGTATATCGATATTGAAAAGCCACCGGCGCCGGCAATAAGCCCTATTAAAAATTCCATCAGGTAAAGTGATATCAAATCAATAAAACCAATGTTGATATCAAATAAAAATATTGTGGATTTGGTAACCGGAAAAAGTCTGAGAGTATTAAGGTTTAATTGTTTGAAGGTTCGTGCATTATAGGTTACCTTTAAAAGAATTACACTTCCTATCATTTGTAAGAACACTAATCTAATACCGTAAAACGGATCTCCCGCATTTAATTCAGGATGTAAGCGGGTATAACTAACAAGAAACCCCAGGGCAAAACCAAACCCTACAGAAAAAATAGTTAGAAAGATTATTAACGCCGCACCGAAGAGTGTACTTTTAGAAAAGAACCTTTTTCGGTATTCGTTATAAAGTATCCGCCAATACAAATAAAAAATTGATAGCAAAATCAATCCCTTTTATTAAATGTAGATTTATTCTGCATATAATAATATTTTAAATTAGTAATGAAAAAACTCTCTCTTAAAAAGAAGATAAAAGGAATAATATTTTTAATTTTTGAATTATCAATTAAAGTTTGACCATTTAAAAGTGTACAACAATTTAACATAAGACGGCTATCCTGATGTTGCCCACTATCAGAATTATGTTATAATTAATGCCTGCTATATTTGTATGGACAGACTTAAAAGAATAGTTTATTTCAACTAAATAAATTAGCTTTATAATTCTTAATAAGTGCTATCAGTAGGAATAAAAACATCACAAATCCTAAACCACCCAAAATAATGTGATATAATTCTTTACCAAATGAGCTAATAAAAATTATAAATGACACTAATGTGACTAACGAAAGGATTGTTAAAATGACCGCTTTCATATTATCTTCTTTCAAATTAAAAGAAATTTTATTTGTTTTCTTAATTAATATAAGGAGAGGTGGAGAATAACATCAAGGTAAAAAAAATATTTTACAATAACTTAATAAAACATCCCCTTCAGCAGACTCATCAATTCTTTACGTCCCCTCTTTGTAATTGATGAAAAAACCAAAAGATTTTCACCAAAGACCAAATAGGGATAGTGTTCTATAATTCTTTTTTTTGCCTGTGCTAATTGAGATTGATTTAATTTATCTATCTTATTTAATATTACTATATAAGGTGTGGATGATGTTTTAAGTAAAGCATTCAGTTTATCGTCAAGCTCCGTTGGCTTGTGGCGACTGTCAATTAAATGGAATGCTAATTCTACAGATTTTGAACTACGCAAGAAACTTTCAACTAACTTCGCCCATTTTTCTCTTTCTGCTTTACTTATTTTTGCATAACCGTAACCCGGTAAATCCACCAGTTTATATTTTTCGTCGATTAAATAATAGTTTATTGAACGTGTTTTGCCTGGTGTGGAACTTGTCTTTGCAAATTTTTTTCTGTTAAGCAGCGTGTTGATGAGAGTTGACTTGCCGACATTTGACCTACCGCAGAATATTATTTCGGGTTTATCGCTTTTATCAAATTGCTTTACTGTATATGCTGATTTAAGAAATTCTAATTGTTTGAACATAGAAAAAAAAAGAGCAACCGGTAATACCTGTCACTCTTTGTTAAAATTTATTTCTAAAAAATTATTTTTCTTCAGATGTAGAATCTTTTTCCGGCGTTTCTTCAGCAGGTGTTTCCTCAATAACTTTTGCTTCTTCTACATCTTCCTTGTCTGTTTTCTTAGCTTTAGCTTCTTCCTTTTGAGGTTTTTCTTTTTTTGCTTTTGATTCTTTTTTCTCCTCTTTTGCTTCAGCTTTTTCTTTCTTTTTTACTTTTTCTTCTTTGGTTTCTTTTTTCTCTTCGGCAGCTTTATTTATAACATCGTTATAATCAACCAATTCAATAATCGCCATTCTTGCAGCATCACCTTTACGAGAACCTATTTTTACAACCCTGGTATAACCACCGGGTCTGTCGCCGATTTTAACAACTATTTCATTGAACAATTCTTTAACTACTTCTTTATCGTGAAGAACACGCATTACTTGTCTTTGATTGTGGAGATCACCTTTCCTTGCTTTTGTGATCAATGCCTCTACGTAGCCCCTGGTTTCTTTTGCTTTTGCTAAAGTAGTTTTTATTCTTTTATGTCTTAACAAAGAAGTTGCAAGCGAACTTAATAATGCAGCTCTGTGGCTTGCTGTTCTTCCTAATTTTCTTCCCTTTACTCTGTGTCTCATTAATCAACCTTTTACAATATTTAATTTGATTCTACTTCATCATTGATGTAGCTGTCAACGTCCATTCCGAATTCCAATCCGAAATTTTCGACAATTTCCATCAATTCTGCAAGAGATTTTCTTCCGAAATTTCTAAACTTTAACATTTCCGATTCATCTTTTCTTACTAAATCACCCAGTATATTTATATCTGCAGATTTTAAGCAATTATGTGAACGTACGCTCAACTCTAAGTCATCAACATTTGTAAGAAGAATCTTTTTAATCCTATCTCTTTCACTGTCTTTCTGACTAACAGCTTGTTCTTCTTCCTGATCAATATCAAAATTAATAAACAACTGTATGTGATCTCTTAAAACTTTTGCTGCTTCTGTAAGAGCATCTTCCGGTGTAATCGATCCATCGGTTTCTACTTCGAGAATCAGTTTTTCGCAATCGTTTCTGTCACCAATTCTAACATTTTCAATATCATATTTTACATTAGTTACCGGTGTAAATATTGAATCAATTGGGATAACACCGATAGTTTGTTCCGGTGATGTGTTCTGAATTGCAGGCACATAACCGTAACCTTTGCCAACGGTAATTTCAACATCAAACTTTGCTTTTTTGTTTAAAGTAGCAATATGAAGTTCCGGATTTAATATTTCCACATCAGAACTGTTTTTTTGAAGATCCGCAGCAGTAAATTCACCTTCACCGTCAAATGAAAATTTTATGGTTCCAGGTTTTTTCTCCAATAATTTTGCTCTAACTTGCTTTAGATTTAATATGATTTCGGAAACATCTTCAACAACACCTTCAATTGTAGTAAACTCGTGTAACACTCCAGTAAATTTTACAGAAGTGATGGCTGCACCCGGTAAAGAAGAAATAAGAACTCTTCTTAACGAATTACCAAGTGTAACCCCGTAACCTCTTTCCAAAGGTTGAAGTAAAAATTTTCCGTATGTATTAGTATAACTTGATTCATCAAGTACTACTAAATCAGGTATTCTTAAACTTGAAACACTCATTTGTTAATCCTTTAACAATAATCTTAAAAATTTATTTTACTTTGAATATAGCTCAACTACCAATTGTTCATTAGCATTAAGCGGTACATCAGCCCTCTCCGGTACTTCAACAAATGTTCCTGACAAAGCAGCTTTATCAACTGTTAACCAGGAATATGTGTTGTCTTTAATTCTTTTTAATGAATTATGAATAAGATCTAATTTTTTACTCTTATCTCTAACCTGCATAACCTCACCGGGTGTTACAATATAGGATGGAATATCAACTATTACATCATTAACAGTAAGATGCCTGTGACGTATTAACTGCCTTGCCTGCTTTCTTGATGATGCAAATCCTAATCGATAAACAACATTATCCAATCTTCTTTCCAATAATTTTACAAGGTTTTCACCCGTAATACCTTTTTGTTTATTGGCTTTAAAAAAATAATTTTTAAACTGTGTTTCCAACAGTCCGTAAATTCTTTTAATTTTCTGCTTTTCTCTCAACTGAATACCATATTCAGAAATTTTGGTTCTTCTTGAATTACCGTGTTCTCCGGGTGGGTAATTCTTTGTTTCGATAGGACATTTTTCAGTAAAACATTTTTGACCTTTCAAGAAAAGTTTTTCTTTTTCTCTTCTACACAATTTGCATACTGAATCTTTATATCTTGCCATTAAATTAAATCTCCAAAAATAAATTATACTCTTCTTTTCTTAGGTGGTCTACAGCCGTTATGAGGTATTGGTGTTATATCTTTAATAGAACTTATTGCCAAACCTGCTGTATTTAAAGCTCTTATTGCAGCCTCACGTCCTGACCCGGGACCCTTTACAAATACTTCAACTCTTCTTAATCCAAGATCATAAGCTTCTTTAGCTGCAGCTTGTGCCGAGACTTGTGCTGCAAAGGGAGTGTTTTTTCTTGATCCTTTAAACCCGTTTTTTCCTGCCGAAGACCACGAAATAGTATTCCCATAAATATCAGTTATTGTTACCATAACATTGTTGAAGGTTGCTTTTATATGTGCAACACCATTTGCATCAACATGTGCTTTCTTTTTTGTACGTTTATTTACCTTTGCCAAATGCTTGCCTCCGATGAATCAAATTTTATTTCTTAGTAGCTGCTTTCTTTTTACCTGCAACCGTTTTTTTCTTGCCTTTACGTGTACGGGAATTTGTACGTGTTCTTTGTCCTCTTACAGGTAGACCTCTTCTGTGTCTAATACCACGGTATGTACCAATATCCATCAATCTTTTAATGTTTTGTTGTACATCCGAACGTAATGCACCTTCAACTCTGAAGTCTGCTTGAAGTATTGCTCTAATTTGTGCAACATCTTCTTCAGTTAAGTCGGCTACTTTTTTATCAAAATCAATTTTAGCTTTTTCTAAAATATCTGCAGATACACTTTTACCAATACCAAAAATGTATTGAAGTCCAAAGAGTACCTTTTTATTTTTAGGTAAATCAACACCAGCTATACGAGCCAAAATAATCTCCTTATTTTTTTATCAGCCTTGACGCTGTTTATGTTTTTTGTTTTTACAGATAACCCTTACAACGCCTTTGCGTTTTACAATTTTACAGTTATCACATATTTTCTTGACCGATGCTCTAACCTTCATAGAGTCTCCATTATTTATATCTATAAGTAATTCTGCCCTTAGTTAAATCATAAGGTGACATTTCAATTGAAACCTTATCTCCAACCAGGATCTTTATAAAATGCATTCTCATTTTCCCGGAAATATGTGCCAATATTTCGTGCTCGTTATCAAGTTTCACCTTGAAATGTGCATTTGGTAGTGTCTCTAAAACAACACCGTCAACTTTTATTGGTCCTTGTTTTGCCATTATATTATAGTCAAAATTTCCGGTTTATTATCCGTTATTAAAATCGAATGCTCAAAATGAGCTGATGGTGAACCGTCTTCAGTTAATATAGTCCATCCGTCATCTGCTTGTATTACATTGTATTTTCCTATGTTTATCATAGGTTCAATAGCAATAGTCATATTTTTCTTTAATTTTGCTCCTGTCCCTTTTCTTCCAAAATTAGGAACAGCAGGGTCTTCGTGTAAATGTTTACCGACACCGTGTCCGCAAAGGTCTCTTACAACAGAAAAACCTTTCGCTTCAACATAGCTTTGAACAGCGTAAGAAATATCGTGAACACGATTTTCGTCAACCGCCTGTTCTATACCGAGATAAAGAGATTTTTCGGTTACTTCCATCAATTCCTTTTTCTCATCTGAAATTTCTCCTACTGCAACTGAGAGAGCTGCATCACCGTAAAAACCGTCTTTGTAAACTCCTACATCAAGAGCAATTATTTCACCATTTTTAAGAACTCTGTTTCCGGGTATCCCGTGAACAACTTCATCATCAACCGAAGCACAGATTGAAGCAGGATAATCTATTGAACCTCCGCCCTGTGAATATCCTTTGAACGCTGCCTTTGCATTGTTACTAAGAATATAGTCTTCAGCAATTACGTCCAATTCACCGGTTGTAACACCCGGTCTAACATTTTTTTTAAGAAGCTGCAATGTTTCCGCTACTATTTTGCAGCTTTCACGTATATAATCAATCTCTTTTTTAGTCTTAATATAAATCAAAATCTAAACTTTATCTCCGGGCTTTTGTCTTGCCCGTTTTCATAAATCCGTCATAATGTCTCATCAACAAGTGAGATTCAACTTGCTGCAGAGTATCCAATGCAACACCAACAATAATCAACAAACTTGTTCCACCAAAAAACTGTGCAAATTGGCCTGAGACACCGTAAGCTGAAACAAAAGCAGGCAATATTGCCACAATGGCTAAAAAGAATGAACCCGGAAGGGTTATCTTTGTTAAAATATTATCAATAAATTCCGAAGTTTGCTTACCTGGTCTGACACCTGGAATAAATCCACCCTGTTTTTTCATATTATCTGCAACATCCTTTGGATTAAATGAAATTGCAGTATAAAAATAAGTAAAGAAGATAATCATCAATGCATAAATAAATGAATATACAGGTGACGTATAAACAAAATATCTGCTCAAACTTTGTAAGAACTCATTGTTTGGGAAAAACGATAAAACAGTGTTCGGTATAAACATAATTGACTGTGCAAAAATAATCGGCATAACTCCGGCTGTATTTACACGCAAAGGAATATATTGGGTTACACCGCCATAAACTTTTCTACCGACTACCCTCTTGGCATATTGAACGGGGATCCTCCGGGTTCCTTGTGTTACCAAAACAACACCCGCAATTATAAACACCATAAATACAAGTATAACAATTTCAATTACCAAGCTCCTGGTTCCGGCAGCAATCAGCCTATATTCATCGAGCATGGCAAAAGGGAATCTATCTATAATACCAATAAATATTATAAGCGAAATACCGTTACCGATTCCTTTATCAGTAATCTGTTCACCAAGCCACATCATAAACACCGTGCCTGATGTAAGAATAAGAATAGTAGAAACCGTCCACATCATTCCTTGCACACCTACAGGAATAATTGGTGCACCCTGCACATTAATATTTAGTAATCTTATAGTTACGCCCCAAGCTTGTAAAACGGAAATTAAAACTGTTCCGTAACGAGTAAGCTGTGTTATTTTCTTGTTACCTTCTTCGCCTTCCTGCTGCAATTTCTGGAAATAAGGAACAACAGCTCCCATTAACTGAATTATAATTGAAGCTGAAATATACGGCATGATACCAAGAGCAAAAATAGCTGCATTAGAAAAAGCACCGCCCACAAACATATCATATAATCCGAAAAGATTATCCGTTGTTTGGTTCCTGGTACTTGCTGCTAATAATGATGCATCAACACCGGGTATAGTAACATGAGCGCCAATTCTTACAATAACTAAAAGAGCTAAAGTGTAAATAATTCTTTGACGAAGATCGTGTATCTTAAAAACGTTTCTGAATGAATCAGTAAATTTTGACATATTCTACCGAATTATACTTTTTTTATTGTACCGCCTGCGGCTTCAATTTTTTCTTTTGCTGATTGACTAAAAGCATTTACTTCAATTTGAAGTTTACTCTTAATTTTTCCATTACCTAAAACCTTTACAGGCTGTTTGTTATTTGAGACAAGTCCTACGGATTTTAATGTATCTATATTAACCAAGCCTTCTTTTAACTTTTTGTCTTCTACCAATTTTTGAAGAGAGTTAAGATTTACAACCTGATAATAAACTTTAAAAATATTAGTAAACCCAAATTTAGGTACACGTCTTTGTAAAGGCATCTGACCGCCTTCAAACCAAGCTTTATGCTTTGCACCTGAACGTGACATTTGTCCGTTGCTTCCTCTTGTTGCAGTTTTACCTCTACCGGAACCTGCTCCTCTTGCAACTCTTTTTCTGTTTCTTCTAGAACCTTTTGCGTACTTAAGATTACTTAAAATGTCCATAATTAACCCTTACTTGCCTTCTTTATTTCCTCTACAGTTACGAGATGAATCACTTTATTTATCATTCCTCTTATTTGAGGAGTATCGTTGTGAATTTTTTCCCAGTTTGGTCTGCCAAGACCCAATGCTTCAATAGTAAGCTTTTGATCTTTAGGTCTGTCTATTACACTTCGTATTTGTTTTACTTTTATTTTACTCATTTCTTCCTCAATTAAGCAGTGAATAAATCACTTATGCTCAAGCCTCTTTTGTAAGCCATCTTTTTTGCATCTGTTAAAGCAAGTAAACCGTTTAAAGTAGCTTTAACTTGATTGTGAGAATTACTTGAACCCAATGATTTTGTTAATATATCCTGCACACCGGCTGCTTCCAAAACTGCACGAACACCGCCGCCTGCAATAAGACCTGTACCGGGTGAAGCAGGTTTTAACAAAACTTTTCCTGCACCGTACTTACCAATAATTTTATGCGGTATTGTTCCTTTGTGAAGTGAAATTTTTACAAGGCTTTTCTTTGCATCATCAATTCCTTTGGAAATTGCATCAGTAACTTCGTTAGCTTTACCTAATCCAACGCCGAGAATACCCTCACTATTTCCTACAACTACAATGGCATTAAAGCTAAATCTTCTTCCACCTTTTACAACTTTAGCTACCCTATTAATTTCTACAACTTTTTCTTTTAAGTTTTCTACGTCCGTTGCTTTAATTGGTTTCAATTTTTCTCTCTAATAATTTTTTTTAATTTCTATTAATTTGAATTATATTTTTCCCCAGATTTTTAGCTGCCGGGAGAGGATTCGAACCTCTACAGACGCCTCCAAAGGGCGTAGTCCTGCCATTAGACGACCCGGCAAAACTGGAAATTCCACTCATTAAAACTTTAGTCCTCCTTCACGGGCACCGTCAGCTAAGGCTTGAACCCGTCCATGATATTTATATCCGTTCCTGTCAAAAACAACTGTGGATATTTTTTTCTCTAAAGCTTTTTTTGCAAGTAGATTACCAACAATTTTACTTTTTCCGATTTTACTTTTAGCACCTTTTAAATCTTCGCTAACTTCTTTTGAAAGTGAAGAAGCAGAAGCTAAAGTTTTACCATCCGAATCATCAATTAATTGTGCATAAATATTTGTTAAGCTGCGGTAAACAGTTAATCTCGGTACATTTGATGTACCCGAAATATGTTTCCTAATCTTAATTTTAGAACGCATTCTTGTATTTTTATTTTTCTTTATCATCTTTTAAATTACTCCACTAAATTTAAGCACCCGCAGTCTTACCGGCTTTTCTTTGTATTTGTTCATCAGAGTATTTTATACCCTTACCTTTATATGGCTCAGGCTTTCTTATCGATCTTATTTTAGCAGCTACCTGACCAACTAATTGTTTATCAACACCTGAAACAATAATTTGTGTTTGAGTTGGTGCCTGAATTGTAATTTCTTCAGGTGGCATAAAATATATCGGATGCGAATAACCAATATTTAGAAATAGGTTCTTCCCTTTCATTTCTGCTTTGTAACCAACACCAACTATATCTAAAGTTTTTGAATAAGATGAATGAACTCCGGTTACCATATTCTGAATTAAAGCACGAGTTAATCCGTGTAAAGCCCTGTGCTCTTTTAAATCATCAGGTCTCGTTACAATAACCTCATCTTTTTTTACTTCTATAGCAATATCTGAATGAAAACTATTCTTTAGTTCTCCCTTAGGACCTTTTACAGTTAAAGAATTTCCTTCTTTAGTTATAGTAACTCCTTCAGGTATTTCTATAGGTTTTTTACCAATTCTCGACACTTTTAAAACTCCATTAAAAAAATTACCATATATGGCAAATAACTTCGCCACCAATTGATTCTTTACGTGCTTGTTTTTCCGTCATCAAACCTTTTGACGTAGAAATAACAGCAATACCTAAGCCATTTAATACTCTCGGTAAAGTATCGGCGCCTTCATAAACCCTTAAACCGGGTTTGCTAATTTTTTTCAAACCGCTAATTGCAGCTTCACCACTTGTATATTTTAATTTAACATCAATAACATTTTGTTTGTCATCTTCAATTAGATTATAATCTTCAATAAAACTTTGTTGTTTTAAAATTTCAACCAAGCTTAATTTCATTTTTGAAGAAGGTATTTCTACTCTTCTTTTTTTAGCATTACTTGCATTTCTAATTCTTGTTAATAAATCCGCTATTGGATCAGTTACCGGCATATATATCTCCTTCTACCAACTTGATTTTTTTAATCCGGGTATTTCGCCTCGTAAAGCCATTTCTCTTAATACAAGTCTTGAAATACCAAATTTTCTATAATATGACCTTGCTCTTCCAGTAAACATGCACCTGTTATTTAGTCTAACAGGAGAAGAATTTTTAGGTAATTTTTGTAATGCTTCATAATCACCATTTTCTTTCAATTCTTTTCTCAATTTTGCATACTTCTTAACAAGTCTTACTCTTTTTTCTTGTCTAGCTATTAAACTTTTACGAGCCATTAATTCTCCTAATTAAGCTGATTTAACTTCTTTTTTTACAAATGGAACACCGAAAGCCAACAATAATTCATAAGCTTCAGCATCAGTTTTAGCCGTTGTAACAAAAGTAATATCCATTCCTAAAATTTTATTTACTCTGTCAATATCTATTTCGGGAAATATTATATGTTCTTTAATACCTAAGCTATAATTTCCTCTGCCATCAAATGATTTATCGGACATTCCTCTAAAATCTCTTACACGAGGCAAAGCAATATTTACCACTCTATCTAAAAATTCATACATTTTATTTCGCCTTAGAGTAACCATTGTTCCAATTTTCATACCGGCACGAAGTTTAAAGTTGGAAATAGCTTTCTTTGCAGTTCTAACGCTTGATTTTTGACCGGTAATAGTTTCAATACTTTTTATTGCTTCATCAAGTACTTTTGAATCAGCAACGGCAGCACCAACACCCATATTTACTACAATTTTTGAAAGCCTTGGTACCTGCATAACACTCTTATAATTAAATTTTTTCTTAAGAGCCGGTACGATTTCTTTTTTATATATTTCTTCAAGCCTAGTTGGAATTACAACTTCAACTACCGCTTTTTTCACCTTTGCTTTTTCTTTTTTTGCTTTAGGTGTTTTTTGTTCTTTATTTTTTTGTTCTTTTTTCTCAGCCATTTTCAGATAAAAACCTTATTTGAATTTAAATCATTTCTCCACTTATTTTACTTACACGAACTCTTTTCTTTTTACCGGTTTTTTCATCCAGTATTACTTGTGCACCAATTCTTGTCGGTTCGTTGGATTTTGGATCCAACAACATAACGTTAGAAATATGAATAGGTGCCTCTTTCTCTAATATTCCTCCTTGAGGATTAGTTTGAGTCGGTTTTGTATGTCTCTTTCTAATGTTAATGCCTTCAATAATTACTCTGGATATTTTTGGAAAAACTTTTAATATTTTCCCGGTTTTTCCTTTATCGTTTCCGGCAATTACTACCACATTATCATTTTTGTGAATTTTAACTTTCATTTGTAATCCTTATAAAACTTCCGGTGCAAGAGAAACAATTTTCATGTATTGCTTATCTCTTAATTCTCTGGCAACAGGTCCAAAAATACGTGTTCCTCTCGGTTCATTTTGGTTACTTAACAGCACGGCTGCATTTTCATCAAACCTTATGTATGAACCGTCCTTGCGTCTTACTTCTTTTTTAGTTCTTACTATTACCGCTCTTGAAACTTCGCCTTTTTTTACATTACTATTAGGAATAGCTGCTTTAACAGACACAACAATTAAATCACCGATGCTGGCATATCTTCTACCGCTACCACCGAGCACACGAATGCATCTTACCTTTTTGGCTCCGGAATTATCGGCAACAACTAAATTTGTTTCTTCCTGAATCATTTTACACTACTCCTTATTAACTACTTAGCTTTTTCTAAAATTTCAATTAAGCGCCATCTTTTTTTAGCACTTAGAGGACGTGTTTCCATTATTTTAACTTTATCACCAATATTGCACTCACCCTTTTCATCGTGAGCCATAAGCTTTGTAGTTTTCTTAAAATACTTCTTATAAATAGGATGCGGAACTTTTCTCTCTATTGACACAGTGATAGTCTTATCCATTTTGTCGCTGACAACAGTTCCGGTTCTTGTTTTTCTTAAAGCCCTTTGTTCCATAATTAAGCAGTTACTCCTTCATTAGCATCGGCTGATACACTTTCAGCAGATCTTTTTTCTTTTAATATTGTTTTCATTCTTGCAATATCACTTTTAGCCATTTTCAACTTTGCAGTATTAGTAAGCTGCTTTAGCTGATGAGCAAAACGTAAATCAATTATATTCTTTTCTTCTTCAGCTATTCTTTTAATAAGCTCGTTTTCTTTCATTTCTCTTACTTCGTGGGCTTTCATATTTATTTCCTCAATAGCGTTTATTCGTAATCCGGTCTTTGTACAACTTTTGTTTTAATTGGTAATTTATAAGAACAACTTTTTAATGCTGCCTGGGCTATTTCCTTGGAAACGCCTGAAACTTCAAACATTACTCTGCCGGGTTTAACTACAGCAACCCAAAATTCAGGTGCACCTTTACCTTTACCCATTCTTGTTTCCAACGGTTTTTTTGATACAGGCTTATCAGGAAAAATTCTTATCCAAACTTTACCGTCTCTTTTCATTTTTCTTGAGAGAGCTACACGGCAGGCTTCAATCTGTCTGCTTGTAATCCAATGAGGTTCCAATGCTTTTAACCCAAAATCACCAAATGATACAGAACTGCCACGGTAAGCTTTACCTGTCATTCTACCCCTTTGTGATTTCCTAAATTTTACTCTCTTCGGCATTAACATAATTCAAAATCTCCCGGTAATTATTCTGTAACTCTTTTTCCTAAAATTTCACCTCGGCATATCCAAACTTTTATGCCTATTGAACCGTAAATTGTTTCTGCTCTTCCACAGGCATAATCAATATCGGCTCTTATAGTATGCAAAGGTATTCTACCCTTTTTGTATTGTTCCGTTCTAGCCATTTCTGCACCGCCCAATCTACCTGAGCACATAATTCTAATACCTTCGGCACCCATTCTCATTCCCGCTGTAATAGCCATTTTCATTGCTCTTCTAAAAGACATTCTACCGGATAATTGATGGGCTAAATTTTCAGCAACCAAATATGCATCTAATTCCGGTCTTTTTATTTCTGTTATTTGAACTTTAACATCTTTATCAGTAATGCTTTTTAATTCCTGCTCTAATTGTGTAATCTCTTTACCACTTTTACCGATAACCACACCAGGTCTTGAAGTATGTATAGTTAATAATATTTTTTTAGAAGTCCTATCAATAATTAATTTAGAGATACCTGCTTTTTTTAACCTGTTTCTAACATATTCTCTTATTTTTGCATCTTCTTTTAGCTTAGGTGCATAACTATGTTTTTCATACCAGTTAGAATCCCAACCTTTAATAACACCGACTCTAAAACCTAATGGATGTGTTTTCTGTCCCAAAAATTATCCTCCTAATTTTCTGCCTTAGTTGCAACAACTATTGTTAAATGACAAGACCTTTTTCTTATTTTATAAGCTCTTCCCATTGCCCGCGGCATAATTCTTTTAATTGTAGGTCCCTGATCAACAAAAGCTTCTTTAATAAATAGTTCAGCAGGGTCTGTTCTTGTTGAGTCTTCACTGTTTAGAAAATTTGCCACAGCGGATCTTAAAGTAGTTTCAACATCTTCCGAAGCGTGTTGCTGATGAAAATGAAGAACTTCAATCGCTTTTTCTACTGACATACCTCGAACAAGATCTACAACCAATCTCATTTTCCTTGGTGATGACGGTATATATTTATTTATTGCTCTTGCTTCCATATTATTCAAGATTCCTTTAAATTTTTATTTACCTCTTGCAGCTTTCTCTGCTTTTGTCCCGGGATGTCCTCTAAAAATTCTTGTAGGAGAAAACTCTCCGAGTTTATGACCAACCATATTTTCAGTAATATAAACAGGTATCATTTTATTACCATTATGAACTGCTATTGTATGACCTACAAAATCAGGCGTAATAGTTGAAGAACGGGACCATGTTTTTACAATCTTTTTTTGATTGGATTCGTTTAGCTTTTGAATTTTATCATTAAGCTTATAGTTTACAAACGGTCCTTTTTTTACTGAACGTGGCATATATTCTCTCTACTTTTTAGTCCTTTTTTTAACAATATATTTATTTGATTCTTTTTTATGTTTTCTTGTTTTCAAACCTTTTGCAGCTTGTCCCCATGGTGAAACAGGATGACCGCCGCCTGATGTTTTACCTTCTCCACCACCCATAGGGTGATCAACAGGGTTCATTGCAACACCTCTAACTTTTGGTCTTCTGCCTTTCCATCTCATTCTTCCGGCTTTACCCCAAACAATATTTTCCTGTTCTGAGTTGCCAACCACACCGTAAGTTGCTATACATTCTAAAGACACAAGTCTTACTTCACCCGAAGGCATTTTTAATTGTGCGTATTTTCCTTCTTTTGCCATAACCTGAATTCCTGTACCTGCACTTCTCGCTAATTGACCTCCCTTGCCGGGTCTCATCTCAACATTGTGAATCATACTGCCTAACGGCATATCTTTCAAATGCATTGCATTACCAACACTAATTTCACTTCCGCTGCCGGACGTAACAGTTGCGCCGACTTTTAATCCTTCCGGTGCAAGGATATATCTTTTTTCACCGTCTGCATAGTGTAATAGTGCTATTCTGCAAGTTCTGTTAGGGTCATATTCAATTGAATAAACTTTTGCCGGAACGCCGTGTTTATCTCTTTTAAAATCGATTATTCTATATTTTCTTTTATGACCACCACCAATATGTCTTGCTGTAACCCGTCCCTTATTATTACGTCCACCTGATTTCTTAAGTGAAACAGTTAGAGATTTTTCAGGTGTAGTTTTTGTAATCTCATCAAAAGATGAGCGTGACATAAATCTGGTTCCCGGTGTTCTTGGTCTTAATTTTTTAATAGCCATTTATCTATCCTAATAACAATATCTATACTTGTTCAAAGAGTTCTATTGTATCCCCTTCTTTAAGGGTAATTATTGCTTTTTTATATTTTGCTGTTTTTCCGGTAAATCTTCCATTTTTTCTAAACTGTGTTTTAGTTTTACCGGCATAGTTTAATGTTTTAACATTAATAACTTTTACTTGAAATTTTTGCTCAATTGCTTTTGCAATCTCAATCTTATTTGCTTTAGGGTTAACAATAAAACCGTATTTTCCTTCATCAGCAGATAGATTAGTCATTTTCTCAGTTATCAAAGGTTTTATTAATATTCGATGCATCTTAGTTAACCGCCTCTGCTTTTGTTCTAAAAGTATTTACAATATCTTCAACAGCACTTTTTTGGATTATCATTACCTGATTATTTAATATATCGTATGTAGATGCTTTATCAGCTTCTAATATTTTTATTTTAGGTATATTCCTACCGGATATATACACACTAACAAGATTTCCTTTTGTAAGAATAAGAACTTTTTTACCGGCAACTTTTAAAGCATCCAATATTTTTATAAGTTCTTTTGTTTTTGGCTTCTCAAAATTGAAATCTTCAACAATCATTAATTGTTCATCTTTAATTTTGTAGCTTAAAGCTGATTTTCTTGCAAGCCTGTTTACCTTTTTGGGAAGATCTTGTCTGTAACTTCTTGGACGGGGTCCAAAGATAGTTCCGCCGCCAACCCATAAAGGAGACCTGGTTGTACCTGCTCTTGCACCGCCTCTTCCTTTCTGTTTAAAAGGTTTTCTACCGCCGCCACGTACTTCACTTCTTTCCTTAGCCTTAGCTGTACCCTGTCTTTGGTTTGCTAAATAAGCCTTTACAGACAGATAAATAGCGTGATCGTTTGGATCAATACCAAAGATATCATCTGCAAGTTCTATTTGATCACCGGCTGTTTTTCCGTCTGTTTTGTATACTTCTAATTTCATAATCTATTCTTACTTCTTTTTAATAAGCCTATGGCTTAATCAATTCTACAATTGAATTTATTGAACCAGGAACTGATCCGTTAACTAATATTATATTTTCTTCAGGTAATACTTTAATTACTTCCAAGTTTGATATGGTTACACCTTTACCGCCTGTTCGTCCTGCCATTCTCATTCCTTTCAATACTCTTGAAGGATCTGAACTTTGACCAATTGAACCTGGCGCCCTTAGTCTATCACTTTGACCGTGGGTTGTTCCACCAACACCTTTAAACCCGTGTCTTTTCATTACACCCTGAAATCCTTTTCCTTTACTCTTTGCTCTAACCTTAATTTTCTCACCTTCTTGAAAAAAGTCGGCTTTAATTTCTTGACCAACTTCGTACTCAGAAATTTCATCAAAGCGAAATTCTTTAAGATGAGCTGTTGGTTGAACATTATTTTTTTTAAAATGACCCAAAATAGGTTTGTTCAAGTTCTTTTCTTTTTTTGTACCGAAACCAACTTGTAAAGCTTTATAACCGTCTTTTTCTTTTGTCCTAATGGTCACAATTTTACAAGGTCCTGCCTGAATAGCAGTAACAGGTATCCTCTTACCATTTTCGCCAAAAACACTTGACATTCCTAATTTTCTACCTAATATGCCGGACATCATTACTCCAATTTCATTAAAGCTTTATCTCAATATCTACACCCGCCGGTATATCTAATTTACTTAGAGAATCGACGGTTTTATTATTTGAATTATGTATATCTATAATTCTTTTGTGTGAACGGGTTTCAAATTGTTCACGAGATTTTTTATCAACATGTGGAGACTTCAGCACTGTGTACAAAGTTCTTTTTGTAGGTAATGGAATAGGACCTGAAACCACTGCACCGGTACTTTTTACTGTTTTTATAATCTTTTCAGTTGATTTATCAATCAATATATGATCATAAGATTTCAATTTTATTCTTATTTTCTGTCCAGCCAATTAGAGTCTCCTTTAAGTAAACATTTTTACAACAGGATGGGAAAAAGATCTCTTTCTCCCATTCTGAATTATTTTTTATTCAATAATTTTAGTTACAACACCTGCGCCTACTGTTCTGCCGCCTTCACGGATAGCAAAACGTAAACCATCTTCCATAGCAATATCGGTAATAAGTTCAACGCTTAGTTTTACATTATCACCAGGCATAACCATTTCGGTGCCTGAAGGTAAAGTTGCAACACCTGTTACATCAGTTGTTCTAAAATAGAACTGTGGTCTGTAACCGTTAAAAAACGGTGTGTGTCTTCCGCCTTCGTCTTTTGATAAGATATATACTTCACCTTCAAATTTATGGTGAGGTGTAATAGAACCGGTTTTAGCCAAAACCATTCCTCTTTGTATTTCTTTTTTATCAATACCGCGTAAAAGTATACCTGCATTGTCGCCGGCCATTGCTGAATCAAGTTCTTTTCTAAACATTTCCACACCGGTAACAACTGTTTTTTTGTGTAAACCTAAACCGATAAGTTCAACTTCTTCCTGAATTTTAACCTGACCTCTTTCAACTCTACCGGTTGCAACTGTTCCTCTACCGGTGATAGAGAAAACATCCTCAACAGGCATTAAGAAAGGTTTATCAGTATCTCTTTCAGGAAGCGGGATGTATGAATCAACTGCATCTAAGAGTTCCCAAATACAATTATATCTTTCATCGTCAGCAGGAGCACCGGAAGTGGCTGCTTCCAAAGCCTTAAGTGCTGAACCTTTGATAATTGGAATTTCATCTCCAGGGAATTCATACTCATTTAATAGGTCTCTTAACTCAACTTCAACCAACTCAATTAATTCTTCGTCATCCACCATATCAATTTTATTCATAAAAACTACTATTCTGGGTACACCTACCTGGCGTGCTAAAAGGATATGCTCTCTTGTTTGAGGCATTGGTCCGTCAGTAGCAGCAACAACTAAAATTGCACCATCCATCTGAGCAGCACCGGTAATCATGTTCTTAACATAATCTGCGTGACCGGGACAATCAACGTGGGCGTAGTGTCTTTTCTCAGTTGAATATTCAACGTGAGCTGTTGCAATTGTAATACCTCTTTCTCTTTCTTCAGGTGCATTATCAATACTATCAAAAGTTCTAGTATCAGATAATCCCTTGATTGCGAGAGCCATTGTGATGGCAGCCGTTAATGTGGTTTTACCATGATCAACGTGACCAATTGTTCCTACGTTAACGTGAGGTTTGCTCCTATCAAATTTTTCTTTAGCCATCTTATAATCTCCTTTAAATGTTAATGCTTTTTTTAAATTTTTTATACCGTTGTTTCGGTTTTCTTACCGATAGTTTTTTCTGCAATTTCATCTGCAATTGATCTTGGTACCTGCTTATAATGTAGAAACTGCATTGAATAAATAGCTCTGCCCTGAGTCATTGATCTTAAAATAGTAGCGTAACCAAACATTTCCGAAAGAGGTACTTCCGCATTAATTACTTGAGCGTCTTTACGTGCTATAAAACCTTCTATTTTTCCTCTTCTTGAGTTAAGGTCTCCCATAACATCACCCAAATATTCTTCCGGAGTTACCACTTCAACCGACATCATTGGTTCTAATAAAGCTGGTTTTGCTTTTCTTGCACCATTTTTAAATGCCATTGAACCTGCAACTTTAAAAGATATTTCATCCGAATCTACATCGTGAAACGAACCATCATATAGTTTTGCTTTAATATCTACTACGGGGAAACCGGCAACTACACCGTTTCTCATAGCTTCCTCTATACCTTTAGAAACAGCAGGTATATATTCTCTTGGAACTGCACCGCCAACTATGGCATTTTCAAATTCAAATCCTTTACCCGATTCATTTGGTCCAAGTTCAATCCAAACGTGACCATATTTTCCTCTACCTCCGGATTGCCTTACAAATTTTCCCTCTGAGTTAACAGTTGCCGTGATCGTTTCTCTATAAGCTACCTGGGGTTTACCTACATTTGCATCAACTTTGAACTCTCTTTTCATTCTATCAACTAAAATTTCAAGGTGAAGTTCGCCCATTCCGCTAATAAGAGTTTGTCCGGTTTCATCATCAACTTTTATTTTAAAAGTTGGATCTTCATCAGATAATTTTACAAGAGATTCAGAAAGTTTATCCTGATCTGCTTTGGTTTTCGGTTCAATCGCAATTTGAATAACAGGTTCCGGAAATTCAATTTGTTCCAACATAACCGGTTGATCTTCAGTACAAAGTGTATCGCCTGTTTTTGTAAATTTTAATCCGACTGCGGCAGCAATATCACCTGCCCTAACCTCTTCTAATTCTAGTCTATGGTTTGCGTGCATTAATAATAATCTGCTTATTCTTTCTCTCTTGCCGCTCACAGAATTGAAAATATAAGAACCGGATTTTAGTGAACCGCTATAAACTCTAAAGAAAGTTAATTTACCGACAAATGGATCTGTCATAATTTTAAAAGCAAGGGCAGTAAATTTTTCATTTTCATCAATTTTTCTTATAACTTCATCATTTGTGCGAACACTATGAGCAACTATTTGCTTGGAATCTATTGGGGACGGCAAAAAGTCTATTATAGAATCAAGTAGTTTCTGAACACCTTTATTCTTAAAAGCAGAACCGCAAATAACAGGAACTATTTTTAATTCAATTGTTGCTTGTCTTAAAACTTTCATTATTTCTTCAGGTGTTATTTCTTCACCTTCTAAATATTTTTCTAAGAGTGAGTCATCAACATCAGAAACAGCTTCAAGCATTTCAGTTCTGTATTTACTTGTCAGTTCTTTTAAATCTTCCGGGATTTCAATTTCATCAAATGTTGCACCAAAAGTTTCTTCGTGGTACATTCTTGCTTGAAGAGTAACGAGATCAATTATGCCGCTAAACATATCACCTTCACCAATCGGTAAATAAAGAGGGATTGCATTTGCACCAAGCCTATCTCTCATCATTTGAACAGCTGCATAAAAATCAGCGCCGGTTCTGTCCATTTTATTTACAAAAGCAATACGAGGAACTTGATATTTATCAGCTTGACGCCATACTGTTTCAGACTGTGGTTCAACGCCGCCAACAGCACAAAACAACGCTACAGCACCGTCTAAAACTCTTAATGATCTTTCAACTTCAACTGTAAAATCTACGTGTCCGGGTGTATCAATAATATTTATCTGATTATCATTCCAATAACAAGTTGTTGCCGCACTAGTAATAGTAATACCGCGTTCCTTTTCCTGTTCCATCCAATCCATTGCAGCTGCACCATCGTGAACTTCTCCTAATCTATGCACCTTACCCGTATAAAACAGAATACGTTCTGTAGTTGTTGTTTTACCGGCATCTATGTGTGCCATAATACCAATGTTTCTTACTTTATCTATTTTTGTAATCTTTGCTGCCATCTATTTATCTAACTCAACCTTTATTTAAATTTACCTTACCATTTAAAATGAGCAAATGCTTTATTTGCTTCAGCCATTCTGTGAACATCTTCTTTTTTCTTTACAGCATGACCTTCGTTATTTGAAGCTGCTATTAATTCAGCTGCAAATTTTAATGAAGATGATTTGTCGTTTCTTGCTCTCGCATAATTTTTTAACCAACGCATTGCAAGTGCTAATCTTCTTTCGGGTCTAACCTCTGTCGGTACTTGATATGTTGCGCCGCCCACTCTTCTGCTTCGTACTTCAATAAGGGGCTGAACATTATTCAAAGCTTTTTTGAAAATATCAACACCGGGTTGCTTAGTCCTTTTTTCTATAATATCAAATGATTCGTATACAATATTTCTTGCAATAGATTTTTTACCATCTAACATAATTGAATTTATAAATTTAGCAACCATTACATCCTGATATTTTGAATCAGGTTTTAAATATCTTTTTTCTGCTCTTTTCTTTCTCATTTATTAATTTGCCTTAGGTTTTTTTGCGCCGTATTTTGAACGTCCTTTTTTTCTATCTTCAACACCGCTTGTATCTAATGTACCTCTAATAATATGATAACGAACACCCGGTAAATCTTTTATCCTGCCGCCTCTTATTAGAACGATTGAGTGTTCCTGAAGATTGTGTCCTTCTCCCGGTATATAAGCAGTTACTTCCATACCGTTAGTTAATCTTACTCTTGCAACTTTCCTTAATGCAGAGTTCGGTTTTTTAGGTGTTGTTGTATAAACTCTTGTACAAACACCTCGTTTCTGCGGACAAGATTCAAGCGCAGGAGCCTTCTTTTTAGCAAGTATTTGAACACGTCCTTTTCTAACTAACTGATTAATTGTCGGCACTAATTACTCCTTAAAATTATATGTGTTCTCCAAAAAATTTCAGACTCCTAATATAGCCTTAATTAAAAATTTAGTCAAGATATAACTTTAAATATTTTATCTATTTCTATGTTTAAAGACAAAAAATCCGACCCGAATTTATCGAGCCGGATAATCAAATTATTTTATTTCACGCTTCCACTTTTTCTTCTGAATTTTTTTCTTCAACTACTTGATCGGAAGGAAATCTAATAGCTTTATATTTTTTAATTCCTGTTCCAGCCGGTATTAAATGTCCCATCACAACATTTTCTTTCAGACCAAGAAGATTATCAACTTTTGCAGCAATTGCAGCATTAGTAAGAACCTTTGTTGTTTCTTGGAAAGAAGCAGCGGAAATAAAGCTTTCTGTTGATAATGCTGCTTGTGTAATGCCAAGTAATACGTTCTCAAATGTTGCAGGTTCCGCATCCCTACCAATAGGGGGCTTTTTATCCTTACTCTTTAGTTCGGTAACAACCTTTCTAAATTGGCTCCGTGGAACCAATTGACCTTCATTGAATTTTGAATTCCCTTTGTCTTCAATAAATACCATTGAAGAAACTTTTTCGTTTTCATTTAAGAATTCAATTTTGCCCACTAAATCTTCTTCCAAGAATTTAGTATCACCTGGATTAACAATTCTAATTTTCTGCAACATTTGGCGGACTATAACTTCTATGTGTTTGTCGTTAATTTTTACACCTTGAAGTCTGTAAACATCCTGAGTTTCATTTACAAGATATTCCTGAACTGCACTTGTTCCTTTAATTTTAAGAATATCATGAGGATCAATAGGTCCGTCAGTAATTTTTTCACTAGCGGGTATCTCGTCCAAATCTTGAACAAGAATGTGTTTTCCAAGCGGAACATTATATTTTTTCTCATCAGATTTATCAGGAGCAGTTACAAATATTTCTCTCGAACCTTTTTTCCTTGCACCAAATCTAACACTACCTTCAATTTCACTAACAATAGCAGCTTCCTGAGGGCTTCTTGCTTCAAAAAGTTCTGTTACCCTTGGAAGACCACCTGTAATATCCCTACTCTTTGTAGCTGATTTAGATATTTTTGCAAGAATTGTTCCTGCAACAATATCTTCACCTTCTTCTATAGATAAATAAGCACCATTTGGTATGTTAAATGTTTTTCTTGTTCCGTCTTCAGATTCAATTGAAATACTTGGAGTTAAAGTTTTATCTTTAGATTCAATAACAACCTTTTGTACGTGCCCGGTTTGTTCATCCGTAACCTGCTTAATTGTTGCTCCATCTTGCATATCAATAAACGTTACCATTCCTGGTATATCCGATAAAATAACGGCATTGTACGGATCATGTGTAAAGAGAACTTGACCCTTTTTAACCATGTCTCCATCATTAACAATCAATTCCGAACCATAAGGTATATCAAAATTCTTTACCTTCCTGTTGTTTTCATCATAAATTCCAACAGCCCCTCTTCTACCGGTTACAACTTTAACCGAACCCATAAAATCAGTTTTTTCAACAAAATTTATATGCTCAAATTTTACTTTACCTTCCGTTGTAGTTTCAACTTGTGATTGACTTGCAATTCTTGATGCAGTACCACCCAAATGGAATGTTCTAAGTGTTAACTGAGTACCAGGTTCACCAATAGATTGTGCAGCCACAATACCTACTGCCTCACCAATTTCAACTATTTTTCCGTTTGTTAGATTTCTACCGTAACATTTAGCACATACACCATGTTTCGATTCACAAGTAAGTACAGTACGAATATATACCGAATCAATATTTGCATCTTCAATTTTATCAGCTAATTCTTCTGTAATCGTTTCACCTACTTCTATAATTAACTCATCCGTTCTAGGGTCATATACATCTTCTTGCACTATACGACCTGTTATTCTCTCAGCAAGCGGTTCTCTTTCTTGTTCTACATCTTTAATAGCTTTTACTTCAATGCCCAAAATAGTTCCGCAATCAACTTCTGAAATAATAACATCTTGAGCAACATCAACCAAACGTCTTGTTAAGTACCCGGCATCAGCCGTTTTAAGAGCTGTATCAGCAAGACCTTTTCTTGCACCGTGAGTAGAAATAAAATACTCAAGTACCGACAATCCCTCTTTGAAGTTTGCAACAATTGGGTTCTCAATAATTTCACCTGCTTGTCCGGATAATGATTTCTGAGGTTTCATCATCAATCCACGCATACCTGCTAACTGTCTCACCTGTTCTTGCGAACCTCTTGCACCTGAATCAACCATCATATGGAGTGAATTAAAACCGTGATTATGTTTTTTAATCTTATTCATCAAAGCACGGGCAACATCGTTGGTGGTGTGTGTCCAAACATCTATAATTTTATTATATCTTTCTGCATCCGTTATAACACCCTGTTCGTGCTCATTTAAAATACCGTCAACTTTTTCATTTGCTTTGGCAATCATTCCTACTTTTTCTTCAGGAATTATCATATCTGCATAACTAACTGAAAGACCGCCTGCTGTTGAATATCTAAAACCAATTTCCTTAAGATCATCCAAAAAATTTGCTGTTACTTTGTTTCCAAGTTTCATAAACATTTGACCTATAAATCCGCCAAAAGTTTTCTTGATCAACAATTGATTGAAGAAACCCATTTCTTTTGGAACTATCTGATTAAAGATAATACGTCCAGTAGTTGTATCTATTATTTCGCCGTCAATCCTAACTTTTATTTTAGTGTGAAGATTAATTACTTTATTATTATAAGCAATTAGTACTTCTTGGGATGATGCAAATGTCATCCCTTCGCCTTTTTCACCGTCTTTAGATTTTGTTATGTAATAACAACCAAGTACAATATCCTGTGTCGGAACAACTATCGGACTTCCGTTTTGAGGCGACAAAATATTATGACTGCTTAACATTAGCAAAGATGCTTCCAACTGCGCTTCGTATGAAAGAGGCACGTGAACTGCCATTTGGTCACCGTCAAAATCAGCATTGAAGGCAGTACAAACCATCGGATGTAATTGTATAGCTTTTCCGTCAATTAAAAGAGGTTGAAAAGCCTGAATACCAAGCCTGTGAAGTGTAGGTGCACGGTTTAACATAATAGGATGACCATCAATAATCTTGGCTAAAATGTCCCAAATTATCGGTTCTTTTTTATCTACTATTTTTCGTGCACTTTTAACTGTTTTCTTATAACCCCTGCTTATTAATTGTCTTATTATAAATGGTTTAAATAGTTCTACCGCCATATCCTTGGGCAAACCGCATTGATGCAGTTTTAGCTCAGGACCTACTACAATTACAGAACGCCCGGAATAGTCAACACGTTTTCCAAGTAGATTCTGACGAAACCTTCCTTGTTTACCTTTAAGCATATCGCTTAATGATTTTAAAGGTCTGTTATTATCGCTTCTTACGGCGCTTCCTCTTCTTGAATTATCAAACAAAGCATCGACAGATTCTTGAAGCATTCTTTTTTCATTTCTTAAAATTACTTCCGGAGCTTTAATATCAATAAGTCTTTTTAACCTGTTGTTTCTAATGATAACTCTTCGATATAAATCATTAAGATCACTTGTTGCAAATCTTCCGCCTTCCAACGGTACCAAGGGTCTTAACTCCGGTGGTATAATTTGTATGTAATCAAGAACCATCCATTCAGGTTTATTTTGAATTTTACCTTCTTCTTCTTTGAATGCTTCCAACACTCTTAATCTTTTTAGCAGATCAGTTTTTTTCTGCTGAGAAGTTTCAACTTTTAGTTGGTCTCTTAATTCTTTTGAAAGTTGAGCAACGTTTGTGTTGCTAAGAATTTCTTTTACAGCGTCACCGCCTATTTTTGCAATAAATTTATTTGGATCATCATCTTCAAGTTTTTCATTATTATCAGGTAAAGAGTTAAAAACTTCAAAGTATTGATCCTCTGATATTAAATCCATTCTGTTTAACCCGGTAGGTCCAGGATTGATAACAGCATAAGATTCATAATAAATAATTTTTTCTAATTCTTTTAAGCTAATACCAATTATATTACCAATTTTAGAGGGTTGAGCTCTGAAGAACCATATATGAACAACCGGAACAGCAAGTGCGATATGACCCATTCTTTCTCTTCTAACACTTTTCTGTGTTACTTCCACACCGCATCTATCACAAATAATTCCTCTGTATCTTATTCTTTTATACTTACCGCAATAACATTCCCAATCACGAGTTGGACCAAATATTTTTTCACAGAAAAGTCCGTCTTTTTCAGGACGGAAAGATCTGTAGTTAATGGTTTCAGGTTTTGTTACTTCGCCGTGAGATCTAGATAAAATATCATCCGGACTTGCCAAAGATATTGTTATCTTCTTGATATTTTTCATTGCATTTTCTTGAACTCTATAAGCCATTTTTATCTCCTAATTTCTATGTAATAAAGTTGATTCACCGTACTAATTTACTTTAATATCCAAGCCTAAGCCTTGGAGTTCTTTAATAAGTACGTTGAACGATTCAGGAATGTTTGGCTCAGGTAAATTATCACCTTTTACTATAGCTTCATAAACCTTTGATCTTCCTGCCACATCATCACTTTTTACAGTTAATATCTCTTGAAGAATATTAGCAGCGCCATAACCCTCTAATGCCCAGACTTCCATTTCTCCAAATCTCTGTCCACCAAATTGGGCTTTACCTCCAAGCGGCTGCTGAGTAATTAAAGAATATGGTCCAATTGATCTTGCGTGTATTTTATCATCAACAAGATGGTGAAGTTTTAGCATATAAATATAACCGCAAGTTACTTCTTGATGGAATTTTTCTCCTGAGCGACCATCATAAAGTGTAGTCTTACTTCCACATTGAAGACCGGCTTTGTCAAGCCATGCATCAATATCTTCTATTTTTGCACCGTCAAAAATTGGGGTTGCAAATTTTACTCCTAAAATTTTACCTGCCCAACCCAAAGCTGTTTCATACAACTGCCCAAGATTCATTCTTGATGGTACGCCAAGAGGATTCAGAATTATATCAACCTGTTGTCCATTAGGTAAGAAAGGCATATCTTCAGGTGGAACTATTTTAGCAACAACGCCTTTGTTACCGTGTCTACCCGCCATTTTATCACCTACCGACAACTTACGTTTAATGGCAACATAAACCTTGGCAAGCTGAATAATACCGGGTGCAAGTTCATCACCGCTTGTAACTTTAATTCTTTCTTTTTTGTATTCATCTTCAAAATCAGAAAGAACATTAAAATAATTAACATATAATTTTTGAACATGAATGTTTAGTTTTTTTGTACTAAACCAATCTAAAGTGTAATCTAATTTTGTTACATCATCTAAAGAACTGAAAGTTGTGTCTTTAATACTTGTACCGCTTCTTAAAACCACACTGCCGTCAAGATCTCTTATACCGGTAGTTGTTTCATTTTCCGTAAGTCTTGTTAATTTAGCAACAAGTTTCTCATAATGAGCTTTCAACTTTAAGTTATGTTGATTTTCAAGATCTTCAAGTACTTTTTTCTCAGCTTTTTTAGCTTCGGCATCTCTTCTTTTCCTGCTGAAAAGTCTTGTCTTAATAATTGTTCCTTTAAGTCCGGGAGGAGCCTTTAATGACGAATCTTTAACATCACCGGCTTTATCACCAAAGATAGCTCTGAGAAGTTTTTCTTCAGGAGTTGGGTCTGTTTCACCTTTGGGTGTAATTTTACCGATGAGGATATCACCTTCTTTTACTTGAGCACCTTCTCTTATTATTCCATTTTCATCCAAATCTTTAACAGCTTCTTCGCTTACGTTGGGTATTTCCCTTGTAAGTTCTTCTTCACCGCGTTTTGTTTCTCTTACTTGTAGTTCAAATTCTTCTACATGAATGGAGGTATAAACGTCGTTAGATACTATTTTTTCATTGATAATAATAGCATCTTCAAAATTATACCCTCTCCAAGGCATAAATGCTACTAAAACATTTCTACCAAGAGCAATTTCGCCACCATCGGTTGCACAGCCGTCGGCAAGTACATAGCCTTCAGTTACTTTCTGCCCTTCTTTTACTATTGGAATTTGATTGATACAAGTTTCCTGATTTGTTCCTCTAAATTTTATTAAGGCATACTCTACAGAATGCGAATCGTCAAAACTTGTTAAGTATTCAACACTATTCGGGTTAACATCATAATTAACTATTATTTTATTAGCATCAACATATTCTACTTTTCCGTTACCTTCGGCAGTAATAACAGCCCTTGAATCACGTGCTAATTTTTGTTCCATTCCTGTACCGACAATAGGTGCTTCAGGTTTTAGTAAAGGTACAGCTTGTCTCTGCATGTTTGAACCCATCAAAGCTCTATTGGCATCATCATGTTCAAGGAAAGGAATCATTGCTGCTGCTGCACTTACTAATTGGGCTGGTGCTACATCCATATATTGTACATCTGTTCCGTGTGAAATAGGGAATTCACCTTTATTTCTTGATTTTACTCTTTCGAGAACAAATTTTCCGTTTTTATCCAACAAAGCGTTTGCCTGTGCTATTGTGTACAGATCTTCTTGTTCTGCAGTCAAATATTCAACTTCGCCCGTTACTTTACTTTTTTCAACTTTTCTGTAAGGGGTTTCTAAAAAACCGTAACGGTTTACTCTTGCATAAATAGTCAAGGAAGAAATAAGACCAATATTCGGTCCCTCAGGTGTTTCTATTGGACAGAGACGACCATAATGTGTATAGTGAACATCACGTACTTCAAAACCTGCTCTTTCTCGTGTTAGACCACCAGGTCCTAAAGCAGACATTCTTCTTTTGTGTGTCATTTCAGCAAGAGGATTTGTTTGATCCATAAACTGAGAAAGCTGATTTGTACCAAAGAATGCATTTATCACACTACTAATTGTTCTGGCATTTACTAAATCTTGAGGTGTGAAATTCTCTGTATCGCGAAGATTCATTCTTTCTTTAATTGTTCTTGCCATCCTTGCCATACCGATATTAAACTGCTGACCAAGCTGCTCACCAACGGTTCTTACTCTTCTGTTTCCTAAATGGTCTATATCATCAACATGTTCGTTACCGACTCTTAATTTGATAATATATTTCATAATAGAAATTATATCTTCAATTGTAAGAATTCTAGTATTTTCATCAACATTTAGATTAAGCCTGTCATTCATTCTGTGTCTGCCGACATCACCTAAATCATATCTCTTATCATTAAAGAATAATTTCTCAATTAAAGCTTCCGCAGTTTCCATATCAGGAGCTTCGCCGGAACGAAGTTGTCTGTATATTGCATATAATGCTTCTTCGCGAGTGTGGGAAGTATCTTTTTTAAGAGTGTTAACAATTAAATCCAAATCCGGTGAAGTTTCTGAATTTATAAATTTTAGAACATTAATTTCAGCTTCATCCACTCTATCAATATCTTCATCAGAAAAAATTGAATCTTTAGCAAGAAAAATTTCACCGGTTGACATATCAAATACATCACTGGCAATAGTCCTGCCTATGAAATCCTCGAGCTTAACTTTTTTAGTATCAACTTCTTCAATTAAATTAAATATGTTTAAAATTTCTTCATCCGTTTCAAAACCCAAGGCTCTTAATAAAGTTGTTGCCGGGAATTTTTTTCTTCTATCAATATAAACAAACATCACATAGCCAATGTTCGTAGCAAATTCCACCCACGAACCCCTTAAAGGAATAATTCTGGCAGAATAAATCGGAGTACCATTTGGATGGACTGTTTGAGAAAAAGCAACACCCGGTGAGCGATGGAGTTGTGAAACAACTACTCTTTCGGCTCCGTTAACAGCAAAAGTTCCTTTACTTGTCATAAACGGCAAGTTACCGAGATACACTTCTTGCTCAACACTGTTTACAAATTCTTCAGTTTCTCTGTCTTTAGTAGAAAGACGAAGTTTGGCTTTAAGAGGAACAGCATAGGTCAAACCTCTTTCCAAACATTCAAATACAGAAAAACGAGGTTTCTCAAAAAAGTAATTTATAAAATCTAATCTATAATTCTCTTTGTTATCAAATATTGGAAAATTTGAAGTAAAAACAGCCTGTAAACCTTTGTTCTCTCTTTTATCTACGGGAACTTTAGACTGAACAAATTCTTCAAATGTTGCTCTTTGAATATCTAATAAATCCGGAGCTTCTATCACAGAGGATATTTTCCCGAAGGAAATTCTTTTATTATCCAATTGTTAACCTCCAATTATTTTTCATTTTCTAATTTCTCTTTGCATTGTATAACGATATCAATAATAATACAAAAAGCGATAAGACGGATTTATCCGGCTTACCACTTTTTGAACAAAAGCGATATATTAGTATTTATGATTATTTTAGTTCTACTTTTGCGCCTGCATCTTCGAATTCTTTTTTAAGCTTCTCAGCTTCTTCTTTTGGAATTCCTTCTTTCACAGGGTTCGGAGCAGAATCTACAAGGTCTTTAGCTTCTTTTAAACCTAAACCGGTATGAGCTCTAACAACCTTGATAACATTAATTTTTTTATCTCCTGGTCCGAGAAGAATAACATCAAATTCAGTCTTTTCCTCAGCAGGTGCAGCACCTCCGGCAGGAGCTCCACCGGCAACCATAACAGGTGCGGCAGCAGTTACTCCAAACTCATCTTCGAGTGCAGTTTTTAATTCAGAAGCTTCAACAAGTGATAACTGCTTTATTTTTTCAACAATTTCAGCTACTTTTTCAGCCATTTTATTTTTCTCCTAATGATTAAATTATTTTAAAAACTTTATTCACTTTTTTGTGAAATTTGATCTACTACATTAACAAGATCTCTCATAACAGCATTTATTGCTCCAACAACACCGGAAATTGGTGCATTTATACTACCCAATATAGAAGCAATCGCTTCTAATTTTGTAGGTAATAATGCTAAAGTTGCAAGCTGTCCGCCATCATAATATTTATCTTCTATGTAGCAAGCCTTTAATGACATTTTTTTTGTGTTATCAAAAAACTTTTTGATAATTTTAGCAGGAGCAATCGGGTCTTCAGTAGTAAATGCATAACCGGTCATTCCTTCTAAATGTTCGGAAAGTTTTTCAAACTTTCCTACTTCAGAAAGTGCTCTACTAAACAACGTATTTTTTATTACTTTGTATTTAACACCTTCTTTACGGAATTCATTTCGTAAGTCATTGATTTCCTCAACAGCAATTCCACTATAATCGGTTAGATAAACCGCATTGGAATTGTCAATTATTTCTTTAACTTCAGAAATTAATTCCGCTTTCTCATTTTTATTCATAACATTTCCATTTAAGATTTTAGATTAATCTTATATTATTTTTTTGAAGCATTTTATGAGTGCGTAAACTCTTTTAAATAGCCAATTCTTCTTTTGAAATTTTTAACCCTGGACCCATAGTACTTGATAAAAATACACTTTTTACGTATTGCCCTTTAACGGAAGATGGTCTCATTTTCATTAAAATTTTAATAAAAGCTTCAACATTTTCTGTTAACTTGTCTGTATCAAAATTTAATTTGCCTAAAGATGAATGAACAATTCCTGCTTTTTCAACACGGAATTCAATTTTTCCAGCTTTAACTTCCTTTACGGCATTTGCAACATCCATAGTTACCGTACCGCTCTTGGGGTTTGGCATAAGTCCTTTTGGACCAAGCATCCTACCTAATTTCCCCAGATCCGCCATTGTATCAGGAGTTGCAATTATAACATCAACATCAGCCCAACCATCTTTAATTTTTTCAAGATATTCATCCATTCCTGCAAAATCAGCTCCGGCATCAAGTGCTTCTTTAGCTTTGGCATCTTTTGCAATTACAAGAACTTTAACGTCTTTACCTGTACCGTTGGGTAAAGATACCGTACCTCTAATCATTTGGTCTGCGTGCCTGGGATCAACACCAAGTCTCATTGCACAATCAAGTGATTCCACAAAATTTACACTTGAATTTTCTTTTAATATCTTTACAGCATCAACAATTGTATATTCTTTTGTTATATCAACTTTTTCTGTAATTACTTTATTTCTTTTAGTCTTTTGCATTATTTTACCATTAAAATTATAATCTAAAAATTTTAATCTATTTTTTTACCGTAATTCCCATACTTCGTGCAGTACCGGAAACCATGCTCATAGCGTGTTCAATATCAAAAGCATTTAAATCGGGCATTTTTAATTCAGCAATTTCTTTAACTTGAGCTGAAGTTACTTCTGCAACTTTTGTTCTATTCGGTTCCGGTGAAGCTTTTTCAAGCTTAGCCGCTTTTTTTAATAAAATAGATGCCGGTGGAGTTTTAGTAATAAATGTAAATGATTTATCAGTATATACAGTTATTACAACAGGAATAATCAAACCGTCTTTATCCGATGTTTTGGCATTAAACTGTTTACAGAAGTCCATTATATTAACACCTTTCTGACCTAGGGCAGGTCCTACAGGCGGTGATGGATTTGCTTGACCGGCAGGTATTTGTAACTTAATATATCCACCTATTTTCTTTGCCATTTTATGTACCTTTTATAATAAATTCTAAATTACTTTTCTAATTCCGCTTGAACAAAATCAATTTCAACGGGAGTTTTACGTCCAAATATTGAAACCAAAACTTTTATTTTCATCTTTTCTTCGTTCACTTCTTCAATGGTTCCGTTAAAGTTATTAAAAGGACCATCAATAATTTTTACAATGTCGCCTTTCTGGAAAATAGTTTCCATCCTTTCGGTTGTTTCATCTTGTGTAAGACGACCGATAATTCTTTTTACTTCTTCCGGCTGTAGTGCATTCGGGTTTTTTCCAGAGCCTAAAAATCCCATAACCGATTGAGTATTGATAATAAACTCTTTAACCTGGTTGTCTAAATCGGCGTGCACAAGTATATACCCCGGGAAGAAGTTTTTAGTTTTACTCTTTTTCTTTCCGTCTTTTACTTCAAACACTTTTTCCATAGGTACAAGAACTTCGTATATTTTTGCTTTTAAAGATTCATTTTCTTCAAGTTCGGAATCGATAAAGCCTTTAACCTTATTTTCATGACCTGAAAAAGTTCTTACAACATACCATTTTCCATCCATTACTTCACCCACTTAAAAAAGCCCCTTAAAGAGCTGAGTTACAGCCATATCTATTACGTAAGTAAATGCTGCAAATAAAAGACAAACAACAATAACAACATTTGTTGATTCTTTTAATTCGTCCTTGGTAGGCCAAGTAACTTTTTTCATTTCTTTAACAACATCATCAAAAAAATGGATTATTTTATCTTTCATATCCTTATCCTATTAAATCAGCACGTCAGGGAGGACTCGAACCCCCAACCTGCGGTTTTGGAGACCGCTGCTCTAGCCAATTGAGCTACTGACGTAGCTAAAAAATTATTTAGTTTCCTTATGGATAGTATGTTTCTTATCCCATCGGCAATACTTTTTGTATTCTACCCTTCCGGCATGCAATCTTTTATTTTTAGTTGTAGTGTAATTTCTTCTTTTACACTCTGTGCATTCTAATGTTATTATATCTCTCATAATTTTTCTCGATTAAAAATTTCTTACTTCAAACTTTACTTTTATTCAACTAACAATCCCGATTTATCGATGACCTCAACAAACTTTTTTTCAGTGAGCTGACGACCGGGATTGAACCGGTGACCTCATCCTTACCAAGGATGTGCTCTACCGACTGAGCTACGTCAGCATTATATTCATCTCCAATCCGAAGCCTTCAATACAAAATAGAACAAATTTTTCAAACTTTTTCAGTGAACTGATAATCCCGAATTAACAGAATAACCTCATCCTTACCAAGAACGTGTTCCAACAACAGAGTTGCGTCAGCAATTAAATTATCTCTGAGCGGGAGACGGGACTCGAACCCGCGACCAACAGCTTGGAAGGCTGTGACTCTAGCCAACTGAGTTACTCCCGCATTTCTTTGTCAATCTCTTTATCAACTATAAAAAAATCATTCCTAGTAAACCCGCAACCAATCCGTCGGTTGACGGGATGACTCTAATCAACTGAGTTACTCACGCATCTAAATTTCAATCTCTATAAGAACTTTTACAGGTTATTCTTTTTCAAGTAAACC
>VAOU01037871.1_pt1 | contig 34612 bp, 30 predicted proteins | sample 3393871 | NCBI WGS metagenome assembly VAOU01 (sample SAMN08290440, study PRJNA428436) | hydrothermal vent metagenome | isolation source: Deep-sea hydrothermal vent chimney | place: Atlantic Ocean: South-mid Altantic Ridge | depth 1820 m m
AGGGAGAGGGGGCTATGATGCAAATACTGTTGCAACGATTAATATCAAAAGTTTGTTCGGTTCCCACGCTCCTGCGTGGTAACCCATACCTCAGTTTACGCTGTTACCGTATGCGTTCCCACGCAGGAGCGTGGGAACGAGGTATTAATTATCCCCTCACCCCAACCCTCGTCGCTCTCGCCCATCCATGGGCTTCGCAACATAGGGTCATCCATGACCAAATCCCGGAGGGAGAGGGGGCTATGGTGAAAATACTTATGCAATGATTAATATGTTGGCGTCTTTGCGTTGAAAAAATATTACTACAGCTTCCCGTGACACTGTTTGTATTTTTTCCCGGAACCACAGGGGCAAGGTTCATTGCGGCCAATCTTGCGGCCTTCACGCACATAGGGCGTGGCGGCGGCTTCTCCCCCTCCATCACCCTCTTCGGCCATGGCGTTGACCTCGGCATGCTGAAATTCCATTTCAGAAGCATGTTGCTGCTGACGACGCTGTGCTTCAATCGCGGCAACATCTTCCTCACTCTGTATCTGTACCCGGCTGAGCAGAGTAATCACTTCTTGCTTGATGTGTTCCAGCATTTCAGCAAACAACTCAAAGGACTCGCGTTTATATTCCTGCTTTGGATCTTTCTGTGCATAGCCGCGCAAATGAATTCCCTGGCGCAACTGATCCATCAATGCCAGATGATCCCGCCACTGGTTATCCAGAATCTGCAGGGTAACCGCCTTTTCAATGTGCCGGAGAACTTCGGCGCCCGCAGTTTCTTCTTTGGCCATGGCCTGTTCTTCCATCATCTGAAGTATTTTTTCGCGTAGCTGTTCTTCCTCCATATTGCTGTCAGCTTCCAGCCAGCCTTTTATATCCAGTTTCAGACCAAACTCGGCTTCAAGCGATTCCTCCAGTCCCGGCACATCCCATTGTTCTTCCACGCTTTGCAGAGGAATAAAATTGCTGATGACCTCATTGACGACATCCGCACGGATCGCCCTGACGGTTTCAGAAATATCGCTGGATGCCAGTAATTCATTACGCTGCTGATAAATAACCTTGCGCTGATCGTTAGCAACATCATCATATTCCAGTAGCTGTTTGCGCATATCAAAGTTATGGCCTTCAACTTTACGCTGGGCGTTTTCAATGGCCTTGCTGACCCAGGGATGCTCGATGGCTTCACCTTCTTCCATGCCCAGCTTCTGCATTAATCCGGCCACCCGTTCCGAGGCGAAAATACGCATCAGGTTGTCTTCAAGCGACAGATAAAAACGGGAAGCACCGGCATCACCCTGACGCCCGGCACGGCCTCGCAACTGATTATCAACTCGCCGGGATTCATGCCGCTCAGTACCGATAATATGCAGGCCGCCACTATCCAGGACCTGTTGGTGGCGCGCTTCCCAGGCTTTATGCCGCCCTTTAATCGTGACTTCGTCGGCCTTGCCCTGCGCTTCCAGCGCCGCCAGTTCCACATCAAGATTACCGCCCAATACAATATCGGTACCACGACCCGCCATATTGGTAGCAATCGTTACGGCAGCGGGCTGACCAGCCTGGGCGATAATATCGGCTTCACGCTCATGCTGTTTGGCATTCAGGACTTCATGTTGTATGCCGGCTTTTTTCAGCAATCCGGACAGGTACTCCGAAACTTCAATCGAGGTGGTACCCACCAGCACGGGCTGCTCACGCGCCCGGCAATCCTTGATATCTTCAATAATAGCCGCAAACTTTTCCTTCTGGGTCAGATAAACCTGGTCGGTCATGTCCTTCCGGATCATCGGGCGATGAGTCGGAATCACCACCACTTCCAGATTATAGATCTGCTGAAACTCATAGGCTTCGGTATCGGCCGTGCCGGTCATACCGGAAAGCTTCTCATACAGGCGAAAATAATTCTGGAAGGTGATCGAAGCAACGGTCTGGTTTTCCTGCTGAATACTCACACCTTCTTTCGCTTCCACCGCCTGATGCAGGCCGTCTGACCAGCGCCGACCCTGCATGGTGCGCCCTGTAAACTCATCGACGATCACAATTTCATCGTTCTGTACGATGTAGTCCACATCCTTCTGAAACAGAATATGGGCGCGCAGGGCATTGTTAACGTGATGCATCTTGCCTATGTTGGCGGCGCTATACAGGCTGTCGCCTTCATCCAGCAAGCCAGCTTCCGTCAGCAGGCGTTCGACTTTCTCATGCCCGGCTTCAGTCAGGTAGATCTGCTTGTCTTTTTCCTCAACCGAGTAATCGCCCGGTCCGTCCTCTTCTTCCTGCTTTGTCAGTTTGGGCACCAGCTCATTGATGGCCTGATAAAGATCGGAACTGTCTTCCGACGGGCCGGAAATAATCAGCGGCGTGCGCGCCTCATCGATCAGGATTGAATCCACTTCATCGATAATGGCAAAGTTCTGCCCGCGCTGGAACTGTTCCTCATGGCTGAAGGCCATGTTGTCACGCAGATAATCAAAGCCAAATTCATTATTGGTGCCATAGGTAATATCCGCATCATACGCATCTTTCTTTTCCTCGAACGGCATATTCGGCACGACCACGCCAACACGCATACCCAGAAAACTGAAGACCTCCCCCATCCATTCCGCATCACGTTTAGCCAGGTAGTCATTGACCGTAACAACATGCACGCCTTTGTCTGAGAGGGCATTGAGGTAGGCTGGCAAGGTCGACATCAACGTCTTGCCCTCACCAGTGCGCATCTCGGAAATCTTGCCCTGGTGCAGCACCATGCCGCCAATCATCTGCACATCAAAATGGCGCATACCCAGCACCCTCACACTGGCTTCGCGCACCGTTGCAAAAACTTCCGGTAGCAAATCGTCCAGCGTCTCCCCCTTCGCCAGCCGGTCTTTAAATTCGGCTGTTTTCGCCTGCAACTGCTCATCACCCAGAGACTGAAGATCGGACTCATGACTGCCAATCTGCGCCACTACCTTACGCATCTGTTTAATCAGGCGCTCATTACGACTGCCGAAGATCTTCTTGAAAAACTTGTCTGCCATAAAAATTTCCAGTGCTTTAGACCAACGCCTGTTGCCGGCCAGTTGTGATTAAGGAATCCCGGGATACTGCGATACGCATATCGCGGTCGATATAAACTGCTTATTTTAACGGGATAAAAAGGCTTTGTCCGGTTTTTAAACCGAATTTATTGAATATAGGTAGCGCGCTAAATGAAGGCGGGATATGTCAGGAAGATGTTAAATCACCCCGCCGCAAGCGGACGGGGTATTAAACCCAAAGAGATTGAAAGAATCGGTCCAGGTTAGCGGGAAGCATGGATATATTTCAGGGGATCGACGGCATGGCCATTGTAGAGCACTTCAAAATGCACATGGGGTCCGGTTGAGCGCCCGGTCGTACCCATTTTGGAAATCACCTGGCCTTTTTTTACGGTTTCCCCTACTTTCACCAAAATCTTGCTGTTATGCCCATAGCGGGTGACATAGCCTTTGCCGTGGTTCACTTCAACCAGATTACCGTAACCTGAACGCCACCCGGCAAACGTCACCACCCCGGCCGCCACACTGATTACGTCCGATCCCATTTTACCGGCAAAGTCCACCCCCGAATGAAGCGTCCAGCGACCCGTGAAGGGATCGGTGCGCATACCGAAATAGGAAGACAACCAGCCTTTGGTAATCGGCCGCCCGGCCGGAATCACTTCAGACTGTAAGTTGCGGTTCATCAGCATGTCTTCCAGGATCTCCAGCTGCTGGCCGCGATCATCCAGTTGGGCGGATAAATCTTCCAGTGATTTCATAAAATCCGGGACACCTATTGACTTGGCGGCCTCCGGATCGGTCAGGGGTCCACCTCGTGCCGGCGGACGATCAAAATCAAATTCGCCCTTGTCCAGTTTGGCCATGGTCGTCAAACGCTGACCCAGAGCATCAAGTCTGATAACATGGGCCTGTAATTTACCCAGGCGCAGAGCCAGGGCGTCCATATTGTCTTTTGCGGTACGCGTGGCTTCGCTCAACGCAAGCCGCTGGGAGTCCATCTCCGCCTGCATGGCGAGACGGAGATCATCCGGGTTGGTTCTCATGTGGGAGACGCCCATCTGGTAACCGACCGCGACAAAACTGGCAGGCAAGGCAATAAAAACACTTAGTATAATGATAGTTATCCAGTGCCGACTCAGTGTTAAAAGCCCTGAACAGCCTTTTTTTCGTGTCATTATTACGATATTCACAGTGACAACATGGCCCTTGTTAACTTACTGTACCCAATAACGTATCGGCTTTACGACGCAAATTATTAATTTAGTGCTCTATCCATGTGATAAGTATGAATTCACCCCGTCAATTGTACAAGTTTCTATCACAAAAAAAAGGTGATATTGCGGATCTGATCACACAGGCCAGGGTTAATCAGAAGTTGGACAAAAGCTTCCGCAACCTGCTCGATCCGGCCCTGGCCAATCACGTCAGCCTCGCCAATATTCGTGCACAAACCCTCGTTCTCACCGCCGATTCCGCTGCCTGGGCCTCCCGTGCCCGCTATTTCAGCCCGCTATTACTCCAGAAATTACAGAATAATTCACATGTTTTTGGCGACATAAAGAAAATCGAGATCCAGGTACAGCCTGCGGTACAAGAGAAGGTTTCTGAACCGCCTCTGCCCCGGTATGTTTCAGCGTCAGCCGCCGAATGCCTCAGTACAACCGCAGACACCATTGACAATGAGGAGCTGAAAGCTGCGTTGAACAGGCTGGCCAGCAGGAGAAATCGATAGACTCGGTTGATTGATGGGTTTTCCCTCTGGACTTCGCACTTCGTTCTACCCATCCTACCCAATATTCAAACGCTCGTTGATTGATGGGTTTCAGCTTGCCTGAACCGGCTGAATAAATGAAATGGGCGCTTTTTCAGGATCTTCGAAAATGACTTCTTCCCAGGCATCTTTCTGACTGAGCAATTCCCGCAACAGCCGGTTATTTAACGCATGACCGGATTTATGGCCATTGAAGGCGCCAATCAAACTATGTCCCAAAAGGTAAAGATCGCCAATAGAATCCAGAATTTTGTGTTTTACGAATTCATCCACGTAGCGCAGACCATCTTCATTGAGAATCCGGTAATCATCCACCACCACCGCATTATCGAGACTGCCGCCCAGGGCCAGGTTGTCCGCCCGCAATGCCTCGATCTGGCTCATAAAACCAAACGTGCGCGCACGACTGACCTCTTTTACAAAGGAGGTGGTTGAAAAATCCACCTCAGCGGTCTGGTTGCGATCCTTGAAAGCCGGATGGTCGAAATCAATGGTGAAGGAAACCTTGAAACCATTAAAAGGTGCGAAGCTCACATGCTTGTCACCATCTTTGACCTTGATTTTACGCTTGATGCGAATAAAACGTTTGGGGGCAGACTGTTCATGGATGCCGGCGGATTGCAACAGGAACACAAAGGGACCGGCGCTGCCATCCATAATGGGGACTTCCGGTGCATTCAGATCAATATAGGCATTATCAATGCCCAGACCCGCCAGAGCCGACAGCAGATGCTCCACCGTTGAGACACGCACGTCGCCTTTTACCAGCGAGGTCGAGAGTGTGGTATCACCGACATTTTCCGGCCTGGCCGGAATATCCACCGGTTCATCCAGATCCACGCGTCTAAAAACAATGCCCGTATCGGGTGCCGCGGGTCGCAACGTTAAATAAACCTTTTCACCTGTATGCAATCCTACGCCGGTTGCCCGGATGACATTTTTTAGAGTACGCTGCCTTATCACCTGTCGGAATCCTTAATTGTTACTTATACGGTTATTATGCAAAACATAGGCCAAAACCTATAAGACTGCTTATTTATACGACTATCCAGTATAGCAGCTTCATGAAAATGTAATAATATAACAGTTTCACCTATTTCAGCAACTTGCTGCAATAGGCTCTCTGTCACAGATTTCCGTTCTTAGGCGTCTGAGAGATTGCAGGCGGAACATTTCTACCCTGCACAAATAGACTAATTTCTTAAGAAGTAAACCTATGAGCGTCTGTTTCTCACAAAACTTGATACACCCGCGCCATTTTATTTGCGCGCATAAGTGAGTGGATTTCTCTAATCGGCCTGACGCCGCAAAAACGCCGGAATATCCAGAAATTCCATACTCGACTCACCGGTGTCGCCATACTTCTCTGCCGCGACCTTGTTGCGGATCACGGTGGGCCGGTCAAGCCGACCATAATCCACGTCACCGCTACTGGTCTTGTCAATGACCAGTTTGACGGCGTTATCTTCCGGTCGTTCGCCCGCACGTTCCTGACCCAGACCGGTGGCGACCACCGTTACCCGCATGTCCCCGTTCAACTCAGGGTCCAGCACTGTGCCGACGATCACCGTGGCATTTTCTGCCGCGAATTCACGTACCGTGTTACCCACTTCATCAAATTCACCGATGGTCATGTCCAACCCGGCGGTCACATTCACCAGAATGCCGCGCGCACCGGAAATATCAATATCCTCCAGCAAGGGGCTGGCAATCGCCATTTCCGCCGCCTCACGCGCCCGCTCATCACCATTGGCCTGACCGGTGCCCATCATCGCCAACCCCATTTCCGACATCACGGTTTTTACATCGGCAAAATCGACATTCATAATGCCCGGCTGGGTGATTAGCTCGGCAATGCCCTGCACCGCTCCCAGCAGAATATCATTGGCTACCTTGAAGGCATCCAGCAGACTGACGTTCTTGCCCAGCACGCTGAGCAGTTTTTCATTAGGAATGGTAATCAGCGAATCGACATTCTGCTTCAATTCATCAATCCCGCTGGTCGCGGCATCCATCCGTTTTCTGCCTTCAAAGGGAAACGGCTTAGTCACCACGGCGACAGTAAGAATGCCCATTTCCTTGGCGATCTGGGCCACTACGGGCGCACCGCCGGTTCCCGTGCCACCGCCCATGCCGGCGGTAATGAAGAGCATGTCCGCGCCGTCCAGCACTTCCTGGATCCGTTCCCGATCTTCCATGGCGGCCTGGCGGCCGATTTCCGGATTGGCGCCGGCCCCCAGTCCTTTGGTGATATTGCTGCCCAGTTGCAACACCGTTCGCGCCGTGGTGTTACGAATGGCCTGGGCATCGGTATTGGCGCAAATAAAATCCACGCCTTCGATACTCTGTTGCACCATGTGTTCGACCGCATTACCACCGCCGCCGCCTACGCCGATGACCTTGATCACGGCACTCTGACTGTTGGTATCCATTAATTCAAACATAATTCACCCTCCTCACTGATAAAATCGTAACTAGATTTAAAAATTGCCCTGAAACCAGCTTTTCATGCGCAGCAATACGCTACGCATCCCACCGCCCATACGCGCCTCTGACTCACGTATGGCCCGATTTTGATGTCCAAACAACAACAGGCCTACGCCAGTGGCGTGGATCGGATTACGCACCACATCAATCAAACCAGTGACAAACTGCGGCAATGCCTTGCGCACCGGCATGTGAAAAATCTCTTCGGCCAGATCCACCGCGCCTTCCATCTTTGAACTGCCCCCGGTCAGAACGATACCGGCGGCGCAGAGATCTTCGAAACCACTGCGGCGCAGCTCCGCCTGAATCAGGGTGAACAGCTCCTCGTAACGGGGTTCCACCACTTCCGCCAGAGTCTGGCGCGCCAGCCGCCGGGGGGGACGATCGCCCACGCTCGGCACTTCAATCGTTTCCTCAACACTGGCCAATTGGGTCAGGGCGCAGGCGTACTTGATCTTGATTTCCTCGGCATACTGGGTCGGCGTGCGTAGCGCCACGGCAATGTCATTGGTCACCTGATCACCGGCAATCGGAATCACGGCAGTGTGGCGAATCGCGCCTTCCGTAAACACCGCAATATCCGTGGTGCCGCCACCGATATCCACCAGACACACGCCCAGCTCCTTTTCATCTTCGGTCAGCACCGCCTGGCTGGAGGCCAGCTGTTCGAGAATGATGTCATCGACTTCCAGGCCACAACGGCGTACGCACTTGATGATGTTCTGGGCTGCGGATACCGCTCCGGTGACCATATGCACCTTGGCTTCCAGGCGCACGCCGGACATGCCTACGGGTTCGCGGATGCTCTCCTGCTGATCGATCAAAAACTCCTGCGGCATGATGTGCAGGATTTTCTGATCGGCGGGGAGGGCGCCCGCACGAGCCGCATCGATCACCCGGTCCACATCAGCCGGGGTCACTTCCTTGTCGCGAATGGCGACAATGCCGTGGGAGTTCAGACTGCGAATATGGCTGCCGGCAATCCCGGCAAACACCGAATGGATTTGGCACCCGGCCATCAGCTCGGCCTCTTCGACCGCACGCTGGATCGACTGCACGGTGGATTCAATATTCACCACCACGCCTTTCTTCAGCCCTCGGGAGGGATGCGAACCCAGTCCAATCACTTCGACTTCATTGTCTTCGGTTATTTCACCAACGATGGCCACGACTTTCGACGTACCGATGTCCAGGCCGACAATCAGATTTTTTTCTGTCTTTTTCGACACGGAAGCTTACTCCCCACCCTTATCAATTTGCTGTTTTAATGTTTTGTTCCACTGGACCGCCATGCCGTTGCTGTAGCGCAGATCGACCCGCGCAATTTCCGCAGCATGTGCGCCCAGCAATTTTTTGTAGACCGCAATAAAACGTTGTAACCGCACCTGGATCTGCTTGCGTCCCAGCACCAGTTCGATGCTCTCGTTCGATGGCAGCTTCAGATACAGCGTCAATGCCCGCCGCGAATTCATCTGTACTTCACGGATACCCAGGCCGATACTCGCCAGCAGGGCGCTATCCTGCCGATACTGTTCACCCATCACGCCAAGCATATCTTCCGGCCCGCTAAACAATGGCAGCCACGACGGGTAGCGGGTCGTTACCGGCTTGAATATCTGCCCCGCCTCATTCACCAGACCGCCCTTTGCCCAGCGCGCCAGGGGTTTTTGCTCTACGACCTCAACGCCTAAAGTATCCGGCCAGATTCGGCGCACCGAGGCCTGCGCCACCCAGGGTAACTGCTCCACACGCCGTTTCACGGCGTCAATGTCAACACCGAAAAAACCCTGGTTGGCTTTTTCCACCACCGCCCGGCGCAGCCTGTTTTCATCCAGATGCACCAACACGCCCTGTACCCGGATCTTGGTGATGGGCAGGGTCGCTGGATCCTTCAGCAGAGCCAGGCACCAGCCCAAGAGCGCCATTATTCCCAGCAATAGCAACAGGCTGCCCAGTATCTTGAGACGCGGACCCGCTTTTATGCACCAGTCGCGGCTATGCGGAGCAGAAATTACCGCCTGGGAATTAGCCGCCATGGGTCGCCTCCCCCGCCGTTGTCTGCATCTGCGCAAGCTCCAGCGTCTGCGCCAGAATGCGGCAGACCAGTTCATCAAAGTTCATGCCTGCCGCCTTTGCCGCCATCGGCACCAGGCTGTGGCCGGTCATGCCCGGCACACTGTTGATTTCAATTACCCAGGGCGTTCCCTCTTTGTCACACATCACGTCCACCCGTCCCCAGCCAGTGGCCCCCACCGCATTGAAAGCGGACAGTGCCAGATCCTGCAAACGCTTTTCGTCTGTCTGTGACAGGCCACAGGGACAGTGATAGCGGGTTTCATCCGACTGATACTTGGCGGCATAGTCATAAAAGGCATGGCTGGTTTCAAGCTGAATCACGGGCAGCGCCTGCTGTCCGAGAATCGCTACGGTGTATTCCGCACCTTCGATCCAGCGCTCGGCTATCACCGCGCCCTGATACTCTACCGCCTGTCGCCAGGCCGGTAATAATTCTTCCGCCTGCCCGACCTTGCTCATGCCAAGGCTGGAGCCTTCCAACACCGGTTTGATCATCAGCGGCAGTCCCAGGCGGGCCTGCACAAACTCCATGTCGGTGCTTTCATCCAGCACCGCATAAGCCGGCGTCGGGATTCCCACGCCTTCGAAAAACTGTTTGCACCGCAGCTTGTCCATGCTCAGAGCCGACGCCAGCACGCCGCTACCGGTATAGGGAACATTCAGGATATCCAGCGCCCCCTGAATCACGCCGTCTTCGCCACCGGGACCGTGCAGAATAATAAAGGCACGATCAAAACTGCCCCGCCGAAGGGTGTCCAGCACCGTAGCTTTCTGCACATCGACGCCCCAGGCATTGACTCCGGCGCGCTTCAGCCCATCCAGCACGGCCTGGCCGCTCTGCAAAGACACTGCGCGCTCCGCCGACCAGCCGCCCATGAGCACGGCCACCTTGCCAAACGCTTTCACATCGAGATCTATGAGCCGTTCTTCAGGCAGCATGCCTTTCTCCCATAATCCTGACTTCACGCACCAGTTCAACGCCATATTCAGCCTTCACCTGTTGTTCGATTTTCTCAATCAGGGTTTCGATATCCGCCGCGCAGGCATTACCGGTATTAACAATAAAATTCGCATGTTTGCCCGATACACAGGCGCCGCCGACACAACAGTTCTTCAGCCCCGCCGCCTCAATCAAACGGGCGGCATAGTCATCCGGTGGATTGCGGAACACCGAACCGGCACTGGGCTGCCGGGTCGGCTGGGTGGCGCTACGCCGGGCCAGGTGGGTCTTGATCTGCTGCAAACTTTCGACGCTGTCACCGGCGTCAAGTTGCAGGGTTGCCGCCACAAACCATTCGTCCAGGGGTCCAATTACGCGACGATAAGCCACCTCGAATTCATTCGCGCGACGCAGATACAAGCGGCCCTGCCGATCCACGGTTTCCACCGACTCGACCAGATCCCAGATCTCTCCGCCCAGAGCACCAGCATTCATGGCCAGCCCACCGCCCACCGTGCCGGGAATACCGCACAGAAATTCTGTTCCGCGCAGGCCCTGACGGGCGCATTGGCGCGCCAGTTGCGGCATCGCCAGTCCGACCTCAACCCGCAGGCGCTCATGCTCCAGAAACTGCAGTTCGTTCATCACCCCGCTGGTGCAAATCACCACCCCCGGCAGGCCGCCATCACGAACCAGGATATTACTGCCCAGCCCCAGCCAAAGCAGGGGTAGATCCTCGTCCAGCGCGGCAATGAACTGTGCCAGATCGGCAATATCCGCCGGTTGATAAAACTGCGCCGCCCGCCCGCCTACGCGCCAGGAGGTATGCGCCGACAGAGGTTCCTGTAGGCGCAATTCGCCGCGTATGGGCGGGGACTGTTTTGTATTCAGCATCGGCATCACTCCTCAGGCCCCCGTTTCCAGTTGCTGTTTCAGCTTCGCCGCGGCCACACCAATATTGCCTGCGCCCAGCGTCAGCAGAATATCGCCATCCTGCAGCACGCCCTTGAGGGTTTCCGCCAGCGCATCAATCTGCTTGACAAACACCGGCTCGACCTGCCCACGCAGGCGAATGGCGCGTGACAGGGCACGGCTATTGGCCCCGGTAATGGGCGTCTCACCGGCGGCATAGACTTCCAGCAACACCAGCGCGTCCACCTCGGACAACACCATGGTGAAATCCTCGAACAAATCGCGGGTGCGGGTGTAGCGGTGCGGCTGAAAAGCCAGCACCAGGCGGCGTTGCGGCCAGCCTTCGCGGATGGCCTTGATGGTCGCCGCCACTTCACGCGGATGATGGCCATAGTCATCCACATGCAGCACGCGTCTGCCGCCAAGATCATAGTCACCGTTGATCTGGAAACGCCGTCCGATACCGGCAAAATTCTTCAGCGACCGCACGACCGCCTCGTCGGCAATGCCAATCTCGTGCGCCACGGCGATGGCTGCCAATGCATTGAGAACGTTGTGCTGGCCCGGCATATTCAGATCGATTTCCAGCCAGTCTTTTTTGTCCTTGCGCGAAACCCTAAAGTGGGTACAGGCGCCGATCTGCTGCAAATCCGTCGCATAGATGTCGGCGCTGTCGTCCAGGCCGTAACTGAGCACCGGCCGGGTCACCTCGGGCAACAATTTTCTAACTTCCGGATCATCCACACACAGCACCGCTAGCCCGTAGAAGGGTAAATGGTGCAAAAATTCGAGGAAGGTCTGGCGCAATACGTTGAAGTCGCCACCATAGGTTTCCATGTGATCGGCATCGATGTTGGTCACCACCGCCATCATCGGTTGCAGGTGCATAAAAGACGCATCACTCTCGTCCGCCTCCGCCACCAGATAGCGTCCTGCGCCCAGACGCGCATTGCTGCCGGCACTGTTGAGCCGCCCGCCAATCACGAAAGTAGGGTCCACGCCGCCCTCCGCCAGGACGCTGGCAATCAGACTGGTGGCAGTAGTCTTGCCGTGAGTGCCGGCTACCGCGATACCAAACCGGAAACGCATGAGTTCGGCCAGCATTTCTGCACGCGGGACCACCGGGATGCGTTGCGCATGCGCGGCCACGACTTCCGGGTTATCCTGTTTGACCGCGCTGGACACCACCACCACATCGCTGCCGCTAATGTTTTCCGCGGCATGGCCAAAGATGACCTCGGCACCCTGCTTCAGCAGACGCCGGGTCACCGTGTTTTCCTGTAGATCCGAACCGCTGACGGTATAGCCCAGGTTGCGCAACACTTCGGCAATACCACCCATACCCGCACCGCCGATGCCCACGAAATGAATCCGGCGAATACGGCCCATGCCCGGCTCACCGCGGGCATTACCCAGATCGGTCTCACGGCGGCCATAATTGCGTGTCAACCGCTCAGCCATGAGCCGCCTCCAGACAACGTTTGGCCACGAGCCGGGTAGCCCCCGGCATGGCCGCCCCCCGCGCCGCCATCGCCATTTTCAACAGGCCTTGGCGACCTTTTTTCATCAGCTCGGACAGCATCCGGTAGAGACTGTCTGCACTCAACTGAGTTTGCGGCAAGAGTTTGGCGGCGCCGACACGCACCAGAAAACGGGCATTGGCGCTCTGGTGATCGTCCACGGCATGGGGATACGGCACCAGGATCGATCCCCCCCCGGCCACCGCCAGCTCGGAAACCGTCAGCGCCCCGGCCCGGCAGATCACCAGATCCGCCCAGGCGTAGGCGGCATCCATATCCTCGATAAATTCCATGAGCTTCGCCTCAATCCCCCGCTGCTCATAATCCGCCTCGCCGGCCGCCTGTTTGCCGACACCCGTTTGATGCCAGACATGCGGCCGGTGAGCCGCGTCAAAATTTTCCAGCGCGGCGGGCAGCGTCTCATTCAACGCCAGCGCCCCCAGGCTGCCGCCAATGACCAGCAGGTTCAGGCGGCCTTTGCGCATGGCAAAGCGCTCATCCGGCGCCGGCAACCGGGCAATGGACTCGCGCACCGGATTGCCCACAATCTCCACCCGGCGGGTCTTGCGAAACGCGCCGGGAAAGGCCGCCATAACCTTGTCGGCAATACGGCCCAGCAACCGGTTGGTCAGCCCGGCAATCGCATTTTGTTCGTGAATCAGCAATGCGCGACCCAGAATAAAGGCCGCGACACCGCCGGGTCCCGTAACAAACCCCCCCATGCCCAGTACCGCATGCGGACGCAGCCTGACCAGGATTCTAAGTGCCTGTAACAGAGCCAGGTTCAGGCGCAGTGGTGCCAGCAACCAGCCGCCCAGTCCCTTTCCGCGCAGGCCGCCCACCGAAATCGTGTAAAGGGGAAAACCGGCCCGGGCCACCACCCGTGCTTCCAGCCCCTTGCGCGTCCCCAGCCAGCTCACGCTCACATTCTGCTGGCGCAGATACTCAGCCACCGCCAGCGCCGGATAGACATGCCCGCCCGTGCCACCCGCCATGATCAGGATACGGCAGGGCATCGGGGATTTCGCTTTGTCAGACATGCCCTGTCCTCCCCCGGCGGGAGACCCTGACAACAGAATCGCGCCGTACCGATCCGGTACGGGTTTCATATTCGATTCGCAACAACAGAGCCATCGCGACGCACATGACCATCATGCTGCTGCCACCATAGCTCATCAGCGGCAGGGTCAGCCCCTTGGTCGGCAACACGCCCATGTTGACGCCGATATTGATAAAGGCCTGTAGACCAATCCAGATCCCCAGCCCATACGCCATATAGGCCATGAACAATTCCTCCTGCTTTTCGGCTCGTTGGCCGATGTACAGCGCACGCAGGACGATGACAAGAAACAGGATGATCACCAGGACCGCCGCCACCAGTCCCAGCTCCTCGGCTATCACTGCAAACAGAAAATCGGTATGCGCCTCGGGCAGATAGAACAGTTTCTGTACGCTGGATCCCAAGCCCACACCCAGCCATTCACCACGGCCAAAGGCGATCAGGGCCTGGGTCAACTGGAAGCCGCTGTCGAAAGGATCGGCCCAAGGATTTAAAAAAGTAGTCAGCCGCGCCATGCGATAGGGCGCCGCCACTGCCAGCATCCCCAGCATGCCCAACATGCCCAGTCCCAGCAGCAAAAACTGCAACAGACGTGCGCCACCCAGCCACATCATGCCCATAGCGATAGCCATCATCACACACACTGCACCGAAGTCCGGTTCCAGCAACAGCAGCATCGACAAGATCACCATCAGGGCCAGCGGGCGTAAAAACCCCCCGGCCTGATTGCGCACGGCCTCATTATGGCGCAGCAGATAACCGGCCAGATAAACCACCACGAACAGTTTCACCACTTCTGAGACCTGCAGGTTGATCGGCCCCAGGGCGAGCCAGCGCAGACTGCCATTCACTTCCCGGCCCAGGCCGGGGACAAACAGCAACAACAGCAACAGTACGCTGGCCATAATTAAATAGGGTCCGGCAGCCTGCCACAGCCGCATGGGCAAGTACCAGACGCCCCAGGCCAGTCCCAGCCCCATGCACACATAAATACTTTGGCGAATGAGAAAATAAAAAGGCTGGCCGGTCTTTTGCTCGGCCATCGAAATAGAGGCCGAACCCACCATCACCAGCCCCAGCATCAGCAGGCTAACAGCCGGCACTACCAACCAGGGATCCAGCGACAGCAATAGGCTCCCCTGATCGGCAGATGCCGAAACGCCGTCCTGTCTAATCGCCTGCAGGCTCATTTAAGCTGGCCCTCCACCTGTTCCATGAATACCTCGCCGCGTTGCTCAAAACCCGAAAACATATCAAAACTGGCGCAGGCCGGTGACAGCAGCACGGCATCACCCGGCCGGGCAATCCTGGCGGCGCATGTTACCGCTTCGCTCATGTCCTGCACATGGCAAAGGTTCGGGGCATCCGCGCCCAGGACACGCTGCAACGCCGCTTCGATCACACCACCATCTTCGCCCAGCAGGACTACGGCCCGCGCCCGTTGCGCCAGCGGCCCGGCCAGCGGCGTAAAGTCCTGCCCCTTGCCCTGACCCCCGGCGATGAGGACGATATGCTCTGCTTCAACACCATTGATGGCCGCCAGCGCGGCCCCCACATTGGTGGCCTTGGAATCGTTGTACCAGTTCACACCTTGATATTCCCCCAGCCACTGGCAACGGTGAGGCAGGCCGCCGAAGTGTTGCAGGGTCCCAAGCATGGCCGTCATCGGCAACCCGGCCGCCTGTCCCAGCGCCAGCGCCGCCAAGGCATTGGCGAGATTGTGCCGACCACGCAGGCGTAGCCTGGCAACCGGCATCAGGGCCTCATGCCCCAGGCACAGCCATTCTTCGCCACGCTTGTCACAAAGTCCAAAATCCCCTTCCGCTGCGGGTTGCAGGCCAAAATGAATGAGCCGCCGCCCACAGCGGAGCATGTCCAGCGTCGCCGTCACCCGCGCATCGTCACGATTCACGATCAGCGCATCGCTGCCGTGGAAAACCCGCGCCTTGGCAGCGACATAGTCTGCGAGGCTGGTATAACGATCCATGTGATCTTCACTGATATTGAGAATGGTCGCCGCCACCGTCTCCAAACTGTGGGTGGTTTCAAGCTGGAAGCTGGACAGCTCCAGCACATACAGATCATGCGCCGGCTGATCATCCGACTGATCCAGGAGATCCAGCACCGGGACACCGATGTTGCCGCCCAGCGCCACATGCCGTCCGGCTGCCCGCGCCATCTCCCCGACCAGGGTAGTCACGGTGCTCTTGCCATTGGAACCCGTGATCGCGATCACGGGGGCGCGCACCAGACGGGCAAACAGCTCCACATCGCCCAGTATCTCGGCACCGCGCGCCCGCGCTTCCGCCACCAGTGGCTCGCGCAGGGAAACACCGGGACTGAGCAGGAGTACATCCGCACGTTCAAAGGCGTCAGCCTCAAAACCGCCGACGAATACGGTGGTGCCGGATAGTTCCCTGGACAGCACTTCCAGGCCCGGCGGGTTGACGCGATTATCGGTCACCACTACCTCCACCCCCTGCGCCACCAGAAAACGGGCGCAGGAAAGACCCGTCGCGCCCAGCCCGACGATCAGCACCCGTTGCGCGCGCAGCCTGTCCAGAATCGTATTTTCCTCAGTCATATTTTTTTCTATCGCCAGCAGCATGCTTAACGAACCTTCAGCGTGGCCAGACCGATCAGCACCAGAATCACGGTGATGATCCAGAAACGCACGATCACGCGCGGCTCCGGCCAGCCCTTGAGTTCAAAATGATGATGCAGGGGCGCCATGCGAAAAATCCGCCGACCCGTGAGTTTGTAGGAGGCCACCTGTAGAATGACCGATACGGTTTCCATCACGAACACGCCGCCCATGATGAAAAGCACGATCTCCTGACGCACCATTATGGCCACAACGCCCAGCGCTGCACCCAGCGCCAGCGCGCCCACGTCGCCCATAAAAACCTGTGCGGGGTAGGCGTTGAACCAGAGAAAGCCCAGCCCGGCGCCGACAATGGCGCCACAAAAAATCACCAGCTCACCGACGCCCGGTATGTAGGGAATAGACAAATAGGCCGAAAACACTACATGCCCGGTAAGATAGGCAAATACGGCCAGAGCCCCGGCCACCATCACCGTCGGCAAAATAGCCAGCCCGTCAAGGCCGTCGGTAAGGTTCACCGAATTACTGCTGCCGACAATCACGAAATAACTCAACAGCACATAGCTGCCCAGACTCATCGGAATCGCCACATCCTTGAATATCGGCACAATCAGTTGCGTGTCGGCCGGACTGGTCGCACTGACATAGAGATAAACGGCGGCGCCGAGACCGGCCACTGACTGCCAGAAATACTTGTACCGCGCACTCAAACCGCGGGGGTCCCGTTGTACCAGTTTCTTGTAATCGTCCACCCAGCCGATGAGTCCGAATACGGCGGTGGTGATCACCGCCACCCAGACATAGCGGTTGGTCAGATCCGACCACAGCAGGGTGCTGACAAAAATGGCCACCAGAATCAGCGCACCGCCCATGGTCGGGGTGCCGGCTTTGCTGAAATGACTTTCCGGGCCATCCTCGCGCACCGTCTGGCTGATGTTGTACTTGCTCAGTTTGCGGATCATCACCGGACCGATAATAAAAGAAATCAGCAAGGCGGTGAGCACGCCGAGGATCGCGCGCAGGGTCAGGTAGTTGAAGACATTGAAGCCGCTGTATATTTCCTGCAGGTACCGGGCTAAATGATAAAGCATCTCAACAACCCTCCCCATCGACACTCAACGCATGGACGATTTTATCCATTTGCATGCGCCGTGAGCCTTTTACCAGCAAGGTGACATCGGCGTCGAGATCTTCGTGCAGGCGTTCGAGCATGCTGCTGTGGCTGCTAAAGATCTGCGCCTCCCCGCCAAAGGCCGTCGCCGCCGCACGCGATAACGCACCCAGGGTATAAAGACGCTGCACGCCGCTGGCGCGCGCCTGTTCACCTGTCTGTGCATGCAGCATTTTTTCGTCCTTTCCCAGTTCAGCCATATCCCCCAGCGCCAGAAAATGGCGCCCGGAGAAATCCTGCAGGACCTCCAGAGCGGCTTTCATCGAAGCCGGGTTGGCATTGTAGGTATCATCGAGAATACGGCTTCCCGCTACTCCAGTCTTTAATTGCAACCGTCCGGGCACCGTCTGCATCGCTTCCAGTCCGACCCGAATCGAAGCCGGATCAACACCGACCGCCATGGCGACGGCGCTGGCGGCCAGCGCATTCATAAGATTGTGCCGCCCTGGCAGGGCCAGTCTGAGATCAAACTCACCTTCCGGCGTATTTATTTTCACCTGGCCATCGGTCGCGGGCCAGCTTGCGTGCACGTCCGCTTTAGCCACACTGGCAAAATCCAGGCAGCGCAGGTTTCGCTTTTCATTTGCCATAATCTTATGCCACAGCGAGACAAAGGCATCATCGGCATTCATCACCGCGCACCCCCCTGCCGCCAGGCCGGAATAAATTTCGCCCTTGGCCTGGGCCACACCTTCGAGACTGCCAAAGCCCGCCAGATGTGCGGCCGCTGCATTGGTGATCAAAGCCACATCGGGGGCCGCCAGTTCGCTCAGATATGCAATCTCTCCGGCGTGGTTGGCGCCCATTTCAATCACCGCATAGTCGTATGAGGAGTTCAGGCGCAGCAGGGTCAGGGGCATACCGATGTCATTGTTCAGATTACCGCGCGTCGCCAGCACCCGGCCTTTGCGGCTGAAAATACTGGCCAGCATGTCCTTCACCGTAGTCTTGCCGTTACTGCCGGTCACCGCCACCAGCGGCAGGCTGAAACGCTGGCGCCAGGCTTGCGCCAGCAGCCCCAGTGCCCGGCGGCTGTCATCGACGATCAGCGCAGGCGCCACGCCCCTGTCCCGTTCCAGTAAACAGGCGGCGGCGTCACTTTTCAGAGCTTTTTCAGCAAAGGTATTACCATCGAAATTCGGCCCGCTCAGGGCGATAAACAACTCGCCCTTTTGCAGGCTGCGCGTGTCCGTACTCACGCCTTTAAGCAGAATATCCGCGCCCTGCACGGCGACGCTCATGCCCGCCGCACGCAGCACTTTTGCAGCCTCATACAAAGGCATGCAGAATCCCCGCGAGCAGGTCATATCGGCCTGCGCGCTCATGCTTCACCCACTTTTTTCAACAACTGTTTTTTCGCCTCGCCCACATCACTGAAGGGCCGTTTGTCTGCGCCAGTAATCTGATAATCTTCATGGCCTTTGCCGGCAATCAGCACCACATCTCCGGCCTGCGCCTGAGTAATCGCCAGCGCGATGGCGGCGGCGCGATCCGCTTCGAGCATGAACGCTTTATCCTCACCTATGCCCTGCTGGATATCCGCCAGAATCTTTTCCGGCGCTTCCCGGCGCGGGTTGTCGTTGGTCAATATGATCTGATCCGCCAGCCGCGCCGCCACTTCACCCATCAGCGCACGCTTGCCCTGATCACGGTTGCCACCACAACCAAACACACACCAGCATTGTCCACGGGTATGTTCCCGCACCGCCAGCAAGGCCTGTTCCAGAGCATCGGGCGTGTGCGCATAATCCACCACCACCAGGGGTTGCTCGCCTCCACCCAGACACTGCATACGCCCGGCCACCGGTTTCAGCGTCTGCAAACGGGCCATGATCTGTTTCAACGGCCACCCTTTTTGCCCCAGTACCGCCAGCACGGCCAGCACATTACTGGCACTGAAGCGACCCAGCAGGGGGACATGTAACGGCGAGGAACCCCAGGGGGTCACGACCTGCATGGACAAGCCCTGCGCATTGAGTCTCAAATCCTGCGCCAGAACATCGGGTTGATTCTGCCCTTGCAGCCCGTAGCGAATAATTGACAAGCCCTCTCGCTGCGCCAGCTCGGTGGCCAGTTCACGGCCATAGGGGTCATCCACATTGATCACCGCCTGTTTCAGGCCCGGCACGGCAAACAGCCCGGCCTTAACCTGGGCATAAGTGTGCATATCGCCGTGATAATCCATATGATCACGGCTGAGGTTGCTGAACACGGCACAGTCAAACCGAATGCCCTTCACCCGCCCCTGCGCCAGCGCGTGCGAGGACACTTCCATGCTGATCCCGGTCACCGCCCGTGCGCGCATCTCGGCCAGCCACCGATGACTGCGCAGAGCATCGGGGGTGGTGTAGCCGGTGGGCTGTAATTCAGCCTCCGCAGCATCCGGCGTCAGAACACCCACGCCCAGCGTGCCCATAACTCCGCAGGCTCCATCCGCCGCCAAACACTGAGCCAGGTACTGGCTAATCGAAGTCTTCCCATTAGTGCCGGTAATACCGGTAATCGACAGGTATTTCGAAGGCTCATCATAGAAACGATCGGCGATCAGGCCCAGCTTCGAGGCCAGCCCGGCCACCGCAATCAGCGGAATTTTCCCGCCCGCCGCCGTCCTCCAACCCAGTTCTACTGCTGGCAAATCGGCTTCGCTTTCCCAGAGCACCGCCTGCGCGCCCTGCGCAATCGCCGCATCGATGAAGGCGCCGGCCTTATGCCCTGTGCTACCCAGACTATTCAGCGCAATAAAAATATCGCCGCCACGAAGTACCCGGCTGTCCGGACAAAGCCCGGTCACCACCCGGTCGGCTTCGGCCGGCAGATGGACAATATCTGTCAATAACTCTCTGAGCATCATCGGTTTGACCACCACTGCGCTCATCATGGAGGGCCTCCCGCACGGGCAATGGAGAGTGCGGCCAGCGTCACCGGTTGGCTGGAAACATCGTCCGGCGGAATATTCAACAGACGCAAAGCGCCGGACATCACCCGCGCAAAGACCGGCGCCGCCACCAGGCCACCATAATAAACCCCGTTACGCGGCTCATTCACCACCACCACCATCACCAGGCGGGGGTTGCTGGCCGGGGCCATACCCGCGAAAACGGAGACATAACGATCATCACTATAGCCTCCGCCCACCGCTTTTTTCATGGTTCCGGTCTTACCGGCCACGCGATACCCGGGAATTGCGGCACGGGTACCGGTACCGCCTTTTTCCACCACCCTCTCCATCATGCGCCGCACGGCCCGGGCAATATTAACCGGCATCACCTGCTTACCCCGAAGAACCGCATCATCGGCTGATGGAGGTAAAAAACGCACCGGTAGCTCCCGGCCATCATTGGCCAGTACCATATAGGCCCGCGCCAGTTGCAGGGCGGTCACCGACACGCCATAGCCGTAGGCCAGACTTGCGCGTTCGACGGCAGGCCAGGGGTGACTGCGGGTGAACACACCGCTGACTTCACCGGGAACCCACTGCCGGTGGTCTCGCCAAAGCCCACCCGGGCATAAGCGCGCCAGAGGCGATCCGGATCGAGCGACAGCGCTATCTTACTGGCGCCGACATTGCTGGATTTCTGAATCACAGTGGATACGCTGATGAGGCCGTAATCGCGGGCATCGTGGATGAGATAACGGCCAATCCTGAAGACACCCGGCGTTGTATCGATAAGCGTCTGCGGCGTATACTTGCCGCTTTCCAGCGCGGCCGCCACGGTAAAGGGTTTCGCCGTCGAACCGGGTTCAAAGACATCGGTGACCGCGCGATTGCGATAGTTTGCGCCGCGCAACTGGTCCCGATCGTTGGGGTTGTAGGACGGCTGGTTGACCATCGCCAACACTTCGCCGGTGCGCGAATCCAGAATCACGGCCGAAGCGGAACGCGCATTCTGTTTGATCACCATGCGCTTCAGCTCACGGTAAGCGAGGTATTGCAGCCGACGATCGAGACTCAGCACCAGATCCTTGCCCGGATGGGCTTTGCGAATCAGTTCAATATGTTTAACGACCCGCCCCAGACGATCTTTCAGCACCCGTTGCGAACCCGGCACACCCTGCAACCAACTGTTCCAGGCCAGTTCCATTCCCTCCTGCCCCACATCGTCCACGTTGGTAAAACCCAGCACATGAGCCGCCACTTCACCAGTCGGATAGTAACGCTGATATTCACGCCGCAGGGAGACGCCGGGAATTTCCAGGGCCATGACCTCAGCCGCCAGATGCGGTACAATATGCCGTTTAATATAAACAAATTCCCGTTTTCGCCGCGGCAACACCTCGCGTTCCAAATCGCTGACTTTCATCTTCAGCAGGCGGGCAATGCGCGGCCATTGCTCATGCGCACGAATAAAATCCTTCGGCTGCACCCAGACCGAATCCACCGGCGTACTAATCGCCAGCGGCTCACCGTTACGATCCAGGATCATGCCCCGGTGCGCCGCTATCGGCATCACCCGTAAATAGCGGGCATCCCCCTGATGCTGGAGAAAATCCTTGCGCAATACATCCAGATCCACGCTCCGCCAGAGCAACAACAGAGCCGCTGTCAGCACCAACACCACCACCACGCCGAGGCGAAAGGGCCTGACGGGTTGATTGCCTGCACTGTGTTTATTCACTCGATGTCCGCTCGCTCATCATGGTTTGACGATTTTAACAATAATGATCTTTTTATATTCTATTGACGTCATATTCAGTTGCTGACGCGCCAGTTTTTCGATGCGCCCACTGGTCGCCCAGGCACTCTGCTCCAGTTGTAACTGCCCCCATTCCACGTCCATTGCATCGCGCGTTTTTTGCAGGCTGTTCAGTTCCACAAACAGTTTACGACTCTGGTGCTTGCTATAAACCACCGCCAGCGCTGAGAACTCCACCAGCGCCATTAAAAGCAAAAGCGGAACGAGAGACGGCATTTTCACGCTCGCCTCAGTCCAGCCGTTCAGCCACACGCATAATCGCACTGCGCGCTCGCGGATTTTGCGCAAGCTCGATCTCGCCGGCACGTACCGCCTTGCCCCGCAGACGCAGACTCGGATTGAGCTGGGCCTGAGTGACAGGCAAATCCGGCGGAAAAGCATCCCCGCGGGCGGCATCACGCATGAAACGCTTCACCCGCCGGTCTTCCAGTGAATGAAAACTGATGACGACCAAGCGCCCTCCCGGCCTGAGGATCGCATCCGCCTGTTCCAGTACCTGTTCCAGATCATCCAGCTCGCGATTGATGTAAATACGGATAGCCTGAAAACTGCGCGTGGCCGGATCCTTGCCTTTTTCCCAGGCAGGATTCGCCTCAGCCACAATGTCAGCCAGTTGTTTGGTGGTAATAATGGGCTTTTTCCTGCCCGCCTGAACAATGGCGCGGGCAATACGCCGGGCAAACCGCTCTTCACCGTATTCTTTTAATACTTGCACAATCTCCTGTTCCCGGGCCCCCGCCAGCCATTCGGCGGCGGACTGTCCCTGCTGCGGATTCATGCGCATATCCAGCGGCCCCTCTTTCTGAAAGCTGAAACCACGGCTGGCATCATCCAGTTGGGGTGACGACACGCCCAGATCCAGCAGAATGCCATCCACCTGACCGATCCGGCCCAGAGCGGCAACGTGCTGCTTCATCATGGCAAAGCTGTCCTGTCGGATGATAAAGCGCGGATCATGGGCAAAATGCCGGTTCGCCGCCTCAATAGCCTCGGGATCCTTGTCCAGGGCCAACAATTTTCCCTCATCGTTCAAAGCCTCCAGAATAGCGGCGCTATGGCCTCCCCGGCCAAAAGTCCCATCCACATAACAGCCCGCAGGAGTAATGTTCAGCGCGGCCAGCGCCTCATCCAGGAGCACCGGCCGATGTTTAGTCTGCTGCATCATCATTTATAGCGACAACGACTCAAGCTGTTCAGAGGCTTTGAGATTACCGTTGCTCACCAGCATCTCCTCACACTGCTTGTTCCAGGTTTGTTCGTCCCAGATTTCAAACTTGTTGGCCTGCCCCACCAGGGCAATGTGCTTATCCAGCCCGACCACCTTGCGCAAATTTGGTGGCAGGAGAATCCGCCCGTTGCCATCCATATCCAGATCGGCAGCATGACCAATCAGAATCCGCTGATATCGCCGGGTCTCGGGATCCACGTTTTTCAGACCCTGTAAATCCCGCTCCAGAACTTCCCAATCCGGCAGGGGATAAAGCAGCAGACAGGGATCGCACACATCCCGTGTCACCACCACCTGGCCCTCGCACTGACTAAGCAGACGCTCGCGATAGCGACTCGGGATCGCCATGCGCCCCTTTGCATCCAGATTGAGTGTATTTATACCGCGTAACAAACGCCTGCTCCTGAAGTCTGTCGGAACATCAGGGTCTCGGAACCCATTTATCCCCACATTGATCCACTTTGATACACTATAGGTAGGAGACGCCCCTGGTGTCAAGCTGACAAACCTACAAAAACAAGAATTCTTTCTTTAATGACAATGACTTAGAGCAGTGGACTAAAGTGGTTAAAGAGCCGAAAACCACCCTTTTCGCAGGGACGGAAGACAGGCAAAACAATAACTTGCAGTGAATTTATAAAGTAGCTTAGGAGGAAGAAACTGCGCAGTATAGATCAATTATTATTTAAAAAATAAAGGAGTCGGCCGATAAGCCGGGTTCTGTCTTGGACAGCCATTCATCTGGACATACGTCACCGCATGCCTCAAGCAGCCTACCCGGGAACCGTGCGGGCCACACTTAACGTTCCCCTATTTGGCCTTGCTCCAGGTGGGGTTTACCATGCCGCCGAGTGTTACCACCGACGCGGTGCGCTCTTACCGCACCTTTTCACCCTTACCAGTCGAAACTGGCGGTATATTTTCTGTTGCACTGGCCGTAGGCTCGCGCCCCCCAGGCGTTACCTGGCACCCTGCCCTGTGGAGCCCGGACTTTCCTCCAGGAAAATTTTCCCAGCGACTGTCTGGCCGACTCCAGGATAAAGTGTACCGGATTTCAGACTCGGAATAAAATTTAGCGTAAAATGTCGAATGAAAATTGACGGGTTTCCCTTCGCTCTACAAAAATCTAAAATAAGGGTAGGATGGGTAGAACAAAGTGCGAAGTCCAGAGGGGAAACCCATCGATCTAAGGGCTAAAAATCTATGTTTATGATAAAACCCGGTTTCACTCTTATGTGTCTTTTGCTGCTTCTAAACCACGCGGCTATGGCCTCTTATACCCTTGTCTATACCGGCAATCTAAACGGCGAACTCGAACCCTGCGGCTGTACTCTTGAGGGCGACCTTGGCGGCATCAAACGCCAGGTCACGATGATCGATCAACTGCGCCGGCAAAACCCCGATCTGCTATTTGTTTCCAGCGGCGGATTGCTGATAGCTGAAATGCCTTCAGACCGTATTCGCAGCGACTATATTCTGCGCGGCATGAAATTTTTAAATTACGATGTCATCGGCGTGCAGGCGCGGGATCTCGCCTTTGGCGCCCACTTCCTCAAACGATACAAGCTGCCCTTCATTCTCAGCAACGCGTACGGCAAACCCACCTTTGCTTATCAAAAAACGCTGCATCGCCAATCACAGTCCTTCAGTTTCTTCCAGTGGTCGGTATTGCCGCCACAAACCCTGCTCAAAGATCCGCACGCTGAAACCATGTCGGCGCAGAAACGGCTCGCAAAAAAACTGGCGACGGCAAAAAACACCGGCACTATTACCGTGGTCACCACCAACCTGCGCCTGGCAGCGGCAAAAAAGATCCTGCCGCTAAAGAATATCGATATACTTATTATTCCTTCCCGTCAGGATAAATTTGCGAAACCGGTGCAAATAAAAAACACCCTGCTCCTGCAACCCGGTGCACGGGGTATGCGTCTTGGCCTGTTACAATTCGAGGTCAGAAAACACGCACAGAGAGTCCGCATCCACCACTGGCAACAGCGGGTCATTTCCCTGCCGAAGACCATACCCGACTCACCGCGAACCAAAGCCTGGTATACCGCCTATAATGCGGCGCTCAAAACCGATTATGAAAAACAGGTGGCTCTGCGCAAACAGCGGGAACAGGGCAAAAGTCCGTATGCCGGTGCCGAAAAATGCCGTGCCTGCCATGCGCCGGAATATCAGAAGTGGCAACAGACACGACATCCCCATGCCTACGAAGATCTTGAATCCGTGGGCAAAAATTTTGATCCCAACTGCGTCGCCTGTCACAGCGTAGGCTTCAACCGGCCTGGCGGTTTTCTGAACGCCGGACTGACACCTCATTTAAGCGGCGTACAATGCGAATCCTGCCACGGCCCGGCACAGGCGCATGTGGACTCTGATGGAAAAACCCCCACGGGAAACCATCAGTGGAAAAAGAAACAGATATGCGCCCAGTGTCATGTGGGTATCCACAGCCCGAGCTTTAATTTAGAAACCTACTGGCCGAAGATCGCGCATGGACAGAAAACGGGGAAATGATGACTGCACTGAAGCTGGCGTGTTGTATTAACGCAGAGGGCGCGGAGGCGCGGAGTTTTTTTAGGCATGTTTGATTAAATGTAACTATTCAGCATAATTGTCAGGGAACCTTGTATGTAGGTTGGCGCTGAGCAACGCGAAGCCCAACAGGCGTGGCCTATCGCTTTAATCAGGGGCAGACAAAAGGGGCGCGACTTTTTGCGGACGCAAAAATCGGAGGTTTTTGGCTGTCCGCTGGGTTTACTCGTTAGATTTCTGTTTTAAAGAGTTTATTCCATCCTGTTTTTGTTTTCATTGAAATATGCATATCTTGTACAAAATCTGTAATATTTTTCAATACAATAGAAAATTCCTCATCATTTAATAGAGCACATAAAGAACAACAAAATGCTTGATAGTCTATAAAGTCAAAACGTTTACCTTTATAAATATAGCTACCATCTGTGACAGAAAGTTCCGTAACATCATCTGGCAATCTGCATATGAAAGTTACTGAATGATTCAGGTGACCTGTGGAATTTAGTGCATCAAGGCTATCATCCAGCCTCTTTTTTGATACCGGTTTAACAGTAATCTCATATAAATTCGTTTCGTTTCCTTCGATTTCCAACCAAATATCAGCGGGTTTCTTTGAAGTGGTATTGGTACCAAAAACACTCTCATCTCCGCCAACAACCTCGATTGCTGAAGTCCTAAATACTGCGGCTAGAAGCTGTGAAACAAGATATTGGGGAAGATTTCCTGACTCTGGGTATCTGAGTGTAAATTCTACTAATCGATTTCCCAGCATTTGCCTCGACTCAGTCGATTGTTTTATTTCAGCAAGCTGGTAACCAGTTACACTTTCAGCGTACTTCCAAAGACGAAAAAAGAAGTAATCAATTAGTCTGGCTCTTTTAGATTTTCCAGCATCCATGACAATTCTAAGGAATCTTACTGCTGCCATAGCTGCTGATTGAGGCCTTCTTCCTTTCGCCCAATCCTCATTCAATTGATCGACATTCTTAGCCACATTGAGCGGATCTGACTTTCCGCAAGGAACGCTATTTTCTTGGAGAGCGTACCAGATGCCCCCCTCAAATATAGATCGTGGGTTGCAACCATAAAAATTGTTTAATGGGTCGTAGTTTTCATTTAGATGCAAGCCGGTCAAGGCTGTGACAACCACGCCTCGAAAGCCTTTTGCATTTACTTCAATGAGTTCTGTTAGTAGTTTGTAAATCTCTGTCGAAGGCTCAAACTCTTGAAAATCTTCATTGCTCTTAGTTTTTGCAACACCGAGACGGGTATTTACATAATATTGACCAGCGCTATTCCTCTCGGCGATCTCGTTCATTCGGGAACTCCAGTAAATTCTTTGACAATTTGCTGGAGTCGTGCATTTTCTTCGATGCGTAATGCTTTCAAAAGCATCGAGAGTTCAAGCACATCAAGACGCTTCTCATATTTTTCGATCTTAGAAATATCAGATTGGTTTAAGCCAACCTGTGCCGCAAGCTCACCTTGAGAAATGCTCAGACGAATGCGCTCTTTGGCAAGTTCAGATATGAGCTTCTGATAGCGTTGGTCGAATATTGTTTTACCTTTTTTCATACTATACATCATGCTATAATCTCTAAATTATTCGAAATAGGAATATTTTAATGAAAGCGATTTCCTTGTTTAGTGGGGCTGGGGGGATGGATGTTGGATTTAGGGATGCGGGATTCCAAATCATTGCTGCAAATGAAATGGATAAACATGCTTGTGATACATTTCGCGCTAATCACCCTGACACAGTGCTTTTTGAGGGAGATATAGATGAGATTAAAACTGATCTCTCAAAATTCAAAGGAATAGATGTCGTTTTTGGCGGTCCTCCTTGTCAAGGGTTTTCAGTAGCAGGGAAGATGGATCCAGAAGACCCGAGGAGCAAACTGATATTTAGTTTTTGCTCCGTAATCGAGGATGTTCAGCCAAAGGCTTTTGTTATGGAGAATGTAAAATCACTTGGCTCACTAGCTAAATTTGAAGATGTCCGTGCTTCACTTATTTCACGTTTCCAGAAAGCTGGGTACACCGTCACTATACACATTCTAAATGCTAAGGAGTTTGGGGTTCCCCAGTCACGTGAAAGAGTATTCTTCATTGGTGTAAAGAATGGATTTAATCCGATTTTCTTATCTAATTTTCAAAGCTACAAAAAATCGGCACCAACTCTTCGCGATGTGCTAATTCCTTTAGGCAAGCCAGGATCTGAAGGTAATGATCGCGTTTGCAATGCAAAAGTTACCCTTGCCGCGAAACCTGTGCTCAGAAAATCGCCATATGCGGGGATGCTATTTAATGGACAAGGTAGACCACTAAATCCTGATGGGTGGGCAAGCACTTTACCTGCAAGTATGGGCGGCAATAGAACACCGATAATTGATGATAATCATTTATATAATGATGCGGCATCATGGGTCGAAGATTACCACCAGCACTTAATGGCCGGAGGTAAACCACAGGGTATGCATGACTCACCTTCATATCTGAGACGACTTACAATCGACGAAGCCGCTTTACTTCAAACATTCCCTAGAAACTATATATTTTGCGGACCAAGCAGCAGAGTATTCTCGCAGATTGGAAATGCTGTGCCGTGCGGACTAGCGCATGTAGTTGCAAAGTGTATAGAAAATTCATTATCCGGGATTGAAAAAGTTGACAATGCTACCGCTGAAGCAGGTCAGAATTTTGAACTAGCTCTTGCGTGAAGAAATCTAACATTGGCTCATACGTTAGTTCTTAAGGGATAATTGTGTATATTCAATGAGTTACAATTGTGTCGGGAAACTACAAACTAATATCAAAAAATGCAAAACAACGTAATTACAATAATAATCTCCAATAGAATCAATAACTTTAAAGATCCTATCTATGAACATTGACTTGATTGTTGGGCTTCGCCATAAAGATCATGGCTCAGCGCCAACCTACCTGTGTTACTCATTTCCTCAAATAACTTAAGCTGGACAATGGTTGGCGACCTTCCCCCAGTATGTTGAATAGTTACGATTAAATATTCCTTCGTCACTCCAGCGCAAGCTGGAGTCCAACAAATCGGATACTAACTGAATTTCACTGGTTCCCACGCTCCTGCTTCAGCTCCAGCCCCCGCGCATAGAGTTTTTTCTTGCGCACCCCGGTAATCTCGGTGGCCAGTGCCGCCGCCTGCTTCAGCGGCAGATCCTGCAACAGAATTTTCAGCACTCGCTCAGCATCGGCATCCAGATCATCAGGATCAGCGACGGCGGCCCCCTGCACCAGCAGCACCATTTCACCTTTACGCTGGTTGGCATCGCCCGTCACCCAGCTCGACAGCTCCGCCAGCGTACCACCACGGATGGTTTCAAAGGTCTTGGTCAATTCACGGGCCAGCACGCCCTGGCGTTGCGCACCAAAAATCGCCACCATATCCGAGAGACTATCCTCAATGCGGTGCGGGCTTTCGTAAAACAGCAAGGTCAGCGTCTCCTGCTTCAGGCTCTCCAGTTGCTGCCGCCGCGCGCCGTTCTTCGCCGGTAGAAAACCTTCGAAGCGAAAACGATCGGTGGCCAGACCGGCGGCGGACAAGGCCGTAATAGCCGCGCAAGCGCCGGGCACCGGGATCACCCGGATGCCTTTTTCACGCGCCAGGCGCACCAGATGATAGCCGGGGTCACTCAGAAGAGGTGTACCGGCATCGGAAATCAGCGCGAGTGTCTGACCGTTCTCAATTTTTTGCACTAGCGCGTCAGCCAGCTTACGCTCATTGTGCTCATGCAGGGCCTGCATCGGCGTTTTGATGGCAAAATGTTGTAACAACCGACCACTGTGACGGGTATCTTCTACTGCGATCAGATCCACCCGCTGAAGGACGTCAACCGCCCGTGGACTGAAATCACCCAGATTGCCAATCGGCGTCGCCACGATATACAGACACTGTTTATAAAAATCCATAATTCATTTCACATCATTCATCGCAAATGGCAGCGCAATTTTGATTCCCGCTCGTTATAATGCCAGACATCCATCCCCCCGACAGCTAGCAGGACAGTTTAACAAGTCTATGAACGCCCCGATTAAAATAATCTTATTCCTGTTCATCAGCCTCGGCCTCGCGAGCTGTGCGAGTGGCCCGGCGGTGATGAAACTCAATCCTGATGAAGCCGAGCTTCTGTTTGCCCGGGGTGAATACCAAAAGGCAGACGCCCTGTTTCTCGATATGGCTCAGCAGATGCGTCCTTACAAACGCACACCACTGCTATTACGGGCAGCGGCGGCCGAAGCCAGCATGAAGAATCTTGCCGCGGCCAAACAAACCTTGCAGGGCCTGCAAATTAATTATGCCAAGACAGATCAGCGCCTGCTCCTGAGGCTGGCACAGGCGCATATCGCCCTCACTAAACGCCAGATCGATCAGGTTCTGAAACTGCTCGACGCACCCCCCCCTGTGGGCAGCAATCATTTTTATCTTGCCGACTATTATGATCTGCGCGCAGATGCTTTCACTCTTTCCGGTAATCGCATTGAAACGGCGCGTGAATTAATCAAACGCGAGCGCTACCTGGATGACGCCGCCCTGATACACGCCAACCAGGAGGATATCTGGCAGGCTCTGGCCATGCTCACCGAACAGGCGCTCATGCAGCTGCGCACCGATCCCCCCCCCAACGTACTCAGCGGCTGGATGGATCTGGTACGTATCGCCAAAACCTATCAGCTACGCCCGGCCATGCTGCGCCAGGCGGTACAGCAATGGCAGCATACCTATCCCCACCACCCCGCTGACAGGCAGATCATTGAAAGTCTGCTCAATCGCCAACAGCAGGATGTTTCGCTGCCCAAACAGATTGCCCTGCTGTTACCGTTTTCCAGCAAGTTCGCCAAGGCTGCCGAAGCCATTCGTGACGGTTTCCTGGGCGCCTATTATGCCCGGCGCATAAAAAACCGGCAGTCCATTCACATTTATGATGTCACTAATAACGATGTGACGGCCATTTATCAGCGGGCTATTGCTGAAGGGGCTGGCTTTGTCGTCGGTCCCCTGGACAAGACCGCGATTGCACGCATCGCCACCCATCATCCTCTGCCTGTCCCCACCCTCGCATTAAATTACAGTCTCAATGATAATATTCCGGCCAATCTCTATCAGTTTGGCCTCTCACCTGAGGAAGAAGCCCGCCAGGTCGCTGAACGCACCTGGTTCGATGGTTATGTCAACGCGGTCACCCTGGTGCCGGCCGGTCCCTGGGGAAGCCGGGTGGTACAGGCCTTCAGCCAACGCTGGCGCGAAATTGGCGGAAAGATCGTTAACCAGGAAACCTATAATCCGGCAAACAAGGATTTTTCCCGCCCCATCCAACGTCTGCTCAATATCGATCAAAGCAAACGTCGTTACCGTAGTCTTTCCAGTCTGCTCAACCGCAAACTTAAATACACGCCCCGCCGGCGCCAGGATATTGATTTTGTTTTCATTGCGGCCTATCCGCGCCAGGCGCGCCAGATACGCCCCCAGCTCAAATTCTACCGCGCCTCCAGCGTGCCGGTTTACGGCACTTCCCATGTTTTTACCGGCAACCTCAATCCCGCCCGTGACCGCGACATGGACGGCCTGATATTCGGCGACATGCCCTGGGTACTGACCGACAGCCGCCACCCGCGCAGTCTGCGCAGCAAAATCGAGCCACAGATTTCCAGGGCCGGTCATAGTCTGCAACGCCTTTATGCACTGGGCATTGATGCCTATGATATTATCCCCGCCCTGAACACCCTGAAAAAATATCCCTATGAGCGTTTCGACGGTGAAACCGGCAGTCTCAGTCTGGATCTGAAACAACAAATACACCGCCAGCTGACCTGGGTAAAATTTGTCAACGGTCGGCCTGTGCGGATAGATCAGGGAATATAACAAAGGTATAGTCATAGCGTGATTGTAAAAGGAACGACAACACGGGTAATCGGGCAGGAAACCGAATCGCTGGCCTGCCATTATTTACAGACACAGGGTCTGGGTTTGCTTGAGCGTAATTTTTCAGGGCCACAGGGCGAGATTGATCTGATCATGGAAGATCGGCAAAGCCTGGTATTCATCGAGGTTCGCTACCGTCGCAACAATAACTTCGGCAGTGGCGCAGAAACGATTACCCGCAGCAAACAAAAAAAACTGCTGGCCACCGCCGCGCGCTATTTGCAACGTCACCCGCTGCAAGCAGACCGGCCGGCCCGCTTTGATGTTGTTTCCATCTGCATGGAAAACAACCGACCTTCCATTAACTGGATTAAAAACGCCTTTATGGCTTTGGCATGAATATAAACGACCACGTTCTCGCGCTTTTCAACGACAGCATCAAAACCAAACAGGTCGCACGCGATGTGCTGGCGGCTGACATCAGCCGCGCCATTACTCTGGCTGCCGAGAGTTTGAAGTCCGGCCATAAAATTCTCAGTTGCGGCAATGGTGGCTCTGCGGCCGATGCCCAGCATTTTGCCGCCGAACTGGTCTGCCGTTTCGAACGCGAACGCCCCGCCCTGCCCGCCATCGCCCTGACCACCGATTCATCAGCACTTACCGCTATTTCAAACGATTATAGCTATAAAGAAATCTTTGCCCGTCAAATCGGCGCGCTGGGCCAGGCGGGTGACATCCTGCTGGCCATTTCCACCAGCGGTCACTCTGACAACGTGATACGCGCCATTGAAGCCGCACACGACAGGAGTATGCGTATCATTGCCCTCACCGGCCGCGATGGCGGCGAAATAGCCAATCAGCTCAACGATGATGATGTGGAAATTCGCGTTCCGGCTGATAATACCGCCCGCATTCAGGAGGTACATCTGCTCACCATTCACTGTCTATGTCACCAGATTGACCATATTCTGTTTCCCGACAACGAATAACCCATTGTTGTTTCAACGCTATGTCTCGTGAGAATACTTTAACGCCCGAGTTTGTCGCCGCCCTTAGCGGCGTCCTCAGCCCTGAACAACTGTTCACCGAAACGGCGGACTGCATCCCCTACGGTTATGACAATAGCCGCATCCAGGTGACACCCGATGCCGTGGTCTTTCCTGAAGGCCACGGACAGGTGCTGGCCATTGTCCAGCTTTGCAACCAGCATCGAGTTCCATTGACCGCGCGCGGCCGTGGCACCGGCACCACCGGCGCCAGTGTACCCCTGCGCGGAGGACTGGTGCTTTCCACTGAAAAAATGCAGGCCGTGCTCGAAATGAATCCGGATGATCGCTATATCACCGTGCAGCCGGGGCTAACCAATCAGGCCGTGCAACACGTGCTGGCCGAACATGGCTGTTTCTGGCCTCCGGATCCCAGCAGCGCCGCCTTTTGCTCTATCGGCGGCAACCTGGCTTACAATTCCGCCGGCCCCCGGGCGGTCAAATACGGCACGCCACGAGAAAACGTGCTCGGTCTGCGCGCCGTCACCGGCGCTGGCGAGTCCATTCGCACGGGGGTGTTTACCACCAAGGGCGTGGTCGGATTTGATCTCACCCGCCTGTTAATCGGCTCCGAAGGCACACTGGCGATTATCACCGAGGCCACCCTGAAACTCGCCCCCCTGCCCGAAGACAAGCGCATTTTGCAGGTTATTTACCGTGATATTGAATCGGCTACCCGCGCCGTGGCGGACATCATGAAACAGCCGATCATCCCTTGTGCACTGGAATTCATCGACGCCAGAGCCATTGATCTGATCCGCCAAAGCAGTGACATTTCTTTTCCCAATGCCGCCGGCGCCATGCTCATGATCGAGCTGGACGGCGCTCGCGAACATCTGGATAGCGACGTGGAAAAAATAACGGCGGTGGCAGGCAACAGCGGTCTGCTATCCCTCAGCACCGCAAAAACGACCGAAGAAGCGGCGGCGTTGTGGAACGCGCGCAAAGCGCTGTCCCCAGCCCTGCGCAATGTGGCGCCCAACAAAATCAACGAAGACATTGTGGTTCCCGTTTCTAAAATTCCAGCGCTCATCCACGGACTCGAACAACTCTCGGAAAAATACGCCATCCCCATCATCAACTTCGGCCATGCCGGTAATGGCAATATTCACGTCAACCTGCTTTATGATCCCAACAACCCGGTACAGGCTAAAAATATCGACACCTGCCTGGAACAGGTATTCGATTTAACGCTGAAACTCAAAGGCAGCCTCTCCGGCGAACACGGCGTCGGCATCAGCAAACAGGCATTTATCGACCGGGAACTCGACGCCGCCAGCCTGCGTCTGATGCAACAGATAAAAAATGACTTCGATCCGAATAATATTCTCAATCCTGGTAAATTATTTCCAACAGAAAAATATTGATTAATTCCCCGGCTTAAAATAGCTGGGAACAAGAAATAGCGACCCTTCGTTAATTTTCTTTGACAACTCAACAACCACCCGTAGCGGGTGGTATGATGAAAGCCCCTGGAAGGGGCTATGGTTAACGTTAAACTCTTGCCCACCTCACATTTCTCCTGGCATTTCTCTCCTCGTTCCTGGCGCTTTATATAGCCTTTGTAGGGTGGGCACGAGTTTTGTGCCCACAGGCATTTCCTTCCGTCGCCCACACAGGGAAACTCAAAGATCCGGACATTTTAATA
>VAOU01017705.1_pt1 | contig 34264 bp, 34 predicted proteins | sample 3393871 | NCBI WGS metagenome assembly VAOU01 (sample SAMN08290440, study PRJNA428436) | hydrothermal vent metagenome | isolation source: Deep-sea hydrothermal vent chimney | place: Atlantic Ocean: South-mid Altantic Ridge | depth 1820 m m
AACCATGAGATATTGAGTGAGTTAGACATTGTGCTTGAGCAAATATACACGGCCTTGATTGAATCCCCCTCACCCCAACCCTCTCCCGGAGGTAGAGGGGGGCTAGGCTTCAGAGCTACCCACAAATTTTTCCGAAGAGCCAATAAATCTAATATCTTTTGTTAAAAAGGCGCAGAGGATTTGTAATGGCTAAATGACTAAAGGGCGCTGAGTTTTTTATTTCATAAACAATGGAGGGGGTCAGATGTTTCTCGCTAAATTTAACCAACAATCCTATGCCTTGTTCAGAATAATGACTGGATTCCTATTTCTGTGGCATGGTGCGCAAAAGTTATTTGGGTACCCGGCAGTCTCGTCCCATGATATGCCAGTTTTTATTGTCTATGTTGCAGGACCCATCGAATTGGTGGGTGGGGTCTTAGTCATGATCGGATTATTTACCCGTTATGCCGCCTTTTTGTGTAGTGGCCTGTCTGCAGCAGCGTATTGGATGGTCCACGGCACTAAGGCCTTTTTTCCTCTCTTAAACGGTGGCGAGCTTGCTGCACTGTATAGTTTTGCATTTCTGCTTATCGCCACCCACGGCGCAGGTATTTGGAGTATCGATAAGGAATAGCAGGCAATCTGGCCTTTACGAGATAGATGCTGATCCTTAAATCAAAATCGTCTGTAAAAATTTTTAGATAGTCTAATATACAAATAAGCGGGGCAGCACTAGGGACATGAGCTATGCAAAAATTGTTGACTAAATTATTACCTCTGGTTGTCGCAACCGGACTTTGTCTGTCGGGGGCCCAGAATTTATGGGCAGGTGACAGACCGACCCTTCTAAAATGCAGGTCCAATGCGATGACCAATCGAGATTTTCTTTTTAATAGGCTGCAATGGGTGGATGCGGAGGATCAGCCCGCCGTGACCTTTATCACCCACTTGGATGACCTGACCATGGAATTGCGTGACAAGGTGTTTTCCCGCATTGATACCGACAAGCCCACCGTTCGAAGCATTGCCCGCGGCAAATTGTTTGGTGATAAAGATGAGTTCATTGACTTTAAGGGGACCATTGTATCCAGGACTGATGATATGTTGGTGATTGGTTGGCAAAACCCCCAGAGGAATAAGTTATGGACAGCGGCGATTCAATTAAAACATGAAATCGCCATCGTCACCCAATACTATAATGGTGCCACTTCATTTGGCGTCACTGTGGAGACCTTGACCTGTAGATGATGTGGTTTATTGTGTTGTGTTTCTATGATTGGATGGCACACGGTTATTGATTTCTTTGCATCCTCTGCGAATCCTTTGCGGCAAAGGCTCAATAGATTATTAGCCTAGCTTCTTCTTCAGAATCTCATTAACCTGTTTCGGATTGGCCTTACCTTGGGTGGCCTTCATGATTTGGCCGACAAAATAACCGATCAACTTGGTTTCGCCATTTTTGTATTGTTCAGCCTGGCCCGGGTTAGCGGCGATGGTTTCGTCTACTATTTTTTCCAAGGCGCCGCTATCGGAAATCTGTTTCAGGCCTTTGCTGTCAATGATGCTGTCGGCATCGCCTCCACCCACCCACATGGCCTCGAAAATATCTTTGGCGATCTTGCCCGAAATGGTGTTATCGGTTATCCGTTTTACCAGGCCGCCCAATAGTTCTGCGCTAATGGGCGCTTGGTCAAGATCCAGGCTCTCCTTATTAAGGTAAGCTGCTAATTCACCGCTAACCCAGTTGGCGGCTAGTTTGGCATCACCGGCATTGGCTGCCACGGTTTCGTAGTAGTCTGCCAGTTCGCGGCTGGTGGTGAGTACCCCTGCATCGTAGTCGGAGAGACGGTATTGATCTATAAAGCGTTGCCGCTTTGCAGCGGGTAATTCGGGCAAGCTGTCTTTGGTCGACTGGATGAACTCGTCATCCAACATGAGTGGTGGTAGATCCGGGTCTGGGAAATAACGGTAGTCATGGGCCTCTTCCTTGCTGCGCATGGAACGGGTCTCGTTCTTGGCGGCATCATATAAACGCGTCTCTTGCACCACTTCTCCACCACCTTCAAGCACATCGATTTGACGCTCGATCTCATATTCGATGGCCTTTTCCACAAAGCGGAACGAATTGATATTTTTAATTTCAGCACGGATGCCGAGTTTCTCTTGGCCCTTGGGACGCATGGAGATATTGGCGTCGCAGCGAAAGGAGCCTTCTTGCATATTACCATCGCAAATATCCAGATAACGCACCAGGGCGTGGAGTTTCTTTAGATAGGCCACGGCCTCGGCAGGGGAACGCATGTCCGGCTCGGATACCACCTCTACCAGGGGGGTGCCAGCGCGGTTAAGATCAATGCCGGTGTTGCTATGAAACTCTTCATGTAAAGATTTGCCGGCATCTTCTTCGAGATGGGCGCGGGTGATGCCAATAGTTTTTTTCTTCCCGTCAACTTCGATGTCCAGCTTGCCGCGTTCCACAATGGGGATTTCGTACTGACTGATCTGATAGCCCTTGGGCAGGTCAGGGTAGAAATAGTTTTTACGGGCAAATACAGATTGTATGTTGATGGTGGCGTCGATGGCGAGACCCAGTTTAACCGCCATGTATGCGGCGTCGCGATTCATCACCGGCAACACACCGGGCAGCGCGATATCCACCTCACAGGCCTGGGTGTTGGGTTCGGCACCAAAGGCGATGGAGGCCCCCGAGAACAGTTTGCTCTTGGTGCGTAGTTGAACGTGGACTTCAAGTCCGATAACGGTTTCCCATTGCATAACTAAACCCAGATACAAGTTGCAAGATACAAGAGACAAGCTTTGAGATTGGCTCCGGTTTTTATATGTAGTGTTGGCATAGTTTGTCAGTATATATCTTTATTTCGATGGAGATTCCTCGCTTCACTCGGAATGACAATGTGTCAAGTAACTTTTATGCTTTTCTCTTGGATCTTGGATCTCCAGTTTCATTCAAACCCTTTCGGTGCTTGTTTGTGATGATCCGTGGCTTGTTGATATTGATGGGCCACGTTGAGTAATTGGGCTTCTTCAAAAGCGTTACCGATCAATTGCAATCCGATAGGTCGGCCGTCCTCGCCCAGACCGGCGGGGATGGACATCCCCGGCAGGCCGGCGAGGTTGGCGGGGATGGTGTAGATGTCATTCAGGTACATGGACACCGGGTCATCGGTTTTGGCGCCGAGGTCAAAAGCTGTGGTGGGGGTGGTGGGCCCCAGGATCACATCACATTGGCCAAAGGCGTTATGAAAGTCGTCGGCGATCAGGCGGCGCAATTGCTGTGCTTTCAGGTAATAGGCATCGTAATATCCCGCAGAAAGGGTATAGGCCCCAATCATGATGCGCCGTTTTACCTCTTCGCCAAAACCCTGGGAGCGGGTTTTTCGGTACATATCGTTGAGATCGTCATAATCTGCGGCACGGTAACCGTAACGTACCCCATCAAACCGTGACAGATTGGAGGAGGCCTCTGCGGGAGCCAATACATAGTAACAGGGTACGGCCAGGGTGCTATTGGGTAGGCTGATGTCGACAATTTTTGCCCCCAGTCTTTTCAATTCCTCTATAGACTTGTCTATGGTCTTGGCCACATCCGCTGCCAAGCCGTCGCCAAAGTATTCCTTGGGCAATCCAAGGCGTATTCCTTTGAGATCGTCGTTCAAAGTGGTGGTGTAGTCGGGCGCCGGTTTGTCCACCGAGGTGGAGTCTTTGGGGTCAAATCCGGCCATGACATTGAGCAGCAGGGCGGCGTCGGCGGCGGTGCGGGTCATGGGGCCGGCCTGGTCCAGGGACGAGGCGAAGGCCACCATGCCATAGCGGGATACCCGTCCATAGGTTGGCTTGAGGCCGGTGATGCCACACAAGGCTGCAGGTTGGCGAATGGAGCCGCCGGTGTCGGTGCCGGTGGCCGCTGGGGCCAGTTGGGCGGCCACGGCGGCCGCCGAGCCTCCGGAACTGCCACCAGGCACCGCCTGCTTGGCCCAGGGGTTTTTGACCGGGCCATAAAATGAGGTCTCATTGGAGGAGCCCATGGCGAATTCATCCATATTGGTCTTGCCCAGGATGATGGCGCCCGCCGCTTTAAAACGCTGGATCACGGTGGCGTCGTAAGGTGAGATGAAGTTGCTGAGCATCTTTGAGCCACAGGTGGTGAGTATACCCTCGGTGCAGAAGATGTCTTTTTGGGCGATGGGGATACCTTCCAAGGGCCTCGGATCCCTGTTTTTGCGGTGGTCATCACTGGCCTGGGCCTGTTCCAGTGCGGTGGTCGAGGCAACGGTGATAAAGGCATTGAGGTCTTGATATTGGCCGATGCGGTCGAGAAATGCCTGGGTCAGTTCGACGCTGGATATCTCTCCCGTCCTGAGGGGGGTGTTGAGCTCAACGATGGTCTTACGATGCATGATAAATTGCAGGCCTTATTTATTTCAAAGTGTGGCGATGTGTATTGTTTGGGAGCGGTTAGGGGGGGCTAGGCTTGGGCACCCCTCAATTTTGCATCTACTCAATGACCTTGGGCACCAGATAGAGGCCTGATTCGGTCGCTGGTGCGATCTTCTGAAAGCCTTCGCGGTGGTCTTGTTCAGTGACGAGGTCTTGCCTTAGCCGCAGGGGGCTGTCCGAGGGATGGGCCATAGGGCTGATACCGGTCGTGTCTACCACATTCATCTGTCCCACCAAGTCCAGGATCTGGGCCAAGCTGTGAGTATAGATTGTCAACTCAGAGTCGGAAATCTCGAGTCGCGCCAATTCGGCGATCTTGCGGACATCGGTTGGGTCTAGGGCCATGAGTTCGATTTGTTGTGGGTAACGGCTGATTGCTGGGCTGACAAACTACCATATCTATGTATTTGGTTGTACATGCCTGCGGCGGTTGATACAGTAGCGGCGCTTTAGGACCACCACAATATAATCTCGGCTTCGTCAGGACAGCATGTTAAATAGTTTCTTCGGTTTTTTCTCAAATGATCTCGCCATTGATCTCGGCACTGCCAATACACTGATATACGTTCGTGACAGGGGCATCATCCTGAATGAACCCTCGGTGGTGGCGATCCGCTATGCGCCGGGCAATATGAACAATAAAACAGTGCTCGCGGTGGGGGGTGAGGCCAAACTGATGCTGGGCCGTACGCCGGGGAACATCCAGGCTATTCGACCCTTAAAAGACGGGGTCATCGCTGATTTCACCGTGACCGAGGTGATGCTCAAGCATTTTATCCGCAAGGTGCAGGAAAACCGTTATTTGCGCCCAAGTCCGCGAATTGTGATTTGCGTACCCTGCGGTTCCACCCAGGTGGAGCGCAGGGCGATTCGGGAATCCGCCGTGGGGGCGGGCGCCCGCGAGGTATTTTTGATCGAGGAACCTATGGCTGTGGCTATCGGCACTAATCTTCAGGTGGCGGAGGCCACGGGATCCATGGTTCTGGATATAGGTGGGGGTACCACCGAGATCGGTATCCTGTCGCTGGGGGGTGTGGTCTATTCGCAGTCCCTGCGTGTGGCCGGAGATGTATTTGATGAATATATCGTCAATTATGTGCGCCGTAAGCACGGTATGTTGATGGGCAGTGCCACAGCAGAGCGCATAAAAAAGGAGATTGGCACCGCATGGTCGCGGTCCGAACATCTGGATATGGAAATAAAGGGTCGGGATCTGGCTGAAGGGGTGTCCCGCAGTCTCACTATTACCAGCGATGAGATCCATGATGCTATTAGCGAACCTTTGGCGCAGATCGTTGATGCTATTAAGTTGGCCTTGGAACAGACCCCACCGGAGTTGGGTGCCGATATCGCAGAAAAGGGCATGGTGGTTGCGGGCGGTGGCGCCTTGTTACGGGATATGGACCGGCGCTTGATGGAGGATACAGGCCTACCCATTATTATTGCTGAAGATCCGCTGACTTGTGTTGCCCGTGGGTGTGGTCGTGCCCTGGAGGAAATGGATCGCCTGGGTGACGTCTTCAGTCACGAGTGAATCCAGTGTTAGCGTGGGCCACACATAAGGCGATTGAGTGTGCTGGTGAAATGTTGATGCAATGAGGCACGCCCGGGCTGCTCAAGCATTACCCCCTATAGTGCGTATTTTGCTAGCCGTTGCGGTGTCCATCCCGTTGATGGTAATAGACCAGCGGTCACATTATCTTCGTGAAATACGCTCTATTCTTTCTACGGTTATCTATCCCATCCAATATGTTGCCTCTCTCCCCCAAAAAGTAGGTACCGGAGTGGGTGAGTTCTTTACCAGTCACCAAGTTTATCAACAAGAAAATAAAAAGCTTAGGCTTAAAGTTCTAAAACTCAAAGCGGCGCAACTAAAATACGATGCCTTGTTGGCTGAGAATGCGCGCTTGCGAGCCTTATTTAAGGCGGCCGCCAAGGTGGCAGATAAGGCGCTTATCGCCGAATTGATAGAAGTTAATCTGGAGCCCTTCACCCAAAAACTGTTGGTGGATAAGGGCGGTCGTAATGGTGTTTTTGTGGGTCAGGCAGTGATTGATGCCAATGGTATTATGGGCCAAATTACCGGAATTTCACCTTCCACCAGCACGGTTACCCTGGTGACCGATCCAGGGCATGCCATACCCGTCCAGGTGCAGCGCAATGGTCTACGCACCGTTCTGTTTGGTACTGGCGCCACCAATAAGTTGTCCCTGCCACATTTGACCGCCACTTCAGATATTAAAACCGGTGATGTCTTGATCACATCAGGGATGGCCGGGCGTTTCCCGGCCGGCTATCCTGTGGCACGCGTTGAGAGCATTACCAGCGATGCCAACGAATCTTTTCTTGAGATTGTTGCTTTGCCAGTGGCGCGGTTGAACCACAGTAAAGAGGTATTATTGATTTGGCCCGGGTCCGAGGCCACGGTATCGGTGAAACGAGAAGATGAGAAATGATCGGCTTGGGCCAGCAACACAGGGACCGATGCCGTATGGTGATTGCCATTTCCTTTCTGCTGGCATTAATCCTGGATGTGCTCCCCTTGCCATATTGGGCCGAGCCCTTTCGGCCAGAATGGGTCAGCATGGTCTTGATATATTGGTGTATGGCCACGCCCCAAACTGTCAATGTGGGTTACGGTTGGCTAATGGGTCTTATCGTAGATCTTATGCAGGGTAGCTTACTTGGTCAGAATGCCTTGGCCAAATCAGTGATCGCGTTTTTGGCGGTCACATTTCATCTGCGTGTGCGCATGTTTCCTCTATGGCAGCAATCCATTTTTGTGGTGGTATTGGTGCTTATTGGTCAAGCCATTACGATCTGGGTAAAAGGCCTGACCGGCGGGCTATATCCCACCTGGATGCAGTGGATGCCCGGCCTCAGTAGTATGATCCTGTGGCCTTGGCTGTTTGTTGTGCTTCGCGATGTTCGGCGACTCAGCCGGGCGAAATAATTCGTGTCACAGATTCGAATCAAGGACTATGCGGATGAGGCGCGTATTTTTTATGCCCGCTTATTTATATTGTCTATAGTCATTTTGATACTGGTTTGTTTGTTGTTGGGGCGGATTATCTATCTTCAGGTTATGAATTATGATCATTATGTGACCCTGTCACAGAAAAACCGGATAAGTGTATTACCCATTATACCCGTACGTGGACTGATCCTGGATCGTAGTGGGGCGGTGTTGGCGCAAAACTTTCTGGCTTACACATTAGAGATTGTGCCCGATCAGGCAGAAAATGTGCCTGATCTATTGCGAGAGTTGGGCAAACTTGTGCAGTTGACGCCGAAAGATCTTAAGCGGTTTACGCGTCTGCGTAAAGACCGTAAAGGCTTTGAGAGCCTACCGTTACGGCACCGCCTGAGCGAGGTTGAAGCGGCACGATTTGCTGTCAATCGACATAGACTCCGGGGCGCTGATTTGAGAGCCCGCTTGCAACGGCACTATCCTATGGGTTCATTGGGCGTCCATCTTGTGGGTTATGTGGGGCGGATCAGTGATTCGGACTTAAAAAGAATTGATAAGGCCGCTTATCGCGGCATGAATTATTTGGGCAAGTTGGGGGTGGAGGCGAGCTATGAAGATATTCTTCGTGGACGCGCAGGCTACGAACAAATTGAAACCAATGCCCACGGTCGACGAGTACGATTACTTGACCGGCGCAAACCCCGTGCCGGAAAAAACCTATATCTAAGTGTTGACGCAAGATTGCAGGCGGTGGCAGAACAGGCGTTGGGGACCCGCCGGGGCGCGGTGGTGGCGATGGACCCCAAGACCGGCGGGGTGCTGACGTTTGTGAGCACACCCACCTATGACCCCAATCTGTTTGTGAACGGTATCGATGAAGCGTCCTATAGTCTGCTGCGAGAATCTCCGGACAAGCCCCTGATCAATCGTGCCTTGGCGGGTCAATATGCCCCCGGTTCCACCATCAAGGTGTTTCTCGGTCTGGCGGCACTGGAGTTCGGTCGCAAAGCATCGAAACGCACTTTCTGCCCAGGGTATTTTACTCTGCGCCACAGTCGGCATCGCTATCGTTGCTGGCGCAAGTCTGGCCACGGCTCGGTGGATTTGCGGCGGGCCATCGTTGAATCCTGTGATGTCTATTTCTATGACCTTGCAGCAGAGCTTGGCATCAATAAGGTCTATGACTTTCTCACTGGAATGGGATTTGGCCGCTATACCGGTATTGACCTTGATGGTGAAAAGAGAGGGCTCATCCCTTCGCCGGAATGGAAAAGACGTATCCATAATCAACCGTGGTATCCTGGTGAGACGGTGATTACCGGCATTGGTCAGGGCTTTACTCTGGTAACGCCCCTACAGTTGGCGCATTCTTTGTCGTTTATCGCCAACCGTGGTTTCGGCATGCAACCGCGGGTCGTCTATGCTATCGAAGATCGAGCAAACAAGGTCATTGAATTACTCAAGCCAGTACCCTCAGATTTGAACCCTGTAAAGAACAAGCAGCACTACGACGTTGTGATTAAGGCCATGACCGATGTGGTTCATGGACCCTCCGGGACTGGCAGACGTATCGGTTATAACGCCAAGTATAAAATTGCCGGTAAGACCGGGACATCACAGGTTATAGGCATTAAACAAAACGAGGTTTATAAGGAAAAGAATGTTGCCGAACGCCATCGTGACCACGCCTTGTTTGTAGCTTTTGCGCCAGTGGAAGATCCGCAGATTGCGATAGCGGTGATTGTGGAAAATGGGGGTCACGGGGGGAGTGCTGCCGCACCCATAGCCAGAAAGGTTATGGATTATTATTTGTATAAAGTTTTACCACAGAAAGCTTTAGGTGTAACGCCGTTCGTGGCTCCACCCGAGGACAAAGTGAAGAAAAGGCAGTTGGGTCGTGGATAGAGATACTGATAAGCACAAAAGCTATCCGCTCTGTTTTTCGAGACACGCGGTAAATACATCCCCGTACGCTCGACGACGGTATCCCTGCTGCCAACGGTCCCGAAAAACAGACCGGATAGCTTTTGTGTTCTTTTGTAATTACAGGTGGCGGCCATATCATGCTCAGAACTGATCAACTGCATATTGATTGGCCATTGATGGTAGGTCTGTTGACCTTGTCTTTTATTAGCCTGTTTGTACTCTATAGCGCAGGGGGTGAAGATCTGGGGATGGTATTCCGTCAGGTATTGCGCATCATCATGGCTTTTGCGGTCATGATTGCCGTCGCTCAAGTTGCGCCATCCAGTCTAATGCGCTGGTCTCCCTACCTGTTTATAGGAGGCATGATTTTATTGTTGGCGGTGTGGGGCGTTGGGGTCATCGGCAAGGGCGCACAACGATGGTTGAACCTGGGTTTATTTCAATTCCAACCCGCTGAGATCATGAAGCTAGCCGTGCCAATGACACTGGCATGGTTGTTTACAAAACACCCTCTGCCGCCGGATCTTAAGGTGCTGGGTTTGGCGGCCTTGTTGCTGGGGTTTCCCATCATCCTGGTTCTAAAACAACCCGATCTGGGCACTGCCTTGATGATTGCCGCATCGGGTCTGGTGGTCATATTCCTGGCCGGTATGCGTTGGCGGTTGATTGGCCTGTTGACCCTGGCAGCCGCAGCAATCGCGCCTTTGATATGGTCTCACTTGCACGCCTATCAGCAAAAACGTATCACTACATTGTTTGATCCTTGGGCAGATCCTTTAGGATCTGGATACCATACCATCCAGTCCACCATTGCCGTGGGTTCCGGGGGAATCTTTGGTAAGGGCTGGCTGAACGGGAGCCAATCCCAGCTTGAATTTATTCCAGAGCGCTCGACGGACTTTATATTTGCCGTGTTTTCGGAAGAGTTTGGCCTTATCGGCGTAAGTATTCTGCTGGCAGTTTATGTCTTCGTAGTTGTACGAGGCATCTATATTGCCTACTGTGCCAAAGACACCTATGCACGCTTGTTGGCCGGGGGGTTCGCGTTAACATTTTTTTTCTACATCTTCGTCAACATCGGCATGGTGAGCGGGGTATTGCCCATTGTGGGTGTTCCATTACCCCTTATCAGCTATGGCGGAACATCTATGGTTACCCTGATGGCTGCATTCGGTATTTTGATGAGCATTCATACCCATCGAAAATTACTTTCGCATTAAAGCATGAACTTGAACCGATTTGTTACAACCACTTGCGCCACGCTTTATCTAGGCATGCTATTTCCTATGGTAGCCAATGCTATTGTTGTTGAGCGCAGTCCTAAAATGAAAAAGTTTGTCGAGTTCATGGTGGTCAAACACGGTATGAAGCGGGTTGTACTCGAGCGGGTGCTGCGCGGGGCGCGAATTAGGAAAGATATTGTTGCGGCGATTAAACGACCTGCGGAGCGAGATCCATGGTACATATACCGGCGTAATTTTGTAAGTGATGAGTACGCCAAAAGTGGTGCGGACTATTGGAAAAAACACCGGGCAATTCTGGAGCGGGCCTATCGAACCTATGGTGTCCCACCAGAGATTGTCATTGCCATCTTGGGCGTTGAAACCCGTTATGGAAAATCTATTGGCAAGTATCCCGTGATTGACGCCTTGGTGACCCTCAGTCTGAAGTCATCCCAGCGCAAGGCTTTTTTTTTACGGGAATTAGAGCAGTTTTTCTTGTTGAGCAGGGAAGAGGGTTTAAATCCATTAGAAGTGAAAGGTTCCTATGCCGGCGCCATAGGTGTACCGCAATTTATATCGAGCAGCTATCGTCGATACGCCGTAGACTTTGATAGCGATAATAGGCGTGATTTACTCACCAATGTGGCGGACATCATAGGCAGCACAGCCAACTATTTTTATAAACATGGTTGGAAGCAGGGTGACCGTATCATCTCGCCAGTATCTGTAGGACGTTCAAAAATATCTGTGGATGAAGGTGACATGGTGCCGCGTTACACCATCTCGCAACTCAAGAAGCGGGGTGTACTGCTGACGGAAAAACTATCCGGTGAGAGAAAGGTATCACTCATCAAGTTGCGCCTGGAATCGGGTGATGCCTATAATCTGGGGTTCTACAATTTCTATGTTATTACGCGTTACAATCATAATGTACGTTACGCCATGGCGGTTTATGAGCTGAGCCAATTGATACGCGAGCATTACTATGAGTCCAGTTAATCGTAACATCCTGCTTTTTGTGGTGTGTGTCGGTTTACTTTCAGGTTGTGGGGGGCGGCATAAACGTGGCGGCTATTATGAGGGCGATGGACCACCAAAGCGTTCTAACGTGGATATTGATGCGATTCCGGATGCCAGGCCTACCGGTGAGGGCCTCAGCCGTTATGGAAACAAAACCTACAGTGTAAATGGTAAAACCTACCATCCCATTCGCAGCGCACGTCACTACAAAGAGCGGGGTGTGGCGTCATGGTATGGCAAAAAATTTCACGGTAGGCGCACCTCTAACGGTGAAGTTTATGATATGTATAGGATGAGCGCCGCCCATCGTACTTTGCCACTACCCAGTTTTTTAAGGGTGACTAATCTGGCCAATGCACGGTCGGTTGTGGTGCGGGTTAATGACCGCGGTCCATTTTACGATAATCGATTGATAGACTTGTCTTATGCCGCTGCGCACCGGATTGGCGTGCTTGCCACCGGGACCGCGTTGGTAGAGCTGCAAGGTGTGAGCGGAGAAAGCAATGCAGGACTGGAGTCCGGTGCGCCTCGGTCCCTGGATTATGCTGGTGGTGCGCCGCAATTGTATTTGCAAGTAGGCGCATTTATCAGTCGAGCTAATGCAGAGCGACTCAGACTGCGATTAGAACAGGCACAGTTGGGCCCGGTGGTGATTCAAATGGCCCGTAGCGGGGCTAGAAAGGTGCACAGAGTACGCATTGGCCCCTTGAATTCAGTCACTCAGGGTGACGATCTTGCAGAAAAAGTCAGCCACCAAGGCTTTGTTAATGCCCGGCTGGTGGTGGAATAGATTAAGGAACCTCTGATTAATACGCTCAACCGCCAAGGCGCCAATGATTCCATGAATGGAAGGGGTACGACTCCACGGACCTCGGTGCCCGTAGTGTGCAGCCGCACACGGAAGAGTATGGGGGAGGTAGAGCGACGCTTGGAGCCAAAGCCGAGAGCAACGCAGGGAGCAGTTGCTGAGGGCGCCAAGCTAATAGATTGTTGATTTTCAAAAGAAAATTCTTGGTGTTCTTGGCGGTTGAGCGCATTATTCAGGTGCTTCCATTAGATTAAAAGTGTCATATCTAAATCGAATTACCGGATTGATCATGGTGTGCGCGGCTGTGGGTATGGTCCCGGTGACCCTGGCCGACAACACGTCTTGGCCAGTACCCCCCTTATCTAAGACCCCGGTCCCGGTTATACCCGCAAAGTCCTGGTTGTTGATGGAACATCACAATGGTTGGGTGCTGGCTCAACATCAAGGTACCCGTTCATTGCCTATAGCCAGCCTGACGAAGGTGATGACTGCGTATCTGGTATTTGATCGATTACGTGCCGGTGAGGTAATGCTTGGCGACAAGGTCATGATCAGTAAAAAGGCATGGGGTATGCCCGGTGCTCGAATGTTTTTACCGGCTCATTCCAGTATCCGGCTTGAATCTCTGCTCAAAGGTATGATCATTGAGTCGGCCAATGATGCTGCCATGGCCCTTGCCGAGCATGTGGCCGGTAGCGAACAGGCATTCGTTAAACGTATGAACCGCGTTGCTCGAGAGTTGGGTTTGATGCATACCTTTTTTGACAATAGCACGGGTTTGCCGACGGGTAAGAACAGGAGTTCTGCCCATGATCTGGGTCGTTTGGCCAGTATACTGATCCGCGAATTTCCCCAATTCTATACGTGGTTTGGTGAGAAAGAGTTCGCATTTCGCAAAATACGGTTTTACAATCGAAATAACCTGCTCTGGCAGACCCCGGGTGTGGATGGGATGAAGACTGGCCAGTCTCGGGCAGCGGGATATTGCCTCATTGCCACGACCCAACGCCAGGACATGAGATTGGTTGCCATTTTGCTCGGGGCGCCAAGCAAAAAATCACGCAATGAATCCATGAAGACCCTGTTGGGTTTTGGGTTTAAGGCCTACGAGACCCGATTTCTTCTGGATGCCACTACGGTGGTAACTCGAATGAAAATCCTAAAAGGGTCGAGTTACCAGGTTGATCTCGGCCTCATGCAGGCATTGCATGTGACATTGCCACGGGGGGCGTTTAATATGCTCAGCGCCAATGTGTATACCGGTGCCCACCCGTCCGCTCCTATTGAGGCAGGTCGGCAATTGGGGCATCTCACCCTCAACTATGAAGGCCAACAGCTGGGTGAGTATCCTTTGATGGCATTGTATCCGGTATCCCGGGGCAAGTGGTATCATGGACTGCTTCACCAGGTACAACAATGGTGGGAGTAAACGACATATGGGTAGCATTGCTTATACTCTCGCAAAGGCGCAAAGCACGCAAAAGGAAGGGCAGCCAAATCAACCCCTATTAATGAATTCAGTGCATCAAGTTTATCTCAATGGCGAGTTCGTGCCTGCCCAGTCAGCTACAATTTCTGTATTTGATCGCGGTTTTATCTTTGGTGATGGTGTCTACGAGGTCATCCCGGCTTACGGAGGCCGCCTGTTTCGGTTTACCCAGCATATGGATCGCCTGGATCGCAGTCTCACTGCGATTGGCCTTGAAAATCCGCTGGTTCGTGATAAGTGGAATTCGGTGCTGCTGAAACTGATATCGCAGTCCGATGATGATCAGTCGATTTATCTACAGGTGACCCGGGGAGTGGCGGCGCGGGACCATAGTTTCCCAGACTCGGTAGACTGCACGGTATTCGTTTATGCACAGCCCCTGGTAACACCCAGCACTAAGATATTGCAAGAAGGGGTGGCAGTAATTTTAGCTAAGGACAACCGTTGGCAGCGATGCGATATTAAGGCCGTATCTCTTTTGCCTAACGTGTTGTTGCGGCAACAGGCAACGGTTAGCGGGGCAAGCGAAGCGTTGCTTGTTCGTGATGGCAAGGTGACCGAAGGGGCAGCGAGTAACGTGTTTATAGTGAAGCATGGAGTTGTGGTGACGCCCCCTAAAGGCCCTGCGATTCTTCCTGGAATTACCCGGGATTTGATTGTAGAGCTCGCCACGGAAAATAGCATTCCTTGTCGTGAAGAGGACATTCCAGTGGGTGCGTTGCGTGGTGCGGATGAAGTGTGGTTGTGCAGTTCTACTAAAGAAATCTTGCCTGTTACTGTACTCGATGGGACCCAGGTTGGGGCAGGCCAACCCGGACCCGCATTCGAACGCATGTTACAACTCTATAAGCATTACAAAGACGAATTTCGTGCTGGGCGCAGGAATTGAAGGGTGGGCAAGAGGCTTGGCAATGGCAACGGAAGTCAACACGAAGATCTCATTGAGTTCCCCTGCAAGTATGAGGTGAAGGCCATGGGGCTCAAAAGTGTTCGATTTGAGGCCCTGGTGCAAGAAATCGTGTCCCGGCACATCGGTGCAACCGACTTGCGTGCGACGCAGAGCCGTTCAAGTCGGAATGATCGTTATGTGTCTATTACCTGCATCGTCTGGGTGACCAGTCGGGAACAATTGGAACGAATTTATGGCGATCTTCGTGATTGCCCCGAAGTTCTAATGACCTTGTAAGGAACAAAAAGTGAGTCCAGTCAAGGTGCGCCCTCTTAAGCGGCAGGTTTATGCTGATTCGCTCGCGGCCATGCAACAGTTTGTGGACCACCGCACGCCTTCTACAGGCGACGAGATCTGGTTGTTAGAGCACGAACCGGTGTTTACCCTGGGTCGGCGGCTGTCATCAAAACCATTTCCACAACTCGGCGATATTCCGGTGGCGGCGAGTGACCGTGGCGGTGACATCACTTACCATGGACCGGGCCAGTTAGTGGTTTATCTTTTGTTGGATCTACGCCGGCGTGGTTGGGGTGCGCGCCAACTAGTGACAGCCCTGGAGCAATCCGTGATTGATCTATTGGCGGTCGAGTCAATCTTGGGCCAGCGGCGACTAGGCGCCCCCGGGGTGTACGTGGCGGGCCGCAAGATTGCCGCACTCGGCCTGCGGGTGAGAGGGGGGTACACCTATCATGGTCTGAGTCTCAATGTGAACATGGATCTTGGCCCGTTTAAACGCATCGACCCTTGTGGTTATCCCGGCCTGGAGGTGACCCAATGTGCCGATCTCGGCATAGGCGACTCTGTCGCTGCCATTGCTGATCGACTGCTTACTCCGCTGTGTCGTCATTTGACGTATACTGTGAGCTCGAAATTCTGAACCTGCTACCCGTTAGCATTAATGTTGGCGTGATCGACAACGGGGCACCCCGTACAGCATATTGCGTCACGAAGAGCACAGTTGCATAGTTTGGTAATACCATTCTTCTTTCCTCCGTGCCCTCTGTGGTGAATAAACGTAATGACCAACGATGCCTGATAGCAAATCGAAATTAACGGTACGTCGCCGTGGCCCCAATCCTTTGAAGGGGGCGTCCAAGACGGCACGGATTCCGATCAAGGTGGTGCCCAAGCCGCCCCTGCGCAAGCCCCCCTGGATACGTGCCAAGGCGCCCAATATGCCATCGGTGCTACGTCTCAAGGCCCTGTTGCAGGGACACGGACTGCATACCGTGTGTGAGGAGGCATCCTGCCCCAATATTGGGGAATGTTTTGCCCAGGGTACCGCCACTTTTATGATCATGGGGGATATTTGCACCCGGCGCTGCCCCTTCTGTGATGTGGCCCACGGTCGCCCCAAGCCCCTGGATGAGGACGAGCCGGTTAATTTGGCACAGGCCGTGGTGGCCATGGGATTGCGCTATGTGGTGATCACTTCCGTCGATCGGGATGACCTGCGCGATGGTGGCGCCAGCCACTTTGCCCGCTGCATCAATGCCCTGCGCCAGGCCTTGCCCGAGTTGGTGATTGAGGCCCTGGTGCCAGATTTTCGCGGGCGTATGGATCGTGCCCTGGATGCTTTAGAGGGCTCGCCGCCGGATGTGTTTAATCACAACCTGGAAACTGTGCCGCGACTCTACAAAAAGGCGCGGCCCGGTGCCGATTATGCCTGGTCACTGGATTTGTTGAAAAAGTTTAAGCAACGCCACCCGGCGGTGCCGATTAAATCAGGATTGATGGTGGGTCTGGGTGAGACCCTGGTTGAGATTGAGGAGGTCATCCGCGACCTGCATGTCCATGACTGCGATATGCTCACCATTGGCCAGTATCTACAGCCCAGTGTGCACCACCTCCCTGTAGAACGTTTCGTTGATCCGGCCGAGTTTCAAGCTTTGGCTGATTTTGCCCGTGCTCTCGGGTTTGGTAACGTCGCCAGCGGGCCGATGGTGCGATCGTCCTATCACGCTGACATGCAGGCGGCCAAGGTACACATCTCCGCACCTTGAGTTTGCTTTTCAGTAAAGCCGTTGCGACCTTGTTATTGCCACCCGGGCTGTCGATTAGTCTGTTGGTGATCGGTGGTTTTGTCATGATTCGTCACCGGCGTGCGGGCATGAGCATCAATCTTTCTGCCTTGCTGTTGTTGTATATATTCAGTATGCCGGTTACCGGTAAGGCATTGCTAAGTTCTTTAGAGCGCTATGAGGCTTTAGTGGTGGACCCCGCGACGACTCAGCCCGGCGCTATTGTGGTGCTAGGGGGAGGCTACTATCCCAAGGCCCCTGAGTATGGTGGCCAGGATACGGTGAGTGGCTCAGCCCTGGAGCGTTTGCGCTATGCGGCAAGACTGCATCGACAGACGGGTATTCCCATCTTGTTGAGTGGCGGCCAGGTGTTTTCTGGCGATTCTGAGCCCGAGTCCGTGGTGGCTGCCCGTGCCCTAAAGGAAGATTTTGGTATCACCAGCCGCTGGGTTGAGTCCCGTTCTCGAAACACGAGAGAGAATGCCCGCTTTAGCAAAGAGGTGCTGGATCCTTTGGGGGTTGATCGTATCTATCTGGTCACTCACGCCTGGCATATGTGGCGAGGCGTCAGTGAGTTTAGAAAAATGGGTTTTCTGGTGATACCGGCCCCCACCCTGTTTATCACGGATAGCGCAGCCGACCGTACGCTGTTGGCCTATCTGCCCTCTGCCGGTGGGCTCCATGCCAGTGCCGCAGCCTGTCACGAGTACCTTGGCCGGCTTTGGTATGCATTAACCCGGTAAAGCTCAGTCCAATTGCGGCAGGTTTGTTGTTCACCACAGAGTTATAGCTACGCATCCTTTTCTCTGTGACCCCCGTGTCCTCTGTGGTGCAAAGAACTTTTGTTAGATTCCACGCGAAGTTGTCGGTCAAGTTCGCGTAACCTCTCCGGTGTCCCGATATCCCACCATTGTCCGCTGTAGTATTCACCGCTGACCTGGCCGTCTTTGATGGCTTGACGCAACAGCGGGGCCAGGGGGAATGCCCCCTGCTGGCAATCCTTAAATAGGCTGCGCGAATATAATCCAATACCGCTGTAGGTGAAACGCGTGCCACCTCGATTCGCGTCGCTAAGGTTCACTCTATTGTTGTTCAGGTTGAAGTCTCCCTGGGAATGGTGATCCGGGTTATTCACTAGAATCAAGTGGGCCAAGCTATTGATGGAGTTTGGCAATCCCTGGAAGGGATAGTCGGTCCATATATCGCCATTGACCACCACAAAGGGGTCAGAGCGAAGTTGGTTCAGGGCCTTGACGATGCCGCCGCCGGTTTCGAGAACGCCATCGGATTCATCGGAATAGCGGATCGACACGCCATAAGATTGACCGTCGCCTAATTTTTGCACAATCTGTTCGCCCAGGTGGGCGGTGTTAATAATCACCCGATCTATTTTTTCCCGTGAGAGCTGTAGCAGTAGGTGCTCTATAAGGCTGCGGCCACCCACTTCGAGTAAAGGTTTGGGGGTATGATCCGTGAGGGGTTGCATGCGTTCACCCCGACCTGCTGCCAGTATCAGAGCATCCATTATCAGATCGCGCCGAGGCTCATGACCAGATTGTGCAGGGGTTGCAAAGGCGTGTAGCGGGCGCTGACCTCCTTGATGTAGCCCATGACCCGGGGGATGTCGTCGAGATAGCCCGGCTTGCCGTCGCGATGATTGAGCCGTGCGAAGATGCCAATGGCCTTGAGGTGACGCTGTACCCCCATATAGTCAAACCACTTCAGGAATTGATCCTCGGATTCACCCACAGGCAAACCGGATTGGATGCCTAAATCAAAGTAACCCTGGACCCATTCCTCCACCTGTTGCCGGGGCCAACAGATATAGCAATCGCGCAGCAAAGAGACCAGATCGTAAGTCACCGGACCGTATACTGCATCCTGAAAATCCAGAATGCCCGGATTATTGCGGTTGGTGAGCATGAGGTTGCGGGAGTGGAAGTCCCGATGCACCCATACCTGGGGTTGATCGAGGGCAGATTGAGCCAGATGTTCGAAGACTTGATCCAGGGCTGCAGCTTCACCCGGCTCAAGAGGGCGGTCCAGGTGGTGACCCAGGTACCAGTCCCTAAATAACTCCATCTCCTGGTTCAAAAGGGTATGGCCGTAGGGGGGCAGGCTGGCCTTATCTTGGTCGGTCCCTGCCTGGAGTACCACCAGGGCGCCCAAGGCATCACCATACAGGCGCTCTACGGTGTCTGCGTCCAGATGGTCGAGATACAGGCGCTGGCCCAGGTCGGATAGCAGCAAAAAGCCCAGGGTAGATTCTTGCTCCAGCACCTTGGGGACGTTCAGACCGATGCTGTGGAATTGCTGGGCGATACGCACAAATGGGCCTGTATCTTCTTGATTTGGGGGTGCATCCATGGCGATATAGCTGTTATTACGGGTCTGAACCCTGAAATAGCGCCGAAAACTGGCATCTACCGATGCCGGGTGCAGGTCAAACTGCTCCGGGCCCAAGGTTTCCCCAAGCCAGGAATTTAGTTGATTGAGTCTTTCATCCACCCCGTTTGAGCCTCTATAATGCGTCACTGACAAAAAATAAATATACGGAACCGTGGTTACTGCCACCACCCCCAAGCAGACATGATAATAACGCTAAACTCCAAGGGGCACTGATTCTATGCAATTTCATAAAATAAAGAAGCTGGATATAACCATTAAGGGCCTACTATACAGCCGCCACGGTGCCATAGTCCTGGCGTTGTGCGGAGGGAGTGTATTTCAGCCCACCCTGGCCGCCGAGATTTGCGCACCTGATCTATTACCGATGCGTGTGCTGCCACCTGATCAAGCTGACCTGCCAATGTCAAAATTGCCCATTGAGCTTGAGGCCGATCAGATTGAAAAGACCAAGCAAGGACCGGTAATCTTCACTGGTCGCGCTGTGGCCAATCAGGGCCTACAGTCCATTTCAGCGGACAAGCTCACCTACACCGAGTCGAAGGACGAGGTCGAGGCCGAAGGCAACGTGGAGTTACGTACAGCAGACGGTGATGCCATTAGCACCTCCTTCATACGCTATAAGTTGGAGGCCGGTGTTGGCGAGACTCAACGCGCCGATTACCATATTGCAGACCGGTCACGAAACACGGGGGACCCCAAGACTGTAGCCATGCTGGCTCGAGGTTCTGCAGAAAAGATCGAGCTTGCCGGCTTTGAGCTTTTCAAATTGAGCAATGCTACCTACACCACTTGCGTCAAGGGTCAGGATGACGTGATTTTGAGTGCCGGAAAGGTGGATCTGGATTTTGCCACCGGTGAGGGTCATGCCAAGAACATGACCGTGCGTTTTAAAGGGGTACCGATATTCTATGCTCCCAGCATGAGTTTCCCCATTTCCGATAAACGGAAATCGGGTTTTTTGTTTCCTGTATTTGGCAGTGTAGCTGATTCGGGTTTTGTTTTTGGTGTGCCCTATTATTGGAACATTGCACCCAATATGGATGCCACTATTACCCCGCTCATCATGGCCAATCGCGGCCTCAAAATGGATGGGGAATTTCGTTATCTGCAAGAGGACTATTCGGGCATCGTGAGTGGTTCTTATCTCCCCAACGACAGCGAATTTGGTGCTGATCGTGGCGCATTTAACCTAAAGCACAAGCAACAAATTAGTAGTCGTTGGTCAGGTGATGTTGACTATCAGTGGGTGTCAGATGAGCAATACTTTGATGATTTTGTTAATCGAATTGGTTTCTATGCTCAGACCCATTTACCACAGCAGGCGAAGCTGGATTATAAAGGGAAATTATGGGATTTTTCAGCTAGTGTGTTGCAGTATCAGACTGTCGATGACTCGATTTCTGCGGCGAACAGACCGCACAAACGCCTTCCGCGACTTACTTTAAAGACCAAGATTCCTCGCAAGCGGGGTGGCCCAAAATTTGATTTTTATGGCGAAATGGTCAATTTCTCGCACGATACGCGCGTATCCGGGACACGCCTGGACCTGACGCCCAGTGTAAGTTATCCCATGGATACCGTATATGGTTTCCTTAAGCCAAAGGTCGCGGTGCGCCATACCAGTTATTACGGCTTGGAAAACATTGCTGCCGGTAGCAGTAGTAATCCTTCAAGAACCGTAGGTGTGCTCAGTGTAGAGGGTGGTTTGTTTTTTGAGCGCGATACGTCTTACCGGGGTGATGCCATGGTACAGACTCTGGAGCCACGGATATTTTATGTTTATGCCAACCGTAACGACCAAGGTGACCTGCCTGTGTTTGATACCAGTGCAGTGGCGTTTAATAACTTCAGTGACTTCTTTCGGGATAATCAGTTTGTCGGTGCCGACCGGGTTGAAGATGCCAATCGAGTGACTCTTGCCCTGACCAGCCGCCTGCTAGATGGCGCCAAGGGTCGTGAGCTCATGCAGGTTAGTGTGGGACAGATTTTCTATTTAGATGATCGGGAAGTCACTTTTAATGGTACTCCCCAAACCCGTTCAACTTCCGATATATTGCTTGATGCCAGTGCTAACTTGACCCCAACGCTTCGTACGGCCGGGTTTTTGCAGTGGAACCCCAGCGACAATCAAACCGAACAGGCCAAATTTACTGTGAATTACTCACCGAGGACCGATGCCAAGGTCTATGCATCTTACCGATATACTCGTCGCAGTCGCACCGATCAAGCTGATTTAGGATTTAACTGGCCATTGGCGTCCCGTTGGGATCTTCGTGGGCGCTACATTTATTCCTTAACTAATAAGCAATCACTCTTGGCTTCCGCGTCTGTGGGTTATAATGCCTGTTGCTGGTCGGCGCATGTGCTTGTGCAACGGCGCGTTGACACCACCACAGACTACCGTAATGCGGTTATTTTTCAGCTTCGACTCACTGGATTAGCGAAGATCAGCACTGGGTTTTAGCCATTACAGCATCGTACCCATCATTTCCTAAGCTGTAGAAACGCAATAAACCTTCCGGCCGTATTATTTTGGTTACGGCCAGAAATCTGCATGTGAATAGGTGATGCATAATCAATCTAATTATTAGAGAGTTGTAAGTATTTTTTATGAATGACTTAACACCTTTTTTTGCCACAATTAGAAATCAAATTTTTCAGCTTAGGGCTTGGGTGGTACCTCGCAAGTGGGTTTTTTTGGGTATGCTAATGTTGGGGTCCCAAGCGGTCATCGCGTCGGATATTGATCGAATTATTGTCATAGTAAATGATGACATTATTACCGAGAACGAATTTAATGCCCAGCTCAACACCATAAAAAGACAGTTGCGCCTTGCGCGCCGACCGAGTCCTCCGGAAGTCGCCTTAAAGAAACAGGTGTTGGAACGTTTGGTGATAGACCGCATTCAATTGCAGTATGCCGAACGTACAGGAATCAAGGTGTCTTCAGATCAGATTGATGCCGCTATTGAGCAGATCGCTAAACGTAACAAGATTACTGTGCAGCAGTTACGGGGGGCGCTAAAGAGAGATCGAATCGACTATCAAAGCTTTCGAAAACAGATCGAGTCTCAGGTCATTATAGGCAAACTGATAGAGCGTGACATCAGTTCACGGGTGCGGGTATCTAAGGGCGAAATAGACAACGCACTTCTCAGTGTGAAGAAAAGGGGTGGTGTGAATTTAGAGTTTGATCTTTCGCATATTCAGGTATCCATACCAGATTCTGCCTCTGCAGAGGTCGTGGCAGCCGCAAAACAGCGCGCCGAGTCACTTCGTGATCGATTGGTAAACGGACTCGATTTTGAAAAGGCTGCTTTTGAGTATTCACAAGGCAAAGAGGCGCTGGATGGGGGACGCTTGGGTTGGAAGAAGGCAGCGGAATTACCCCAGAGTTTTGTCGCGGCTGCCGAAAAACTCAAGATCAATGGAATTAGCCGTGTGATTCGTTCTGCCGGGGGGCATCATATTTTGAAGCTCCATAATCGTCGTGGTGGTAAGGTGCAGAAGGCGACCCAGACCCATGTTCGTCATATTCTGATCAAGACTAGCGAACTCCTTTCGATAGAGGATGCCAGTGAGCGTATCAGCCAACTTAGGCAGCGGGTACTCAATGGCGAGTCTTTTTCCGATCTGGCCAAGGCCCATTCCAACGATACGTCATCTGGGCTTAGCGGAGGTGACTTGGGATGGGCCAGCCCCGGTGAGTTGTTGCCAAGGTTTGAAAAGGCCATGGCAGGACTAAAAATCAATGAGCTCAGCAAACCCATACAGACCCGATTCGGAGTGCATTTGATCCAGGTTTTAGGGCGCCGCGAGCAGGACGTCAGCGTGAAAATGGCGCGGGGAGAAGTGCGCAAGCAGATACATCAACGCAAGGCCCGGGAACGCTATGAGCAATGGATACGCCAGCTACGCGATGAGGCCTATGTGGAGTATCGATTGGAGGAATAGATACGAGAGAAAAGATGCGAAATTAGGTCGGTTTTGATCCGACACACCGGTCTGGCCTTCGCTGTATCTGTAGTGACAAAAAAACGGGCGCCGAGGCGCCCGAAATAAATGTAGGGTCGAATTTATTCGACCAATATTTCTTATAGGATATAGCCACGCTCGTCGTGCAGGGCCAGATCCAAACCTTCTGTTTCCTGGTCTTCGTCGACACGCAGTCCTATAACGATATCCAGCACCTTGAGGATGATGAAGCTGGCTACACCGGTATAGACAATGGTGGCAATTACTCCGATGGCCTGTGCGGTGACCTGACCGCTGATAGTGGTAATGCTGTCGCTACCAAAACCAGCACCCCCCAAGGATGTCGCCGCGAACACACCGGTTAGCAGGGCACCAATGATGCCGCCGATGGCATGAACGCCGAACACGTCCAGGGAGTCGTCATAGCCGAAGGCACGTTTGATCTTGGTGGCGGCGAAAAAGCAACCTACGCCTGCCGCCGCGCCGATGACCAGGGCGCCCATGGGGCCCACAGCCCCTGAGGCCGGAGTGATGGCTACCAGACCAGCAACGGCGCCGGTGGCGATACCCAGCACGCTGGGTTTACCATGGATCATCCATTCGCTGAACATCCAGGCCAGGGCTGCCGCCGCCGTGGCGATCTGAGTGACGGCCATGGCCATACCCGCAGTACCGTCCGCAGCCAACTCACTGCCGGCGTTAAAACCAAACCAGCCCACCCACAGCATGGCGGCGCCGACAACGGTGTAGCCCACATTGTGAGGTGGCATGGCGGTCTTGGGAAAGCCCTTGCGCTTGCCCAGCATGATCGCCGCGACCAGACCCGCGATACCGGCATTGATATGCACCACCGTACCCCCGGCGAAGTCGAGGATGCCGTAGTCACCTAACCAGCCGCCGCCCCAGACCCAATGACAGATCGGTGCATAGACGAAGGTGACCCAAAGACCCATGAAGATCAGCATAGCGGAAAACTTCATGCGTTCGGCAAAGGCGCCGACGATCAGTGCCGGGGTGATGATGGCAAAGGTCATCTGAAAGGTCATGAATACCGTTTCGGGAATCGTGGGTGCTCCGTCATAGAATGACTCAACGGTGACACCTTTCAGGAAGGCCTTGTCGAATCCACCCCAGAACGCCTGCATAGAACCACCGTCAGAGAAGGCCAGGCTGTAACCATACAGGGCCCAGATGATGGTCATCAGAGCGGTAATGGCAAAGCACTGCATGAGTACCGACAGCACGTTTTTGCTGCGCACCATACCCGCATAGAACAGGGATAGGCCCGGGATGGTCATGAACAGCACCAGTGCGGTAGCCGTCAGCATCCAGGCGGTATCCCCGGAGTTCAGGGTGTCCTCGGCCAGGGCAACGCCAGGCAGGGTCAACAGGGTTAGGGCGACCAGCGCCCGTTTGTATATAGTTGATATCATTATTATTGCTCCCCAGAGTTAAAGCGCATCTTTACCGGTTTCACCGGTACGGATACGCATGACCTGGTCGAGGCCATAGACAAAAATTTTGCCATCACCGATCTTGTCGGTCTTGGCGGCCTTGACAATGGCCTCCAACACTTGATCGAGAACTGACGCGTCGACGGCGACCTCCACCTTAACCTTCGGCAGAAAATCGACTACGTACTCGGCGCCACGATACAACTCGGTATGGCCCTTTTGACGCCCGAAGCCTTTGACTTCTGTTACGGTCATGCCCTGTACGCCGATTTCGGCCAGGGCATCGCGCACATCGTCAAGCTTGAACGGTTTGATAATGGCTACAACTTGTTTCATAGGATTGTCTCCTTAACAGATGGATTGCCCGCCCAGTTTTTGGGCGGGTCGCACCACTTACATGGCCTTGGATATCGTCAAGACCACTCTACCATTGGCGAGGGGATCGTTGTCGACATCCGTATCGGTGTATGCCAACTCAAATCCGAACCCTTTGATTTCCTTGGATAGGCCAACTTTGTAATCGGTGTAGTCACCCCCGGCCGCTTTGGAATTCCAGTTGCCGATATGCAGCGCCAGACCCATGCCTTGCGGGAGATCAAATTCCAGCCCGGCATCAAGGTAATCACCTAGTGCCTCATTCCCAAGATCGACCCCGGTGTAATATTTCACGCTGAAGAACTTATAGCTCAGTCCCGCGTAGATTTCTTCATAATCCGTCTTAGGTGAAGAGCCGGGGTAGCTGTATCGAATCAGACCTACATCGTAACTCAGGCCACTGGCAAGTTCGTTGCTGAAGCCTGCATAGAGGTCCGCCTCAATGCCGGAACCGTTGTACATATCCGAAGAAACGTTCGAGGCCCATACCCCGGCGTAAAAACCGTTTTTATGGGTATAGTCAAAACCACCCTGGACTGCCGGATCTTCGCTGGATTGTGAGAAGCCACGGAATACATAGTCTGAAGTCAACGCCATATTGGCGCTGAACTCTGCCTGGGCCAGTGACGTGCAGGCGACAAGGCTGGTGGCAAGTAGTGTTTTGCTAAAAATAGTTTTGTTCATTATTGCTCCTATCCCTATTTGTTACGTAAGGTTGCTGTAAGTTTGATTTGCCGGGCTCGTCGCGCAATCGTGCTCGACCACCTGACCTGAACGGACTACTCACATCCCAATGACCAACACTGTCCGCTGCCTGTGTTACTTATCAGGAACCGTGCCAACTCTTGTTATTGCCTAATTATCAATAGGTTATGACAATTATTGGTCCATCCTTAGGAGACCGGACGCACCAAATCGGCGAGTCCCCAGGGGCAGTTGCACCAAATATGTGCGAGCCTTCAGGGAGTGAGTCATTGTGCAGACTAAATAGGTTTCGCTGTCCATCAGAGCTTGCACCAGAGGGATTTACGGCGGTGATTGACGATGTGCACTTAGGCCCCCCCTGAAGGAGTTCTGTTACAATAGGGCCTATGAAGCTGCCCCCCTCTTCCATAGATCAGGTTACGGCAGCCCTGGCGGACGCCTTGCCCAGTGGTCTAGGGGACGACCTGAGACACAATGCGCGGGGCGTGGTGCGCAGTGCCTTTGAGCACCTGGATTTGGTGACGCGTGAAGAGTTTGAGGTTCAGGAGGCGGTGTTGCGAAGAACACGAGAGAAGATCGAGCAACTTGAGAACCAAGTCAGGACCTTGGAAGCCGAGTTGCTAAAAAAGTAGTTTTGGTTCTTTCTCCTTGATTGATTGGGTACAATTCACACTGCCACAGAGGCACGGAGGGCACAGAGAATGACCTTGCGTACCAAAGCTGTTGGTCTCCATGGTGGCTTTATACATGCCTCATTCCTGCACGATATTAAGCATGCTGATGCAGATAAGCATTTGATTAAATGCTTTTCCTCTGTGAACTCCGTGTCTCTGTGGCGAGGAATTAACTTTGGTTAAATTTGCCCATAGCGTTGGATGCGGCCCAGTACTTTAAAAAAAGAAGTGATATAGTTATTTAATCAAAAAGCCAAAGGAAGGGTAAATGAGTCTGGCGATCATTCACAGTCGCGCCCAGGATGGCGTTGAGGCACCACCGGTCACCGTGGAAGTCCACCTCACCAATGGTCTGCCGTGTCTCAATATGGTCGGCCTGCCTGAAACCGCCGTGCGCGAGAGCAAGGATCGGGTACGCGGCGCCTTGATCAACTCCCGGTTTGAGTTTCCCACACGGCGCATCACCATCAATCTGGCCCCTGCGGACTTACCCAAAGACGGTGGACGTTACGATTTGCCTATCGCCATGGGTATTCTTGCCGCATCCGGGCAAATCCCCCAACAAACACTAGAGGACTACGAGTTCATCGGTGAGCTGGCTTTGAGTGGCGCCCTGCGCGGGGTACGGGGGGCCTTGAGCGCCTGTTTGGGTTTGAAGGGAAATGGGCGAAGTCTGGTGCTGCCCGAGGCCAACGGTGCAGAAGCGGCCATGGTGGGGGGCGTCCAACTCTATGGCGCCGATCACTTACTGACGGTTAGCGCGCACTTTAATGGGGGCCCGGCTATGGTAGTACCGATGGCCGCGCCATCCAGCGGCAAACCACAGGCACCGGACTTGGTTGATGTGCGTGGCCAGCCGGTCGCCAAGCGGGCCTTAGAGGTCGCCGCCGCCGGAGGCCATAGCCTTTTAATGGTGGGTCCTCCAGGGGCAGGAAAGACCATGCTCGCGACCCGTTTACCGGGCATCCTCCCGGATCTGGACGATGACCAGGCATTGGAGGTGGCGGCGGTACATTCGTTGGCAAACTCTGGATTTGACTCCTCGGCCTGGGGACAGCGTCCTTTTCGTTCACCTCACCATACCGCATCTGCGGTGGCGTTGGTGGGAGGAGGCAGTCGGCCCCGACCTGGGGAAATTTCTTTGGCCCACCACGGAGTCCTGTTTTTGGATGAGTTGCCCGAATTTGATCGGCGGGTATTAGAAGTTTTGCGTGAACCCATGGAGTCTGGTCATGTGACTATTTCCCGGGCCGCACACCAGGCCCGGTTTCCAGCGCGCTTTCAATTTGTGGCCGCTATGAATCCCTGTCCCTGTGGTTATCTCGGCGATCCCCGGGGTCGATGCACCTGCACCGCCGAGCAAGTCAGGCGTTACCGGCAGCGCATCTCCGGGCCGTTGATGGACCGTATCGACATACACATACAGGTCCCGCCCCTGCCAAAGTCTTTTTTGCGGCCCGGGGAAGGCTTACAGCCCTGTGAGACCAGCAATCTGGTGCGTGAAAGGGTGATCGTCACCCAACAACGCCAGATGTCTCGTAGTCGTTGCCTTAACTATAAGCTGGTAGGGGAGGACCTGGATCGCAGTTGCCAACTATCAAGTAGCGCAGTGGCCCTACTGGAAACGGCCCTAGACCGCATAGGATTATCGGCCCGGGCCTATCATCGTATCTTAAGAGTGGCACGTACCATTGCCGATATGGCATCTTCGGATGCGGTGAAGGAAGCGCATATTAGCGAGGCTATTTCATATCGGGATCGTTAGCGTAAGCAGAAATATGTTTACGCCATTCATAAAGCTGACTAAAATAGTCAACAAATTGCGTGAGCTCATTTCTTGCCCAACCCCATTTATCCTACTAATCTGCTAAAGTTAATGCATATTTATGGCGATATACTGAGGATCTGGATTAAGTAAAAAGGTTTACCTAAAACCAATAATAAGATCACGATTACACCCACCCAAGACATGATTCGGCAATTGTCGACATCACCGTCGATATGTGGCCATACACGCAAAAATACATTCTCGCGTGGTGGTCGAAACGGGATACGTTATTTACTTGCTGAAGCATGGAAATCGCAATATGGCCCATGTAACACTGGACAATTTAGTGGTTGGCGTGATTGTCGCCAGCGATGTTTGTGATCGTAGCGGCCGACGATTATTGGCTGCGGGTACTAAGCTGACAAACGATCACCTGACCACTCTGCGCTCCTGGGGCATCCCGACAATCGAGATTGCCGGGGAAGAACTGGACCAGCCGGATTCCGCCACCGACTCGATTGATCCTGCCTTACGCAGCATCCTGGAAGAGGAGGCCGGTCGGCGTTTCAGGCATATGGATCTAATCCATCCAGCGGTCAGCACATTATTTGAAATATGCATCAAGCGGCTGGCGAAGGACAGGAAGGATGGATAACCCTGATATTCCGGACCTTGATGCGCTGGTAAACCGAATCAATACCCTACTTACGCTGCCCGATATCTATGCCCGCTTGGTAGAAGCTGTCAACCACCCACATACCTCCTTTGAGGATATCGGCAACATCCTCGTTTCCGATATAAGCCTGACTGCTCGATTGCTGCGCATTGCAAATAGCGCCTTGTTCAACTTTCCGAGCAAGGTTGACAGTATCAGTCGCGCGGTCACAATTATTGGTACTGAGCAGCTACGCGACTTGGTATTGGCCACCACCGTGACCCGACTGTTCAGAGATATCCCGCTCGGCACAATAAATATGCGTTCCTTCTGGGAGCATGGTGTTGCCTGCGGTATTGTTGCGCGCAATATTGCCACTTACCGCCGGGAATCGAACTTTGAACGTTTCTATGTCTCGGGTCTACTCCATGATGTAGGTCTCTTAGTGTTGATCATGGAGTTGCCAGATGTAATGAGCGCACTGCTTAGTAATCGTGACGAATCTGAGCCACTGTTCTACGAAAGAGAACAGGCGGTTTTTGGCTATGACCATGCCGAAGTTGGTTCCGCACTATTGAAAATGTGGCGTATCCCTCAATCTATCCATGAACCGACGGCCTACCATCATAGGCCGCAATTGTCACAACACTATCCCCTGGAATCGGCAGTGGTACATGTGGCGGATATCATCGTGCATTGCCTGAGTATTGGAGGCACCGGGGAACACTGTATACCGCCACTTGATCCTGTTGCCTGGACACGTTTGAACATCCCTGAGCAAGCCTTAGTGGGCATTATAGAGCTCAGCGAAAGACAGTTCGATGAAGTTGTCGACGAGTTATTAGCCGAGGACTAACAGCATGGTAGTTGCATCAAGCGATAACAATACACAAAATTCCCTATGGGAACGTATCTCCTTTCTGGAGAAAGCCAATCAGTGGTATGGATTTGCGCTTGATATTGCACAAGAGGTCAGCGACCTGTATGGAGACAATTCGCAGAAGCGAGAACCACTGACATTACTGCGTCGTACACTGGATTTCCTTAATCGTATAGTTGATCTGGATGCAACGGCCTTCCTGCTAGTCCGCGAAAAAGATGCAGTGTTCGAGATGGTTTTATGCGAGCCAAACTCGCAACACACCGACCTACAACAGCATATCGACCATCTAATTGAGAGTGGAAAATTTGCATGGGCGATCAACCAGAATAGAGTTACGATAACCGAGGCAGCCAATAGCGGGAAAACGTTGCTACTAAACGTATTAGCGACACGGAACCGCGTACGCGGAATGTTTATAGGAATCCCGTCAAGACCCGATGTCCTGAATGACGCGACATGTAAGTTAATTTCCATTGTCCTGAATTGTTGCGCCTACACTTTGGAAAGCGCATCGTTGTATACCTTAATTAAGGAGCAGAATCAGAATCTCGAGACTACTATTGAAGCTCGAAATATTGAAATTGCCTACCGCCACAGTCATGATGTAATTACTGGTTTAACAAACCAGAAAGTATTTCTTGATAATATGGACATGATGATTCGTGTTGCGGGTGATAAACAGCAAAAGATTGCCATCATAAACCTGAACTTAGGGATGTTTAAGCGAGTCAATGACTCGTTTGGATACTCCTTTGGCGATGATCTATTGAGGGCGGTAGGACAGAAGTTAAGTAGCCTGCTTTATAGTACTCAGACTTGTGACAAACTTGGCATTAGCAAGAACAATATCTTGCTATCACGTCTGCGTGGTGACGAATTTGGCATCATGTTTATTGGTGTTGAGAGTATGGATGCACTGCTATTGACTGTTGACCAGCTAATAAAGAGCTTTGATGAATGTTTTAAAATTCATGGTGAAGAGCTTTATCTGCCGGTGCGGGCTGGGGTCAGCCTCTATCCAGAAGACGGGGCAAATGTTGACCAACTATTGCGCCATGCCCACATCGCGCTATCGCACGCCAAAGAGCGCGGGTTGAAACGATGTAATTTTTTCGATGAAAATATGAATAGACGAAGCGCTCGCCGCCTGAATGTCGAGCGCCGCCTGCGCGATGCTATGCAGCAGAATACTTTGGAAATACATTACCAACCAAAGTTCCACATGAAGTCAAGAAAAATGTCGGGCATGGAGGCTTTGCTGCGGATGCCTGATGCAATGTCAGGTACCGCTATACCGCCATCAGAGTTCGTGCCTATCGCGGAATCCACCGGCCTGATCATCCCATTGGGGTTATGGGTGTTGCATGGTGTGTGCACCCAAATTAAGCAATGGCTGCAAAGTGGGCATATTGTTCCACCTGTGTCCGTTAATTTATCGCCTTATCAATTAGAGCAGGAAGACCTGGCCAAAAAGTTTATCGAGATCGTGTCATCATACCAATTGCCTCCCAGTCTAATTGAGTTGGAACTCACTGAAACGGACACTTTGCTCGAACTTGACCACGCTGCAAGCAACCTGAATACACTTAGCCAAAATGGCTATGCAATAACAGTCGATGATTTTGGTACCGGCTACTCTTCGTTGCTGCTACTCAAGCACCTGCCAATACAGATTCTAAAGATAGACCAATCTTTTGTCCGCGACATTAATAACGAATCAGGAGACAAGGCCATTGTTACTGCGGTCATTGCCATGGCAAAAAGCCTGAATCTTCGTGTAATAGCTGAAGGCGTCGAAAATAAGGAACAGTTGTCAGCCTTAAAAAGGCTCGGTTGTGACGAGATACAAGGGTTTTACCTTGCGCGGCCAATGCCTGCAAATCAGCTTGAGGTCCTGTTTCGACAATCCTGAGCCCCAACTTTGGTAAGAGCGGGGGTAGTTTGTCGAGTAGAGCCTTTAGGGTTGTGGATCAGGATTCGATTGTATAGCTTGTTTGTGTAGTTGATCTGCCTGCTGTAACCATGCACAGGAAGAACATAAGCATTTTGATTCGGGATGGACGCCATGGGCCAATTGGGCGGCGACGGAAAGGATGGCGAACTCCAGTGCCTGCGCCAGTTCGTCCAGAGAGCGGGAACTCAGAGAGGCAACCTCATCAGTGGCATAGAGCCACTGACATTCCGGGCCGTCAAGGCAATGCAGGCAAACTGGGTCGGCGACGTCGTATTGAATGTCATGGGGACATTGTTTGGGTGCCAGTTCGGCGCGAACCAGTTGCCTTGGAAATTCGAGCACTTCAAGGATTTGGTTCCTCAATGGATTATGTGTCCCATTCATTTCTGAGCTTCTGATCGCTCACGGTGAGCACCTTAAAGTGTACGCTATAGAATTATCGTTACCCCACTCAATATCCATTTTGGTTGATGTAGATCAATAAATGATGTGTAATTGGGTCTGGTGATTGGGTGAGATCATTACTTTGGTGACGCGCATTATGCATCGTAGCTTAGGGGTGCTTCACTTAGTAGTGCAGCTTGTTCGCGCAGGGAAAGAATATGCTCTTCCCAGTAGCGTTGAGCGTTAAACCAGGGAAAGGCCTTGGGAAAGGCGGGGTCGTCCCAGCGGCGCGCCAGCCAAGCCGCATAGTGGATGATGCGTAACGTCCGTAGTGCCTCGATAAGGTTGAGCTCCCGTGCATCGAATGGATGAAACTGTTCATAGCCTTCCAGCACATGATTTAACTGCTGAGTCATGTCTTGGCGTTCGCCAGACAGGAGCATCCATAGATCTTGTATGGCGGGCCCCGTGCGGCAGTCATCAAAGTCCACAAAATGGGCGCCATCATCAGTCCATAAGATATTGCCGGGGTGGCAGTCACCGTGCAGCCGGATGGTGTTGCTGTCTCCGGCGCGGTCGTAGGCCTGGTTGATCTGTGTCATCAAATCCTGGGCCAGGGACGCATAGGGATGATGGAGTTCGGGCGGTATGAATCCGCTGTCAAGAAGAAATTCAATGGATGCGCTGCCAAAATCCTCCCGGCTCAAGGTGGGACGATGGGCAAAGGGTTTGCTTGCCCCAACCCTATGGATTCGCCCGATGAATCTCCCCAAGCGCTTAAGGTTTTCTGCCGATTCCAGGTCTGGCCAGTGACCACCTTGTCTCGGGAAGACCGCGTAGCGGAACCCTTCATAGTGGTGAAGCGTTTGCTGAGATGGGTCCTGCCAGGGGGCGACGACGGGAATTTCGTGTTCGGCCAATTCCTGGGCAAACTGATGTTCTTCTATTATTGCCTGATCTGTCCAACGATGGGGACGGTAGAATTTGACAATGACCGGTTTCGCATCTTCGATACCGACTTGGTAGACACGATTTTCATAACTATTTAAGGCCAGCAGACGGGCGTCACATTCCAGGCCGAGTTGTTCTACAGCTGCCAGGATGCGATCTGGTGTAAGACGATTATAAGGCGGGTCTTGTTCTTTGGAGCACACAAATAGGGTCATCCCATTGTTATAGTTTAACACCTCACTTCACCAGCCTGGAGGATACCGCTTCAGGCATAAAAAAGGCCAACCCAATATGGGCTGGCCTTTTTCGTCGGGTCGTAGTTTAGCGAATACTAAACTACTGGGTCCCTACCTATTTGCTTTGGGCCACCATGAAATCCACCGCAGCCTTCACATCGGCATCGGCAAGGCTGGCATTACCACCCTTGGCCGGCATAAATCCCTTTTTACCCTGGTAGCCTTTGAGGGCATGCTCATACAGGGTGTCATTACCCTGGGCGATACGGGGTTTCCAACTGGCTTTGTCGCCCACCTTGGGGGCTCCGGCGACACCGGTTCCGTGACACGCGGTGCAGGCGGCATTATATGTGGCCTTACCGTCTGCAGCACTGGCCGTAGGGATCAAAGTATCCATGGCCGCAGCTGCGGAAACAGCCAGGATACCCATGGGCTGAATGTGTTCCGCCACGGCTTTATCATGGCCGGTTTGGGAAAGCTTTACAGTGGCCTTGCCGCCAACCATGTTGGCAACCGCATAAATCACCAAGGTGAGTGCAATAAGGCCCATCAGCATACCGCCGAAAACCTTTAAAAATTGACTATCGCTCATTGTATTCGTCCTTCTCGGGTTAATTTCAGGAAGATTATCACCGCTAACGCGTTGTCTTACCAAGAGTTATTGGCGCCTGAAGTCTTAAAGTACGGGTATATCAGTATACCCTAAAATAGATGGGTTGGAATACCCTGGGGTAACTGGATTTGGGGTAAAAATGGACGGGACCCGGTGGTATTGGGTATCCTTGCGCCCCCGTATTTGGGACAACAGGAAGGAAGCCTAATTCGGCGAACGCCTCACCAGGGAAGGTGAGGCCGGTGTTATAGATAGCACGACGCGACGCCAGGGAAGGCTAGAACCGGTTTTAACGATTTTGCGCCCGTAGCTCAGCTGGATAGAGCACTGTCCTCCGACGGCAGGGGCCGGGGGTTCGAATCCCTCCGGGCGCGCCATTCA
>VAOU01009874.1_pt1 | contig 32674 bp, 46 predicted proteins | sample 3393871 | NCBI WGS metagenome assembly VAOU01 (sample SAMN08290440, study PRJNA428436) | hydrothermal vent metagenome | isolation source: Deep-sea hydrothermal vent chimney | place: Atlantic Ocean: South-mid Altantic Ridge | depth 1820 m m
AATGTAAAAGCCGACACCACTCTTGCTCTGGCAACCATAGCCATCACAAGCACATTACAGAGCATTAATGTAAAAGCCGATGAAGGCATACCACTAGCCACCATAGGCGTGTCAGTAGCCTTACAGACGCTCACAGTTAATGCACAAACCCGGGTGAATCTCGACCTGATCACGGTTTCAAGTGCCCTTGGTAATATTAATGTAAAAGCTGATACCAACGTAATTCTGCCACAGATTTCTGTAACCAACACCCCGAATGACATCACACCGAACATCAGTGTTAATATCGGTCTGGATACCATATCAGTAACCAGCTCATTACAGAGCATTAATGTAAAGATTGACGAAAATATAGGTCTTACTACAGTTACTGCTACCAGCAACATACAGGATATCGTTATTAATGCTTCAGAGAATATACCACTTTCTCTGATCACCGCATCTGCCACAGTTAACGACTTTGAAATTGTTCAGTATTTTGCCAATTTGTATTTCAGTTCTGCCATTATAAACGGCGGCACTATAAACTCAGCAGGTAAAATAGTATTAGGCGATGCTACTACAAGCATTAACTATGTTGTACGCGCTGGAATAAATATAGTGGTAGGTAATAAACCCGGAATTAATTTGGTATTAAAATAATATGACCACACAACAAACTATTTCAACGCTGGAGGTTGAGCAAATATATCTGCGTCGGGATGTCGATCAATTATGCAATAAAATTGATAAAATTCTGGATAAAATTGATATGCAATCAAATGACCTGCAAAGTCATACAAAAGATAATGCCAGGAATTTTATTAATGTATATAAAAAGATTGACAATAATATCGATAAATTACATTTAAAAGTTGACAATCAAAGCTCAGAAATAATCAAATTAATCAAATCAACCGCAGCAAATAAAATGTCAATGTCTAAAATAATGTGGACTATTGGTGGTGCTACTGTTGTTCTAACAGTGGCTTGGGAAGTAATATCAAGGTGGGATGCAGTTCAAAGCTTTATAAGATTTATAGGGGCATGAAACCGGAGGCTTAAAGCCTCCGGTTCTTTGTTACAATTCCTTCACATAATTTTCAAGTTTCTCAATGGCGTCGTCAAACTCAATATCTTCCGGTTTCATTGCCTCCCATTTACCATTGCGTCTTCGTAAGTTTTTGGCAGATATTTTTTTAGTTGTTATTTCTACCGCAGAAATTTCTTTTGTTTCAATTTTGTTCATCTGTCGTTTCCTCCAATTCTTGCACTGTTTCAAGCATTAAATAGTACAGCCAGCAATAGGCATCGTTTGCGATCTTCACACGAATGCGAGTTCGCCATCCATACTGTTGGCCACGTACGTATGCGGAACCACCGGGACTATAAGGCTGATCCGAGCCAAGTTTGCCATAGCTGTTGAGGATCTTACGTTTTTCTTTTGTTTTAATTTTATTCATGATACAAACCTCCTGTTTATGCATTTTAATATAATTACGCAGGTATTCCACCACATCACGCGATGGTTCCCTATTCATCTGTCGTTTCCTCTTGGTTTCGACAAACAGCGGGGTCACATTTTTTCCCTCCCCTCGAAATATCTTCCGGTTTCATTGCCTGTCGTATGGCACGATCAGCCTTCTTCTGATCACGTAACTCACGGTCAGTAGGGTTACGCAGTGTATCCAGCCCAGAGGCTTTCATACGCAGTCTGGTTAGTTCTTCATCTGTTATTTTCATTTATAGCTTCCTCAAATTCATTTATAATAGTAATAAGCATATCCGCCTGTTCTTTTTTCATGGTAAAATACATACCATCTTTCTCGAATACATACCTATCATCATTTGTTTTTTTAACTATTTTCATCTGTTGTTATCCTTAGATTTTATCTCCATCAATTAAGCGTAATAGTGATGGTTTTGTCTTCTCATATTGTTCTTCCTGTTCAAAATATTCGTCAATATTATTAATTAATTCGGCATCATCTTTTATTTTCTTTTTTAGAAGTATTATCTCAACCTTTAATTCTGCAATAGTATTTCCACGGCTGTTTGCAATTGTCTTATAGAAATTACGATATGCTTCATCTGAACCGTGTTTTTTAATGAGATCAGCCATGGCAGATTTCAAATCTTCTATCTGAGTTATAAGTTGTGCCTTGGTTAAATTAGTTAGATTACTCATCCTGCTTTCCTCTCGTTGTTTAGTTTGGTCATAAGCATGTCACGTAATGCCGTCTTATCACGCTTTTTCTCCAGACTGTTAATACGGGATACCGCAGACTTTAATTCGGTTGTTAGCTCTTCAACTGTAAGGAGCAAACCATCTATCAATTGGTCCTGAATAAGCAGTTTGTGTTCTATTTCTTTTTTGGTTGCAATAGTATCACCGAAATAGGAAGAGAACACGGAGCCTGCCTGGATTAGGTCATCCTTTGTTGCTAGATTATCAAAATCAACAATAACATCGACTGGGACACCTTTTGCTTGTGCTGTGCTTTCTGATATTACGGTGTCTATACTCCAGTCATATTTCTTAGTGGTTATAGTATTGATAATCAATGCTCTATAGTCTCGTTTGTTGTTATGACTACTGAAATGATTATCAACAAGGCTTCCGGGTGCCATCCGAATTGGGTTACGGTGTGGTCTACGGTCTGAAATAACATTGATTGTTGACATATGATCCTCAGTGAAATCACGTCCACATACCATTATATGATAAATGAATGCGAGAAGAGAACGCTTGTCTGCCTCGGCCATGACAACACGCTTATTGAATAGGTAGCAAATCTTGGTTGTTAGTTTGGCTTTCTGCGTGGGGTCGAGGATATACCAATGACGGTTCATTATAGCCGCCTTGTCATCGGAATTATTGATATAATAGTCTAGTTCTAAATTATTAAGAGTTGGCATTGTGGTTCTCCAAAATGGTGAAATACCCGACTATTGATATCTGAAGAACCACCAAGAGAAATGATATAGTCGGGTATTTCGATAAATTGATTAAGTTTTCTCGGTGGTCAGTTATATTTACACGGGATGTGTATTAGTCAGCCCGAGTATTAATAATAATATAATCCCGGATGAGACAAAAGGCAATATCTACACCACAAAAATTTGGAGACAACTTGGAGACGGGAGGCATCAACTGGAGACAACTTGGAGACGGGAGGCATCAACTGGAGACAACTTGGAGACAACAGGCATGTGTTTGGAGACAACTTGGAGACAACTGGCAAGAGTTTGGAGACAACTTGGAGACAACTTGGAGACAACAGCGATTTTAAGTCGTTGATCTCAGTAACGAAAAAGACCTCTACAATATACAATAACAATATACAATAGTAACAATAACAAAACAATAAGCAATAACAAGGAGTTTCGTTGAACTCTATCTACTTTTTCTTTGGTTTCGATGGTGGCTACGCCACTGGGCTAACGCCCTGGTAAGGAACAGTGCCACCGCTCCAGTGCCACCGCTCCAGTTGTGTTTACACCGCTACCGCCATAAGTTCCACCACCTGGCAAACCACCCGCATCCATATCCGTGAACCAACCACCACGTACACAAGCCACGATCACACCAATACTGTCACCATGGCATTGGTTCATTACACCACCGCCTTAGACGAGCTCTCAGAAGCTCTCACATATTAGCATTAATAAGCACATCGGTGCTTGACTAATACATATTACCGATAAGTATTATTAGAAACAAATAATTTACAAAATAGAGGTAATAAAAATGAACAACAAAGACAACGACATTTGCTTTTCACAAAAACTGATAGACAACGCAATCAACAAAAGGTACTACTCCACGGGAAACTCATTAGTTCCTGGATCAATCAAAGAACGATTCAACGCCAATACTCCACTCAACGATACAGAGGCTGAATTCTTTGCGGCCATCGGCACTAAGGACGGCTGTAAAATTCTTGACAAAATTTGGCAGATGACAGAGCAGGTCATGGACGCCAACCACGATAAATATTCTATGACGGTTATTTTCAATGTCATTCGATGGGAAACGGATATTTTGACCGATATTAATATAGACGACGGTTCCGGTATGTCATGGCAGTTAAACGACCACTGGAGCCCGTACTTCAGTAGGTGGATAAATGAAGAGCTGGAATTCCCACTTTACACCTGCCGTGGTGTTAAGAATGAAAAATTAGTACACAAACAGCCAGTGGATTGGACCCTTAAAGTAATGTAACCTATTGATGTGCATAATAACTGACCATTAGCACTAAATAAAAGTGAAAATAAATGGAAATAAATGGAAATAAGTGTTGACAACTGATGTGATACGGTATATATTATAAACATAGAAAGACAAACACACTAACTGAAAGGAACAAGACAATGAGAAGAAAATATGATGGCGCTAACAAAGTAGCAAGAATCTTTATGAACAGCCTACGTGACCGCATGAACCACAAACTAATCGATAAGGAACTTGCAAAAATGGAGCGAATTACTTTTAGTGACAAACGCCAGATGGATGCGGACTACCTTGAAGAAGCACAGTGCCTGATGACAGCCGAAGAACTCTACGCACATGAGCAGAGCCAAGATAATCGCTACACGGATATGAGCGCCGAAGAAATGGAAGAGATGATGTCGGAACTGGACCAACTTGGCCGCCAGTTTGATTAAGAGGAAACAAAGAATGAGCAAATTAATATTAAATCGGATTATTAGTACATTAAACACAACGGCACCAGCAACTGTTATATTGGCAAATCTTAAAAAGTTTTTGGATGTGGACTTAGATCCAATTTATCAATCAACCGACAATGACGGCGATGAAACATATATAGGTGACTGGAAGTTAAGTACCGGCAATGAAATTGATAATGCAGATGGCTGGACGTTTTTACTTTATGGCTTAGATGTTAAAGCAGTAATAAACGAAAGACATTGCTACCCAGCATTTTTGGAAGCAGCATTACACGATATGCTTTTAAAAGCGCGAGCTGAACTAGAGATTGTAACATGAACTCCGAACACCCATCAACATACCGCCCAGAGACCGTAGAGGCACATAAGAGCAAGAAACGATTACAGAGCCACCGTGTTAAGGCTGCACGACGGAATAGCCGCAAACTGGCTCTGAAGAAGGCTGGTAAGGATTACTGGAGAGAACTTGCATAAAATTTAAATGAGGAAACTAAAATGAAAGAATCTAAAATAGACAGAACACCCCATACGATGACAATCCGGATACCGGCATTGGATTATGTTGAGCTAGAGATTGCAGCTCAGGAGGATGATCGTAAACCCGGGGCATATGTTCGTCGATTAATTAATGAGGCTATGGTTGCTCGCAGGCTAGACAGGCTTGACCTTGAAATGGACTGAGCATATTTAACATGGAGCAATATTTTAATTAAACTAACTTAGGAAATAATGATATGAATACATTGAAAAAAGATCAAAACGGTGTGATTGTTGTTTTAATTACCCCAATTATTTTAGCTGCATGGATAATTGGTTACTTTGTAGCTGGTCCAGCTCTGGTTAAGGAACTTGGTGTTGGAGTTGAAAAAACACCGCAAACACAAACAGAAGTTGTCAATAAAGTTAATAAAGTAAATGAGTGAAACCGAGCAAACACTTATGAGTTATGGTAAGCTTGTAACTCATAAGTGTTACCCGCACAAGCACGGCGGTATGCAGTTTAAAGCCAAAATAAGTAGTATGGTGTTAATACGCAACACCCGAATGCAGGCACAAAAGGCGTTGTTGATTAATATATACAATGCCATGTGGAGAATGGTTGAGACAATTGAAAATGAAAATCAGTTGAAAAAGACACTAGCATTTATTAATAACAACCACACCAACATGGTGCGGGATAGAAACTTAAAGGTCAACCACTTTAATTAGTAAATACAATTGAACATTATGTTTACCTTTGTTATGTGTTGAAGAGGAGTCACGATCTGGCTCCTCTTTTTTATTTGTTAAAAGTATACTAAACCTATGATATATAACACCACATAATTCTTTAAGAGAATTTCAATGCCAAGAAACCTACGTTATAAGCAGCAGCAATTTACCAAAAACATTGGCAAACTTATAGATTTTGCATATAGTAATGGCTATACACTAACGTTCGGTGATGCTTATCGCGACCCCAGAATATTTGGTAAGTTTGGTGCCAAGAAATCCTATTCCGCAGCATACAGCCTGCATAAGAAACGACTGGCCATTGATCTCAATTTGTTTAAAAATGGTGTGTATTTAAAATCCACATACGAATACAAACTACTTGGAGATTACTGGAAATCATTAAACAAGGACAATGTGTGGGGTGGTGATTTTAAGAACAACGACGGAAATCATTTTACTGTTAAAAAATAGATGTGCAGGTCTTTTTGACAACTATAGTAAATAACATAACATAACGGAGATAAAAATAATGACGAAGCAACCGTCTGCGCGAAACCGCGTGAGAAAAACTTTAGAACCAAAGACCCACCTTGTAATACCTGATAGTCATATTGCACCTGACGACCTCAACCACCGATTCATACGATTAGCAAAGTTCATTTGCGACCTGAAGCCGGATAAGATTATAAACATCGGTGATATGGCTGACATGATATCACTTAACAATTTTGATATTGGTAAGACACGATCAAAGTTCTGTGGTAAGAGTTATGCCCAGGACATTGCCGCTGCACATGACGCCATGGAGAAGATGGAACGAACCATACTACGGACTAAATGGGGCAAGCAGAAGTGGAAAGGCGTAGAGAAGCATATTACGCTGGGAAACCACGAGAACAGAATAGAACGCTTTATTGACTACAATGGTCAGTTAGAGAACTTTATAGATATGTCCGACCTACGATATGACGAATTTGGGTGGAAATCTCATCCATACCAAGAGCAGATTAATTTAAATGGCGTCATATATTCTCACAACGTCGCATTCCAAATGGCACACAGACCTATCTCAGGTGTCCACCACGCTCATACACTCATGATGAAGTGGCACAACAGCATCACGGTCGGGCATTCCCATCTAATGGACTACAAACAACACACCGACATATCCACAGGCAGAAAGATGCATGGATTGGTAGCCGGTTGTTTCCTGGAACGTGATAAGACAGGAGATATCGTCCAGTTTGAAGACTATGCAGGGCAGAGCCAGCACTTATGGTGGTCTGGTCTTATAGTGAAAGAGAACGTGATGAATGGCGATTATGATATGAGAACCATTAGGATGCAAACTTTGGTTAATGACTATCCAAATGTCTAAATATATCCGTGGACTTTATCACCACGCAAGTTTGTTGCCGAGTGTATAATTCGGATGGCGGAAGTACATAGAGAGTCCTACGTTGTAGGACTTTTTGTTATCTAGACTAAATAATAGCATGACCATTAAAACTGCTTCTGCTAAGAAAAAAGGAAGTAATCTCCAAAAATTAGTCAGAGACAAACTCCGTTTAATACTCCCTCAGCTCCACCCGGACGACATCACCTCACAACCTATGGGACAGGCAGGCGAAGATATAATACAGTCGCCAGCAGCACGAGAGGCTCTTACAGTACCAATATCCATTGAATGTAAGGCTTATGCTAAGTTCAGCGTGCTAAGACACTATGAACAATGCCAGAAGAATGCCCGTCCTGGAGAAAATCCCGTATTAATAATTAAAGAGAACCGTGGTAAGCCAATGGCTATTGTGGATCTGGATCATTATCTTGATTTGGTGAAGAATTATGGAAAATAAGTATGAAGGCAGACAATGCCGCAAATGTCATACCAAAACCAGATATATTAAAACCAATGATTGTGTGTTTTGCAAAACCGGCCAATACAAAATGATGGTTGATAAAAAAAGAAAAAAACCACGTGGCACCACATATGAGGGAGCTATTTGCAATAAATGCAAAACAACAACAAAGTCATACCGTACAGATAGGTGTATGGTGTGTGCCAGAATTTCAGTAAAGCTAACGTACCGTAGGAAATATCCTGAGCCAGAAGATTTTATAATACTGAAAAGGCATTGCAATATGGTTAAAATAAAACGAATTGAGCTTAACCGAAATGGATAATATAGATAATTTAAAGAAAACCATTATATTTTGCCAAAATCAAATTAACAACCAAAGATCCATAAATCGATGGTTGGTTTTATTATCAACATTTTTAGCAGGATCATTGTTTATATTGATTACCAAGATTTAAAATGCAAGGTTTCTGGCTGGTAGCACTAAATACAATTGAAACAAAATGAAAAGATAGTTTGACATTTTGTTTCAATGGAGTTATATTAAACATATGAAGGCAATCGACATAACACTAGAGGTAATCTTAATGACAATATTTTTAATAGTCCTATTAGCATGGCTGGTATCAACCGAAATATTCTTAGTAATATGGATAGCCTGGAGAATCGCCAAAGTATCATACACACGACTGAAAGACCTGGACCGTGGTAAAATAGTTCAGTTTCCAAAAAAGGTGAACTCACACTTTAATCCATGGCTTGACAAATGAATACCAATCAGATGACACTCAGGCACCGATTTGTATATATGGAGCAATCACCAACCTTAGCATTTACCAATACGGATAGTATGCCAGTATGTAATGTGATAGAGAGAGATGTGCTTAAAGACAACGACTTTGGTTATGTTATAGCTTATCCAGATACCGAGATTGGAATAGAGGCTATCTATTTTTTGGATAATGATATCAGTAAGGTCGAAAAGTGGATACAGTTTGTCGAGAACCGTGTAATAGATCCCAAAACCATTAGTATGCATATGCAGGCGTGTAATCATTATTATAACCGAACCGCCATGACGGCGAAGAAGCCATTAAGTAACTTTCTATATTCGTTGGGTTGCCAGGAAAGAATAATTACCATGATGTATTTCAGTGATGTGGATATGGAATTCCGTGACATTTATATTAAGTGGCACGCAACCACCAAGAAACCAATCGACAAAATATTCAATTATATGAAACGTAACTTCGACGGCGGTATTAATTTTAGCACTAATGGTGATCGGTTTTTTACCAATGAATTGGATGAGACTTGCTTCTGGGCTGACTTGGATGGTGCAATGTGAGTAATATAGTTCAGTTTCCACACAAAGAAACAATAACCGAATGCGCCGAGTGTGGAAGCCTTGCTTGGGAGGTTTGTTATAAACCAAAGTTTGAATTAATATGCTTGGGTTGCAACGGTGTTGCTGGAATTAATGAACTACCTGATGAATTAATAGAATCAATGAAATCCATATTATTGGAACCCAAGATGAAGGATGTATAAATAGTCACATAACTTGGATTGGTTTGGAGATTATACTATGCACCCAAAAACACACAAACGCCCGGTGACTACTAAAAAGTGGAAACCCACACCTAAAATACTTAAAGACATTGAACAATGGGCTGAAGATGGGCTGTCAGAAGCCTCAATCGCCATTAACCTTGGTATGCATCCTAAGACATTCAGTCGGTTTAAGAATAGTTTGGACGATGCAGACTATTGTTTTACAAACAAAAACGGTGATATTATAAATTACGTCGAAGACCGTATTAAGCGAGGACGATCATCGTTGGAAGATTACGCTGTCAGCAAACTGCGCGAAAAAATCGATGGCGGATGCACGGCTTCATTATTATTTTTGCTGAAGACGCGATGCGGATGGAACGAGAAGCATATCTACGAAGATGTGTCAACCAAAAATGCACCGAAATTCAAGGCGTTTAAGGTTTCCAAGAACGCAAGGCATGTTGATATCATAGTTAAGAAATAAATGGAATTATTGCCGCATCAGCTCGAAATCATTAATGATACCGATACCAGATACCTGGGGCTTATCGGTGGATATGGTTCTGCCAAGTCCTACACCGCCTATGCCAAAGCCATTCAACTCGCGTATCTGAACGTTGGTTTCCGTGGTGTTATATTAGCACCAACTAATACACTGGCTGCTGATGTGACGGTTCCTGAGTTTGAAGATATGCTGATCGATGAGGAAATATCTTATGACCTCAAAGTATCGCCACTTCCTTCATTCTATTTGCATTTTGAAGAAGGAACATCGCAAATACTAATACGATCAGGTGAGAACTATCGCCGTATAGTTGGTCTTAACCTTGCCTGGGCAATATTCGACGAGATCGATACACTGAACAAGGATGTAGCTGATAAAGCCTGGAAGAAGGTTGTAGGGCGTCTCAGAGCGCAAGCGCCATGCATACAAGCATTAGTAACCACCACACCGGAAGGCTTTGGCTGGGCATACAATTATTTCGTCAAGGAAGTTGAGATTGCCATACGAGCCGGTAAGCCGAAGAAGAACCGCCGATTCATCACCGCATCAACATATGATAATCCATTCCTAGAATCTGACTATATTGATTCACTGCTTGAGGAATATCCTGAGAACCTAATACAGGCATACCTACATGGTAAGTTTGTTAACCTGACAGCCAATAGTGTATATCCTGACTTTGACCGTAAGATATGCAACACCACTAAAACAATAGATAACTTCCCACAACACTACCTTCATATTGGTGTGGATTTTAACATAGGCAAAACGACTGGCGTGGTTATAATAATCGATAAAGGAATTCCATATATACTTGACGAAATTACAGGGCAGCGTGATGTTGTCGAACTTATAAATACAATTAATGAAAGATATGGCAACCGTGCTAAGTTCATATATCCTGATGCTAGTGGTGTCCAGGAGAGGGCTAATGCTGGTAAATCTGAGATAGTTCAGTTGGTTACAGCATTTGGTAGGCAGTATATTAAATATCGCAAACAACACCCAAGAGTTAAAGACCGTGTTGCATCAGTTAATGCCGTGATTAAAAATGGTAAAGGAGTTCGTAAACTTCAGGTTAATATCGAAAAGTGTCCCATAACAACTGACAGCTTTGAGCAGCAGGTATACACTAAAGCTGGTGAGCCTGATAAGGAGCACGACAACGACCACCCAATGGATGCTACTGGCTATTGTTTGTTTTTTCGGATGCCAATACAGACTAAAGGCAAAATTCGTTCGACCAGATAACTAAATAGTAATATACCAAATTCTATGAGATTTTTAAAATATGTCATTTTCAATTGAAGAAATATCAAAACTAATAGACGACCTAATTAACCACACCGAAGCAGAGTTCGCCAGAAAGGCACTTGACTACCTTGATGGACAGCAGGAGCCATGGGTTATTGAGTTACTTAATTCAAATGCCGGGCGTAGACGCTGGAAAGAACGAGGTATGCGACCATTATTTCGTAATATAACTGGAATGATTATCGAGAAATCCGGTTTACTTTGGATCGGTCCTAAACCAAAAATGGATGTCGTTGATAACAATGGCGTTATTTTGGAAGATGAGTCGGTGAAATTCCTTGATGGATTTAATGCCAATAACGGGGTAGAGTTGTTTACCAACCTGGACACCATCACCAGACTATTGTCGACCAGCATTATTTTAGTGCAGTGGCAGGATGACAAGGTGCTGTATGATATACTCCACCGCGGTAATAGTGGCGTAATGACTGATTGTTTTGGCCGTCCAATTGTCCTGGTATACAAAACATACACATCAGGTGCTGAGACTGGCTACCGTATAATCACGCTTGATATGATAATTGATGTTAGGCACGCACATGGTAAGTATTCCGTTGGTGCTGAAATGGAAAACCCTTACGGAATTATACCAATAGCACAATTTTATGACGAGCACCGTCCCCGCACGGCTGGCTTCTGGGTAGAGAGTCAGAAGGATCTTGTGTCGATGAACGATACTTATAACCTGCATTTGATTGATACAGAGTTTAGTATGAGTTGGGTGAAAAGTCCAACTCTGTTTACCAATTGTGATGTTGATACGGCTAGTGCTGATGTTGAATATGAGACGGTTGCCGGAACTATTGATAATCCATTGCCGAGCCAGCAGGCTATTGATGATGGTATTATACTTGGTCCTGACCGCAAAGTTAAGTTGAACACAACCGGAATAGATGATCCATTCATTGAATATAAGGCACCCCAAGTTGATTTAGGTCCGCTTGATGAGGTTATGGGGTCTTGGATACGCAACTTTGCCTTTGATTGGAATGTCCGTATTAATACAGCCGGTGCTGGATCTGCTAATAGTGGATTCCAGTTAGTGGTTGAAGAGATTGACAACCTTGAATTAAGGAAGAAGCGTGCGAAGATGACAACCGCTGGCTTTAAGAGGTTATTTGAAGTACAGAAAGTTGTTACTAATCAACATGCTGAAGGAACGTATGCTGATGATTCTGTATTAATTGTTGAGTTCTCCGAACCACGCCTGCCAGTTGAGAAGGACAAGAACGAACAAACATGGTCTGAGAAGATATCTGCTGGTCGTGCCTCGATTATCGATTACCTGATGGAAGAGAAAGGCTTGAGCCTGGGTGATGCCATTGACCGAGCAGAAGAGATTAATAAGTTTAATGAACTGTTTAAAAACGGTGACGGAATTACACCGCCAGATATAACAAAATAAAACCTGAAGGAATTTCAGCAATATTTTGTAAATAAATACATAAACCAAATATGCCGATGGATATCGGTGGAGGATATTAAGATGTCGGACGACACCGAGAATACAAACGATAACGAAAACCAGAATAAATCTGGTAATGAACAGCAGAATACGGCGGATACCGTATCTGATAAAAGCAAAAATGTTAAGCCAGCGTCCTTGGATGAGGCAATAGGCGAAATACGATATCTTCGGAGTGCGTTACAGGATAGCATTAATTCCCGTGACAAGGCTAAAGATAAGACACGACAGGCTGAGAAGAAAGTAGATGACCTGGAGTCAGAAGTTGGAACAGCAAGAACTCTTGTTAAGAACAGTTCAATTGACATCGCAATGTCAGATGCTCTGAAAGACAAGGTTACATCAGTTCCTACGGCTCTAAAACTTATTGACCGATCAGGCGTAGAGTTTGGAGATGATGGCACGATTAATGCAGATTCATTAAAAACCGTCATAGAAAAACTGAAGGAAAGCGATTCAATATTGTTCAAGGCGGAGGATAACACCGATGGCGAGAATGATAAGGGCAATCAGGCACCAGCGGCACGACGTGCTGGAGAAGGTGATACTGGCGGTTCTGGATATGCTAAAGAAATAAGATCAGCTTTAACACAAAAAGATATTATGGCTGTGATGAAGAAATACGGGAAAGTTTAATTAACATTAACTCTCCTTATAAATACAATTAACTAATTAATTATTTTGGAGATATAACTAATGGCTTTTACAGATACCGCAGCACTAAACGATTCAATCGTCCTTGCTTTCGATCAGAGCTTCATCATAGCAAATGCTGAAGAGAGTATTTTTACCGAAGAGAGTGGCATAATCGCTTACAAGCGCGATATTTCTGCTAAATCAATTGGCTTGCCCCGTTATGACCAAATGGCATTGGCAACCACACCACTGGCAGAAACTACAGATCCAACGCCTGTTGCGTTGTCTGATGGCGAACGTCTGTTCACCCCAAAAGAGTATGGTAATGTTGTAACGACTACCAAACTGGCTAACCTACAGACCGGCGGAAAGGCTGATGTTGCTGCTGCTATTCTGGTTGGTAAGAATGCATCACGCACAAACAACCGTCTGGCTATCCTAGCTCTCGAAGCTACTCCAAACGTTAAGAATATTGGTGATATTGCTACCGGCGCATTAGTGGCTGCAAACGTTATGACTGGGGCTCATATGAGTCTTATGTATAATAAGCTTGCACGTGCTAACGTCCCGACTCTTTCTGGTAATGTTTATGTTGCCGTTATGCATGACGACGTTATCGAAGATGTTCGTAGTAATGCGACTTCCGGTGAATGGGTAGATGTTGCCAAGTATCAGGACGTTCTGAGCATTTACAAGAATGAAGTTGGTATGTTCAAGGGCTTCCGTATTATCCGTAACAACGATGTTACGCTTACTGCTGATGGCGGTGCCGCTTTAGTGGACACTTACAAGAGTTCGTTCATGGGCTTTAATGGTCTTGGTCTTGTTACTTCTAAAGACACTGAGATGGTTATATCCGGTCCCTTCGACAAACTTAAGAGGTTCCTAAACCTTGGTTGGTATGGTGTGCATGTATATGGCATCGTTGAACCAACAGCAGTCTGGACATCTGAGTCTGCATCAAGCGTAGGCGTTAACGTTTAATATAAGCATCTCATTGCTTATTAACCTAAATAAAAGAGGAGCCCTCACGGTCTCCTCTTTTTAATTAACTAACTGGGAAATAATATTATGTCTGAAGATAATTTCGAAGTAGCACCTGAAGTAGAGCCTGAAGTAGAGCCTGTAGCACCCAAGCGTGGGCGTCCTGCTAAAGCGAAGGCAGTAGCGCCTGTAGTAGCGCCTGTAGCGCCTGTAGTAGCAGTAGAGCCTGAAGCCGCTGACGCAACCGCATTAGCACCCGAAGGCACCAGAGAATACACTGTTCGTGATAAACTACAATGTGAGATCAATGGTCGTCGCTTTAATTGCAAAGCCGGTGATACTGTAGACCTCACAGAGCATGAATTCGATGTCCTGAGCAATGCTAAATACGTATAACGAGGTAATATAACATGGCAGTAATAGTAGAAGATGGTACTGAGATAGCCAATGCCAATTCGTATGTAAGCGTATCAGAAGCAACAACTTATCTTGCACTTATCGGAGAGACAGACTGGACAACTCGGTCCGATCTCCAGGATAGGGCAGTTATACGTGCTACTGAGGCTGTTGATATGATATATGGTGCCGCATACCGCAGTAGTAAGAAGACCTCAACACAAACATTGCTATTCCCGCGCCACGCATTTACGAATGCTAATGGTATTACAGTATCTTCACTGACCATACCAGACGATTTAAAGAAGGCTGTATATCATCTGGCGCTTATGGACCTGCAAGGTGAGGATACGGGAGAGCAGTTGATACAAGAGGACAGTCCTAATTCCATCATAGAATCTGAGTCCAACACTATTGGTGGATTATCAAGTGATGTGACATATAAGATAGCAAATGAGATTAATAAATTCAGGAAGATTGACCTGATAATCAGAGCAATAGTTAGGTCATCCGGACAGCATTTTGTAAGGTAAAATTCTATGACAGAATTTAACATAAATAAAGCAACCAAGAATGCATTGAAAATCATCAACTTCTTTGGAACGTATGTGGTGATTTTAGATCCTGATAATAATGAAACCAAGGTTAACGGTGCTTTCGACGAATTAGATGAACACGATATTCCTTCAACGAATTCAGAAGAGGAAGTCAGAATATGTTATATTGCCGCTGGTAAAGTAGTCCCGGAAATCGGTGATATACTAAAACTAGGCGATGATGAAGAATGGATGATTGATGGGGTTGAGTCATATAAGCCCGGAAAGACAGCCGTTGCTTACCGATTGAGAATAAGAAGATAATAAATATCAGATTTAATAAATACAATATATAATATCACTTTTGGAGAATTAAGATATGCCGACTTTTGCATCAGGTGGAAACACCGACCTTTCATACATGGCTGAAGTTACCTATGGAACTACGCCAGCCATACCAAGTTTTCAGCTTTTGCCATACTCTAGTGTTACGCTGGGAGAAGCACGAACTGAAATAGACGACTCAACCAGACGTGGCGATAGAATGCGTCGTCAGAAGTATCAAGGAAATTCGCAGGTTGTTGGTGATGTTGTTGCACCGCTTATGCATGGTAATTTTGATCCATTACTTGAGTCACTATTCCGTGGAGCATTTGTTGCCAATGTGCTTAAGCCTGGTAATACAGTTAAATCGCTGTCAATGGAGCGTATGTGGAATGATATTACATTATATCAACTGTTTAAGGGTGTTGAGGTTAACTCATTAACACTAGCAGGTGCTCTTGATGCTGAGGTTCAGGCTACATTTAATCTTATTGGACAGTCAAGCACAGATCCAAGCGCAACATCAATTGATACCACACCGACTGTAGTCACCGAGAAGAAGGCTTTCATCAATGTGGGCGGAACGATTAAAGAAGGCGGAAGCTTAGCCAATATCAGTTCGTTCAACATTAATATTGATAATGGTCTAAATCCTAACTATACCTGGGGCAACCGAGATGTGGCAAACACTTCATCTGCCTTGATTATAGTTACTGGAGATATTGAAGTTTATTTCGAGAATGCAACCTTGATGAATAAATTCCGTAATGGAACTTCGAGCACGTTGCAGGTTCTTTTTTCTGACGGAACCAACTCAATCACATTGGATTTGAATACCATTCAGTATACTGTGGCAACACAGGATGATGCAAGTGCCGATACACTAACACTCAATATGAACTTCGAAGCGCTGTATAATGCAACGGATGCTGCAAACATCAAGGTTACACGAAGCTAATATTAACTTAATTAACTGGGGAGTTAAATTATAAAGTTATGAGTAATCAAATATATACTGATATATATCAGGGTCTTTTGGATAAATTAAACACTGGAGTTGGTTTGCCAGCTATCACTGTTGAGGACAATCGGGATCACAAGACCAAGAAATTCAGCGAGAAGTCCATGGCTGTATTTCTATTACCTGCCGAAACAAATACATTAACACTAGGTTCGTCGGTGATACGTAGTTATAATGGAATATTCCAGATAGACTTTAAAGTCCCCGGGAGAACCGGAGTTGATGTTTTATATACTTATGCTGATATTATAAACATATTATTCAAACCATATCAGATATTAACAAAAAATGATATTAAAATTCATATAGTAAATGTTAATATCAATAACATAATAACCGATAGTAGTTGGACAGTATTACCAACCACTATATTTTGGAGAGTTGACGAATGAAGATAACACCAACGGAAGATGTCATTTATAATGGAAGGCGCTATTTGGCTAATGTCGAATATGATGTGCCAGCAGATTTCCCTAATGGAATTGAAGAAGCTCCTGATTTGGAAATATTTGATGACAACGAAGAAGATTAATATGGATGGAGCCTTAACTGTCGTTGTTAAGGAGATGATAGAATCTCAATTTCGTGCGTTTGTTTCGGAGAGCGGAAAACGAATAGTTAATCGTACTCCTGTTGATTCGGGCAAGGCTAAAGCATCCTGGGAAATAGGTAATGGTGCTAATGGGTTTGATAACGAAACAACTGACCCAGGTGGATCGGTTACAACAACCAGGCTTAAGCGTGAATCTATTGAATTTACTATGGGTAAGAGTGTAAATATAGCATCAGGTGTTCATTATATGAATAAACTTGAATTTGGCTGGAGTAGACAAGCACCAAGTGGTATGCTACGATTAACAGCATCAGAAGGTCAGGCAATAGCCGATAATATTGCCAAGAAACAATAACTGGGGTTATTAAAATGGTTGATTTTGTATTTAAAGATGAATTTGTAGCTAAACCATCTGAGTTTATTATTAAAGATCCACGAACAGAGCAAGAGTGGGAATTCATACGTGATGACGGACAACCCATTAAGGGTGTGTTGACCGTGGTTGGGTATGAGAGTGAAGAGTTTGTTTTAGCAGCTCGTAAGTTTGGTAAGTGTAAGAAAGGTCAGGAAGTTTTATTGGCTTTTGAAGCAACCGGAGCTTTTGATAATGAAAACTGCTTTTTAATGAGCAAGTGTATAATCGGTTGGGAAGATAATGGCTTTTTCTCCGAACCATATACACCGGACGAAGCACTTGATTTACTATCACGACCAGAAAATATATGGTTATGCGTTCAACTTGCTGAACACTTGGCGGATAGACGTAATTTCTTTAAAAAAAAATAACTGAGCTCGCTGAATATGCAGAATGGATGATGTATTATTATACTCCATATATCGGTAAGAACGAGACTGAACCCAGAACAAATCATGCACGCTTTATGAGCAGGTGGAAACGGTATGATTATACCGAAGAAAGAAAGCCAGAGGAATTAAATGAACCAGAATACGATGATTGTTTTATTGGTATATTTAAGCTATATAGTAAGTGGATTTCAACGGCAACAGAGTTTAATCACACAGAATATAGAAACTGGGTAATTAATATGGGCATAAACATTACACCATTACAAACAGAATTATTAATAGAAACTATAAGAGGTGGTATACGGGGTAGTTCAAAACTAGAACGCCACATTACCCAATAATAAATGGCAAGTGTAATAGTATCAACAATCTATAAGATTATATCAACGGATGTTGACAAAACAACTAATAAGGTTAAAAAGCTTGAGAAGGCAAATAAGCTTGCTACTCAGTCAGCCAACCGCATGGGTGGTGCTTTTAGAGGAGCAATGAAGGGTCTTGGTGTTGCTGTCGCTGCTGTTGCTACTGCTATTGTTGCTTTTATTAAATTACGTAATACAATTGTTAAGGCTGTTGGTGCTATCGATGATATGGCAAAAACCGCCAAAAACGTATCACTAACTGCTGAAATTTTCCAAGAGTTTGCCTTTGTTGCCGGGTTATCAGGTGTCTCTGTAGATTTACTTGAGAAATCATTACAGGGCTTGCAACGTGCCGCCGTTCAGGCTATAAATGGTTCGAGACAAATGGTAAACATCTTTGCACAACTTGGTATATCACTTGATGATTTAAAGAAAGCAGATACTGAAAGTCTTCTTAATGCCGTTGCTGATGGTTTTAATAAGCTACCCAATGGAATAAATAAATCAGGATTAGCAATGAGTTTATTTCAACGCCGTGGCGCTAGAATGCTAGAATTCTTACGTATTGGTAAGGAGGGCATAGATGAACTTAGAGAGCAAGCAAGAAAGTTTGGTTTAGTCATATCCAACGAAACCGTTGCCAGTATAGAACAATTAAATGATGAATTGAGTATCACATCTGAAAGAATAGGTAAGCGATTTACTGATATCTGGATCGCACTTGGTCCCATTGTTAATGCGGTTGCAGATGGTTTCGCTGATTTCCTTGATGCTATTACAACTTTAGTTGGTATTAATAACTCAACACAACAACTTGATAGATTAAATGTCGAACTTGAACGACTTCAAGAATTAAAAAAACGATCTCCTGATTTTAAGATTGGGACAGTTGGTATTGATGATGCCATCGCAAAGCAAGAATTACTAATAGAAAAGGAGAAATCAGGTACCAAGACTAAAATTGGTCTTCAAAGCACACTTAATGTTCTTGTAGCTGAGGAACAGAATATTAGAAATGATGATTCAACTTTCCTGGGTGTACGTACCTTCGGTATGCAGAAGCGGCAGCAGGAAGATCTACTTAAAAATCTAAAGGAACAGGAAGAGGTTAAAAAGAACCTTATTATGCTTGAAAAGGAATTGGCACAGAATCTCGGCATCACTGGCGAAATTGCATTAACAAAATTAATGAAGACGAATGATGCCACTATACTAGCATCAAAGAATGAAATCGCAAGGATAAATGGTAATGCGGATCTAAAAATCAGGCGAGCTAATGAAGTCATGGATATCTTCGTTGGTAATGAAGAACAAATCAAAGATGCTGAAGCATCAACCGCAGCAGCTATTGATGCCATAAATTCTAAACGTACCGCTGACTTGCAGCGAATTAATCGAATACGTGAGGAGGGAATAAGTAGGGCGTTTGAGTCAATTAAAACAACGTCAGATGCTATCATATTATCGGGCAAGTCGGAAAAGATACAGATTATAGAAAATAACAGGCTTAGGATTGAAGCTCTTAATAATGATCTTGAAGTATTTATTGGCAATGAAAAGCAAAAGGCTGAACTCAGAGGAAGGATAGCCGAAGCAACTGCTACGCTTAATCAGCAAACAATAGATGATATTCAAGAAATTAATGATGCTGATTTCAAAGCTGTTAATGACATATTAGAACGCAATATTACATTATCGGGCGCCAAGACTGAAATTGCAATTGCTGAAGCTGATGCGAAGATTGCAGAAATCGAGCGTGCTTTTGAATCTTTTAAAGGATCAGAAGAGGACAAGCTAATACTTGCACAAACAATGGCTGATGCCAGAGTTTCAATAGAACGTGATAAAAACGATGAAATAGCCAAAATTGAAGAAGATAGGGCTAAGGCTGAAGAGAAAGCAGCCAATGATGCACAGCGTGTCTGGAATGAGAAGAATAAGATTCTAATTTCTGGTATGAAAAAGGCATCACTCAAAATGTCTAAATCAATTGAAGATTTCGTATTAACAGGCAAGGGAAACTTTAAGGAATTGGCAGCATCATTTTTGCAGGATATAGCGAGAATGATTATTCGTGCATTGGTGTTAAAGGCTATTCAAACCTCACTTGGTGCTTTTGGTGGATTCTTTGGTGCTGCAATGGGCGGAGCCTCAGCGGGCGGCAATACTGCCTCATCCGATGGTAATGTGTTCCCAGGTGGCGTTGTGTCATCTCGGAGCAAGTTTAACCTTGGAAGTGGCACTGGAACGATAGCAGAGCGTGGTCCTGAGGCTATCATGCCACTAGCACGTGATGGTAGCGGTAACCTCGGTATTAAGGCGCTAGGAGGTTCTGGTGGAGGCAAGGTGGTTAATATCAACACAACCATTAATGTCGAAAGTGGCAGCACTGATGCAGAAACTGCCGAAAAGATCCGTAGCTCAGTTCTACCAGCAATATTAAATGCTGTTAAAGAAGACATTGCGAAGGAGAACCGTCCGGGTGGTTCGTTTAATCCAGTTAGTTCGGTAGGAAGATAATCATGCCAGTATCAATGCCAGAAACAACATTAATAAGTCAAGAAGGAACACGAACCAAGAAATACAGGACTAATGTTTCCAAGCTTGGTGGTGGATATACACAACGTCATAATGATGGTCTTAATAGTGAAATCGCAACATGGACTATTAAGTGGAATAATTTATCATCTACACAACGTGATACAGTATGGGCAGCACTTGATGCAGTCGGCGGGTCTGACTATCTTACTTGGACAGCGCCAGGAGATTTAATACAAAAGAAATGGAGAATAACAGGAAACCCAACAGAATCTGCAATCTCCGGTAATTTATACACTATTTCAATATCAGTAGAACAAACATTTGATATTATCTAACGGAATTATATTATGCCTACAATAAACCAACATATACGATCAATGGATCTTGGTGCTATTATTGAGTTATACCAGCTTGATACAACCATTATTGGTGGTACTGATATTCTATACTTCACACCGATGGTGGATGGCACTACAGAGATTGTATTTAATGCTAAGGCATATAGTGCTGTTCCGTGTGAAAGTAGCGGTTGGATGGTAAACACATCAAATGCACCACCAAGACCAAAATTAAAGGTTGCTAATACACAAAGGCATTTCTTCTCTTATATATCCGCATTGGGTGATTTGGTTGGTGCCGAATTAACAAGAATCAGAACATTTGAGAACTTCCTTGATGGAAATATTGATGCAGACCCCACGGCAACATTGGAAAATCAGATATATATCGTTAGTAAAAAGACAGTACATAATAAAATATCAGTTGAATGGGAACTGATACACACGCTTGAACGCCCTGGGCTTAGGCTACCACGTCGTAAGATATTAAAAGATGGTGGTTTTCCTGGTGCTGGAACATTTCCGAGGATATAATACATGAGACTGGGGAAATCTGTAATACAAAGTATTCAACTGGATGCCATAGAACAATATCCAAATGAACTGTGCGGTTTTGTTGTTAATAGCAAATGGGTGCAACTAGATAACCATCATAAAGATCCTGTTGATAACTTTAAAATTCTATCAAAGAATTTCATTAAGTATAAAGATGATAATATACAGGCGGTTATACACTCGCATACAATAACAAAACAGTGTAAAAATAATACTGTAGACCCACGATCACCATCAATTGCCGACCAAGTAAGCTGGAAGAATACTGATTTACCTTGGGGTATACTTGCAACTGATGGAGAAACCGCAACTGATCTTATTTGGCTTGATGATAACAATCGACCACCACTACTGGGGAGGTCATTTATTTATGGTGTTTATGACTGTTGGAGCATAATCCGTGATTGGTATTGGATGAATTATGACATTGATTTATTAAATATACCAAGAGATCATGGCTGGGATTATAGGGGTGAGAATCTTTATGAGGACAATCTTGAAGCGTGTGGATTATATCATGTTTCGAGTGCTGACGTACATATTGGTGATATATTGTTTTTTAAGTTAGGTTGTAGTTTTTATAATCATGCGGCAGTTTATATCGGTGATAATAAAATAATACATCATTTTGCCAATCGATTATCGGAGGAATGTAATTATTCCAAATGGCAACAGCGGGCTTCGGGATATATGAGGTGTAAATACTTATCATGAAGAAAATTCACTTAATGGGCTCACTTGGTGAGAAATATGGAACAGATCCAATTAAATTGGATGCGAGTACCGCACAACTTATAATAAGTGGATTATCAAGTATTTTTGGTGATTCATTTAAAAACACCATAAGAAATGGCGAATGGAATATTGTATATGATGATAAGGAACTATCAGAGGAGTTAGTTGCAATGCCAATGGCGGCAGATGATGTTTACATAACTCCAGTTATTGCTGGAGCCGCCGGTATTGGTAAGGTTATTGCTGGTGGTATTTTAATTGTAGTTGGCGTTTGGTTGCAACAACCGTGGCTTATACAAGCGGGTGTTGGTCTTGCTATGGGTGGTATTGCACAAATGCTGGCACCAAGCCCAATGACTGATGAATTCTCATCGGCGAAGGATAAACCATCCTTCTTATTCACGGGCGATGTGGTGAATGTGACAAGGCAAGGTGGTCCCGTCCCCGTTGGTTATGGCGAATGGTTATGCTCAACGGTTGTAATATCGGCTGGTATTAATTCGGAAGAAATATAATGAAAGAATTTGACATAATTGAAGGTTCGGGTGGTGGTAAGGCTGGTGGTGGTGCCGAGCCAGCACAGGAAGCGCCCAACACATTAAGATCGCGTGCAACCATTCGTGTTCTTGATGTTATTTCGGAGGGAGAGATCGTTGGTTTATCGACCGGCGATGGTCAATCTATCTTTATTGATGGAACTCCATTGCAGAATGCAGATTTAACATACAACTTCGAAAACACAACATACGATATAAGACTTGGACAGGCTTCACAGAATCCAATGCCCGGGTTTCCAAATATAGAATCTGAGGTCACTGTTTCAACACAACTTACTAATGCTGCTCCTATTGTGCGTCAGGTTTCTGCAATATTGGTGGATGCTGTTAGGGTTAAGATATTATTATCTAAGGGATTATTAAGTCAGGATACTTCTAATGGTGATATAAATCCGACGACTGTCGATATAGCGATTGATACTAGGGAGCTGGCTGGTTTATGGACTCAAGTGTTTTCCAAAACCATTGAAGGCAAAACAACTAATGGTAACTATGTAGAAGCATACAGAGTGGAGCGTCCTGCTGCTGCTGCTGGTGCTCTTTGGGAGGTCAGGGCTCGCCGTGTGACGGCAGACAACGGTTCATCTTCACTTAAAAATCAAACCGATTGGCTTTCTTACACAGAAATACAGGATCATCAATTAACTTATAATGATACTGCCTATGTTGGTTTAATAACTGATGCTGCCACTACTGGAAATCGGATAGCAAAACGGCAATATCTTACCAAGCTTATTAAAGTTAAGATCCCAGTTAATTACAACCCATTGACCAGAGTTTACACTGGGCCATGGGATGGCACTTTTAAAACAGATTGGACGGATAATCCGGCATGGCATCTGTATGATATGTTAACACAAATAAGATACGGCATCGGAGAGTTTGTTAATGTATTGGAAATTGATAAGTTTAGTTTTTATGATGCATCAGTTTACAACGATGAATTAATAAATGATGGTGCTGGCGGTGTTGAACCCAGATATACATTTAATTACCAATTTACCACACAAGATGATACTTGGAAAATCTTACAGAATTTAGCTGGCACTATGCGGGCTAATGTTGTACCGTTGGGTTCATTAATTACACTGATACAAGATCGACCAAAAACGCCTGTTAAAAAAATAAGCAATACCGAGATAATCGATGGATTAATAACGAGGGCAAGCACTGGATTAGCAGAGCGTCGTACATCAATTAATGTTACTTATAATGATAAACAAAACAAATACTTACCGCAAACAATAACCGTAACAGATGCAACAGCCGTAGCACGATATGGGTTCAATGAAACTAATATGGTTGCCCTTGGTACAACAACAGCAAGCCAAGCATTACGTGCTGGTCGGTGGGCGCTTGATACAGAGTTAAATAATACAACCTTATATACTTTTAAGCTACCACTAATGCATGCAGCATTGGCTCCTGGTGAGGTTATAGAATTGGTTGATGATGACTATAGTCAGTTCAGTGGTGGTGGTTATGTACTAGCTGGCTCAACTGATACTGTTGTCAATCTTGATACTTATGTTGCTAATATTGCAACCGATTCCTATACATTAAGTATATTACTTGCAGATGCAGTGACGTTTGATGAAAAGGCGATTAATTCATTTAAGCATCTTGCACAAAACCGCAACATAATTAGACCTGAATATTCACGTTTTGTTGATTTAGATGGTCTTCCGCCACTATTTAATACCAATGGAACCACCGCCCGTATAGATAATCAAGGCACGGTATCCAATCGTGTTCTCCAAGTCACCGCATCTGCTATTAATGCAAGAACCTGGTTTGGTAATTCTGTAACGGATTATAATATGACTTTAACTGCAAGTACAAGATGGCTTGTTAGTTTAGATGTATATCCAGTTGGTAATGCCGCAGATATTTTGGTCGGTGTCAAAGCAGCAGATGGGATTACCGTAACAGCAGCGCAACAGGCTGGAATTCCACTTAATCAGTGGTCGAGATTATCATTTGTTGTTGATTTAAGTTCAAATATTAGCACCTCTGGAATTCCATTTATTGAGCTTGGCCAATTGGATGATGTTGTATATTTTGATGGCATACAGATAGAGGCAATGGCTTCTGGTTCAACACCAACCGATTATATTGAGCCGGAAATGCTCACGGTTGTCACCACACCAATATTAGCGGAGATACCAACTGTTGGTTATTCCTGGCAAATTGACAATGGTGGGAATGTTGAATTACTCAGCATAATTGGGATAAAAGATTCTGGTGATAATGAGTTTGAAATCACTGCTCTCAATTACGATCCTGCAAAGTATGGTAGAGTCGAGACGGGCTATTCGGTATTGAGCCCGGTGTTTGATTATTTGTCTGGTGACACCATTGGTCCGGTATCCAATCTATTATTCGCTGAAGAAAGTGTATCTAATCCGGGTGATCCACTAGCCATTATAGAACGCAAACTAAGAGTTAATTGGGATGCACCGGCAGACAGTACGTTGTTGTCTCATTATAAAGTAATGTATCGGAGGAATGGTGGTGAATTTACAACTATTGATTCTGTACTAATCAACGAATATGTCATCCGGAATGTAACTTTCGGCACCTATGAAGTAATCATATATGCCGTTGGAATACAGAGCACGGTCTCTCCTGGCATCTCTGGTAGTAAAGTCATAGTAGCATCAGGCATAAGCAACATTGCTGCTCCCACCGGGCTTCAGGTTAAGGGTGGTGGCACCACGTGGGCATCGCGAGCTCTTACAATTGAATGGACGGGCTCTGCCAATCAAAATCAAGGCGACGTGGTTGGTGGCTATCAGATTAATTTCAAAAAGACGGATGACACAGCGCTAAGAACAGTCACCGTAGCGTCAGATATATTAGAGACAACATATTTATATGAACAAAATTACGAAGATAACAGTGGATCTCCGCAACGTAGTGTTAAGGTCGAAGTTCGTGCCATAGATACATTCGGTCGGCTGACACTGCCAATAACTATTACAGCAACAAACCCGGTACCGGCAGCACCGTCTATTGAGGTTGTGGCAAATATTAAAGAACTATGGGTTAATATTACATCAGCCGTCCCAACCGACAGTGATTTCACAGGCTACCTTGTTGCTATTAGTACAACATCTGGCTTTACACCGCAACCGTCTGATGTAAAACAAGAAGGTAATACTACATTTTTCCTCGAAAGGAATCTAATCGCTAGCACAACATATTATGTAAAGGTGGCTGCAACAGATAATTTCGGCTATACCTTGTTATCAGAGCTAAGTTTCTCCGCCCAGGGATCTGGAACTGTTGTTGGTAATGTCAGTGTATATAGTTTTGGTTCAAGTGGTTTATTCTTTAAAGCAAATGATCCTGCTGCTAACAATGTATCGTGGACTGCATCGACAATCGCAGTCGATAATGGTTCAACCACAGCGGTGTATGCTGTTGCTGCTGGTAATGCAGCATGGTCTTCTGGATCATTGTATATCTATTATGTGGTTGGTGATACCATTCTTAGAGCTACAACCAATATAGCTGTAGCTTTGGCTGGCGGTACCAGCAAGATATTTGCCGTATACAAGGGAGGTACTGATGTTCGTAGTGGTGATGGTAAGGTTGTCATCGATGGTGCTGATGTTATTGCTAATACAATCGGTGCAACGCAGGTCGTAACGTCTGGATTAATAACGGCTTCTGCACAAATTAATAATGCTATAATAACAACAGCTCATCTTCAGAACTTAATAGTAACGGATGCAAAGATATATAATCTATCCGGCTCGAAGATTGATGTTGGTTCACTGAATGCAAATCGAATAGTTAGTTATTCAATCACTGCAACACAGATGGCAGCCAATAGCATTACCGCAGCCAGTGGTGCAATTCAAGATTTAGCAGTCTCAACACTTAAGCTTGCAAATCAGGCTGTTACGATACCAATCCATGCTTATACTGCTGGTGGTATTGCAATGCCAAATAATAATGTGTGGACAACGGTGCAATCGGCATGGATAAACAGTGTTGGTAATCCGATATCAGTTCAGGTGGGTGCCCGGGTTGTTTCAAATGGTGCTAGTATAACACCAACATCGAGAGCTTATGGTTGGTGGCGGGTCGTTCGTGATGGTACTATATTATTAAATCAAGCCTACATTGATAATATGGTTCAGAGCAATTTTATTTCCATGAATATTGCCGACACACCAGGTTGGGGTGGCCATACGTATTACTTACAGTGCAAAAGACCCGCCGGTGCTTGGACATTTGATGCCTACGAACGTAGTGTATTATTACTGGAGACAAAGAAATGAGTAAATATGTTATATATGATGCAACAACCGGCGTTATTGCTAAGACTATTACATCAGATGCGTCCGATATCAGTAGTAATGTTGGCGTTGGGCAGGCAGCATTAATTGTTACTGGAACGGAAACAGATGCAACGCATTATGTTTCTCTTGGTCCTGATACTGTCACAGCCAAGGCTTCGCAGGCTGTGATCTGGGATAAAACAACCATTATTGGGAATGGAACAGATGCAGCCACTGCAACATTAATAACTAATCCATCGACAGTTGAAGTCCTTACAAATGATTATGATGGTGCAGATGCTATTGTTGCATCAACTGTCGTGGACGGAACTGTTGTTTTAAATAGTATAGTTCCCGGTTTCATAACTGTTGTTATTAATACAGGCATTACATTTTTAGAACACAGACAGGAGATTACAGTAACATGACAGCTATAAGTGTATTAAGCCCCTCAGTAACAATTGTCAACTTAACGGGCGTATCAGCAGCAAAATCAATTCTGTTGGACTGGGATGATATTATTAATGCTGAATATCAAAGTGTTGTTGTTTATCGCAATGCAACCAATGATAGATCGACGGCTGTTGCTATTGGCACCGCAACGAAGGCAAGTCAATATGTTGATAATAATATAACCACAGGAACAACATACTATTATTGGGTTAGATCAAAAAATATATTCGGCTATGAAACAGGCGCTTGGAATCCAGTTGGAGCCACAGCCGGGCTAGTAGTTACCGCAGCCACAGTTGATATTGCTGATGTGTCATTTAGTGCATCCACGGCATATAGTTCTGTGTCGATGTTGGCAAGTGCATTAAGCACCGCAATCTACGGAACTTGGCAACTTGGTATTGTTAAAAATGGCAATTTTACAGTAACAGATTCTACTGCTAATTTGCGCATTACCGGAATAATGGGTGTGCAAATACGGGCAGCACTAACCGGAACGGATGTTATTGATATTGATTATCGTTTAAGATTACATAATGTTACAGATAATACATATGATGAAAGCTGGACATATACTAATGTTTGGAGGTTTGATTCTGGTGGCACACATTATAGTATGTCATATTTTCCAGTTAACCTTGTAACATCTGCTGCACTTACAGCAGCGAAAGTTTATGAAATCCAACTAGATGTTATGTTGATACAAACATCCGGGACGCCATTAATAAGTGGATCTGAAGCCACTGTAACTACCAACCGTATGTTTTTCAAAGAAGAGAAGTAATTCCGTGACAAAATTATAATAAGTTTTGATTGCCACTATTTTCAGATTGTGTGTCCCCAGTGCTCAGTTTGTTTTTAGTGGTGATCAAGTTAAATAAGGTAAATACAAACATGGCTACAATATACAATATAACAATAGTCCAGGGCGAAACGTACATTTCCACATTTCCGGTAGTTGATGCTGCTGGTATTGCTATTGATCCGACTGGATTTACTGCTGAACTGGACGCCCGTAGAAGTGCTGCAAGTTCCGGTGTTCCGGAAATTACATTAACAACTGCATCCGGTAATGGGTTAACGTTTGATTTAGTTAATAACGCACTGATAATGCGTGTAGATCCAGCAGATACCACCAGCCTTGCCTTCTCGGGAGATGAGCTTGAACTGGCATATGACCTGGAAATAACTGACCCGGCAGATACACCAGCCCGTGTGTATAAACCAATTCGTGGCATTATGAAGATAATTCGTGAAGTTACTAAGGTCTAACAGTAAATACATAATGATTAATCAAATAACCAAATTACGAGGAATTTCTCATGGCAGTCGGTACTAAATATAACAAATGGCAGTTGAATCAGTTGAATGGCACTCGCCCAATTGATTGGGACACAGATACCATTAAAGTCATGCTAGTTACATCACTTTATACACCTAGTGCAACCACGCATGCAAATAAATCAGATATCACCAACGAAGTAACAGGCACCAACTATACTGCTGGTGGAAACACACTATCCGTTGCTTCGGTGACAGAGGCGGCAGGGGTAACAAAGGTTGACTTTGCAGATACTTCATGGCTACAGTCGGGTGCTGGCTTTACTAATGCCCGATATGCAATCTTTTACAAAGATACTGGCGTTGCTACAACCTCTCCGGTGGCTTTCTATTACGATTTCACGGCGGATAAGGGCAATGTTGCAGGTGATCTTACGCTTCAATTAGCTGCCGGTGGTTTGTTCACATCTACGTAAGTTGATAACAACAACGCAATAAACGAAGCCCGCCCTTCAACCGATGGGTGGGCTTTTTAATAGGATAATATAAATGGCTAATATCAATAAAGACCGTGTAAAAGAAACCTCCGTCACGCTTGGTCTGGGTACAATAACACTGGCAGGCGCTGAGACCGGCTTTCAGTCGTTTGCGGCTGTAGGTGATGGTAACACCGTAGAATACGCAATAGTTGGTACAAATGAGTGGGAGGTGGGCACGGGAGTATATACGGCTGTTGGTACAACACTATCAAGATTAACAGTAAGAGCCAGTTCAAATGCCGGTGCTCTGGTTAACTTCACTGAGGTTACCAAGACTGTCTTTGTCACTATGTCCGCCTATCAGTTCGATCAGAAGGCACCATTGGTTCACACGCATGATGCTCGCTATTATCAGCAAACACAGTTTATAAGCACCTCAGCAGGCGCTGGTGATGCCAGTAAGCCAGTTATCCTGGATGCCGGTGGGCAGATTGATGCAAGTATGGTTAATGATGCCGATATAAGTCATTTAAACATAACCAATATAGGCACAAATAGTCACTTACAAATAGACACGCATTTAGCTGATGCAACCAAACATCGCATAATAAATGATGCTGGAACTTCCTTAACAGAATTATGGAGCGCCAGTAAAATCTCTGGTGACCTATCTGGTAAGGAACCAACATTCACCAAGAACACTGGATTTAATAAGAATCTCGGCACTATTACAGGAACCGTGAGTGAAGGAAATCACCTACATACGGCAACCTATGAACCTAAGAACACAAACATCCAGAGCCACATAAGTTCAACGGCTAACCCACATACGGTTACCAAAGCCCAGGTTGGTGTTGATACGTTCGGAATACAATTCAGCCTGGATGTTGGAGAAAATGCCACATTTACTCTTGACCAGAATGCTGATTTTGCTTATACAATTGATACAGCATACTATCAAACCGTTTCGGGGACGATTACAGCCAATGTGAAAATTAATGGTGTATCCATTGCTGGATTATCTGCTCTGGCTCTTGCCACCACCGAAGCTAACTCAACGGCTACTGCTGCTAACAGTGTGGCTGCTGGTGCCAAGGTTACGGTTGTTACAACAGTTGATGCTACGGCGGTCAAGGCTTCGCTTAAACTTAAATGCACAAGGGTGTAAGCTATGGCTGATACTGGACTCAAATCACCTACGGTTGCTACTGGGTCAAAAACTGGTGCAGCCACCGTTGATACCCCCAATAATATAAAAGTTTCTGATGATGCCGATTGTATATTATCAGTTTTGTTTTTTGACACAGGAACAGCAACAGTTGAAGGTTCTTCGTTTAGTCCTGGTGTTCCTCCTGGTGCAACGATTGATGGTATTGAGGTTCTTGTTGAATCAAGTGACAATGCTGCTGCATTAGCACTCAGTCCTGTTGTTAATGTGTCTGATGGAACAACTTATGGAACTTCAAAGATTGCAACACCAAATACAGACATAGACACGATAATAACTTATGGGTCTTCGTCTGACTTATGGGGTTTAACCTGGGATGCAACCAAGGCAAATGCATTAAAGGCAAAGGTTGAGCATACAGCCCCCGGCGGATTTGTATCAGGTACGTGGAGTATTGACCACATTCAGGTTAGGATTTATTACACCGAAGCAGCAACAATAATTCCACTTGATTTATTAACTATTTCAGCAACAGTTAATACTGTCATAGTATTGGCAACTGAGGTTGTGATATTAAACACTCTTTCTACTTCTGCTGCATTAAATGATATCACTGTTAGTGTTTTACCGGCTGGGGACTTTAATATACAACGTATTACTGGGATAGATTTTGGATTGAGTGAAGACTCCATGGATTTCACAACAGCAGCGGGTGATTTCACCACTGTTGTGATGGCAAACACCATTGTGCGTTTGACAAACACCAATAATACGGGCTCTGGTCTATCTGCTAATACTACTAATGCCGCCAACGATGATATTGGTATAACTATTGAATTAATTACCCCGGATACGATTAGAATAATGCGAGAACCAACGGGGGTAAACCTCGATTGTGTATATCAAATTGAGATTATTGAATATATAGGGGCTGCCGGTGGCGCTAATGAATTTATAGTACGCGGACGCGGTAATATATCGCTTGCTGCATCTTCTACAACAGGAACTGCAATAATTGCTGGGATTATTAATGTTAATAACTGTGTTCCTATATTAGCTGGGCAAAGAAGCTCAAGACTTATACAAGATTGGCGTGATGGTAATCATCGATTAACATTAACTAGCAGTAGTGAAATACAAGCAGAAAGATTACTAGCAAATGCAGCCTCTGTTTGCAGTTTTACGGTTGTTGAATACACTGGATCATCCTGGGAAATAGGCCACTTTAAGGGTTCTGTAGCGGCTGTTGGTACCTATTCAAACACATTATATGTTGAAGCAGTAACACAATCAACAGTAAAAAATATAATTAACTGGAATAATTGTTTTATCGAAAAATCTCAAACATCTGGAGCAGCTTCTGGGTTATCATCTCAGGCTATTGTATTTAAAAAAGGAATTAATACAACAACATTTTCTAGCGTAACAAGCACTGATGCAAATATCTTAAATATGAAAATAGCCGCCCATGCTATTTATAATCCAAATATAAATGTTCAGCATCTATCCGTTGCTGATCCAGGTGTTGACAATATTTTTAATGTAACAATTACGGCAGTCGCTAGCCTTGCAAAAACTTCAGTAGTTGGTTCCATGGCTTCTACTGGCACAGGAGTGGCATATTCGCGGTATCAACGTGGATTGTCTTTATTAAATACCACAACAGTTGAATTTAGGGGTGCTAGAACCGGAAATCTGTTAATAACTGAGTTGCAGGTAATAGAATGGAATACTCCAATAGCTCATACTGGCAATCACCCGCACCGCGTAGTATTTATAGGAATATAATATGTTTGGATTTTCAGGATTTTCAGAGCTACCAATATCATCTGCTAAGACCCAAGCAGATTTAATCATTGGTCTTGGTACGGTTTCTGTTGTCTCAAATTTACAGACAGTAAACGTAAAAGCTGATGAAGGCATACCATTAATAACCATATCTGTATCTGCTGCACTGCAAGCAATCAATGTAAAAGCCGACACCACTCTTGCTCTGGCAACCATAGCCATCACAAGCACATTACAGAGCATTAATGTAAAAGCCGATGAAGGCATACCACTAGCCAC
>VAOU01016041.1_pt1 | contig 32461 bp, 19 predicted proteins | sample 3393871 | NCBI WGS metagenome assembly VAOU01 (sample SAMN08290440, study PRJNA428436) | hydrothermal vent metagenome | isolation source: Deep-sea hydrothermal vent chimney | place: Atlantic Ocean: South-mid Altantic Ridge | depth 1820 m m
GTTTAATGAAAACTTCCGGATTGCAAATCCGGAAGAGCGGTAGTTTTGGTAGAATTAAAACAACTTCAATGAAAAAATGTTAATACTGCGTAATAATGAATTTTTTAATAAATTTTAATAAACCAGTTAAATCAAAATACTACTAATAGCCTACATTTGTTAGCTTGAATCCAGCTTTTTAAAAGACAAACTAACGACAGAAACTGGTTGGTATTTACAGAAAGTTAAAACCCGAAAAAATAATGAAAAAAATATTTCTATTGGCGTTGCTGATGATTTGTTTTAACGCTTTTACTGTATATTCTCAGATAATATCAGACACAACAATACCTAAAACCACAAAAAGTAATATTTCAAACGGCGAATTGAAAGGCTGGGTATTTGACCGTAATACCAAAGAGCCCTTACGATATACAAATATTTATGTTTTACACAAACACACTGGCACCATCAGCAACGAAAAAGGGCATTTCCTGATCGATATTTACAGACTGAAAAAAAATGACACTTTGCGATTTCAGTACATAGGTTACAAAACTAAAAACCTTACCATCGGGCAGTTAGATACTATGTCAGTCGTTTATCTGAAAGAAGAAATATTTAGTTTGAATGAAACGGTGGTCTTCGGCAACGCTCCCGATCCGGAGACAATTGTAAAAAACGTTTTGAAGAATAAAGACTCCAACTACCGGAAAAAAACATGGGTTTGGAAAACTTTCCTTCGTATAAGAAACACCGACGATATTGATAAACTCACCCTGAATTACAAAAAAAGTACCATCCCGGAGCTTGACCGGAAAATGATTGCAAAGGCTGAAAAAGAAATACCGCGGCATACGGTTTCTTACACCGATTTTCTGGGGAAAATTTATTTGCCCGAAAACAAGAACGACACACTGAAAATTGACCCCATCCGGACGGTTGCCCTAAAGGAAAAAAATATGGATGAAATGGAACAACTGGAAGAGATTTTCAGGAATGTCTTTACCGGAACCGGCCATAATGAGTACTGGAAAATTAAAAGCGGTATCTTCGGCGGGAAACTAGATCTCGGAAAAGAAGACACCATCCCGGAAAAAGATACCCTAAGTACGAACAAAAGAAAACTGGGATATTTCAGCAAGACACTGAATTATGACTTGAGCTACAGTTGGCTAAGCAACAAGCATGATTGGGAGTTCCTTTACAACACCGGCAGGTATAAATACACACTGATAGGCGGCACACAGGTGAATGGCGAAGAGGTGTACATCATTGATTTTGTTCCCGATAAAAGTGGAAGATATGAGGGAAGATTGTATATTTCAGCCAATACTTATGCTTTGATCAGGGCGGATTATGAATATGCCCCCGGGAAAACCGGTACGGATTTTCATCTTCTCGGTGTGGGCTATACGGAAAATGAATTCGAAGGTTCAATATATTTTGAAAAAAGAAATGACAATTATGTTCTGAAATACTTCTCTAAAAAGGTCGGAAGTGTTGTGAGTTTCGACAGAAACCTTGCCCTGCTGAAGAAACGAAAAAGATTTCTTTTTGATAAAAAACTAAAAGAACTGAAAATAGGCGCCAAAGTTGAGATAACATCTGAATCATCAATTGAACTACTGGTGCTTGATGAAAAGGAAATCACTCCGAAGCAGTTTGCTGACTTCAAACAAAAAGAATACATGGATATGATCTATGTTGACCGGTTTAACGACGAATTATGGAAAGGTTTTCCGATTATCGAACCGACCAAAGAGATGAGAGAATATAAAAAGCAAAACATAAATATCAATAAATAAAATCCGCTCTTCCCCCACACTCATTCGGACACACTTACATTCGGATTTGCAATCCGAATGTAAGAGAGCATAAGGATTTTTAATCCGGTTTAATGAAAACTTCCGGATTGCAAATCCGGAAGAGCGGTAGTGTTATATTACAATGGACTTGTGTGAAGACGTTGTTTCTGCGGCAGGGATGGTAGCGGATAGCCTGACGCCGGGGAGGCAGCAAGAAGGCTGGCGGAGGCGGGGCGACCGGAGGAAGCCCCCGAAAACGCCGTAGCCGCTACTGCCTCTCCGGTGGCAGCTATGAGCGGACAGCCCGTGAAGGCTTGTGGGAAAGCCCGCCCAAAAAATTCATAACAATTTATTATACCGGTAAAAATCACGTAGTTCAAAAGCTTGTATCTTTGCAGCCAAATTTAAAAGGTTGGTTAATTACTGCTTAAATTATCACGTTACAAAGAAGTACGCTAAACCGCAAGTTATGGGTGGAAAGACATTTGCAGAAAAGATATTCGATACCGAAAAAGGAAGTATTATTTTTAAAAAGCCGGATATTATCCTTTCGCACGACAACACTGCCTCCATTTTTAACACTTTCCGGAAAATGAACGGCGAGAAAGTGAAATATCCTGACCGGTTGCTTATTGTGTTGGATCACAATGCGCCTCCCACTACCGCTGCGCTGGCCAACCAGTACCAGAAGATCCGTAATATTGTTCACGAGCAGGGCATTACCGGATTTCATGATGCGGGCAAAGGGATTTGCCATCAGATTATGGCCGGTTATGCCAAACCGGGAATGGTGATTGTGGGCAGCGACAGCCATACCTGTACTGCCGGAGCGTTTAATGCTTTTGCTGCCGGCATCGACCGCACGGAAGCTGCCGGACTTTGGCGACAGGGCGAAACATGGTTCCGTGTCCCCGAGTCGCTGAAAATTACCCTGCAGGGAAAGTTGCAACCCGGTGTGTATGCCAAGGATATTTCGCTTTGGATTATCGGCATGATTGGTGCGCGTGGTGCCGATTATATGTCCATTGAATATCACGGCGAAGGGGTGAAAAACCTATCCGTTTCGCAACGCATGACGCTGGCGAACCTCGCTTCGGAAATGGGTGCCAAAAATGCGGTTTTTCCTATGGACGGGATGTTGAAGGAATATTTGGGCGATACTTATGCCGGCGAAGGGGTTTGGGCTGATGCCGATGCCGTTTATGCCAAAGAAATTGATATTAACCTCCCGGAGATTTTTCCGGTGGTGGCCGCTCCGCATCAGGTGGACAATGTGAAAGCTGTGGCCGAAGTGCGCGGAACCAAATTGCAGGAAGCCATGATTGGTACTTGCACTAACGGGCGGCTCGAAGATCTGCAGATTGCTGCCAAAATTATGAAGGGAAAAAAACTTCCACAGGATTTTCAAATGGTGATTGTTCCCGCTTCGCAGAAGATTTACATGCAGGCCATGAAAGAGGGGCTGATTGAAATTTTCCTAAATGCCGGCGCCAACGTTTTGTCTGCTTCATGCGGTCCGTGTCTCGGCACAGGCCAAGGGATTCCTGCTGATGGCTACAATGTGATTTCTACGGCAAACCGGAATTTTAAAGGTCGCATGGGTAACAAAGAGGCCTCCATTTATCTCGCCTCGCCGGCTACGGTAGCCTATTCGGCACTTGCCGGGGAAATAACCGACCCGAGAGGTATTGAATCCGATGATAAATTTCCCTATTCCATCCCACAAACCAATACCTTAACCATTGCCGAAAACGACAACCGACGGATCAACGGCATTTGGAATTACAAGGACGCGAATGATTTGAATACGGATCAAATGTTTGTCGGAAACCTGACTTACAGTGTGTTGAGTTCGGAGCCGGAGAAAATTATGCCATACCTTTTCAAAGGTTTCGACGTACATTTCACCGACCGGGTTCAAAAAGGCGACATCATCGTTGCAGGCACCAACTTCGGCTGTGGCAGCTCGCGGGAGCATCCTGCCGTGGGGCTGGCTTATGCCGGCGTGCAGGCGGTAATCTGTAAATCGGTGAACCGGATTTTTTACCGCTCGTCTGTGAACCAGGGGCTGCCGATTATTTTACTCCCCGAAGCCGTAGATGATTACCGTCCGGGCGATAACGTAGAGATTGACTTTAACAAAGGGGTGGTAAAAATTAACAATCAAAATTTTACTTTTGCACCGCTTCCTGAAAAGCTCATCGGCATCTTTAAAGCGCACGGGCTTGTTAACTATATTTGCGAACATAATGTTTAAAACGACTAAGATATTAACCATCAAATACTTAAAATCTAAGATAGCGCCACTTGCCGGCCTGCTGCTCATTATTGCCGGTTATTTTATTCTTGCACATCAGCTTCCGCTTTACAGAAAGCAGTATTCTCTGATAATTGTTCTCTTCTTCGCCGACCTTTACTTGTGGTCTGCCTTACGAAAAACTATTTTTAGCTACAAATTCTGGCACAAATATCTAATTACTTTTCTCTTTTGGTTGCCCCTTATGATGGTTGCGGTACTGATAACAGGTAGTATTTTTCGTCCGATACAGGACTGGAACGATGTTTTCCGGACATACTGGATAGGCTTTATTCTGGTGTTTTACACGGCCAAGATGTTTCCGTTGCTTTTTTTGCTGATTGCCGACTTGTGGCGGGTTGTGCGGAAAGTTCCGGTGTTTCTTAGTAAAGCCCAACGAAAAGATATCATCGAGCAGGAAGAAGGTATTAGCAGGAGTAAATTTTTACAGTACATGGGTTATCTTTCCGGAGGTCTGGTATTGGGGACAATGCTTACCGGTATGTTTAAATGGGTTTATGATTTCAACATTACCCATGAGAAACTTCATTTTGACCGGCTTCCGAAGAATTTCGACGGCCTTCGTATTGTCCAGATATCCGACCTGCATTTGGGAACATGGACTTCTGCCAAACCGTTAGAAGAAGCGATAAAAAAAATTACCGGCCTGAAGCCGGACCTTATTTTATTTACGGGTGACCTGGTAAACTTCACCACCAAAGAAGCTTTCCGTTTTGAGAAAACACTTAAACTCATAAAAGCTCCCATGGGCGTTTTTGTCACGCTGGGAAACCATGATTACGGTAACTACGTAAGTTGGCCAAGCAAGGCTGCCAAACAGCAGAACATGAATCAATTGTATGCGTTATATAAACGTCTTGGATGGAAGTTGCTCAACAACCGCCATGTGAAGCTGATTCGTGGTAATCAGCAAATTGCATTGGTTGGTTCGGAAAACTGGGGTGCTCATCTCCGCTTTCCAAAAAGAGGAGACCTGAAAAAAGCAACATTTGGATTGGAGCCAAAGTTGTTTAAATTGCTTATGACTCACGACCCATCGCATTGGAATTACGTGGTTATTCCTGAAAATTATGATATGGATCTTACCCTCTCCGGCCATACCCATGGTTTTCAGTTTGGTGTTGAAACCAAAGATTTTAAATGGAGTCCTGCCCAATACATGTACAAAGAGTGGGCCGGGCTGTACACCGACAAAGCCTCGGGAAGGCAAATCTATGTCAACCGGGGGCTGGGTTCCATCGGCTATCCCGGACGCATCGGGATACTTCCCGAAATTACGCTGTTGGAACTGAAAGCATGAGGAGACTATCCTGATTAATAATGGCGTGTTTGGATAATGCAATTGTATTATCCAAACACGCCATTGGTCTGTTTTCACTTACCACCCTGATTGTAAGTCATTTAGCTCTAATACTCTATTTCTTTTTCTCTTTATTAAAAGGTGATAGCTTCATGCTTTCTGCCACTTTTTTATAGGCTGCCCATTGATTCTTGTAGAAGTTATCGATGCGCTGCAGTGTGTTATCAATGATTTGTTCTGACTGTTTAAGTCCCAGCTTTTGGGTCGCATTCAGTGGTTCTCTTTCAAAGATAACGCCTTGATTACTACGTAGCTTAGATATTACCAATTTCGGATTGCTGTAAATTCCCTGAATATTTTTCAGTGGGAAAATGGCATTGTGAATGGCTTCGATGGAGTCGCCGGCAGTTTTGCTCAGCTTTTTGAAAGCAGCATAGTTTTTCCCTTTCTTTTGGGGCAGCAGGTTATTTACCTCTTTTATGGTTTTTTTACTTTCTCTTAACCGGTCAACAGCATCGGTCAGTGACTGCAATTTTTTCAATACCGGCTGTACCAATGCGTAATTGGCTTTCATGGCTTCCACCGAGAAATTCTGCCGCGGATCCGATTTTACTGTCAGCTTAATGGAATCGGAATGGCCCTGATAAGAAAATACCAACTTATAAGTTCCGGGGATGACATAACCGCCGCCGCCGATTTCATTAGCATGTTTTTTTGGTTTCGGGCTTCCGGGAAAGCGATATCCTTTGCGGTCAAGCCTCCAGTAGATGCGGTTAATACCCGTTTTGGGAATGGTAGAAAGGGTACGGACAACCTGGCCATTTTCATCAATTACTTTGATGGTTACCTTCTTTGCCGGAGGTGTTTTTTGTTTTGGATGCGCATTGGCGGAATTTGTTGTTTGCCCGGAATGCCCGCTTTTGGCTGACACTGACTTTTTAGAACCTTCTTTTACCGAAAAAGTAAGTTCTGCACCCATGGGTTTGTTTTGCCCGTGGAAATAACCGGCACCACCGGAAAAAACACCAGGTTCGCTTTTCCAGCTTACTTCATAAGCCACCGGTGGTGTAAATGCATGGATGGTATCGTCAAGTAGCTTGAGGCCTTTGGCTGCCAGCTCTCGCAACGGACGGATGTCGTCGAGGATAAAAATGGAACGACCGAAAGTTGCCACCACCAGGTCTGCTTCGCGGGGTTGGATAACCATGTCGCGGGTGGGAACTCCTGCCGGATAATTTTTTGTCCAGTGTGTCCAGCTTTTACCACTATCTATGCTGATATACAGGCCGCTGCTCGTGCCGAGAAACATCAGTTTTGGTTCCACCGGATCCTGAATAAAGGATAAAGCGTATCCGAAAATTTTGTCCTTGCTCAACATGTTTTCCCAACTTTTGCCATAGTTGGTTGTATGGTAGAGATAAGGTGAGAAATCGTGCTGTCGGTAATTATTCATTACAACAAAAGCTTCGCCGGCGTTATAAGTTGAAGGATCAACCTGGGCTGACCAGCTTCCTTTAGGAAGTCCCTTCATCTTTTTTACCACATTTTCCCAATGCTTGCCGTTATCTTTTGTTACCTGAACGTTTCCATCATCTGTTCCGACCCAGATAACGCCTTTTTTTACCGGGCTGGGACCGATAGCCGTAATGGTTGTATAGTTTTCAGCACCGGTGGCGTCGTAAGTTAATCCGCCACTTTTATCCTGATTTTGTTTAGCAGTATCGTTGGTGGTCAGGTCGGGCGAAATGATTTTCCAGCTGTTTCCGTGGTCGGTTGTGTGAAATAGGAACTGGCCTCCGAAATAAAGTCCGCTTTTGTCAAAAGGATCAGCTGAAATGCCTGTGTTCCAGTTACAACGCAGAAATTCTCCATCCGGAAGTATTGGCCGAATACCTTTTGAATAACCTGTCTTTATGTTCACCCGGCCAAGGTGTCCTTTCTGCCACATGGCATAGCTATAGTTGTCGTTGGAAGGGTCCGGAACCACATCGAAGCCATCGCCGCCCATAAGATGTTGCCAGTAGGCATTGATTACACCACCGCGTGCCCACACATAAGCCGGGCCGCGCCAAGAGCCGTTGTCCTGCATGCCGCCATACACATGATAAGGCAGATCGTTGTCCACGTTGACATGATAGAACTGACCCACGGGCAGGTTTTGCACATAACGCCAGGTTTTTCCCTGGTCGTAAGTAATGGCCAGTCCGCCGTCGTTGCCATCCATCATAAACTTCGGATCAACCGGCGATATCCACCACGAGTGATGGTCGGGATGAATGTTGCGGCTGATGAGTGGCTGGAATGTTTTGCCACCATCAATACTTTGGTTTACACGGGTAAAAAGTGTATAAATGTTATTTTCGTCTTTTGGGTTCACATAAATGTTTGAAAAATAGAACGGCCGGTTTCCGATGTTTTTGGTAGAACGAAGCTTCCAGGTTTTGCCACCGTCATCAGAGCGGTAAAGGCCGTTCTTTTTCGATTCCACGAGAGCATAAACCACTTTTGGATTGCTGGCAGCCACAGCAAGTCCGATGCGGCCAAGTTCCCCTTTAGGCAAACCATCTTTGGCGGTAATTTTTGTAAAATGGTCGCCACCATTGTAAGTAACATACAATCCCGAACCGGGACCTCCCGATTTGAAATACCAGGGCCAGCGACGGAATTGCCACATGGCCACAAATAATTTTTCCGGATTGGAAGGATCCATAACCATATCGGCTACTCCGGTTTGGTTGTTTACATAAAGAATTTTCTTCCAGGTTTTTCCTCCATCCTCTGTACGATATAATCCCCTGTGGACACTGGCGCCCCATGGCGAACCGATGGCGCCCACATACACCACGTTGCTGTTATCCGGACTGACGATGATGCGGTAGATGTTCCGGGTTTTTTCCAGCCCCATAAGCTTCCATGTATCGCCACCATCCAGCGAACGGTAAAGTCCGTAGCCGGACGATAAAGTGTTACGGGGATCGCCTTCGCCAGTGCCCACCCAGATAATATCAGGATTGTGCTGGTCTATGGCGATAGCGCCGATGGACAGTACTTTTTGTTTGTCAAAGACTGGTTTCCACGAAATTCCACGGTCAGTGGAACGCCACAAACCTCCCGATGCAGTACCCACAAACATAATACGAGGGTCTTTTTGGTTTACGTCAATGGCCGTTACCCGGCCGCTCATACCGGCAGGACCGATATTCCGGAATTTTAATCCATTAAATTTGGATAAATCAAGTTGTTGTGCTGTGAGAGAAAATGAAAGCAGCAAATACAACAACAACGAAAAGCTAATTGTAATTTTTTTCATTTTTTATTTGATATTTAATTTGGTTGTAAAGATATGATAAAAGTAGTTCCTTTTCTTTCTTCTGAATGAACATCGATAACAAACCTGTGAGTATTTATGGTTTTATTAATATGTAAAAGAGTCTTTTGTCGGTAGTTAGCCTGCTTCATTGTTTTGAGTTTCATAGCTTATGATATTCAGGTATAAAGATAAAAAAATATATACATATGTGAGAGTGCTGTGCTTCAGATTGCTACACAGGAACTATTACTACTTAAAGTACGGGGAAACCTCATGTATCCTGTTTCCTACTGCGCCAGATTAAATCGCAGGGTAAAGCCACCGCTGGTAGTGGCATTGGCCAGTTGCGACGAAATGTAGGGTGTATTTTTGTTCATATTGAAATAGGCTCTGAACTGTAAGCTTTGGCTGAGGTTGTAATCAGCTGAAAAATTCAGTGTAAACTGTTTGGATCCTGCCGAAATCTGGTTGGTACTTTCGTCTATACGCCGCAAGATTGTTTTGTTGTCGCGGATACCAATATCCAGCTTCAGGTTGAGATCCGTATTATATTTCCTGCTTTTACCACCCATAAAATTGCCTACGGAAAATTTTAGCCCTCTTATCCTGTAACTCATACCTATCACAATCTCTTTACTGTCAATTTCCGTGAGCTGGTTGTTCACAAAACTCATGACTACATTTCGTGATTTCTTGTATTCAAGCTTTCCGCCAAAGCTGTTTTTCATGGTAAAATCAATACCGATCAACGGGCTGTACTGCTCAATGAACGACACAACACCGATATCGTATTGATTAATGAAGTTATTGGAGTTATTGAAAGTCTTTCCGGGGTTTTCAGGATCGTAAATCACATTCGTTTTCCAGGCACTAATACTTAGCAATGAGCGATAGCCATGGCTGATGTTAAATCCTCTGAAAATATTACTCAAAGCTTTGATGTTAATCAAACCACTAAAAGTTACCCGCCAGTTTGGTAGCGGAAAGCCGGGGAACGGGTTGGAAATACCGATTTTACCCGGGCTTTTTCCGGAGTAGGCAGCCAGAAAAGAATAGTACATTACCTGTTGCTGGGTTGAGCTGTACCCCAGCGGATAATAGTCACCGGCAATACTGTCGTAAACATATTTACCTGACCAGTTTGGATTATCGTGGGCAAGCCGGTTGGCAACCTCCAGCCGGCTGGCTTTGAACCGTTCGAAAGTGGGTGAGAAATTGTCTTTGTTGCTTTTCTCAAATGAAGTGGCAATAAACGGGTAAGAAACGCTGAAATTACCAGCTTCTTGTGGTGTGTAATTTACGAAGTCGTTGGTTGATGGGGCAAAACGATAATAAGAGGTATAATTCTTCGAAAATACACGGTCGCCGTCAAAGTCAATCTTCACAAAATTCAGTATGTTAGTATTGATCTTGTACGATATGTGTTCTGTGAGTTTGGTGATGTATGCCTGATTCAGGATGGTGTCATACGTAATCCATCCGTTTTGGGCAGCTCTGCTGCGAATATCTTTCTGGCTGCCCAGTATAAATCCCATGCCGGGAGCCCCATTCGTAACATTGATTCCGACAATATCAGGAACCGGAACAAAACCGGGTAGTTGTGTGCCATCAGAATGCCGGTAAACAAAGCTTACCCTTTTCACCAGCATTAAAAAGCGTAAAGCTCCGTCACCAAGAATCTTACCTACACCCGGTCCGGTTCGTTTTTTCTTTGTGGAATCTTTTACTGACGTTGGATTGTTCCGCTGCTCGAAACCTATTCTGCCCTGTGGCCTGCGTCTCCGGTTTTGCCGGTTTAGTTTTTTCAGATAGGGAATCTTGTTATATAAGGTATTAAAATCGGCATTGGCATTAAACTGCATATTCCTGGCATTTTCCACCGTGTTTCCAAGCCGTTGCTGTATAGCAACCGGCGAAGCATTCCAGTTGTATTGCACCTGATAACTTGCCGAGCTGTTCATCCAGCTGGTTAGCGGAAGCTTGGAAAGTGGTAACCGGTAAGTTACTTTTATTGACTGGTTAAAATTCTGCAGGGTTCCCATACTCAGAATTTGATCCCAGACCTCACGTTTGTACTCTGCCCATTCACGTGTATTTTTATCAGGATATATCTGTGGCTCACGGATGTATGCTTTAGCTCCGGCTACGTAATCCAGCGAAAGTGAGCGGGAAAAATCGTATTTGAAAGAGTAATCTCTGTTGTATTTCCAGTCGCGTTTGTAAGTGGGCCTGGTGATAATATCGCCAAAACTTTTGTCGCGATACAGGCGGTTGTTGAAAATTCTGTCCATGCTAAAACGGAACGAGAAGGTTTTGGGCCACAGATAAACATTGAAATCCCGAATCCACCTTAACCATGGGGAAGAAACGCTTTTGCTTTTGGCAAAAGGTCTGAAATTCTTAGGTCTGGTACTATAATTGTAACCTAACCCGCCCTGATAAGTTTTCAGACGCTCGGCAGCAATGTCAATATTTCGATGATAAATTTGTGAGTAAGCAAAAGAAAAGTTAAAGTTTTCCAAATCATAGATCTGAGGTTTTCTGTTTTTGTTTTTCCCGGTATTTGTGCGTTCCTTACGCATGTTCATGATGTTGAAGCTCGTACGCCGCGTATAGTCAATGGCCATCTGTTTTACAGAATCGCGTTTGGCTTTGTTCACGTATGTGTTTAGGTCGTCTTTCAGCTTGGTATCCGGATTTAACGGATTGTATTTTGGCGTGTTTATACTTTTCCCATAGTCAAAATGGACAGGTATTTTCAGTCCTGTCTTTTTAGGAAATAATTTGCCGAGATCCAAATCTGTAGCAATGGTATAGTTTACAATGTTGTCTTGTGATATAACGTTCAGTTTTTGGTCGAGATTTCCAAAACCGGCAGAAGTGTAAGCCCCATTGACCATCACACGACCAAAGTCGGAGAGGTTGGCTTCGAATCTTCCCGTACCTGCCCATCCCGGTTTTTTATTAAAATCGGTAAGACGTAGTTCGTCCACCCATATTATGGCATCTTTCTTTTGCCCGTCATCATTTAGATTAGTACCTTTCCGTTTGGGATTTCGTACGCCAATCAGAATCCCTTTCACATCGCTGAAACTTGGGTTTCCCACCACGGTAATTTTGTTCCCGCCATCGTAGGTAACAAACGGCAGGTTTAGGCTTACACCCGAATTGGGATCACGCATGGCTATGTTACGTTCCTGTTTTGCTTTAATCAGTTTATCCAGTACGATTACCATTCGGTTTTGTTCCGGCCATATAGCATTTGGGTCTGCAGAAGATGTGTACCAGGGAGTAACTTTCAACGGCATTTCATATTCGTAATAATTCTGTGTGAAGTCGGATCCAATACGAATGAAAACCGTCAAATCTCCATCTTTCAGGTCTTCGTTGGCCAGCAACTTTTCCGCGTGTACATACATTTTTATCTTTTTGTACTGCCGGAAGTCGAAACTTGTGTTCTTGTAAGCGCCACGTGCATCGCCATCTAACAGGTTGGCCACGGTAAATTGTAACGATTGCTCATTAAGTCTGACATAGTTGGTAGTTCCAAAATTTACTTCTCTTTTAATACCGGGAGGGATGACATAAGGAATGGGTATCCGGTTGGAGTTTTCCTCCACGTTGACAGTAGAAATAACAAATTTAGTTTGGTTTCCGGCGTCTCCGGAAAGATATTCTCCCTGAGCAAGTAAGGAATGCATGTAGTTTCTCCATTCTCCCCTTACCAACCCAAAGGTAGCAAACCGGCAAATAATCGGCTTTGAGAAACCTTTCATAAATACACGCATAAAGCGGATAGACTGGAAGTTGTTGATGTTGCCCACCACCTTAGTCGGCAACTGTATAGGTACTTTAAACTGGTACCATTTTACACTGGTTATGTTGCCGTTGGGAAGGCGAATACTCCCGGCCTCATGTACGTCGGTAATATAATTTTTCCCCACCACCATCTGTGTCGGGTCAAGGTTTATCCGGTATTGAAAATAGCGTTCCGACTCATTAAGTGTGTTGTCGTGGTTCAGGTCTTCCTGGTTAGGCAGATTTGTAGCGCTGGTTTTGTATGATTCAGGATTTTCTGCATCAGTGGGTGAGTTCCCTTCTGAATTATTGTAATTTTTGTACCGTTCGGAGATACTCGAATATTTTGGGTTGTGGTCGTAATCCGTGCCGCGGTAATAGTGATAGTCATCTCCCGATGGGTCTTTTTCAGCCTTCTTATAAGCTTCGGAGCCTGTACCGTAACGGTCATTGATAATTTTCAGAAAGCTATTTTTGAAAAAAGAATCCTCATCTTTGTCTCCCAGTCCATCGTAGCCTACATCCTGATATTTTCGTGATCCCGGTATATTGCTAAAGGATTCAACCAGCGCCTGTTTTGTGGGCACACGCCCCCACATGGTGGTGTCCACATCCTTGACTACTGCGGAAGTGGGAAGTCCGTTTTCATAACTTTTCCGGCCATCGCGCAAAAGGTCTTCCGACACATCACCGAGATCTATATACAACTGACCGCTGTTGTTCGATCCTTTCGTAAACGGATCCATCATCCAAAATTCGACATACTGGATATTAGCTGCTTGAAAATCAGTAGTTTCCAAGCTGCGCATAATACCGCCCCAGCGTGTTTCGGGACGTGCCAGGCTACCATCGGAATTCATGCCGGCGGAGTATGGCGTTGGCTTCACATCGTAGTTATACGGTCCTCTTTCCGATGGATAAAATGCCAGGTTTAACACCGGAATATTGGTAATGGTTCCGTTGGGAATGTCTCTGTTGGGAAAAACTTCCGTTTCCAATACCTGGCGGGTGGAATTTTTAGAGATCTCATCCTTTGAGATGTTCGGTGGACGATAAATACCACGCGTATCATAAAAAATGGTGGGGTCGATGACATACCAGGCAAATTTGGCTCTGTTTTTTCCATAATCCAAGCCGCTGTGTGAGTAGGCTTCCGGAAAAAGATTGGGCTGTCCCTGTGGTGTGCTGGCCAAAAACCATGTACTGACACTCATTAGATCGATGGTTGATTTGGCACCTTCAAAATCATCGATATAGCTGGTTCCCGACTTTCCCACCGTTTTAGAATGACCGGGTAAGAACTGTGCCATTTCGGCGTTAAAATTAATTTTGGAAGCAACGTTGGGATTGGTTCCTGGCAGGCTGGCAAAAATCTTTGAAAGCCATCGTGAATTTTTACTGTAAGCCATATCGAGTCCCCAAATGGTGTTGGAAATGGGATCTTCACCGTAATTTACTTTTTGTGTCAGCGGTCGCTCGTGAAGATTCAATATGGTTCCGCCAAAGTGTAGGTTTTTGCTGAATTCGTGGTCAATATGAATGCCCATCATCCGCTTTTGCTGCAAGTTGAACATGGAGTTACTTTCCAGCGAAACATGAATAGGCGTTCCTGAATTCAGGATTCCCTGGTTCAGAATAGTTACCCGTCCCAGGGTGTAATCCACGGTATAATCCACATTTTCCGTCAGCGGCACACCACCAGCCGTAACTTTCACCGAGCCGGGGGGGACGTTCATGGCATTGAGGCTAATTTCAGCACCCGATTGCGATTTGTAATAGCCTTCAATAATATATTTATTTTTATCTGGAAACTGCTCTGCACCTGTTTTGGTGAGAGTATATAGCGAATCGAAGGAATATTTGTTGGCCAGGCTTGGATTGTTGGGAAAAACCGAATCGCGAATATATTCCCCGAAAGGTTCCAGCACGGTAAAATATAACCGTCCGTTGCTGGCCTGGAATGTTCCTCCCTGCGTAGCTGCTCCATCTATAAAATCGAAAAAGCCATCACCACCGGGAATCGGGTTCAGCTGTTGATCTAAATTATCCAGCCCCAGCACATGAATCAAAGGAACCCCTTTCACGCCGGTAGGGCCTTCGGTAAAATATCCAGTCGGAACATCCTGATTGTTACCTGAATAGAGGATGTTTAGGATGAAACCCTTTGACTGTACCTGATAGGCGCCAATGGAATAGACGTTTTTCATCATCAGGTTCCACATGGGCATGTGTGTGTTGAGGGTATTGCTTTTCAGAAGCTTAACTATCAGGTTTTTAGGTGATGTGATACCCTGGTCTGAAAATTCCCCAATCTGAAAAACACTGTCGTGCCCAATGACGGTGTATTGAACGGCCACGGCCAGCACCTGATCCCGGTTTAGCGAAGTATTCAGCGAAATAAATCCCAGCTTTTTGTTGACGGTATATTCCGAAGGTTTCAGTCGCCGGGCATTTTCAAGTTTTACAAAATCCTGACCGGCAACAAAATAGTTGTTTTTTCCGATACCCAGCGGATCACCGGTAAGGTAAGTGGATACCGTGTTGATGTTGCGTAGCTGGGCAGTGTCCATCCGCTGAATAAGGTCGTTGGAGTTGTTGGTCGGAATGGTACCGTTGGGCGATGGGTGGACGTATTTATTGAAAATCTCTTTTTGCTTTCCTTCGGCCAGGTCGGTAAAGGCAATAATGTTGCGGTTTTCTTCTGTTGCAGGTCCGATATTGGTGACCCAAACTTCTATTTTGGTGATATTTATATCCGAAGTAATGATCGGTAATGTGCTCAACGCTTTTTCGTAGTGGTCGCGGAAATACTGACTCAGAAAAAAGTGCCGGTTGTCTTCGTAATCCAGCGGGGTTAGCCTGAAGCTGTTTTGCTGGGCTCCGTTTTGAACGGTGATATTTTTCGTTTCGCTTTGCTGTTGTGAGAAAACGGCTGTAACGGAGGTTTTACCAAACTGAAGCTTGGTCTTGATACCAAACAGGCTTTGTGCCCCCGTAATCAATGTGGAGTTTAGCGGCAGGCTGACGTTTCCTGCTTCTATACTTTGGATGATGTCATCCTTACTTCCAACATATTTCAGCTTTAATTGATTTTCGAAATTAAAGGAGGACTCGGTATTGTAAGCGGCTTTAAAAGTGAGCTTTGTTCCTATTTTGGCCGTTACGTTCATCTGGATTTTCTCGTTGAAATCGAAGTTGGTGGTGTGTCGCTGTCGCACATCCAGTGCCGGGTCATCACGGAAATTGGAGAGTATGCCAAAACTTATTTCTGCTGATCCCTGTGGCCGGATGTCGATGGCATTGCTGCCAAAAATCTGCTCAAAAGCTTTTCCCTTGATGTAAAGCTTAGGGATGAGTCGTTTTCCTTTGTTTGTACCTGCCGTCTGTGCGTTCTGCTGCCAGAATTTTTCAACCCCTCTTTTCATTTGCAGTTTCTGATAATCTTCAAAATCCAGCGTAGTAGGTGTACGGTATTCAAAATTTCCCACTTTGGTAACAAATTCATACGAATTGGTGATTGGATTGTAGATAATCTCCTGTTTGATGTTGTTTGGATTTTTAAGAAACAGTGGACTTTGGTTAAGGGTGTCGAGGTAAGGGTTTCCGGTAACCTCACGGAATGGGTAAATGAGTTGATTATGTAACGTATCAGTTAAGGTGCTGTCTGCCGCTTGGGCAAAAGCATAATTCTCTGTCAGCATGGCAATTGCCGTTACAGCCAACACGAAAAACAGTTTCCACGTGAAAGAAAAATCGTTGTCCCTCAACTTATCTTTTTTAGCTAACATGAGCCGGTAAAGGCACTATTATATCTATAAGTTTTTTAAAGCTTCTTTTATCAATGCCTCAACACTGTCAAAATCCGATTGCTTTAAGACCTTATCCAGTACTTTTGAGGCGGTAGTTTTGTTAAAACCAAGGATTAACAACCCTGATAACGCTTCATTTTTCATTGTATTGTGGGAAACGCCAACTTTGTCCGGGAAGAACTCCTGTTTTATAAGTTTGTCTTTCAGGTCAACCACAATACGCTGGGCTGTTTTTGCACCAATACCTTTGACGCTTTGCAAAATAGAGGCATCGCCTGCCGAAATAGCATTGTATGCTTCCGATGTTGTCAACGACGAGAGTACCAGCCTGGCTGTATTGGCTCCTACTCCCGAAACGGAAATCAATGCCCTGAACAAAAACCTTTCAGCTTCATCGGCAAAACCATAAAGAATCTGTGCATCTTCACGAACCACAAAATGAACATAAAGCTTTACAGACTCGCTATCTTTAATCTTTTCAAAAGTGTTGAGTGAAATGTTAATCAGGTAACCTATTCCCTGATTATCAATGATAACATAGGTGGGTTTTTTCTCCACTAATTTTCCGCTGAAATATTCGTACATGTTATTGTCGGGTTTTGTTTGCGTAACCAACTTAAAAAACAAAAATACGATTTATCCTAAACGATGAACGGAAGAAAGCTTTTTTTTCATAAACCTGCAACCATCGGTTTTGTTACTTTTGCAAAAATTTTCATTATGGACGAACAAAAACTTACCAGTATAGCCGAACTGGGCGAATTCGGACTGATTGACCATCTGACAAAAGAGATAAAACTAACACAAAAAACTACGGTTACCGGTGTGGGTGACGATGCTGCCGTTTTAAATATTAGTGATAAAAATTATACGCTTATCTCCACTGATTTGCTTATCGAAGGTGTTCATTTCGACATGGCTTATACGCCTTTGAAGCATTTGGGTTATAAATCGGCCATTGTCAATTTCTCGGATATGGCTGCTATGAATGGTGCTCCGCTGCAAATTGTTGTGAGTCTGGCTATTTCGTCCAAATATTCTCTGGAAGCTCTGGAAGAATTTTATGCCGGCATCAGTAAAGCCTGTGAACTTTATAACGTCGATTTTGTGGGTGGTGATACCAGCAGCAGCGTACATGGGCTGTTTATTTCCGTAACCGTTATTGGTGAGGTTGGGAAAGATAAAATCACTTATCGTAAAGGAGCAAAACACGGTGATATTTTGTGTGTTACCGGTGATTTGGGTGGCGCTTATATCGGATTACTTTTGCTGGAGCGTGAAAAAAAGGTTTTCCAGGCTAACCCCGATATGCAGCCGGAAATGGCAGGAAAGGAATATATCCTGAAAAGGCAGCTAAAACCGGAAGCCCGTACAGATATGGTGAAAAAATTGAAAGAAGAAGGGATTGTTCCTACGGCCATGATTGATATTTCCGATGGATTGGCCTCCGAAGCATTGCATATTGCCAAATCTTCCGGTACCGGCGTGGTAATTTATGAAGAGAGAATTCCCATCGACCAAAATACTTTTGATACAGCCCGCGAATTTGACTTAATTCCTTCGCTGGCAGCTTTGAATGGTGGTGAAGATTATGAATTGCTCTTCACGGTATCACAAAAAGAGTATGAAAAAATAAAGGATATGCCTGGTGTTAGTATTATTGGCTATATGACGGAGCTGGCGGAGGGAAACAGACTAATAACTCCCGATAACCAGTCGGTTGAACTAAAAGCGCAGGGCTGGGATGCGTTGAAAAAATAAAAACAGGACTTCTGCTTATTGTTTTTTGTGGGCAGGGTTGTCATCCTGATACAAATCAAAAGATTTTATATCTTTGCTTTATACCATACGATGATGCCATAATGATTTCTACACATACATTTGTTTCCGTGTCGTTTAGTGAATTTAAGGCTAAATTTACACATGCATTAAATACGATCGAATTTAAACCCACGCTGGCTTTTGCTTTTATATCCGTCGAATTTTCTTTTCCTCCTATTGTGGATATGTTTAAAGAACAGCATATTACATTATTTGGAAGCAGTACTGGTGGTGAAATTTTATTTGATTCCGAGACTAATTACATCGGTGACAAGTCTGTTGTTGTTGTCCTGACAGATATCCCGTTTTCATGTTTTAAGCTGCATTTTTTGAACCGGGGTAAGCTTACTTCCTTTGAGCTGGGGCAGGTGCTGGGAAATAAAATTGTGGATTCTTTCAGTCATCCTTCTGCTATTATTGGCAGCAGCGGCATTTTAATGGATGGACAGGCCTTGGTGGACGGTGTCCTGAGCAAAACCGGAAAACAATTTGTTATGTTTGGCGGACTTGCCGGAGACGATGCACTCTTCAAGAAGACTTTTGTTTTTACTGACCAGGCTATTTCCGATGATGGAGCCATGGTTTTGGTTTTCGACCAGAGTAAAATTGAGGTGTCCGGTATGATAAGTAGTGGCTGGGTTAGTCTTGGAGCAGACTTTATTGTAAACAGGTCTGTGGGAAATACTGTTTTTGAAATTAACGGTTTGCCTGCACTCGATATGTACATGGATTACCTGAATGTTAAAGAAGATGACCTTCCGGGAATAGGGATAGAATATCCTTTTATGGTGAAAAACGGGGATGGCACTTCTGTTTTAAGAGCAGTTACAGGTATTGACAAAGAACAACGCAGCTTGATTTTTGCCGGCACTGTTATGCAAGGTTCCACAGTCTCTTTTTCTACTTCTCCCGGCTTTGAAATCATGGAAAATACCCGTGACAAAATTATTTCTTATCATGATAAAAATCAAAAAGCCGATTTGATGTTGCTGTTTTCCTGTATTGCCCGCAACATTGCATTGGGGCCGTTGATATCTACCGAAATAAAACTTGCTTCCATAAAATGGAGAAAGCCGTTGGCAGGCTTTTTTACTTATGGCGAGGTGGGGAACAACGAAAACGGTCATTGCTCTTTTTACAACCAGACTTTTACCCTGGCTTTGATAAGAGAAAAGAGGAAATAAAGCATTATGCAGAAAATTATTCAACAACTCTCCAATCAAATTGCCCGCATAAATGAGGTGGAAAATGTCACCAGGCTAAAACTTGAAATGCAGGAAGAGTTAAGCCGGCTGGCCATGGAAATTGATATCCTCGACTTTAAACTTCAACGGGCCTTAAAGGATAAAAATGTTGTTAACTCTCTGTTGACAAAGACTTCCGAGGATTTAAAAAGCGCGTTGCAGAAACAGGAAAGTCAGGCTGAAATGTTGAATATTCTTTTGGATACTATTCCTGCACTGGTCTATTTCAAAGATAGCGATCTGCGCTACCAGATTGTAAATAAGGCTTTTATAGAGTTTTCCGGACTTGCACGTACAGATGTGATAGGAAAGACACTAAAAGAGGTATTCCATCATTATTTACCGGAAGGGAAATACCAGGCTCTTGAGAAGCAGGTAATTAAAGGGGGCAGTTTTTTTTATAACGTGGAAGAGCTGGTAGAGCAAAACGAAAAAAAAATATGGGTACATACCAATATTGCTCCTGTACGCAGCAAGGATGGGAAAATTATTGGGCTAATTGGCATTTCATGGGATATCAGTAGCCAGAAGAACTATGAACAACAGCTCAGACATGCCCGTGATATGGCCGAGGAGGGCGTACGCATCAAAGACCAGTTTCTCACCAATATGAGCCACGAAATTAGAACACCCCTCAACGGAATTATCGGTATGGCGGAAATCCTGAGACAGACAAACCTTCAAAAAAATCAGAAAGATTATCTGACTAGTTTATTGGATTCAGCCCGGCATTTGATGGGTCTCATCGAAGATGTTTTTGAGTTTTCGGCCATTGAAACAGGTAAATACAAACCGGAAGAAGGTAAATTCTCTGTGACCCGGCTCCTGAATCAGATAAAAGATGAATTTAAGAATGAAGTAGGTGATAAAGAGATTAAGTTACAGGTTAAAATAGATGAGAGACTACCCGGGTTTTTCATTGGTGACAAAGGATCTCTGCGTATCGTGTTACGAAACCTGTTGAACAACGCCATAAAATTTACCCATGAAGGTCACGTATTACTGATGGCCAAACCAGAAGAGTCGTTAAAAAACAACCGGCTCATGGTACGGTTTGAAGTGGAAGATACCGGTATCGGAATAAAAGATGTTTACAAAAATAAAATTTTTGAGAGCTTCTCACAGCTGGATATTTCTATTACCAAAAACTATCAGGGCACAGGGCTGGGACTGGCTATTTCCAAACGGCTGGTGGAAATTATGCAGGGTAAAATCGGAGTGCGAAGTACCGTGGGTAAAGGGTCTGTCTTTTGGTTTGTCATTCCTTTGAAAGCGGAGATATCTGAAGAGGAAACCTTTGATGAATCAAGGATTATTGAACTGTTGAAGGAATTCAGGATACTTATGGTTGAAGACAATCTGATTAACCAAAAAATCAGCAAAGTAATTCTGGAGAAAAGCGGATGTAAACTTGATGTGGCCAACAACGGCAAAGAGGGATTGGAGAAATATAAAGAGAACCCGTACGATTTGATTCTGATGGATATTCAAATGCCGGTTATGGACGGTCTTGAGGCAACACGGAAAATAAGGCAATATGAGAAAAAACAAGGTGAACGCCATGCTTTTATTGTGGCACTTACGGCCAATGCTCTGGAATCGGATCGTGAAAAAGCCAAAGAATCCGGAATGGATGGCTTTATTGCCAAGCCTTTCAATCCCAAAGAACTATTAAAAATCCTGCATGACTTTATAATCAAAAAATAATATATGAGTACTGTCGAATTTTTCGCATTGGTACTTTCGGGTGTTTTGGTGGGGTTTATCAACACGCTGGCGGGTGGTGGAAGTATTATTTCGTTGTCTATATTGATTATGCTGGGACTACCGGCCACAGTAGCCAACGGTACAAACCGCGTGGCAATAGCTTTGCAAAATCTGGTTGCTGTTTCCAGCTTTAAACAACAAAAAGTGCTGGAAATGCGCAAAGCGCTTTACCTTTCCATTCCCGCTATTTTAGGATCGCTTGTCGGGGCCTGGGTGGCTGTTGACATCAACGAAGCTGTTTTTGAAAAAGCCATTGGCGTCATTATGCTGGTAATGCTCGTTTTTGTCTTGTTCAAACCACAACAATACATATACGGTAGAGCTGAAATCAGCAACAAACCTGTAGGCTGGGTTACCTATGTCGCTTTCTTTTTTATTGGCATTTACGCCGGTTTCATCCACATGGGGGTGGGCTACTTTTTGCTTGCCGGCATCGTGCTTGGCGCCGGATACGATTTGGTCAAAGCCAATGCAATTAAGGTATTGATAATCCTGGCTTATGCACCGTTTACACTCGCTATCTTTTATTTTAACCATGAGATTAACTGGACTTTTGGATTGGTGATGGCTTTGGGAAACATGGTTGGTGCCTGGATTGCTTCACGCATGGCGGTCAAAAGAGGGGTGTCCTTTATAAAATGGGTCATTGTACTGGTCATCTTGATGACTGCGGCACAAATGTTTGGAATCTATGACTTCAAGAGTCTGTTTCTTCCCTTCTTGGGCCTGACACCGGCACATCTGTAAACTATCGAAACTCAAAATACTATATTATGAAAAAATATCTTCTCATTTTTATTTCACTAACACTGCTGGCTTTTTCATCTTGCCGGCCTGTCAAAACTCATAATGAAGCAATTCTTGGAAAATGGGTGATAGTCATTCATGGCGGTGCCGGGGTGATTGAAAAAAAACTGATGACACCCGAAAAGGCAAAGATGTATCACGATAAGTTGCAACAGGTTATTGATTCGGGCGTAGTTATCCTGAAAAGGGGTGGCTCGGCGCTGGACGCGGTTACAAAATGCATCACCATAATGGAAAATTCTCCTCTTTTTAATGCCGGCAAAGGTTCTGTTTTTAACGATAGGGGCCAAAACGAAATGGATGCTTCCATTATGGATGGCAAAAACCTTATGGCGGGGGCTGTAGCCAACGTGCACACTATCAAAAATCCCATTCTGGCGGCACGTGCAGTGATGGAACATACCCCCCACGTTTTGCTTATCTCGAAGGGTGCTGAGATCTTTGCAAAAAAGCAGGGACTGCAAATGGAAGACAGCAGTTACTTTTTTACGGAGAGTCGCTGGAAATCGTATTTGAAGGTAAAAGCCAAACTGGCACAGGGCGAAAAACACGGAACCGTGGGGGCTGTGGCTTTGGATAAACAGGGAAACCTGGCCGCCGGAACTTCTACCGGCGGAATGACTTACAAAATGTATGGCCGGGTTGGCGATTCGCCCATTATCGGTGCCGGCACTTATGCTGACAATGCTACCTGCGCCGTATCGGGTACAGGCCATGGCGAATACTTTATACGTAATGTGGTGGCTTACGACATTGGTGCTTTGATGAAATATTCCGGACTGAGCCTGAAAGAAGCAGCCAATTATGTTATCCTCGTCAAGTTGAAAAAGCAGGGTGGCGATGGCGGAATTATTGCCGTTGACCGTTCAGGCAACTTTACTATGACGTTTAACACCCCCGGTATGTTTCGTGCTTATGCCACCTCCGAAGGCTTCCATGGGGTGGCCATGTATGGCGATGAAAAATAGTTTTCTCTTCAGGTAGCATCCATTTACAGTGTTTCGATTCCTGTAAGACAGTTCCTGAATATCTTAATAACTATTTTAAAATCAGGCTGTTTCTATAAGAATTGCTCCAGTTTTCCGGCTTCCCTTATGCGAACTCCTTTGGGTGTATCCTCAAGGGTACAGGCTTCCTGATATAGGTCGTGTTCAAAAAACAGAATATAATTATTTTCCAGAGCTTCCGGATAAAAACGCTCGCGGTCTTTCAGCGTAAGCAATGGCCGGGTGTCATAAGCCATAATCCAGGGCATGGGAATGTGTGCCGCCGAAGGCATAAGGTCTGCCATGAAAACCACCGTCTTCCCGTTGACTTTTATGTGGGGAATTAACTGACCATCGGTATGACCGGAATAGAGTTTGAAAAGGATATCAGGAATGTATTCACCCTCTTCTTCAATCAGTTTCAGATGGCCGCTTTCCTCAATAGGCAAAATATTTTCTTTTAAAAAAGAGGCCTTTTCGCGCCGGTTGGGATGTGTTGCCCAGTTATATTGTTTCTGACTTGTCCAGTAGGTAGCATTGGGGAAAGCCAGTTCAAAACCGGTTTTGTCGGTAGTATATTTCACACTGCCACCACAATGGTCAAAGTGCATGTGTGTCATCACCATATCTGTAATATCCTCTGGTTTTACCCCGGCTTTTTCCAGCGAAGATACCAGAGAGGACTCTCCGTTCAGATAATAATGTTTGAGAAATTTCTCGTCTTGCTTGCTACCAATGCCATTGTCAATCAGTATCTTCCGGTCGTCATATTCTACCAAAAGGCATCGCATAGCCCAGTTTGCAAGATTATTTTCATCGGCGGGATAAACCTTCGACCACATCACTTTGGGTACCACTCCAAACATGGCGCCACCATCTAATTTCAGATTTCCTGTTTCTATGGGTGTTAATTTCATTACTTCGATTTTAAGTGTTGTTGACTGTTTCCGTTATTTGCCCCAAATCTACAAATTTTCTGCTTAATAGTCTCCCCCGAGGCCGGTGGTAAAAAAGATAAACTTTTGTATTTTTGCCTGCACTATGCAAGAAAAAACTTCCTTTACCATAGCAGGAAATATCGTTGACCTGCAAAATGAGAAAATTTTCAAAGGCCATATTTATGTTGAAAACGGTTATATCAAATCCATTGTACCGGATAATACCGTAACGGAAGAGCAAACTCTTTTGCCCGGCCTGATAGATGCCCACATTCACGTGGAAAGTTCCATGCTGATACCCTCCGAATTTGCCCGTCTCGCGGTGGTGCACGGAACGGTAGCAACGGTTTCCGATCCACATGAAATTGCCAATGTGCTGGGTATAGATGGGATTAAATTTATGATTCAAAATGGGGGAAAGGTACCTTTTAAGTTTTATTTTGGTGCTTCGGCCTGTGTCCCGGCTACTCCTTTTGAGACATCAGGAGCCAGCCTTGGCGAAAAGGAGCTGGACTACCTGCTTTCTCTTGATGAGATAAAATACCTTTCGGAAATGATGAACTTTCCGGGTGTCATCAACCGGGTTCCCTCGGAGATGAGAAAAATTGAAATTGCCAATAAATATCATAAACCTGTGGATGGCCATGCGCCAGGCGTAAAAGGTGAAGATGCCCGCAATTATGCTTCTGCAGGGATAAGTACCGACCACGAATGTTTTACGCTGGAGGAAGCACTGGAGAAAATCCGTTTTGGTATGAAAATTCAAATTCGTGAAGGGAGTGCCGCCAAAAACTTTGAAGCACTCATAGACCTCATGAAAGACCACGCCGACAAAGTTTTGTTTTGCTCCGACGACCGCCATCCCAATGACCTCGCTGCAGGCCATATTAATGATATGATAAAACGTGCTGTAGCAAAAGGCCACGCTCCGCTGAAAGTTCTGAAAAGTGTGATTATCAATCCTATAGAGCATTATAAATTAGATGTGGGGATGTTGCGTGAAGGCGACCCGGCAGATATGATTGTGGTGGATAATCTGGAGAATTTTGACGTGAAAGCCACTTATATTCAGGGGCAAAAGGTTGCGGAGAATGGCCGCAGCCTGATCCTTCCGGTTGAAGAAGGGACACCCAATAAATTTCTGGCCGAAACAATTTTGAAGGAGGATATCCGTGTGGAAGATCAGGGCAAAAAGATTAAAGTCATAGAATCCTGTGATGGCGAACTGGTTACCGGTATCCTGAATGTCTCTCCAAAAGTTGTGGCTGGCAACGTAGTCAGTGATGTGGATAAAGATGTGTTAAAATTAGTTGTGCTGAACCGGTATGAAAAAGCAAAACCGGCAATAGCTTTTATTAAGAATGTCGGACTGAATAAGGGAGCTTTTGCTTCCAGTGTAGCACACGACAGCCATAACATTGTGGCCGTTGGCACCAGCGACAAAGCTATAGTGCAGGCTGTGAACGCTATCGTCAGAGCCAAAGGTGGTATAGTTGTTATCAACGATGGGAAAGAAGAGTTGCTACCGCTTCCTGTGGCCGGATTGATGTCTAACGACGATGGCTATCGTGTAGCTGCACGTTATGAGGAGCTGGATAGAATGTTGCACGAAATGGGCGCTACTCTTCGGGCACCGTTTATGACTCTCTCATTCATGGCATTGCTGGTCATTCCCGATTTGAAGCTGAGCGACAAAGGCCTGTTTGATGGCCGAACTTTTGGCTTTACTTCTATTTTTGCATAAGCAGAATCTCTCTGCTGCCATTCATAAAAAACGTGGAGAAGACCCTGTTAGCAGGCATATTCTGATCCAGGCTACCCTTCTCTTATTTAGGCCCATCATAAAAATATAGAAAACCTTAACATATATACATATTTATTTTTTTATAGAAGTTTTACATTTACTTTTGTAAAAATTATTTTGGATAATGGTGCATTTTGAAATTGATATTGAAATGTTGGAAATGGCAGCGGAGAAATTAAGAGCTATTTCTCACCCCATGCGGATTGCTATTTTGGAGTTATTAGCACAGGAAGAGCCTTTAAGCGTTACGGAAATTTATAAGACACTTAATATAGAACAAGCTATCGCTTCTCATCATCTCAATATTTTGAAAAATAAGAAGGTGCTGGTTTCCAAGCGAACCGGAAAGAAAATTTTCTATTCTTTGCGCAGCAATACGCTGATGGAAATTATTGAATGCATCAACCGCTGTAACGAAGAATAGTAAGACCGGATTAGAAATCCCACTCCTCATTAATTTCCCAGTTGGCACGTAGCCGTGCCATGTTTTTAAAATAAATCACTTTCTCCGGCAGCTGTTTTTTCAGGTAATTACCCGGATCCCATTTTCTATTACCGTTACGATCGAAAATAATTTTGAAAAGATATTTTCCCGGTGTAACACGTGGAAAATGCAGTACTGTTGCTCCTGAGAAATAGCGAATGGCCACAGGCGTTTCTTTTTCAGTCAGGATTTCAAAAATGTAATTCCCCGGCTTTTTAGGTTTTAGCGTAACATTCAGATCGCTATACTCTTTCAACGCTTTGCTATGCAGCGACAGCATGATTTTTTTGTTGTAAAAGCGGTTCCAGTCTATCACACTGGAATCAGGCAGGGAAAGCTGGTAAGAACTACCATCTTTGATCTTCATAGGGAAATAAAGCTGCCGATGCAAACTATCCAGAAAAGTGAATGGTGGATGATACAGGCTATCTTTTCCCTGCACCAAAAGAATAGAATCCGGTATAACTTTTTCAACCGGCTGTCCGAAAGTCAGCACCACTTTCTGGCTGGGTTTTATTGTCCCTGAAACATTCGTTTTCCATGACAGGTATAATTTTTTCCTGATCTGTATGCCTTTTTTTCTTTTTCTGACAAGTTTCTGTCTTGGAATAACCCGTAAAACCGGATTGCCCAGTGTGTCTTTCCCGTTTAAGACCAACAGGTTCAATGTATCTGGATGAGGAAGGTGCAGAAACCAAAGAAGTGTATCCCGGCTTTTGGTCCATTCGCTTCGGTACCATACACTATCAGGATGGTAATTTAAAGATTGAATGGAAATGTCTTTTCCGGATATATTAAAGATAAACTGTACCGTATTGGGACGAATAAGCCTGGTTTTCATGAGCTTCTGAATCGTGTCCGGCTCCAGAAAAAGGTAAAGCTGGTAAAAAGATATTTTGGTATTGGCAACCGAATCGGCCAGATGCCAAAGCGAATCGGCTACCATTTTGGCAGAATCAGGTGGAAGCTTGACAATCAGTGTATCCAGGAGGGAAGAGTCAATCTGAGGTGCAGGCCGATACTGTGGCTTAACGAGCGAATCGAGAAAGGCAATTTTTTCGGAGGGCTGGTCAAAAGTAAGGCTGTAATTTTCATCTTTCAGGGCAAAAATCAAATAAGAAGTATCGGCCAATCCCGAAAACATGAAATCCCCGTTTTTATCGGTTTTACTCAAATAATAGGGCTTCACGCGAAGCGGAAGACTGTCCAGTGGGATCGTGTCGTTGTTGTTTTTATACAGCATGACAAATATGTCATCAACCGGTTTCAGGTCATAGGCATTGACCACCTGTCCCCGCAGGCTCATGGAATCGACACTACTTCCCGTAGAAAAAACATAGGTGTAGTTGTGCAGTGGATTGCCTTCGGTGATATCCTGAATAGCATCGCCAAAAAAGATGGAGTAGGTTGTATTGGGCTTTAAAGCTTCCTTAAAGTGGATAGATAAAGTCTTGCCTTTCAGACGAAAATCCGGGATTTCGGCCATAGGTGGTGAAACCAGTAGCTGCTGCGTGATTTTGTCTAATTTTATATATTCATCAAAAGTTATACTGAATTTATTTCCTGTGAAGTTTGCGCTGTGGTTAGCCGGCATACTTTTAACTACCTTCGGTGGCGTTACGTCTTTGGGCCCTCCGGTGGGTGCAATAACATTTGCGCAACGGTATAAACCCAACACCATAAACAATAAGCTGACCAGCAGCAGCAATTTCCGAAAAAGAGGAAATGATTTCATCAATACAAAGATGCAAAAAATAAATCATCACCGGTGAGGGCAATAGAAAAAGAATTTACAAAATAATCCGGTTATTTTGTAAATGAATTTAGTGTAACATCAAACCCCAAAACAGAATTAGGAGGAATGGAACCCGACTGGGTATTGCCATATCCCAAAGCCGATGGAATGAGCAACTTGATTTTACCACCTTCGCCAATGAGCTGAAGTCCTTCCTGCCAGCCTTTTATAACGCCGGAAAGTTGAAACTTAACACCTGTTCCCTGGTCAAAAATTTTATCATCCAGAAAGTAACCTTTATAGTTTACATTTAGCTTAGCGCTGAGCGTAGGATGTTTTGCGGTGCCGCTGTCCTGAATGACGTAATAAAGCCCTGAGCTGGTAAACTCTCCTTTCAGGTTGTGCGAGGAGACATAATTTAAAATGAGATTATGGTCTGCTTCTGTTTGTTTTTTAGCACTATTTTTTGAACATCCGGCAAAGGTAAAAACCAATACCAGCAAACTCATGACTATCATGACATTCTTCTTCATGTTTTTTATTCTTTAGAATAGTTGGCAAAAATAAGAAAAACCGGATATTAGTATTCCTTCAGCAACCGGTCAACCAAGCCGGGCAGTGCTTCGCCGGCTTTCTGTCGGAGTACTTTTAGATTTGAGATGCCGTGAACGGAAAAAGCTTTTGGATCTACATAATATTTAGGTATTTCCCGCTCTACATAATGGATTAATCCGGCAGCAGGATAGACTACCATAGAAGTGCCGATAACCATGAAAATGTCAGACGTTTTTACCATCTCTGTTGCCTTTTCAATCATGGGAACAGCCTCGCCAAACCAAACGATGTGCGGTCGGAGTTGTGAGCCTTTTTCACACTTATCGCCTGTTTTTAACTCCCAATTGTCAAGTGCATAAACCAGGTTTGGATCGATAGTGCTACGTGCTTTTTTTAACTCGCCATGCAGGTGAAGCACCTTTGAGGAACCGGCACGTTCGTGCAGGTCATCCACATTTTGGGTAATAATTTGTACATCAAATTTCTTTTCAAGCCGCACGATGGCGCGATGACCGGCATTGGGTTTCACCTCGAAAAGCTGCTTGCGCCGTTGGTTGTAAAACTCCAGTACCCTATCAGGGTTTAGTTCCCATGCTTCCGGTGTGGCTACATCTTCGATGCGGTGATTTTCCCACAGCCCGTTGTTGTCGCGAAAAGTGCTGATGCCGCTTTCGGCACTCATCCCGGCTCCGGTTAAAATGACAATACGTTTCATGGTGCTTCTTTTAGTGATGACAAGATACGAAAAAAAGGCACCCCACACGGGACACCTTCTTTTAATATTAAAATTACGCTATTAGAAAATTTTCATGTCATCGTAAACTTTCATCACATCTTTCACATGTTGTGAGGAAGCATGAAGCAGTGCAAGTTCTTCATCGTTCAGTTTAATTTCGATGATTTCTTCCACCCCGTTGCGACCCAATTTAACAGGAGAGCCAAGGTAAACATCCTTTTCGCCCCATTGACCGTCCAGACGGACACAGCAGGGAAAAATATGGTTTTGATTTTGGATGATGGATTCAGCCATCTGAGCAGCAGAAGCTCCCGGAGCATACCAAGCGGAAGTCCCCAGCAGGTTCACAATCTCACCACCACCTTTTTTGGTGCGCTGAACGATAGCATCCAGTTTTTCTTTCGAAATAAGTTCAGTTACGGGAATACCGGAAACAGTAGTATAACGAGGCAACGGGACCATGGTGTCACCATGACCACCCAGCAGCAAAGCCTGAATATCCATAGGCGAAACATTCAATTCTGTGGCGATAAAAGCACGAAAACGGGCGGTATCCAAAACACCTGCCTGGCCGAATACTTTACTGGCCGGTTTCCCGGAAGCGGTGTGAGCAGCATAAGTCATTACGTCCAAAGGATTGGAAATAATAATGATGATGGCGTCGGGCGAAGCGGCCATTACGTTGTCAGTAACGGATTTAACGATTTTAGCATTGGTGGAAATCAAATCGTCACGCGACATGCCGGGTCTTCTTGGGATACCGGAAGTGATAACAACGACATCGGAACCTTCGGTTTTTGAATAATCATTGGTCGAACCAACAACACGGGTATCAAAATGATTAATGGCCGAACTTTCCCAGATGTCAAGGGCTTTCCCTTCGGCTAAGCCTTCTTTTATATCAATCAATACAACTTCGTCGAGGAAATTCTTTTGGGCTAAAACATCAGCACAGGTAGCTCCCACACTGCCTGCACCTACTACGGTTACTTTCTTCATAACTTTGATATTTATAGGTTTGAATATCTAATATTTTGATAATTCAAAATTACAAATTAATCAAAGAAATTTTTCTTAAAAAAGGATAAATCTCTGTTTGACTGTGAATTTATATGGTATCTAAATTATCGGGGGAGAAGAGGATGTAATTCAACGAGGTTCTTCCGGAAGATAACCGGTTAATTTTTTATCATTTTCTGAATGATTTCCATATTTTTATCATTCAGAATATCTTTTCCAGAAGCACTGTAAAGGTGGTCTATCAGTACTTTGTAATGTTCTGTAACACGGTTCCTCACCATTTTCATAGTCGAATTTAACATGCGGTTTTCCTCTGTGAAAGGATCTTCCATAATACCCACGGCAGCCGGAAGCCACCGCCCTGAAAACATATTTTCGTACTTCCCTCCGGACAGAAACTGGTCAACATCTGTCTTTATCAGCTCCAGCATAATCCTGGCATAATCAGCATTTTCATTTGTCAGATTCAGCTCTTTCATGGCCGCTTTCAGGGCAGGAATATTTGGGTATATAAGGCCGGTAGTGTATGCATTCTGATTGTTGAAGAGCATACATTGCTCAATGAAGCGTGACTGTTCCACCAACGCTTCTTCAATGCCTTCGGGGCTGTATTTTTCTCCATCGTTACCAATGAGCAGGCTTTTAAATCGTCCGAGCACATACAAAAATCCATCTTCATCCATGAACCCCATATCGCCGGTATGTAGCCAGCCATCTTTCAGCGCTTCTGCCGTGGCGGTTTCATTTTTCCAATAACCTTTCATAACATTCTCGCCACGAATAACAATTTCACCTTTTTTGCCCTGGGATAATTCGTTTCCCTTTTCATCGCAAATCTTCAACTCTATGTTTTTCACAAGATAGCCGGAGGATCCCATTTTGTGTAATTCGGGTCCGTTGGATGAGATGACCGGAGATGCTTCCGAAAGGCCATAGCCCTGATAAACAGGGATGCCTATGGCATAGAAAAACCGTTGCAGGTCGATGTCGAGCAGGGCACCGCCACCCACAAAAAACTGCAATCTTCCGCCGAAGCCTTCTCTTATTTTGCTAAACAGAATTTTGTCATAAAGCTGTACCATGGGCTTGAGAATTTTCCGCCAGCCTTTGCCTTTATCCCAGCCAATGCCATTGTAAAGGTACGCTGTTTTCATGGCTTGCCGGAAGAGTTTTTCCGTGATGATGCCTTTGGCATGGATACCGGCTTCAATATTTTTGCGGAAATTTTTAGACAGAGCCGGGACGCTTAACAAAAACGTAGGTTTCACTTCTTTAATGTTTTTGGGAATGTTGCGCAGGGTTTCTATGAGCGTTTTCCCCACTTCTACAACTGCCATGCTGGCTCCCTGCCTGATGAGCGTATAGAGGCCGACTGTATGCGCAAAAGAGTGATCCCAGGGCAAAATCAGCAGCGTTACAAAATCCTCGGTAACATTCATAAGTGTATTGGCCTGTTCCACATTGGCAGTGTAGTTTCTGTGCGACAACATGATACCTTTGGGGTCGGCGGTGGTTCCCGAAGTGTAGCTGATGTTGGCCAGATCGTCAGGTTTTACAGATTGCCATATCCGGATAAGTTTCTTTCTCAATTCGGGAAGCAGTTTTTCGCCATTTTCAAAAACATCGTGGTAACTATTTTCATTTTTGTTGAGCGTATTGGCGCGGCCGATAATAATGAAAGTACCTGCTTTGGGGATGTCCTGTTTTATATTTCGCACCTTCTCTGCCTGCCGTTCGCTACAGATTACCCATCGACATTCGGCATGTTTTATCCTGAATGATAATTCGTTAGGTTCATTGATTTTTACGGACAACGGGATGTTTATTGCGCCAAGATAAAGAATAGCCAGTTCGGATATGAGCCATTGACTGCTTCCTTCGGAAAGCAGGGCAATACGGTCTCCTTTTTCTACCCCCAGTGCCATCAGTCCGGCGGCAAACCGGTAAACACGCTCTTTTATCTCCGTAAAACTAAGGCCTTTGTAATGTCCGTTTTCTTTTTCCCAAACCAGCACATTGTTGGGATATTTCGTTACGCTGCCTTCAAAAAGTTCAGGTATTGTTTTCATTGTTTCTGTTTATCTTTTGAAAAATAAACCAGCAAAATACTAAGATTTTTTGAGATGGAAGAAAATATGAGGTAGCCACATGCGAACATTTGCACCATTTTGGTCAGGATGGTAGAAACAAAAAAATGGTTCGGGCGTACGCCCGAACTATTTCCGAAAGATTTATGCAATATA
>VAOU01053044.1_pt1 | contig 32125 bp, 43 predicted proteins | sample 3393871 | NCBI WGS metagenome assembly VAOU01 (sample SAMN08290440, study PRJNA428436) | hydrothermal vent metagenome | isolation source: Deep-sea hydrothermal vent chimney | place: Atlantic Ocean: South-mid Altantic Ridge | depth 1820 m m
AAGATGGTGGTATCGATGATTGCGCCGATCGCGATGGAAGAGGGTTTACGTTTTGCCATTCGTGAAGGTGGCCGTACTGTAGGTGCGGGTGTGGTGTCTAAAGTTATTGAATAAATGAATAAATAGAGATTGAAAAAATGGAAAATCAGAAGATACGCATACGATTAAAGGCTTTCGATCACCGCATGATTGATCGGTCTGCTGTGGAGATTGTGGAAACCGCTAAGCGCACGGGTGCGTTGGTCAAGGGACCGATCCCGCTTCCGACCAAGATCGAAAGGTACACCTTGTTGCGTTCACCTCATGTGGACAAGAAATCCCGCGACCAATTTGAGATTCGCACCCATAAGCGCATCATGGACATCATTGAGCCCACCGAAAAGACCGTGGACGCGCTGATGAAACTTGATCTGGCTGCAGGCGTAGATGTTGAAATAAAGTTAAGTTAACAGGATAAAACACAAGAGAAAAGATATGCCAATTGGGTTAATTGCACAAAAGATCGGGATGAGTCGGGTGTTTGCCGAAGACGGTTCTTCGACACCGGTGACCGTTCTCGGGGTGATGCCAAACAGGGTGACCCAGGTCAAGACGGTTGCTAAAGACGGTTACGCCGCAGTGCAGATGACTGTGGGCGAACGTCGCCCCAGCCGTGTGGGCAAACCCGCCGCAGGCCATTTTGCCAAGGCCGGTGTTGTCGCAGGGCGCATCCTCAAAGAATTTCGCCTTGCCGAAGGCGAACTGGCAGACATTGCCCCTGGGGCTGAGGTAAAAGTCGATATATTTGAGTCAGGCCAGAAAGTGGATATACAAGGTATCTCTATTGGCAAGGGCTATGCCGGTGTTGTGAAGCGATATGGATTTCGTGGTGGTCGCGCCACCCACGGTTGCTCTCTTGCCCACCGCAAGCCGGGTTCCATTGGACAGAACCAGGATCCAGGGCGGGTGTTTCCAGGCAAGAAGATGTCCGGGCATATGGGCGATGCCAGTCGTACCCAGCAAGGCCTGAAGATCGTGCGTATCGACGTAGAAAAGAATTTAATGTTGGTCAAAGGTTCCATTCCTGGTAATGCAGGTTCAGATGTCTTTATTCAGGCGTCTGTGAAATCTGTTGCGGCTCAGGCTTAAGGGGTAGCACGGTGCAACTTAGTATAATCGAAGCGAAGGGCGGCAAGGCCGGCGATAAATTGACCGTGTCGGATGCAACCTTTGGTGTAAAATATAAAGAATCGCTGATCCATCAGGCCCTGGTGGCCTTTCAGGCAGGCCAGCGTTCGGGTACCCGCGCTCAGAAGAACCGCGCAGCGGTACGCGGTGGTGGCGCCAAACCCTGGCGTCAAAAGGGCACCGGTAACGCTCGTGCCGGGACCATACGCAGCCCCATTTGGCGCGGTGGTGGCAGGACATTCCCGGCCCAGAATACTAGTTTTAAACAAAAGTTTAATCGCAAGATGTATCGCGGCGCTATACGCGCCATTTTATCTGAGTTACTGCGCCAGGATCGTTTGCTAGTGGTAGACAAGTTGGTCATGGAATCTCCCAAGACCAAGATTTTGGCGGACACCTTGAATACCTTAGGTGCAATGGATGCGTTGATTGTGATTGACAGCTTTGATATGAATCTGGCGCTATCAGGGCGCAATCTCGTCAAAGTCGACGTGCGCGATGTTCCAGATATCAATCCGGACTGTTTGTTGAGGCACGAAAAAGTCGTCATGACAGTGGATGCATTAAAGAAAATAGAGGAGTGGTTGGGGTGAGCGACGATCGGTTATTTCAGATAATTCGGGCACCCCACGTTTCCGAGAAGACAACCCGGGTAGCGGATAAGCACCAGCAGTTTGTGTTTGAGGTGCTGCCCAGTGCGACCAAGCCTGAAATTAAGCGGGCTGTAGAAAAGATGTTTAATGTCGACGTGTTATCTGTACAGGTGTTGAACATGAAGGGTAAGGTTAAGCGATTTGGTAGTACACCAGGTCGACGCAAGGCGCGCAAAAAGGCCTATGTGAGGCTCAAGCCAGGCCAAGATATCGACTTTGCGGGCACGCAGTAAGCAATAGGGACACATAATGGCACTCGTAAAACTTAAACCGACTACGCCCGGACAACGCGGCATGGTCAGGGTGGTGACGCCCCAGTTGCATAAGGGTAAACCCTATGCCGGCTTGCTTGAGTCAAAGCAGTCTACTGGTGGCCGTAACAACAAGGGCCGGATCACGGTGCGTCATCGTGGTGGCGGGCACAAGCGTCACTATCGGTTAGTGGATTTTCGCCGTAACAAAGATGGTGTTCCTGGCAAGGTAGAACGTTTGGAATACGATCCGAATCGTAGCGCCCATCTCGCATTGATCATATATGCTGATGGTGAGCGTCGTTATATCATCGCCCCCAAGGGCCTGGAAGTGGGTAGTAAGATCGTAGCCGGTGTCGAGGCGCCCATTGCTCCCGGTAATGCATTGCCTTTACGCAATATACCTGTGGGCACGACAGTTCATTGTGTGGAGATGAAACCGGGTAAAGGCGCCCAGATAGGCCGGTCTGCGGGTAGTGTTGTTCAGTATCTGGGGCGCGAAAGAGATTATGCGCAGTTACGCCTACGTTCTGGTGAAGTGCGTCTTATACATCTGGATTGCCGCGCAACCATTGGTGAAGTGGGTAATGTCGAGCACTCCTTGCGTAAATTGGGCAAGGCCGGCGCCAAGCGCTGGCGTGGCATACGCCCCACGGTACGTGGTGTAGCCATGAACCCGGTGGACCACCCCCACGGTGGTGGTGAAGGCCGTACTTCGGGTGGGCGTCATCCAGTGAGTCCATGGGGTGTGCCAACTAAAGGATACAAGACTCGGCACAACAAGCGTACCGACGGAATGATCATGCGTCGCCGGAAGAAAAAAGGTTAAAGCATATGCCACGTTCAATTAGTAAGGGTCCGTTTATTGATCATCATCTCGCCGCAAAGGTTGTTTCGGCGAAAGCGGCCAACAGTCGTAAGCCCATTAAGACTTGGTCTCGTCGTTCCACCATTACGCCGGATTTTGTCGGACTGACTATCGCTATTCATAATGGTCGGCAGCATGTGCCGGTTCTTATCAGCGAAAATATGGTGGGCCATAAGTTAGGTGAGTTCGCGGCAACGCGAACGTTTAGAGGCCATATTGCCGCTAAGAAGGCCAAGTAGAGGAGTTATAGCTGATGCAGGCCAAGGCCATATTAAAGTACATCCGTTTATCCCCGCAGAAGATTCGTCTGGTAGCTGATCAGATTAGGGGTTTGCCGGTAGCGCGAGCCATCAACGTGCTTAAGTTTAGTAACAAGCGCGCTGCCTTACCCGTACGCAAAGTATTGGAGTCCGCTATTGCCAATGCCGAACACAATGAAGGCGCAGACATTGACGAGTTGAAAGTATCCGAGACCTTTGTCAACGAAGGTCCCACGCTCAAGCGCTGGCGGCCAAGGGCTAAAGGACGTTCAGGAAAAATTTTGAAACGCAGCAGCCACATTAGTGTCACTGTTAGCGACGAAGGGGGAAGGCAATAATGGGCCAGAAAGTTCATCCAAATGGCATGCGCCTCGGTATTGTTAAGGACTGGGATGCTATGTGGTACGCCGGCAAGCATCAATATGCTGATAATTTGGCTCACGATCTTAAGGTGCGTGATTATATTAAGACCAAGTTAAAAAATGCTGCTATCAGCCGTATCTTAATACAGCGACCGGCGCAAAATATGAATGTGACGATCTATACCGCACGCCCGGGTATTGTCATTGGTAAGAAGGGTGAAGACATTGAAAAATTACGTCTGCAGATTGGCAGGCTCACGGGTTTGCCGGTGCAAGTCAGTATCGAAGAGGTTAGGAAGCCTGAGTTGGATGCTACATTAGTGGCCGAAAATATTGCCCAGCAACTGGAAAAACGGATTATGTTCCGGCGTGCAATGAAGCGAGCAGTGACCAACGGCATGCGGCTCGGTGCGTTGGGAATGAAAGTTATGGTGGCTGGACGTTTAAACGGTGCCGAGATTGCCAGGACAGAGTGGACCCGCGAGGGCCGCGTACCCTTACATACGCTACGTGCAGACATTGATTATGGTACCGCCCGAGCCAGTACCACCTACGGTGTAATAGGGGTAAAGGTGTGGATTTTTAAAGGCGAGATTTTCGTTGAAGACCAACAAACGGGTACTGATGAAGAGGCAGAGGCGAAAGCCGCTGCGAGAGCGTAAGGCCGTAGATTATGTTGCAACCTAAAAGAACCAAGTTTCGCAAGCAGCAAAAGGGCCGCAATCGCGGTGTGGCAACCCGCGGTCATCGGGTCAGTTTTGGAGATTTTGGCCTTAAGGCCACTACGCGTGGTCGAGTAACGGCAAGACAGATTGAGGCGGCAAGAAGGGCGTTGACGCGCTATATTAAACGTGGCGGCCGTGTGTGGATACGCGTATTTCCAGACAAGCCGGTCTCCAAGAAACCATTAGAGGTGCGTATGGGTAAGGGCAAAGGCAATCCAGAGTATTGGGTGGCCTTGGTTAAACCCGGCCATGTTTTGTATGAAATGCAGGGTGTTGATGAAGAGACTGCACGTGAGGCTTTTCGTCTGGCCGGCGCCAAGCTTCCAGTGCGTACCAGTTTTGTGAGGCGGCAGGTGGCATGATGAAGACAAATGAAATGAGAGCAAAGTCCACTAAAGACTTAAATGTAGAATTGCAAGACTTGCTGCGTGAACAGTTTAATTTGCGCATGCAAAATGCAACGGGCCAGCTTGCTAACCACACTATCATACGAAAAGTGCGGCGTAATATTGCACGTGTTCGTACGGTGTTGACAGAAAAAGCGAGAGCGGGATCATGATCGAAAAGGAAAAGCGTGCGCGAACGCTGACCGGAAAGGTAACCAGCAGTGCGATGGACAAGAGTGCTACGATAATGGTGGAGCGTCGATTGAAGCATCCGCTTTATCATAAGTTTATGCGCCGTTCTACGAAATATCATGCCCATGACGAAAATAACGAGTGTGGCGTAGGCGATGTAGTGCTCATTCAGGAATGCCGGCCTTTGTCGAAGACCAAAAGCTGGCGGTTGGTTAAAGTCCTGGAAAAAGCAAGCTAGACACGGCGAGGATTAGATAATGATACAGATGCAAAGCGTATTGACCGTGGCTGATAACAGTGGTGCCAAGAGGGTCCAGTGTATAAAAGTGTTGGGCGGGTCCAAGCGCCGCTATGCAGGTATTGGTGATGTCATCAAGATCAGCGTGAAAGAGGCTATACCCAATGGACGCGTTAAAAAGGGTGAGGTATACAATGCGGTGATTGTGCGTACCGCGAAGGGTGTACGCCGTAGTGACGGTTCACTAATACGTTTTGACAAAAATGCGGCAGTCTTGCTTAACGCCCAATTACAACCCGTCGGGACACGTATATTCGGGCCAGTTACACGCGAGCTCAGGACTGAAAAATTTATGAAGATTATTTCTTTGGCGCCTGAAGTGCTTTAGATCTGGGTAGAGGCATGAATAAGATACGAAAAGGTGATGAAGTCATTGTGCTTGCAGGCCGTGATCGTGGCAGACGCGGTACCGTACTCAAGATGTTGGATTTTGATCGGGCGCTGGTGGATAACATTAATCTTGTAAAGAGACACACCAAGCCTAATCCCAACAAGGGTATTGCTGGCGGCATTGTGGAGAAAGAGGCATCTATCCATCTGTCAAATGTTGCTTTGTATAATCCCGCCACTAAAAAGGCGGATCGGGTTGGTATTAAGACTCTGGAAGACGGGCGCCGAGTGAGATTTTTCAAGTCAAACGGCGAAGTCGTTGACATTTAAGTAGTAGATAAACCATGGCGAGATTTCATAAAATTTATCAGGAAAAGGTGGCTCCGGCTTTGCGGGAGAAATTCAAATACACCAGTGCGATGCAAATCCCACGTATCAGCAAGATCACCCTTAATATGGGATTGGGTGAGGCCGTGGCCAACAAAAAGATTGTAGATGTAGCGATTAAAGATATGGAAAAGATCGCGGGCCAAAAGGCCGTGGTTACTTATGCGCGCAAGTCTATTGCCGGGTTTAAGATACGTGACGGTTGGCCCATTGGCTGCAAGGTAACATTGCGGCGGGATCGTATGTATGAGTTTCTGGACCGCCTTATCACGATCGCTATACCGCGTATTAGGGATTTCCGGGGATTACCCGCTAAATCGTTTGATGGCCGCGGTAATTATTCCATGGGGCTTAAGGAGCAAATTGTGTTCCCTGAGATTGACTATGACAAAATTGATGCCCTGCGCGGGATGGATATTACGATTACCACCACCGCGAAGAGCGATGAAGAGTGTGAGGCTTTGTTAAAGGCCTTCAATTTTCCGATCAAAGGAAAAGGATAAGTCTTATGGCCAAGAAGTCAATGATTGCACGGGATGTGAAGCGCAGCGCGACAGTAGTGCGTTTCGCTGAGAAACGTGCCACCTTAAAGGCGAAGGTGAAGGACCCGAATTTGAATTTCGACGAAAAGCAAGCAGCCATCCAGGCGTTGCAAAAATTACCGCGCAATGCCAGCCCGTCTCGCATGCGTAATCGTTGCAATCTAACCGGGCGCCCACGTGGTTATTATAGAAAATTTGGATTATGCCGGAATAAATTACGGGAGGTCATAATGCAAGGTGCGGCCCCTGGTGTAGTTAAAGCGAGTTGGTAAAATTATGAGTATGACAGACCCCATCGCGGATATGTTGACCCGCATACGCAACGGTCATAAAGCAGGCATGGTTGCCGTGAGCATGCCGTCTTCCAAGTTGAAGCGGGCAATTGCCGCTGTTCTAAAAGACGAAGGCTACATTGAGGAATTTGGTGTTAAGGAAGGTTCGAAACCGACCCTCAAGATTACGCTTAAGTATTATCAGGGTAAACCGGTGATTGAGAAGATCAAGCGTGTCAGCCGGCCAGGACTACGGGTGTATCGGGATAAAAACACTATACCTCAGGAGTTGGGTGGTATGGGGGTTGTTATAGTCTCAACATCCAAGGGCATTATGACAGATCGTGCGGCACGTGAGGCCGGTGTTGGCGGGGAGGTACTCTGCCGGATCATCTGATCCTGAGTGGAAAATATTATGTCTAGGATAGCGAAAAATCCGATACCGGTACCAAGTGGTGTCAATGTCTCTTTAAGCCAGGAGGCCATCAGCGTCAAGGGCCCCAAAGGTGAACTGTCCTTGCGTACCCATCCTGCTGTGCGTGTAGAGCAAAATGGTGATGTTTTGAGTATTGCTGTGGTGGGGCAGGAAAGTCAGGCAGATGCTATGGCCGGGACCACTCGGGCGCTGGTGAACAATATGGTTCACGGAGTGTCCCAGGGTTTCGAGAGGAAACTGACCATTATCGGGGTGGGTTATCGCGCTCAGGTACAGGGCAAAAAGTTAAACTTGACTCTAGGTTTTTCTCATCCGGTGGCCCATACCATCCCGGAGGGTATTACTGTCGAAACCCCCACTCAGACAGAGATCGTTGTAAAGGGTGTGGACAAACAAAAAGTAGGCCAAGTGGCGGCAGAGATTCGCGCCTATAGGCCACCCGAGCCCTATAAGGGCAAGGGCATCCGTTATAGTGACGAGCATGTGGTACGCAAGCAGGCCAAGAAGAAGTAATTATCAGCTTTAGATATAAAACGAGCAAGCGACTATGAAGAATAAACGTACAGTACGACTACGCCGAGCGGGTAAAACGCGAGCCAAAATTCGGGAGCTGCATGTAGACAGGTTGTGTGTGTATCGTACGCCACGGCATATCTATGCTCAGGTGATTAGTGCCGATGGTAATCGGGTGCTGGCAAGCGCTTCCACCATAGAGAAAGAAATTCGCGGAGCCATCAAGCATGGTGGCAATGCAGAAGCGGCGAAGGTGGTTGGCAAACGTGTGGCAGAGAAGGCCAAGAGCGCTGGGATCACCCGTGTGGCGTTTGATCGTTCTGGCTTTAAGTATCACGGCCGGATTCAGGCATTGGCCAATGCCGCCCGTGAAAATGGTTTGAAATTCTGAGGACGAACTAATGGCAGCCAACTTTAAAACAGAAAGTGATTCTGATCTGCAGGAAAAGCTCGTCAGTGTTCGACGCGTTGCAAAGGTCGTCAAGGGTGGACGTCTATTTGGTTTTACTGCCTTGACGGTGGTAGGTGATGGTAAGGGTCGTGTCGGTATGGGTCGTGGTAAAGCCCGGGAAGTACCCGTAGCAATACAAAAAGCCATGGAAGAAGCCCGTAAGAGCATGATTCGTATCAACCGGAATAAAGTTACACTCTTTCATGATGTTGAGAGCCGCCACTGTTCGACCAAGGTGGTAATGAAGCCTGCATCAGAAGGTACTGGCATTATTGCCGGAGGCGTCATGCGTGCTGTATTCGAAGCAGCAGGGATACAAGACGTGTTGGCCAAATGTATTGGTTCTACGAACCCAGTTAATGTGGTACGGGCTACCATTAAGGGTTTAGCGGCGGGACGCAGTCCGCAAGAAATCAGCGCCAAACGTGGGCTTAAGCTTAAGGATCTGGCCTAGCAGGCATAGAGAGGTTTTGGGAACGTGGCAACACAAAAAAAGATTACAGTAACCTTGGTGCGTAGTTTGATTGGCCGCAAGAAAAGCCACATCGCTTGCGCACGCGGTTTAGGTATACGGCGCATGCACCATACGGTCAATGTGATCGATACTCCGGAAAATCGTGGGATGATCAATCAGATATCCTACATGTTGAAGTGTGAGGGCATATAAGATGCGCTTGAATACCCTAAGTCCCGCAAAGGGAGCCAACACCTGCCGCAAGCGCGTTGGTCGTGGCACCGGATCTGGAACGGGCAAAACCTGTGGTCGAGGCCATAAGGGACAGAAATCTCGCTCTGGTGGATACCACAAGGTGGGTTTTGAGGGTGGTCAAATGCCCTTGCAGCGGCGTCTTCCCAAGCGTGGCTTCAGATCGAGGCGCAGTAGGCTGAGCGCCCAGATCAGGTTGCATACCCTGGAGAAAGTCAGCGCAGACGTTATTGATCTTGCTGTGCTAAAAGACCTCAATCTGATTCCACGGGTGGTCAAGCGGGTTAAAATATTGAATACCGGTTCATTAAGCCGGGCGGTGACTGTGCGCGGTTTGGTCTTGACCAAGGGCGCCGAACAAGCGATTAACAAGGCAGGCGGTAAGGTAGAGGCATAATGGCAGCGCCGAAGGCACTAGGTGTAGGCGGTATCGGTAAACATACCGAGCTGCGACAGCGTATATTTTTTGTGCTGGGTGCACTGATTGTCTTTCGTGTGGGCGCATTCATTCCCGTACCGGGGATTAATGCCATCGCCCTGGAACAATTTTTTGAGCAGACCCAAGGATCGATCCTTGATGTCTTTAATATGTTTTCTGGTGGGGCTCTGAAACGATTGTCGTTGTTTGCCCTGGGTGTGATGCCCTATATCTCCGCTTCCATCATCATGCAAATGATGACTGCGGTGATACCCAGCCTAGAACAATTGAAGAAGGAGGGTGAGTCCGGACGCCGTAAGATTACCCAGTACACCCGTTACGGTACAGTCATCCTGGCCACCTTTCAGGGTTTGGGTATCGCTATCGCCATGGAAAGCCAATCGGTGGGGAGCAGCCAGGTGGTATTGACCCCGGGCCTGGGGTTTAAGATCACTACGGTGGTGACCCTGGTAACGGGTACCATGTTCTTGATGTGGTTGGGCGAGCAGATGACTGAACGGGGCGTGGGTAACGGTATTTCGCTGTTGATATTTGCCGGTATTGTTGCTGGCCTGCCCTCGGCCATAGGTGGAACCCTGGAATTGGCCCGTACCGGACAGTTTAGCCCACTGGGAATATTGTTGTTATTTGCCGGCACGATTGCGGTGACCGGATTCGTGGTTTTTGTAGAGCGCGGGCAGCGGCGAATTACAGTGAATTATGCCAAGCGACAACAGGGTAGAAAAATGTTTGCCGGGCAAAGTAGCCATTTGCCCTTAAAGGTGAATATGGCAGGTGTGATTCCACCCATTTTTGCTTCGAGTATTATTTTGTTTCCGTCCAGCATAGGCAGTTTGCTGGGGCGGTCTGAAGGCATGCGCTGGCTGAGTGATTTGGCCACCACCCTGCAGCCGGGCGAGCCGGTTTATGTGATGGCCTATGCCGGCGCGATTTTATTTTTCTGTTTCTTTTATACGGCGTTGATCTTTAACCCCAAAGAAATGGCAGATAACCTGAAACGTTCGGGTGCCTTTATACCGGGAATTAGGCCAGGCGATCAAAGCGCGCGTTATATTGATAGCGTAATGTCACGCTTAACGCTGATTGGCGCACTGTATATTACCTTCGTGAGTTTGATACCGGAGTTTTTGATAGTTTATTATTCTGTGCCGTTTTACTTTGGCGGCACGTCGTTGTTGATAATTGTTGTGGTGATCATGGACCTCATATCACAGATCCAGTCCCACTTGATGTCGAGGCAGTACGAAAGTCTCTTGAAAAAGGCCAATCTTAGTGGTGGACTCGGTCTACCTCGTTAATGGTGCAGGGTTGGTATTGGAGTTAAGACAATGAAAGTTAGAGCGTCAGTTAAAAAGCTATGCCGAAATTGTAAGATCATCCGGCGTAAAGGCGTGGTGCGGGTAGTGTGTTCTGATCCTCGCCATAAGCAACGGCAGGGTTAGGGCGACGTGCCCATGCTCAAAAAATACTGGAGATAGCATAAATGGCTCGTATAGCGGGGATCAATCTCCCAAACCATAAACATCTAGTTATTGCACTTACGTCTATCTATGGTATTGGACGTTCATGTGCCAAGAAGATTTGCGTGGTGGTGGGTGTTGAAGGTGACACCAAAGTTAAAGATCTGACAGAGGCCGATGCAGAAAAGCTTCGCACCGAAGTGGGCAAGTATGTCATTGAAGGTGATTTACGCCGCGAGGTGACAATGAATATCAAGCGTTTGATGGACTTAGGCGCTTATCGAGGCATACGGCATCGCCGTGGGCTGCCGGTGAGAGGGCAGCGTACCATAACCAATGCGCGTACCCGCAAGGGACCCCGCAAACCGATTAAGAGATAGGCTGAACTATGGCAAAGTCGAACAGTAATAAACCCACCAAGAAACGGGTTAAGAAGAACGTTTCCGAGGGCGTGGCACATATCCATGCGTCTTTTAATAATACGATCGTGACGATTACTGATCGTCATGGGGATGCGTTGTGCTGGGCAACCGCTGGTGGTTCGGGTTTCCGAGGTTCTCGTAAGAGTACACCCTTTGCGGCCCAGGTTGCCGCACAAAGAGCGGGTAAGGCCGCACAAGAAATGGGCGTAAAGCATCTTGAGATTCGTGTTAAAGGGCCGGGTCCCGGTAGAGAATCTGCTGTACGCGCACTAAATTCGATCGGTTTCGAAATCAGTAACATCAGTGATGTGACACCGATTCCGCACAATGGCTGTCGTCCGTCGAAACGTCGACGCGTTTGAATTGGAGAAGATAAGTGGCACGTTATATTGGTCCGGTTTGTCGTCAGTGTAGGCGTGAAGGTGGAAAACTTTTCCTCAAGGGGGAAAAGTGTTTCACCAATAAATGTCCAATTGAAAAACGAGATTATGCGCCTGGTCAGCATGGCCAAAGACGCCGTATGCGCCAATCGGACTATGGTCTGCAGTTGCGTGAAAAGCAGAAGTTGCGCCGTATCTATGGCGTGCTTGAGAAGCAGTTTGCCTCCTCATACGAGGAGGCTGATCGCCGCAAAGGATCTACCGGCGAAAACCTGCTGAAGATTATGGAAAGCCGCTTGGATAATGTGGTCTTTCGTATGGGTTTTGGCGCCTCACGTAGTGAGGCACGTCAATTGGTTCGGCATAACGCCATACTGGTGAATGGGAAAAGGGTCAATATTGCATCTTATCAAGTAGCAGCGGAAGATAAGATTACGATGACTGAAGGCGCCAGATCGCAAATGCGCGTCAAAGGCGCGCTTGAGGCTGCGGAGCAACGAGGCTTGCCAGATTGGGTCGAGGTTGATATTAAAGCCATGTCGGGAGTGTATAAAACTATCCCCGATCGTAGCGATCTACCTCCAGAGATCGACGAGTCTTTAGTTGTGGCGCTATATTCCAAGTAACTAGCTTACGTTCTAACGAGGGAACACTATGACAGCTCCAGCTGAAAATTTGTTCAAGCCGCGTCTGATAGACGTGCAGCAACTGGATGCAACGCGTGCGCGTATCACGCTTGAACCCCTGGAGCGGGGTTTCGGGCATACCTTGGGTAACGCCCTAAGGCGTATTTTGCTGTCCTCTATGCCAGGTTGTGCGGTAACCGAGGTCAAGATTGATGGTGTATTGCATGAGTATTCAAGTATTGACGGTGTACTGGAAGATGTCTTCGAGATTCTTCTCAACCTGAAAAACGTAGCGATTCGCATGCACGGTCGTGATAGTGCGGTGCTTAAGCTGAGTAAAAAGGGTCCTGGTCCGGTCACTGCCGGTGACATTACCGAAGAGCACGATGTGGAAGTGGTGAACCAGGATTATATTATTGCCAACCTGACCAAAGGGGGTTCCATTGAAATGGAGCTCACAGTCAGCAGTGGGCGTGGTTATCAAACAGTAGATGCGCGCACCAGTGGCGACGAGGGCAAGGCTATCGGTGTTATGCAGCTGGACGCCTCTTTTAGCCCAGTGAGGCGGGTGGCATACTCGGTAGAGAGTGCTCGTGTTGAACAGCGCACTGATCTTGATAAATTGGTAGTCGACATTGAAACCGATGGTACGATTGATCCCGAAGAGGCCATTCGAAATTCTGCCGCCATACTCCATCAGCAGATCTCCATATTCGTAAATTTGGAAGAGACGGCTACGGAGAAGGCTGAAGAGGATGAGCCTGAATTTGACCCCTTGTTGTTAAGGCCAGTAGATGACCTGGAACTCACAGTCCGTTCTGCAAACTGTTTGAAGGCCGAAGATATATTTTTCATTGGTGACTTAATTCAACGTAGTGAGGTCGAACTATTAAAGACCCCCAACCTTGGCAAAAAATCGCTTACCGAAATTAAGGATGTACTCGCCCAACGTGGATTATCTTTAGGAATGAGGCTGGAGAATTGGCCGCCCGCATCTTTACGGGATCTTCCACCCGAAGCGCTACCCGCAATAGTTGAAGAAACAGGACTTTAATAACCATGCGCCATCAAAAAAGCGGCCGTAAGCTGAACCGCACCAGCAGCCACCGAAAGGCTATGTTCAAGAACATGGCGGTATCCCTGTTTCGGCATGAACAGATACGTACAACCTTGCCCAAGGCCAAGGAATTGCGCCGCGTGGCCGAGCCTCTGATTACCCTTGGCAAGATCGCTAGTGTAGCCAATCGTCGTCTGGCATTTTCTCGCTTGGGCGATAGAGAGATTGTGGGCAAACTGTTTAACGATCTGGGTGTATATTACAAGAATCGACCCGGTGGTTATTTGCGCATCCTCAAACACGGATTTCGTGCCGGAGATACCGCGCCCATGGCTATTGTCCAGTTAGTCGATCGACCTGAAAGATCCTCAGAGCAGGGGGCCGATTCTGCTTCAAAGAAGGCGGATAGCGCAAAGGATAAACCTGCCAAGAAAGCGGCACCCAAAGCTGAAAAAAAGAAAAAGGCAAAGAAAAAAGAAGCTTGAGAATATTTATCCGCTAGCAAGAAAAAGGCCGTATTCGACGGCCTTTTTCTTGGATTAGAATTATTAAGTGCGGATCATTGTGCAAAATAGCTATAGGAGACCTGTAGTGCCCAGAATTTAGGCGGCACTTCTTTTGTTATGCTCTTTTATTCACCACAGAGGGCACGGAGGTCACAGGCTTTGGTCTACCCCCCCCCATTGAGGGGGTAAAATAGTGCGTTACAAACTCTCTGTGTCCTCTGTGGTGAAAAATGTTGCTACCATAGAGGGGCTAGATCGCCTCGGCTTGAGACTGAAGCGCCTGTTCGGCCTTGCCGTATGCTTGGGGGTCGTCTACATCAATCCAGAAGTGACCGCCGATGTCGAATATATTCACTTTGCCTTGTGAGGCCAGTCGTCTGATCCCACCACTCAAACTGGTATCGCCCTGCGTCTGACTGTATTCTATGGCGCCAAACAGGGCGCCGGTGCAATAAAAGATTCCCGTATCGAAGGCATTGAAACTTGTTAGTTCCTTGCCTATGGCCTCCACTTTTTCTTCATCATTGACCAGGACCTTGGTGACATCTTCCATGTCAATCTGGGGGCTCTTGAGGTCAAAGTCTACTGCCAATGTGACGGCATCTGCGATGGGTGGAACCTTAATAAGATCACGCAAAATGGCGGGATCAAATAGATGATCACACATCACCAGAATAAAGGGTTCTGTCAGGGTGTCTCGTGCCTTAAGTACGGAAAGCCCATTACCCTGTTTCCACGCGTCGTTGTTAATATGGGTAATGGTGACTGGGCAACGGTTGGCAAGATCGTCAAGAAAGTCTCTAACCGGTTTGCCATTAAAGCCTGTCACCACGCAAAAGTCGTTTATCCCTGCGGTAGTGACAGAGCCGATGACATGTTCAATGATCGGGGTCCCCAGCAGGGGGATTAAAGGCTTGGAATCACCCTTCTGAGATAGCCTGCTTCCCTGGCCGGCCGCTATAATCAGGCACTTCATTTCGTTTTTCTCCCCAGCTACTGTCAATAAAAGCCTCGGTCATTACGCAAAAGCTATTTATCTCTGCGGCAGTGACAGAGCCGATGACGTGTTCAATAATCGGGGTCTCTCCCCACCACAAAAAAGGGGGGATTAAGGGGTTGGAATCACCCTTCTGAGATAGCCTGCTTTCCTGACTGGCCGCTATGATCAGGCACTTCATTTCGTTTTTCTCCCCAGCTACTGTCAATAAAAGCCTCGGTCATACGGTACGCTTCATCATCAGTGAACTGACGGGGTGGGTGTTTACACAAGTAGGCAGAGGGCGCGTGCAGGATGCCACCTTCACCACGTTCTAAGGCAAGCTTGGCGCAACGGATGGAATCAATGGCGACCCCAGCGGAGTTGGGCGAATCTTCCACCGAAAGGCGCATTTCAATGTTCATGGGTACGTCACCGAATAGTCTGCCCTCCATGCGGATAAAGCATACTTTATTGTCTTTCTGCCAAGCAACGTAATCGCTAGGACCGACGTGAATATTATCATCGTCTAGGCGTTGTTCGGTGACGGATTGTACTGCTTCAGTTTTGGACTTTTTCTTCGACGCGAGGCGGCTGCGATTCAGCATATTCAAAAAATCGGTATTGCCACCGGTATTGAGCTGGTAGGTTCGATCCAGGGACACACCGCGTTTTCTGAACAAATCAGTCAGGGTGCGATGGGTTATGGTGGCGCCGAGCTGGGCCTTGATGTCATCGCCGATTATAGGGATGTTTTTTTCTTCAAATCGTTTAGCCCATACGGGATCGCTGGCGATAAATACCGGTATATTATTCACAAAGGCCACTCCGGCATCAAGGGCGCATTGAGCGTAAAATTTTGTCGCTTCCTCAGACCCGACTGGAAGATAATTCATGAGAATCTCTGTGTCAGAGTCTTTTAAGGCCTGGATTACGTCTTCGGCAGAGGGCTCTGGCAGGCCTGCTGGCACAAAGCTGTGCCTGTCATCGTAATCCTGCATGTGTTCTGCATAGCCATCAAGGGTTTTGCCCATGCGGACGGTGACCCCCGTTTGTTTGATATCAGAGCAAAAAATGATTGTACAGTTGGGTTCTGAGAAAATGGCCTCAGCTACGTCCTTACCTACTTTTCGTTTATCAATATCAAATGCAGCCACTACCTGGATATCACAAGGACTGTAACCGCCTATAGCCCAGTGCATCAATCCGGTAGCACTGCCTTCGTCCTTGCCTTTGTAATAGTTGATGCCTTGCAAAAGCGAACTGGCGCAGTTACCTATGCCGACTATTGCGATTTTTATCTTACTCATCCGTTCATACCTCTTGAGCCCTGTTGTCAGGCAACCGTAGATTGTATCTAACGGATTGCCTGTGACCGCCTTGGGGCGGTAAACCTGATTATTGGATTCTTTGGACCACCTGACTGGACCGGCGTTTTACCACAGGCCAATCGGCTGTATCACTCAGCCATAATTGTACCTGGATATATGTGGGATTACCCACCATGTGGGTGGAGCAAAGAGTGAACCATTCTCCCTGTTTCTCAGGCCGCTTTCAAGCCCCAAGATGGCCATTTTGTTATTGTTTTCTGTGAGTTGCGTGGATTTGCCCCCGTTTACGACCCTAATTTGGGGTAAAAATCCTGATAGCTGTTTAGACTGGAATGGGGGACTGCTGGATAGATTGTCGAGTGGCCTCGGTCTGCTGGCGTCGTTCCAGCCAGCGCACCAAGCCTTGCCATTGGGCCAGGTCCTGTTTGACTAGCGCGGGTTCCATTTCGAAGATGCCGATTCCCCGCTCTGCGGCATGGAGGTAGTTTTGGGTGTCCCTTAGCTGGGCAACCATGGGGATACTCAGGCTATTGAGGAATTTGAGCAATTTTTGAGAAACATGGGTACGCTCACGAAGGCGATTGGCAATGATGCCCATGCGACTATCCCGGTGCTGGATTTTACCATCAAGAATGAGTTGTCCAATGAAGTCTGCGGCGGCGCGTATATCGATGGGTGACGGCAGCACCGGGATCAACATAATATCAACGCGATTCAATAAACCCTGCAGTTCAATGTCTTGAATCTGGGCGGGGGCATCCATGATGACCCACTCGGTACCGGGTGGGAAACGTCTTTGGCTCCATGCCGATTCGGCGGTGATTTTGTTGCGCCACTCGGCACGCTGATCTAACCAATGCACGCTGGAGCGTTGACGATCCAGGTCAAATAAAATGGTTTGACGCCCCTTGCTTGCAAAACAGCTAGCCAGATTGGTGGCTATCGTTGTCTTGCCGCAGCCGCCTTTGTTGTTCAGGACAAGTACGGTGACCATAATCTTAGCCTCCTATATTATTGATGGGGTCTCAATCGGTGCCGGAAGCATAGACGCTAAACACCTTGATTGTCATGTCTTTTCTGCCAATTTCTTTCAGTGGACACCCAATTTTTAGTTTCACGGGTCAATAATTGGCTGATAGCTTAGGGAAATTCTGATCAATTGAACTTGAACCGCCAAGGACACTAAGCATTTTCTTTTGAGAATCGACAATCTATTGGCTTGGCGACCTCGGCGGTTGAGCGTCATTCAGAGGTTTTTTAGTTTGCCTGCGAGACATCCAGGAGTTCGGAATAGAGCCGTAGATTGCCCTGTACCATCGACGCGATGGAAAAAGATTTGTTGGCGATCTCTCGACCCGCTGCGCCCAGGCGCTGTGTGAGCTCGGGGTTAGTTAGCAGGCTGATAATGTGCTTGGTAAGCCCTCCTATATCGCCCACTGGAACCAGATAGCCATTAACGCCATGATGGACGATTTCGGGGATGCCGCCTGTGGCAGTGGCAACTATAGGCACGCCAGCAGCGGCGGCCTGTAGCAAGGAAACGCCCAGACCTTCCAGCTCGGCAGGGTGTACCACCACGTCAACACAACACAGATACCTCGCCAGGTCTTTACGGAAACCAAGAAAATGGACCCGGGACTCAATACCCAGGTGATGGCATTGTTGTTGTAGTTTGTTTTCCAGGGGGCCTTTCCCAAAAACCAGTAGATGGCAGTTGGGCAGGGCCTCAGAAATCTCTTGAAATGCCTCGAGAAGATATCGATGCCCTTTACGTGGGATGAGTTGGGCGATTATGGCGCAGACTTTGGCTTGTGGTGGGAGCCCGAATTCTGATTCGAACCACAGGCGATCGCAGCTGTGCCCATAGGCGCCAACATCCACTGCACTGGGTACGCAAACAACCTTGTGGGCTGGTACCCCGGCCTGTAAGAGCACCTCGCGAATATTCTGAGATATGGTGATGACCTTACGGTAAAGTCGATATTTGATGGCTGTCCATGTACCCCCTTCCGGGTTATCTACCCGCCGTGATAGCACCACCGGTATGCCGGCAAGACGGCCCGCGATCCCACCGAGCACATCGGCGCCCCGGCGGCTATGCAAGTGAAGAAGATCTGGACGCTCAGATCGCAGTATTCGCCACAGTCGAAATATAAACATCAGGTCTAAATCCCCCGCCATGGGGACAGGATAAATTTTGTTGGCCAATCCCTGCGTTGCACTGCCGATCTTACTGGAGTCTGGACAAACCAGAACATTCTCTACTTGGTGTTCGTTCAGGCCCTCAAGTAAATACAGCACCTGCAAGGCACCACCATAAAGATTGGTGCCGGTCTCTACGTGTACAACACGCATAAAATGGCTCACGAAGATTCCAATAACGTTTGTGCGGTCGCCGCCACATCAGCTGGTTTGAGTGACCTCATACAGGTGTATTCGCCCTTACAAGTTGGATGGCGACGGCAGGGCGAGCAATCCAATTTCTTGTAGAGAACCTGCACATTATCTTTACCAGTATCTTGATAGGGGCAGGTGGAACCAAATAGTGCAATGGTGGGGGTGTCAAGGGCGATGCCCATATGGGTGAGGCCCGTATCTACGCCAATAAGGAGTTTGGCATAGTGGATGAGGGCCGCTGCCTGGCGTAGGCTTGTATGCCCCGTCATGTCGACGATATCCAGATCATTGCGATCCAATATCTTTTGGGCCGCAAGCCTGTCGCCGGGTCCACCCAGCATAAGGCACTTGAGATTATTTTGTTGTAGCTGTTGCACCAGTTGCACCCAGAAATCATCAAACCAATGTTTTTGTGGGCGCGTGGTAAACGGACAAAGAACAACATAGGGTCCAAACGAGACCTTGGCGTGATGGCCATATTGGTCGTCATTGTTGGAAAGGGCGATGTGCATGGTAAATGCCCCTTTAAGGCCGAACTGATCGGCAAGATAACGATACTCAGAGCCAATGCGGCGATCACCCCGTGGTGCGTTGATAACATGGGTCATCAGCACACCACTGCCTTCCCGGGATCGTAAGCCCAGGCGTTGACGAGCCTTGCTTAATCGAGCCCAAATCGCGCTCTTTAAAAGCCCTTGAAGGTCAAGGACGGTGTCGAATTGCCGCTTGCGTAGGGTGACGCTAAAGTCGTAGATCTCTCTCGCCAACTTCAGCCAACGATACTCACGCCAAAGTTCGCGCCAGTGTCGGCGCGGCAAGATCATGACCTCGTCCAGGTCAGCGTTGGCAGACAGCAGATCGGCACCCTCGTCCTGAACCAGCCAGACAATATGGGCCTGGGGGTAACTGTCCCGCAGCATGCGGATGAGCGGTGAAGACATCACCAAATCGCCCAGGGCGCTCAAACGTATAATCAAAATACGCTGGGGTGGAGTGTGCAATAAACTCAGTGGTCTGACCTCTAGGTATGTGTCTTATAGGCTTGTAGGGTGAGGCAGGGATTCTAGCAAATCTTGTGGAGTATACCGAGGTTAGCACCTTTGCGTCGAAGAATTAATAAATCTTTATATGGTCTAACACTCTTCGACTTGAGGGCGTTGGTTGTGTAGGGCATAGGTATAGGCGATGCCACCAAACAGTAACCAATAGAAATGCCAATCGGCATGAACCAGGCGAAATTCGCCTATACTCCAGATCAGGGACATGCCGAAGACGCCGAGTAGAAACAGATAGAGATCCGTCGGAAGCCGACCTGATAGATGGGCGCGACGGATGGAGCGCAACAGTAGCCATAGGATGCCAATAAAAAACAGGGCGCCCACTATTCCCAGTCGCATCAGTACTTCAAGGTAGGTATTGTGTAAGTGTGGCCATTGGCGCAGTTCTTTCTGAGCCTGTTTCTCAATCAGCCATTTACTCGATCCTGGTCCCCAGCCAAACAGTGGCCGTTCTATCCATTTGTTGAATCCGTATCGATACAGGTGGGCGCGTACACCGACACTGCTTTCCTTGTGGTAGGGTAAATTGGAAAAATCTCCATCCAACATCATATTGATGGTGTTCCGCTCGTCCATGAAACGTTGTTTGAAAGTGTTTAGATTTATCACCAACACCGTGGTCACCAGGCCGATGGTCGTTAATCCACCCACAATAAATATTTTATAGTGCCGTAATTGGAAGTGTCTTAATGTCTTGTATAGATACCAAGCCAGTAGCGGTGGTAACACTAAGACCAGCGCCAACCAGGTTATTCGTGACTGAGATACAATGACCCCTTCAATCAGCAGACCCAGGAGCAGGCCCCAGGCAATCATCCGTAGCCCAAATAGGACAGGTCGATGGGGGCTGCCCCAAAAGCGTGAAGCCATCAGTATCAGGCCAATTACGCCGGTGGCGCAGTAAAATCCAAAGGGGACAATATTCATGCCCAGACCGACACGGATCTGTCCTTGAACAATGGCAAGCCATTGCGTTATATCCAGGACATAAAGCGACTTCACAATAAATCCCAGCATGGCCAGAAGCAGGATGGTTGTGATACGAGACTCCTTGGCGCCCAGCCACCAGGCTGCGGCCAGCAATAAAAATAGTTGTATTAATGACCAGGCGTCTTTTAGTTGTAGTGGTGCCGTTTCCGGGAACCGCCAGATGGCCCAGCCAGTTAGCAATGCCAAATAGACTCCAAAACCACATAAAAGCTGGAACAAACGGTCTCGACGTATTGTTGGCCAGGTGTAGGGTAACGATCCAATAAAGCCGACAACCATAAACAGGACACCGGAATAGGCCAGGGAGGGGATCATTCGCGCAAACAGTGCGAACATAAATAGACCGGCTAGGCCCAGCCTATAGCCCCAACGTGGTCCGGTCTGATGGTCAATTGTGATGGTGGCTTCCAATGGGTCTTGCTCAGAATATTTAAATTAAGGGCACTGCTATTAATTGATAATTCCTTCTCCCCCCGGGAGAAGGTTAGAGCCTGTCCCGGACTCGGTCCGGGGATAAGGGGATAATAAAATTAGTGCCTCAGTTTTGTTTACGCCCATCACCCTAGCCCTCTCCCGGAGGGAGAGGGGGAGTAATAGAAGTGCTCTTAAGACTTGTTCAGTGGGGGCCCCAAAGCCTCCACTGGCGACAAAGTCCTTGTTTTTGGGTATCGTGCGTATTAGGACATAGCCATAGGCAAATGGCAAAGACCCAGCGCATCTCTATAATATGCAGTGCATATTTAACTGCCCTTTTGTTCTTCAAGATAGGGCCCAGCCCAGTAGCCTGATAGGCCGCGGTCCAACATGTATTTCGCAAAGTGTTCCCACTGATAGCCTTGTTGTGCCCACTCAACTGGGTTCAGGTTGTCGTGGTCTTCGACGTAAAAATCCAGAAAATATTTAATCCAGCGCTGATGTTTTTTGGGCAGGTGTAAATAGGGGAAAAACCGGATCTGGCGTTTGGCGATTTGGATTGTCTCTATAAGCTTGCGCTTAGATGGTTCCGTAGTGGCTTGGAACAAAATGAATAGGGCGCTGGCTAAGCTGGTACGGTCGGCGCCACCAGAGCATTTCATGAGTATGGGCCGCGGTGCTGTCTCGAAGGCTTCGAACAGTTCGACCAGGTCTTTTTGGAGGGGTATCCATCTTGAGTTTAAAATGGCGCTTAGGTGTTGGACCCCTTTGGATTTGCACACACTTTGTTCTTTTTTATACCACGGGCTATTGGGGTGCTTGCCGCGAAGGTTTAACAGGCTGCCGATCTGGTAGCGATCGAGAATCAAGGGCAGATGACTATGGTATATCTGTGCCGACCGATAAGCCCCGTCCGCGACCGTTTGTACATTATAGAGTCGCGATACCAGGGTGCCGGTGAAGCGCTGGATTGGTGATGGTGCGCTATTTGTTATTGGCATGTTATTCGTGATTATTGAATTGCAATTAATGATAATCCAAATCAAATTGCCATGTTTTTTTTCTGGATAACGTCTTTTATCCAACCGAGCACCCCAGAGGGAAGCGCCGCTAACCACAACAGTTTGTTTTTAACTTCTCCCGACTGGCTAAAAAGGTTGATACGGCAGTGCAAGGCATATCGGATATATCGAGTATAGTAATAGAAAATTTTTTTATTGCGATTATATTGATAGTTCTCGTTAATTTCCTCGCGAAAGTAGTGGTAAAAACTTCTTGGGCTGGTAACTCGAAAACGATATATGTTGGCGGTATAGCCATTGGCCTCACGGACATTCACCTCTAGCGGCACGTTGATAAACCTAAATTTATATTTGCGGGATATTTGTCGAAGGATTAAATCTGGACGTATCAGTTTTTCGTTCCCGTAGACGGGGAACAGATAGTCCTTAAGAATCGATGTTATAATAGCCTCGCGTTTTTCGCCACCAATTGGCACCACACGAAATATATCGAAATAATTAGAGTCGATGATTTCTTCGGGATAGCGAAAACCCGATATTTCACCTGACTCGCTCAAACATAATCCTGAAACCCCGGCAAATTTCTCGCGTAGGCCCTCATTGATGTCGCTCCAGTATTTATCAATTTGAGATAAGGCATCTTTAAGGATGAAGTCACCGGCGTCCAGAGTGATAAAGAAGTATCCACGCGCTAGGGAGACTGCCTTGTTATGAGCGACATGCTTGCCTTGGTTGCTTTGGGTGAAATACTGAATGGAAAAAAGTTTTTTGCTAATCCACTGTTGTGCTATCTCGTCCGTGTTATCCCTGGATCCATCATTGATGATGATAACTTCAAAATCCAAATAATCAAGATTCGCGACGCTCTGTAGCGTTTTGTTTAAAACAGCGCCTCGATTATAGCAAGGAATAAATATGGAATGATGGTATCTCGGATTCATGGTGATTTTGTTCGGTGACTACAATTCTTTCAATTTTGCGTCGTGAGACTGCGCCCACCGCTTTATAAGTTGTAACAGTCCTGCAGTTGGAATCTGCTTGCCTTCAGGGTGACGGGCATCTTAACACGCCGTATAAATTTATTCGTCTTTAATCATTTGACGTGGCGGTCTTGCGGTGGACGGCCAACCCCAAGTATAAACAGGGCAACCTTGACTCTTCATGTGTCAGGGTCGACCCTGATCGACGGGCTCAATTCCATAGAGCATGTCCGCGGAGATCGGCTGGCGACATGCTTGGGGTGTAAACCGGATTGGGTTATAATCTTCAAATTATATGCATAACCCATCCGAATTAAACAAAAAACTTGTTGCTATCCTGGTGTCATTTTCCGGTCAGGGTGGCGTGGAAGTGATGATTGCAAAACTTGCCGATGGGATGGTTCAAAAGGGATTTGAAGTTGATCTGTTGTTGATCAAGGCAGAAGGAAATCATGTAGCTGCAATATCTTCGAATGTGAATGTCATTCGATTAGGCTGTAAACATTCTTTATCCGCAATTCCCAAGCTGATTCGTTATTTGCGAAAGCGAAAGCCTTGCGCGCTGTTGGCTGCTAAACACCGTGCGATTAGATCAGCTGTGCTGGCGCAAATTCTATCTGGCCAGAAAACTATTGTGGTAGGCAATATTGGTACAACTGTTTCCGGCGCGCTGAAAGGCCGGTCAGCCTTCAGGGAGTGGATTTGGAAGCTTGATACGCGTTTATTCTATCGCTACGCATATAAAGTTATTGGTGTTTCTTACGGGGTGCAAAAGGATATCCAGTATTTTAGTAAACTGCCGCTCGATAAAATACCCGTGGTACGCTATCCGGTGATTGATTCAGGCCTTTTTGAAAAGGCCCATGAACCTGTTGATCACCCCTGGTTTGATGATCAGGATATTCCGGTCCTGTTGGGGTCAGGACGTTTCACCCGACAGAAAGATTTTCCGACCCTCCTGCATGCATTCAAACTGGTCTTAAAAGACCGCTCCTGCCGTCTGGTTATATTGGGTGAAGGAAGTGATCGCCCTCAGTTGGAATCACTTGTCGAAGACTTGGGTATAAAATCATATGTCTGGCTTCCTGGGTTTGTTGCCAATCCTTATCCCTTTGTCGCCAAGGCATCTGCTTTTGTGCTTTCCTCCCGATGGGAGGGCTCTCCCATTGTGCTGACCGAGGCTTTGGCCTTGGGTACACCTGCTGTTTCCACCGACTGTCCCAGCGGGCCAATGGAAACCCTGGCAGGGGGTAAACATGGACCGCTGGTACCAATGAACGACCCGAAAGCATTGGCTGCGGCGATTTTACAAACGCTGGATCATCCACTCCCACCTGAACAACTGAAAAATGCGGTTAGGGAGTACAACGTCGAAACTAGCGCAAGACGACATCTTGAAATAATGCGTTGTCTGCCTGATTCAGACAGCTCTGAAGCCTGATAATGTTAACGATCATCGGGGTCGTTGGGCATGCAAAGAACTCACTGGTAATAAGCAAAGGTCATGGCGTAGTACGTGCTGAACCGTCATGCTAAACTTGAACGATTGATAAACAATTATGATTTTATCTTTAAAACATAAATTCCTGTTTGTCCATATCGCCAAGACTGGTGGGACGAGCATACGTGCGGCACTTAGGCCGTTGCGTTGGACTGAACCGCACCAAATCCCCATGTTTATCTGTAGCAAATTGAGCAGCATGAACGGACATCGTATTGGCGCCAAATTTCCTCGTCATGCCAAGGCCATTGCCGCCAAAGAGGTGTTGCCCCATGAGCTTTATGATGAACTTTTCAAATTTGTCTTCGTGCGAAATCCTTGGGACCTTCAAGTCAGTTCCTGGCATCATATTCGCCGCGAACGGCCCCACCTCTTGAAGGGCATCGATAAATTTGATGAGTTTATTCGTTGGAAGTTGGACGGTTCCAGACCCTATCAGTTTCACATCGACACATCCATCGAACACCAGTCTGATTACATTGTTGATCTGCACGGCAAAGAAATTGTTGATTTCATTGGGCGCTATGAGAGCCTGACGGGTGATTTTAATACAGTCTGTGAACGTATAGGCATTCGTCCGCGTCAACTACCCCATCGGCGTCAGGCCAAAGATCGTGCCGATTACCATAGCTACTATTCTGATGCTTCAGCCCAACAAGTCGCTGACTACTTTCAGCCCGATATTGAAAGGTTTGGTTATAGTTTTTAACTTTGGCGAAGGCCCGTAGATTCGAGGCCCATTGCGTTAACCCCTATGCGACTTTCTAAATTCTTCAATTACTATCCAGCCTTATTGGGCGTTATTATTGTTACGCTTGTGGTCTACCGTCTGTGGGTTATGGTGACGAGTCCCTACACTTTGTTTGCCGACGAGTCTTATTATTTTGGTTGGGCCCAAAACCTGACTTCAGGTTATTACTCCAAGCCACCTATGATTGCGTGGTTGATCGCCCTTACTACAGGGATATGTGGTGATGGCGAAATCTGTATCAAGTTGGGCGCATTGTTGATCTATCCATTGACCACTATTGTGATCTTCCTTATTGGCAGGACACTCTACGATGATCAGATCGGATTTTGGTCGGCGGTAATTTTTTATACGCTACCGGTGGTCTTTGTATCTTCGCAAATTATCTCGACTGACGTGGTGTTGATTTTTTTCTGGGCGCTTACATTTTATTTTTTTATACGGGCGTTGCAGTCCAATAAGAATCTATTTTGGTATTTGGCTGGCGTGAGCGCCGGAATGGGCTTGCTAAGCAAATACACTATGGTCATTTTTTTGGTCTCGGTGTTGCTGTATTTATGGTCGTCACCTGAGTACCGGCATCAGTTAGCTCGGCGTGGTGTCTATATTAGTATGATCATCTCTTTGGTGGTGTTTGCCCCTAATATTATATGGAATATACAGCACGGGTTTGCCACCGTAGTACACACCGGTGAGATTTCCAGGCTGGATCAGGGGCTATTTCACCCAGAAAACTTAGTCAAGTTTTTCTCAGGCCAAATGCTTGTGTTCGGAATCATTCTATTTGTATTTTTTATTTTGGCACTCACTGACCTGAAGCAAGGAAGAACGGATGAGCGTATGCGAATGCTCGCGTTATTTTCGGTACCGTTTCTTGCTGTGATTTCTTTGCAGGCCTTTTTGGCCCGAGCCCATCTGAATTGGGCGGCACCGGCTTATGTGGCTGCCAGCGTGATGGCGGTAGCCTACTTGCTCAATCGTCATCGCCGAGTATGGTTATACGCGAGTGTGGCCTTGAATGTGGTGCTGGGTCTGGCGGTCTATCACTTTGATAGTCTGGCCGCAGCCGTAGGTGCGGAATTGAGCGCCTTGAATGACCCCTATAAACGAGTACGGGGTTGGGATGAGTTAGGCCTTCAGGTGCAAAAGGTGTACGAAAAATATCCTGGGGTCACGTTATTAGGAGATGATCGCAAGAGTCTCGCCCAGCTTATATATTATCTTCGGCCCCATCCCTTCAATGCCATAATGTGGAATCCAAGGGGTGTTCGACGCAGTCAGTATGATTTAGTAACCGATATGAACAAGAAGCTCGGTGACGATTTTATCTATATCACGTTTAATAGTGATGCTGGCTGGGTGGCGCCTCACTTTCAAAGTCACCGGCACCTGGCAACAATTAAAGTGCCCATCCATAAAGATTTTCAATTGAAATACAATATGTATTACATGAGACAGTTTAAGGGTTATTGATGGCTATGATATTAATAGTTCCTTGCCGCAGAGACGCAAAGGCGCAAAGAATTCGTAGGTCTCTGTGCACCCCTGTGGGGTAGAAAAGAAATGACATCGGAAAATCAAAGCTTGCCCCCCGCGAAAAGCCCATGGTTTTGGGGGGTCCCTGTTCTGGCCTCGGCGATGGCGATATTATTATGGGTGACGCAGACAAACCAAGCTTTATTTATCCTGCTAAACGGTGCCGTGGGCGGTGAAATACTTTGGTCCCATGTCACCCTGTTGGGTGATGCCCTGGTGGCGCTGGTGTTGTTGTCACCGTTCGTGGGTCGGCGTCCGGAGATTCTTTGGTCTGCCCTGTTGGCCACTTTATTGGCAGTACTGTGGGTCCATGGGATGAAGGAACTGTTGCAGGTGCTACGACCGGCGGCGGTATTGGAAGCCAGCGAGATTGTGATCATTGGTCCGACTCATCGATTGAGTGCATTTCCTTCTGGTCACAGTACTACGATCTTTACCCTGGTGGGGGTGGTGGTGGTGTGTCTGCGCCAATCAAGCTGGGCGATCGGTCTGTTGACGCTGGCGGCACTGGTGGCCCTGTCCCGGGTCATGGTGGGTGCCCACTGGCCCCTGGATATACTGGGTGGTGCCTTCGGCGGCTGGTTGGCCGCTCTCGGAGGTGTGTGGCTCAATCAACGCATGCCCTGGGGTCGCGGCAGGATCGTGCAGGGGTTAATAGGGTTGTTCCTGGCCGTCGCCGCAGTGTGGTTGTTTCAGTTCGATACCGGCTATAGTTTAGCCATGGGCTTTCAACGTGTCTTGGCTGGGCTGTGCCTCGGTTTTAGTGTTTGGGGGCTATGGCGGTTGATTAGGCAGTGTAAGGATTGATCAAGAAGACTTATATGATCTCCTTGACGCAGAGACGCTAACTAAGGAACCTCTGATTAATACGCTTAACCGCCAAGGTCGCCAAGCTAATAGCATGTTGATTTTTATAAAGAAAATTCTTGGCGTCTTGGCGGTTCAAGTTCAATTGATCAGAATTTCCCTAAGCTATAGGAGCTTAATCAAGGCAATCCCGTGCTTTTCCAGCAGAACCTGGAAGTTATTCAACTCTGATAAATAGATTCCCTTGGTCAATACCAGATCACCGGATTGGGGCGGGCGTTTTTCAGTCAGGCGTTCGCTGTAGACCAAAAAGCTTGGGGTGTTGAGTCGCCACATGACGATGGGTGCAGGATCGTCGCGGACCAACAGGGCGGCCTGCTTGATGGGGGATTGTTTGATCTCGGCGATGACGGGCATCAGGCTGCCCCAAAATACTGTGACGGTAACCACTCCGATCATGGACAGTTTGTAGGCCAGAGCGAAGCGCTTGTCGATAATGAAATAGATTGTGACGGCCAGGGCCGTGAGCATGGCCGCTGTATAATTTGCGGGGAATGGGTCCGTCGTTGTGGCCAGGATGTCCATTACAAACGGATCGGTAATGAGGCCTTTGAATTTTTCCAGGAGAGCAGGCAGCGCAGCGAGAAAACTGAATAACGCCACTGCGGGTAACAAGGCCCATAATCGTGAGCGCAGGTGACCGATATGGGTAGCCATGAGAATCAGTATGGCCGGATAGGCGTAGACAATATAGTGTGGCAGTTTGGTGCCGGAGAATGAAAAGAACACCAGGACAAAGAGAAACCAGCACCATAGAAATAGACCCAGGTCGCTTTGACGATCTTGTTTGAAGCATGATGCCGCCTTGAACAATACAGCAGTAAAAGGTAACAGGCCGATGATCAGTACCGGCAGGTAATAGAGCAGGCTACCACCGTGACCCTCCATGGGTCCCTGGAAACGATCCAGGTTGTGTCGAAAGAAGAAACCCTCAATAAAGGCCTGACCCTGCCTTAGAGTCTGAGCCCCATACCAGGGTGCTGCGATCAGGGTAAACAGCAGTAGGCCACGTAGGTCAAAGGCCGCTTTGTACCAGCCTCGAAATCGTCCTCTTAATGAGAAGAAGAGGGCGCTGGTGACCAGGGGGATGAGAACGGCCACCGGGCCCTTGGTGAGAAAGCCCAGCCCCATGGCGGCAAAACCCATGTAGAGCAATCTTCGGTTCGGGTTTTGGTAGTAGAGGTAGATACAAAACAGTGCCACGGTAATAAACAGGTTCAGCAGGGAGTCGGCAATGGCAGCACGACCGATGAGGCTGACCTGCAAGGCGGTGGCGGTCATCAGGCCTGCGTAGAGACCTGTGCGTTCGTCCTTGATCTGGCGCACAAAGCCATAGATCACTAAGACCCAGGCGCTGGCGGCGATGGCCGAGGGCAGGCGGAATCCGATTTCGCTAAAACCGAAGGCACGGGTACTCAAGGCCTGCAGCCAGTAGACCAGGATCGGCTTGTCGTAGCGGGGCTCACCATTGAGGGTGGTGGAGATAAAATCCCCATGCAGGAACATCTCACGGGTGGCCTCGCTGAAGGCGCCTTCGTCTAGATCGAACAGGGGGAGGGTATGTATATTGAAGAAAAAACTGATCCCAATGGCGCTGGCCAGCAGTATACGCAGCAGGATGATGGGCGTGGCATCGGCGATTGAAGTGGAACTGGCGGGGGTGTTCTGCATGGTGGCAGGTATTGTACCGTTACCTGGCTGATGGCTCGAGTTTCTGTCTCCTGCCTAATAATATAGAATAGCCCTCCGCATCCCTATCACGAACACCCATCGCCGCCCGGGTTATTGGGTCTGGCAAAGTGAACGACACGTGCAGATATCACAAGTTAAGGACCCTTCACGCCACCCGAAAAGATCTTATTGGCACTACGCCGTGGGTGGTTTGATCTTTGTGGCCTTTGTCGGATTTGTGGAAAACTATCTGGGTTGGGCAAAGTTATTACAGCCTTGGCGTGAACTGTCACCATTGACGGTCCTGGGTGCGGGTGCGGTGGTGTTTATCAGCTACGCGGTACGGGCCCTGCGTTTGTACGACTACTTTCGATCCGAAATGGCAGGGGCCTACGGGCTGTGTCTGCGGCTTTTTTTGCAACACAATATGTTGAATAACCTGTTACCTATGCGCAGTGGTGAACTGAGCTTTCCGTGGTTGATGTCCCGTTACTTCTCTATTCAGCCCATTCGATCCTTACCTGCCCTGTTGTGGTTTCGCCTGTTGGATCTGCATACCCTGGTGGCCATTGCCCTGACCGTGACTCTGTTCAATTCACTGGATATTGTTTTGGGGGGAGGTCTGTTGCTGTGGATCAGCATGCCGTACCTGGGGTACAAGTTGAGTGGCCGCTTGCAACAAGTTATCGCAGAGCGCACCCGTGGTCGCTTGTGGCGGCTTACCCTGCGCCTTCTGGGGAGTCTTCCTCAATCTCCCCGTGACTTTTGGGCATCCTGGTTGTGGACGGTCTTGAATTGGTTAGTTAAGCTCGCCGCCTTTTCCTGGGTGCTCTTGTTTTTTATTGATACAGGCCCGGTTGCAGCGGCTCTGGGTGTTATCACCGGTGACCTGACGAGCGTGCTCCCGATCCATGGTGTGGCCGGTGTGGGTACCTACGAGGCTGGTGTGGTGGGGGGGTTGCTGCCCTTTGGTGTCGACGCCGAGGAGGCCTTATCGGCAGCAATCAACCTGCATTTGTTTCTATTAGGTGCCACTGTGTTGGGCGGCCTATTGAGTATTTTACTGCCTCGCAGGGTAAGGTAGCCGGGCTGGAGAAGCCTTTAATCTCTGAATGGTTGTTCCCCAGCCTGCAGTGACTAAATATAATGAACCGCCAAGAGGCCAAGGAGGCCAGAAAATATGTGTGCCACCACTTTGGTGCGCTTGGTGTCTTGGCGGTTCAGTCTAAATCTTTCGATCAAAACCCAACCCGCTTTGTGTTCGAATTCGTTACCGAAACGATTGTCGGGGCCGTTATGCTATCTTACTATAGCGCACATGATTGTGCTGTTTACAGACTTTGGTACAGAAGACTCCTATGTGGGCCAACTCCACGGGGTATTGCACCAGGCCGTTTCCGATCTCGAGATTGTAGATCTACTTCATCATGTGCCCAATTTTGATATTCGTGCTGGTGCTTATTTACTGCCATCTTTAGTTAATTTATTTCCTGTCGGCACGGTATTCGTTTGTGTAGTGGATCCAGGGGTGGGCGGAGTGCGTCGACCCCTCATACTGCGAGTAGACGGACGCTGGTATGTGGGTCCAGACAATGGATTGTTTCGCCTCTTGTTACGCCGCGCTACGGGAGCCCAGATATGGGAGATCCTTTGGCGACCAGAGAATCTATCCGCCAGTTTCCATGGCCGCGATCTCTTCGCGCCGGTTGCAGGGATGCTGGCGATGGGTGGGCAGCCGGATTGCCGTCCTTGCGAGATAGGCGATACGAATCGTGGCGATTGGCCAGACGATCTTGCTCGGATCATCTATATTGATCACTACGGTAACGCCATCACCGGGTTGCGTGCCACCAGTGTGGATACAGATTGCACATTAACCATAGGGAAAAGCAGATTGGCGTCAGCCCAGACCTTTGGCAGCGTTCCCATAGGCGCTGGATTTTGGTACGCCAATGCCAATGGGTTGGTAGAGGTTGCCGTCAACCAGGGTCATGCCGCCCACCAGTTAGAGATCGGCTTGGGGGAGCAGGTGTGTTGGGGTAAGCCTTAACATTTCGGGCAATACCCCCTTTTTTTTAGCAGGGTTATACTTTCCTTCTATCCAGGGTGAACTAAACTTCTTTTAAAGTAGTCTTAAACTATGTGGGCCGTTGTTTAGATTTCAGCACCAAACAATTTTCACTTGGTTACTAGACAGGAGGCTGCCATGAAAAGACGTTTGTATTTCTTGTTGCCTGACCGGCGTAACGCGAAGAAGGCCTTGGACCGATTACTCCTGGCCCGCATTGATGACAATCATATCCACGTCATGGCAAAGGAAGGCGCGGACTTGGGAGACTTGCCCGAGGCTGATGTTTGGCAAAAGAGTGATTTGATTCACGGTATGGAACAAGGATTATTTGTTGGTGGTTTGACCGGCATCCTTGCCGGTGGGTTGTTATTGTTCATCGCCCCCGAAGGACTCGACGTAGGTTATGGTGCGGTATTGGGGCTGGCCTTATTGGGTGCGGTGTTTGGGTCTTGGGTGTCCGGGCTCATTGGATTTGACGTGCCCAACAGCCAGCTCACCCAGTTTGATAGCGCCATCCAGGATGGGCAGATACTGATGATGGTGGATGTCCCCAAAGGCCGGGTAGACGAGGTTACTGAGCTTATCAGGAGTCATTATCCTGGCGCCAAGGTCGGTGGCGAAGAACCGACCATTCCGGCGTTTCCCTAAGGCAATACTTAAAGCTACATAAAAAGGGAGTCAGGGTCGGTTTAGACTTTGGCCCTCTTTTGTTTGGTTCTATGAATTTCTCGACGTAAAGACGCAAAGGATTCGCGGAGAAGAGAGAATGGGTTCTGTCAGGAGTAAATAGATTTGTCCGGATAATTAATACATAGCTTGTCCGCTTTGGTTAACGCCGATAATGGAGCTTCGGACTACGTCCTTCGCTCCATCA
>VAOU01029087.1_pt1 | contig 31796 bp, 27 predicted proteins | sample 3393871 | NCBI WGS metagenome assembly VAOU01 (sample SAMN08290440, study PRJNA428436) | hydrothermal vent metagenome | isolation source: Deep-sea hydrothermal vent chimney | place: Atlantic Ocean: South-mid Altantic Ridge | depth 1820 m m
AAGACAAGCCTGAGCCGCGACAGGCGTTCTATAAAAACACTTTGTATTTTTGGCATTGTTATTTACTTTATCATTACCATGGGCTTACAACAATTAAGAGCTGCCTGGTGAAAAATGCGGGCTAGCGGCCAAGGAGTTTCGCAGTCATGCGACCGTTTTTCATTGACCAGTGTATGGCCCTCAGACCGCCCGTAAATTTTCTATAATCGTGATTGTATTAGCCGCTGCAGAAGAGTGATATGGTCTCCACGATCATTCAGGCAAGGAATATAACTGTATGATTCTCCACCTGCCTCGATGAACAGTTTTCTGTTCTGAACGGCCGTTTCCTCCAGGGTCTCAAGGCAGTCGGCTGAAAACCCCGGGCAGATTACATCAACGCTTTTTATTCCATTTTGCCCCCAGGATTCCAGCGTCTTGTCTGCATAGGGCTGTACCCATTCTTCCACACCGAAGCGCGATTGAAATGCACATAACCAGTCATGCCCGGTAAGGTTGAGGCGCCTTGCCAGCAATGAGACTGTATCCAGACATTGTTTCCGGTAGGGGTCGCCCGCCTTTATATAACTCAAGGGCAAACCATGGAAGGAAAAAAGCAGTCTTTCAGACCGCCCGTTTTTTTTCCAGTGATCAAAAATACTGTTGGCCAGAGCCTCAATGTATAGCTCGTGGTTGTGGTATGCACCCAGCAGGTCAATTTCCGGAATATCACGGTGATTTTTTAACGCGCCAAGAACGGCATCATAGGTCGATGCCGTCGTTGTTGCCGAAAATTGCGGATAGAGGGGAAGCACTATTATCCTGTCGACTTTCAGTTTAATTAACTCGTCAATGCCCTGGCTGATGGAGGGATTACCATAGCGCATTGCCAGCTTGAGAGTGACCGGAGGATTATTATTGGCCGCCAGTTTTTTCCCAAGGGCCGCCGACTGTTGTTTTGATATCTTCATGAGGGGTGAGCCCTCATCTGTCCAGATAGAGCGGTATGCCTTCGCGGCCCTGGCTGGCCTGATATTCAGTATGATGCCATACAGAACCATGTTCCATAACCATGCCGGCTTATCAATGACGCGCCTGTCAGATAAAAATTCGGCGAGGTATTTCCGTAATGAAGAAGGAGTTGGGGAATCGGGTGTGCCGAGGTTGGTCAACAGTATGCCGATGTGTTTTTTTCCTTCGGACAAGTCTTTCATCAGGTTTTACTTCCGGACCCTGGTTTTTCCAGTATTCCTTTTTAACCCGGAAATCTTGCAACAGGGGGTCTTAACCATGGTACTTTTTACCAAGTTCATGGACTGCCTCTACCAGTACGGCGGTGTGTTGCGGGTCGATGGCAGGGTGTATACCATGGCCGAGGTTGAATACATGCCCGTTCCCGCTACCAAAACTTTCGAGTATATGTGCCACTTCCTGCCGGATCCTCTCTGGCGAGGCGTAGAGTACGCACGGGTCCATGTTGCCCTGAAGCGCAACCCGGTCGCCGACCCGTGCCCGTGCTGCACCTATTTCTATCGTCCAGTCCAGGCCGATACCATCACAACCTGAGTCAGCTATGTCTTCAAGCCACTGCGCGCCACCTTTGGTGAATAATACGATCGGGACATCTCTGCCTTCATTCTCACGTTTCAGTCCGGTGATAATATTTTTCATGTACTGAAGCGAGAATTCCAGGTAATTGGCGGTATTCAACATTCCACCCCAGGTATCAAAGATCATGACGGCCTGTGCCCCCGCCTCAATCTGTGCGTTGAGGTAAGTGGTAACAGACCGGGCCAGTTTTTCGAGTAGCTGGTGCATCAGCTCCGGGCGGTCAAACATCAGGGCCTTGGTGTTGGCAAAGACCTTGGTACTGCCACCCTCGACCATGTAGGTCGCCAGTGTCCAGGGGCTCCCGGAAAAACCGATCAGCGGCACCCGGCCAGCCAGTTCCTGCCGGATCAGGCGAACCGCATCCATCACGTAACCCAGATCCTGCTCAGGGTCAGGAATTCCCAGCTTGATAATATCCGCTTCCGTTCGGATCGTATTGGTAAAACGTGGCCCCTCACCTTCAGAGAAATACAGTCCGAGTCCCATCGCGTCAGGAATTGTCAGTATATCCGAAAACAGGATGGCGGCATCCAGCGGGAAGCGCTCGAGTGGTTGCAGGGTAACTTCGCAGGCCAGCTCCGGGGTCTTGCAGAGCGCCAGGAAATCCCCGGCTTTTTCCCGGGTTGCGCGGTATTCAGGCAGGTAGCGACCCGCCTGACGCATGACCCATACGGGTGTTGTATCGACAGGCTGGCGAAGAAGCGCCTTTAGCAAGCGGTCATTTTGCAGTGCAGGTTTACTCATAATGGTTGGGACTCTGTATCCAGACAGCGCGGCTCATGTGGATCAGGCAGTATAGCGGCTCACCCATGTGCGATCAATTGCAGGATGCGGCCTACTTGCTGCCCTTTTGAATTTCGGCCTGAATGGCACCGAATGTCCGGATCCAGGGCCTGTTTTTGCGTAAGATATCGGGTAAATTGGCTATGGATTTTATCGATGAACGCCTTTCCTTGTGGCTCCCATAGACCAGTATATACCAGCTGATTTTGCCACGGCGTATATGGTAGATTGCAGTTTTTCCACCAAAGGCCGGGTTTTTGGCGTGTCCGGTAAGGAGATCCGGCCTGGAGGAGGCCATTAACTGTGCAGTATAAAAAGCGGGCGGCTGCTTCAGTATCCATTCCTGACCCTTTATTCGGTGTCTTTCAAGTATGGTGGCAAGTGATTTCGCAGCCCGGCTGTCTGTTTTTTCAGGCATGGGTGTATTAACAATTTTAACGGGCTCCAATGCTGCCTGCCTGGTTTTTACGGGTTGCAGATCCGTGGTGTCATCCGCACGGAGTTTTTCTGGCGGGCTTTTTGCTGCAGGTGTGCCAAGCTGCCTTGTCTGGCCGGTATCATTTTTCTGAAGGTGTAATGACTTGATGGACGATATCTCGACCGGAACCGGGTCGGGGATCCTGTTGAGCAGGTAGCCTTGTATCTCCGGGAGCTCGAGAGGTTCCTTTGCAGGCGGAGTGTCCTGTTCCACATCGGTCTTTATCAGGTTGTTGATATCATCCTGAAAAAGCAATATTAATGAAAGCGCGACGACCAGTGTTACATAAATCCAGACGCGTGGTTTTAATACCGAAGCAATGCCACCTGTGTTGCCGGGCAGCGCGGGGTTGTTTTTTTCTTTTTCTCCCAGCAGTATTTCATGTGCGAGCTGGTGAATTTTTGTGATTTTACCCTTGGTGCGCCGGTAAATATATTCCAGCTCCTTCGGGGTAAAGGGGAGTTCTTCCTTGAGGCCGGCTGCCTTCATTCTGTGCAGGATGTATTGCCCCGTCTGGCCCCGGGTTAATTCGGTCAACTGGATAAAGTGCATGTGCGATCTGAGCTGCATCAGCCTGGTAGTATTGCCGGGCTGTGTGGTCAGTACGATTCCCCATGAAGAATCTGCGTCTGAATCGTCTTCCGTATCACTCGTCTGTAATGACAGCAGGGCATCAAGTGTGTCGCCGGGAAAATCCTCGATATCATCTGCGAGAATGACAGGTATCTGGTCATTTCGCCGCATATTTCTGGCCTGTTCCCGCAGGGAGTCCAGAGTCGTCTTGTAATCCAGTTTATCCGGCAGCTCCAGTTTTGCGGCAATGGTTGACAGGAGCTTGTTTGCTGTAATTTCCGGATCTGCGCTGATGTACCAGCATCTCAGGTTGGCAGGGGCCCTTTCGATAAATTTTTGTATCAGGCAGGTTTTACCGACACCCTCTTTCCCGACTACCACAGAAACCATATCACTTGATTGAACAAGGTGGATCAGGTGGTTGAGGTGCTGCTCCCTGTCGGCACCCATAAAGTATGAATTACCAGGGATTTTTGCAGAAAAAGGCAGGGTGCCCAGGTTGTATTTTTCCAGGTAAGGCACCAGTTTCTTTTCGATTCCTTTATCAAAAACAGATTTTGAATCCTGTTGATTATTGTGCAAGATTTCCCCCTTCGGCAAACACTATTCGATAGCCTCTGTTTACCTGTCGATCTTTCACCTTTACCAGTGCGTCCAGTGCATCTTCCCTGTTCTTATAATACTCTTTTGTCACTTTTCCTGCAGCACCTTGATAACCCGATTCTTTAATGAGCGTCCAGCCTTCAAGCAGATCTTCCTGCAGATGAATATGATAAAAGCGAGGTGCCTTTTCGCCCGATGTGGCAGTTTGCATATAGATTCGCATAATCTGGATATTATGGTCAGATTACTGTAAATGTAAAGTGATTTCAGTATGTTATGCATGCTCCTTGTCGGCATAACAGTATTGATTTTATTATTAACGGACTCAGGTTGGTCCGAGTGGCTGGCAGATACGCTGGTATTCCCTTATCGCATACCGGTCGGTCATCCCGGCAATATAATCGGCAATCGCACGCGCCTGCCCGCATTGCCTTTTGTCCTGCTCGAGGGCTCCGGCTTTTATTGCGGTATCCGGCGGTAGCAGACGCGTATCATTCATAAACGCGTCAAAGAGTTCATGAATGATCGTGACAGCCTTCGTTGACATCCTGTGTACGCGATAATGCTGATAGAGGTTTGTACGCAGAAAATGTTTGAGCTCCCGGTTTCGGCTACGCATTTCATCACTGAAAATAATCAGCGGTTTACCGGCTGCACGTATGTCGTCGATATTCCCGGGTTGCTCTGACAGGAGTAATTCTTCTGTATTTCTGATGAGATCCGATACCTGTAAATTGATTATCCTGCGTACAACCTCGTAGATCGTACGGCGCTCATTGAGTTCAGGGTAACTGTTTTTTACTTCATTATAGGGGTTTGAAAACAGCTCGACTCCCCTGAGTTGTTTGATCGTTATCAGGCCTGAACGTAACCCGTCATCCACATCATGGCTGTTGTAGGCAATTTCATCGGCCAGGTTGGTCAGTTGTGCCTCCAGGCTCGGTTGCGAGTGTCTGAGAAAGCGTTCTCCAACTTCTCCCAGTTTTCTGGCATGGGGTATGGAGCAATGTTTAAGAATGCCTTCACGACTTTCAAAGGTCAGGTTGAGTCCCTGGAATTCGGCATATCGCTCCTCGAGTTCATCAACGACACGCAGTGACTGAAGATTATGCTCAAAGCCGTTAAACATGCGCATCTTGTTATTCAGTGCATCCTGGCCCGCATGGCCAAACGGGGTATGGCCAAGATCGTGCGCCAGCGCGATGGCCTCGGTCAGGTCTTCATTCAGTCTTAAGGCCCGCGCAATGGAGCGGGCAATCTGGGCGACTTCAATTGAGTGTGTCAGCCTGGTACGGTACAGGTCACCTTCATGGTTAACAAAGACCTGTGTTTTATATTCGAGTCTGCGGAAGGCAGCAGAATGGATAATGCGATCCCGGTCGCGTTGATATTCAGATCGATTCGCGGGTGGTGGCTCCTGATAGCGACGTCCCCGGGAGTGTTTATCTGTTGCAGCGTAACCGGCGAGTTCAGTCATTTCGGATTTTCAGATCTGCGCTGTTAATTCCGGGGGTTTCATTGAGCAGCTCTTCGAGGTGTGATTGTTCAAATTCTTCTGTAACAAATGATTTTCCGATGGCCTTTAGTAGCACAAAGCGGAGCTTGCCTGCCAGTACTTTTTTGTCTACCGACATGAGATCAAGGAACTGTTGTGCCGACAGTTCAGCCGGGGTCCCGGTTGGCAAGCTGGCCCTGAGTAAAATTGATTTAATGCGTGCCAGCTCATGAGATGATAGCCAGCCATGACGAGCCGAAAGGTCTGCTGCCATCAGCATACCGCTTGCAATCGCCTCCCCATGCAGCCAGGTACCGTAACCCGTTCCTGTCTCTATCGCATGGCCGAATGTATGCCCCAGGTTGAGCAAGGCACGTTGCCCGCTCTCCTTTTCATCGGCTGCAACAACCTCCGCCTTGTTCATACAAGAACGGTTGATGGCATAAATCAGGGCATCCTTATCACGCTGGATCAGTTTTTCGATATTATCTTCCAGCCACTCAAAAAATTCATAATCCCTGATCAGGCCATATTTTATGATCTCGGCAATGCCTGCATTCAATTGCCTGTTATCCAGCGTGTTCAGGGTGTCGATGTCTGTAATGACGCATTGTGGTTGATGGAATGCACCGATCATGTTTTTACCCAACGGGTGGTTGACACCTGTCTTGCCACCTACCGACGAATCAACCTGGGCCAGCAGCGTGGTTGGTATTTGTATAAAATTGACCCCACGTTGATAGCAAGCTGCTGCAAATCCTGTTATGTCACCAACAACGCCACCGCCCAGTGCAATCAGTGTGGCGGTTCGGTTGAAATGTTTTTCAAGTAAATGAGTAAAGATGCGCCGGGTTATTTCCAGTGTTTTATATTTCTCACCATCGGGTAATATGACGGTTTCCGTCTCGAAGTTACCCAGTGCGGACTGTGCCTTTTCCAGGTACAGGGGCGCGACGGTCTCATTGGTTACAATCAGGACCTGGTTTCCCTTGATATGTGGTATCAGCAGTTGCTGATCCGCCAGTATCCGGCTGCCAATGTGAATGGGGTAGCTTCTGTCCCCGAGTGCTACTGTCAGTGTATTCATTGCATACTATTTTATCTGAAATGCCATTGATGTGTATAGCACATGTCTGTTGCTTAACCCGCATTTCTCACCACCATTCTACTGCGACGGCCCAATGGCACGCCCTGCTTGACTTTCACCTGGTCGGTCTGCTCAACATAGTGTCGACTATGCCTGCACGGCCCTCGGTCGTGAAAGTTAATCATGCCGTACCCTTGAACCGTCTCGCTACGAACGGTGGTGAGAAATGCGGGTTAAGGGCCCTGCCGGTTTTCTGTTAGTGGCTTTCTTTATTTGTTACCAGGTCCAGTCCCAGTTTATGGATTATTTCCAGACTTACCTGTTGAATGGATTTGCCATCAGTGTTGACGATGATACTGGCAATTTCCCGGTATAGCGGGTCGCGGCTACGGAAAAGCGCGTTCAGCTTTTCTTCCGGGTCGCCGGTTCGCAGTAATGGCCGACTGGTATCCCGTCTTGTCCTGCTCAATTGTTGTGAAACGGTTGTGTGCAGGTAGATTACCTTGCCACGTGCCTCCATCAGCTTTCTGTTGTCCCCGGAAAGTACAGATCCGCCGCCTGTAGCCAGTATGATATTTTTTTGCCGGGTCAGTTTATCGATCATCTGTGATTCACGTTGCCTGAAACCCTTCTCACCTTCCAGTTCAAAAATAAGCGGTATACTGGCCCCTGTGTGCCGTTCGATCTCACGGTCGCTGTCGACAAAATCAACACCCAGCTTGCTGGCAAGGCGTTTGCCTATGGTCGATTTTCCTGCCCCCATCGGGCCGATCAATATAATGTTGTCGGGAATATTCATGGTACAAAAAATAGTTGATTACTTGCCGTATGCCTATACCGGCTCCATATTCTCACATTTAGCCGTGATCTGACCTGTATCAGCCTTTACGGGATGGCACAAAAAAGCCGCAGCAACGATCATCGTTGCTGCGGCCTTTCCCCGCTGTGCTATTGTATTGCCGATTTAAGCTCTTCCTTGATAATCTTGGGTGTTACAAAGATCAGTAATTCCTGTTTTTTATCTGTACCCGCCTTGCTCCTGAATAAATAACCTAAAACAGGCAAGTCAGCAAAGAATGGTACCCTTTTTCTGGTATTAACCCGGGATTTCTCGTAGATTCCCCCCAGAACCACGGTCTCGCCATTGGATACCAGGGTCTGGGTCTTGACGTTATTGGTATTGATACTGGGGACGCCGTTGAAAATCGTTCCGACACTGTCCTTGTTGACCTCTATATCGAGGATAATCTGGTCATCCGGGGTGATCTGCGGGGTGACCGTCAGCTTGAGTAGTGCCTCTTTGAAAGACACGGCAGTTGCGCCACTTGATGACGCCTGCTGGTACGGAATTTCCACACCAGCTGAAATGGTGGCGGCCTTCTGGTTGGCGGTGATGACCTTCGGGCTGGAAACAATCTCGCCATCCCCTTCGTTTTGCAGGGCGGTCAGTTCCAGCTGGACCACGGCACTGCTTGCCTTGGCAATCGCCAGTCCCACCGTACCGTTAGCGGCTGCTACGGGCAGGTCAACGATCAGGTCACCAAGCCCGGTGCTGGGAGTGGTGCCGGAGACCCCGCCGCCACCGGTATAATAGGTGTACTGGCCGCCGGTTTTTTGCCCTGCGATCCCGAAACGCACACCCAGGCTTTGTGCGAAATCCTGATTGGCAATGACTATACGTGACTCAATCAACACCTGCCTGACGGGAATGTCGAGCTTGCTGATGACCGCACGAATTTGGGCCAGCTTGTCCGAGGTGTCCTGGATAAGCAGGGTGTTGGTACGTACATCGATGGTGATACTGCCCCTTGAAGACAGCAGGCTGTTGTTGGCGCTTTTAAGCAGCGTCGCAATGTCTGTGCCCTTGGCGTAATTGATCTGGAACCACTCCGTGCGCAATGGCGCCAGTTCTTCTATTTGTTTCTGTGACTCGAGCTCCAGTTTTTCGCGTGCGGCAATTTCGGCACTGGGTGCAATCAGGACGACATTACCGGTTTTACGCATCGCCAGTCCTTTGGTCTTCAGGATGATATCCATGGCCTGGTCCCAGGGAACATTCTTCAGGCGCAGGCTCAGGCTGCCCGAAACATTATCGCTGACGACCAGGTTCAGGCCGGTAAAGTCAGCGAGCAGTTGCAGAACGGCACGTACCTCGATGTTCTGGAAGGTGAGTGACAGGCGTTCCCCGGTATAACCAAAACGTTTTTTCTTGGTTGCCTCGACCTGTTCCTTCGATAGTGGTTTGAGCTCGATGGTGTAGACGTTGTCGGCCTGATAGGCCAGGTGATCATAGTTATCATTAACAGGGGTAATGACCATACGGGTATCATTTCCCCTGGCCATGGTGTCAATGGTTTTTACGGGTGTGGCAAAATCCAGTACATCCAGGCGCCTGATCAGTTCGTTGGCAATGTTTGTGTCCTTGAAGTCAATCAGTATCTTGCCACCCTCCTGGCGCATGTCGATTCCTGTCGATGCATCCGAGAGTGTGACAATGATCCGTCCCTCTCCCTTTTGACCCCGTCTGAAATCGATATTGGACAGTTGGTGTTTTTTGTCAGTTAAAAACTGGTGGGCCTTTGTTGATATGCCGGTCATTCCCTGTGTGAGGCCCCCGCCCGGGGCACCGTTCAGGGTGACGATGACCTGGTTTCCATTGACCCTTGTCTGGTAGGAAACGAGTTCAGTCAGATTGATAACGACGCGGGTTCGTCCCTTTGCCTCTATCGAATTAATGCTCTTTGCCAGACCAATGCCGACATTCATGTTGCGCTTGTTCAGTTTGTTTTTGGTATTGGCAAGATCCAGCGCAATACGTGCCGGGTTGTCGATGGTAAAGCTGAGCGGCTTGGTGGCCGGTTCTGACATCGTCAGTGTTATCTGGACGCGGTCACCAGGCATGGAGGAGACGCTGATATCCTGTAAACTGTTTGCCGAAGTATATCCTGAAGCGCCCAACAGCCACAGACAGGAGAGCAGCAGAAATTGCCTGAATGTTGTGTTTGATCCCTTATTGTTGTTAACTTCATTTTTATTGGTCATGGGTAGTTTCCTGGTGCGATTGTTCAAACTCATCACTTAATTCCCCTTCGGGTCTTCTGCCAGTGCCATCGATGCAGGGCGTTCCATCCAGTCGCCAAGTCCGTCAGGCACAATTTCCATTAAATTTATTCTGTCTTCTGTTATCTCGGTGATTTTACCGTGATTTTGACCAAGATAGTTACCTTTTTTTAGCCTGTGAATGGTTCCGTCATTGGTTTTAAGCAGCGCCCAGCGAACGTTTTTCTGTTCCAGCGTACCAACCATGCGCAATCCGTCCAGTGGAAATGACTCCAGAATCTCCCTGGGGCGTCCCTCGACGGGTTTAGGGCCCCTGCCCTTGCTTTTGACCCTGACTGTTCTGGCAATCCGGGTAACGGTTTCCTCAAACGGGTTTTTGGTCAGATTGGCAGAATAACGGTAGGTTTCGTGAGGTTTGATTTCGGGCAATGGCGGTAATTTAGGTTTCTGCCTGTTTTTGGCGTTATGAACAAAAGTCTTCAGATCACTGATATCCGAACTACAGGCGGACAGGCCCATTACCAGGAAAACGGCAGCCACGGGAGCCACAAATTTTCTATAAATCGATGTGCCGGGAAACATTATTTTTCCCCCTCGTCATCAAGGTAGCGGTATGTCTTGGCCGTAGCGGTCATGGTCATACGGTTTTTGCCCCTTCTGGACAGATGAATATTGTGCAGGGTTACAATGCGTGGCAATGCAGCGATACCACTCGCAAATGCGCCAAATTCGTGATATTTACCGGTTACCCGTATTGAAATGGGTAATTCGGCATAGAAGTCTTTTGGTATCTCGGGGCTTGGTTTGAAAAGCTCGAATTCCAGTCCACTGGCCAGGCCGGTCTGTGAAATATCCACCAGTAGTTCGGCGACCTCTGTCTTGTTCGGCAGCTGACGGCTGAGCTTCTTGAAATCGGTGCGCATTTCTTCAAGTTGTACTTTTAACTGGTCAAGAATGGCGGCCTTGCTCGCCCGGATCAATACCCTGTTTTTCAGGGTTTTTTCTTCTTTCTGCACTTTCTCCAGTGCATCCTGCTGGTCGTAAATATCAAAGTACATTACACCGATAATCACCAGTGCGCTTAGAAAGGTGATGACAATGACCTTGGCGATTAATGGCCAGTTGCCAATGTTGTTGACATCCAGATCGAGGTCGCTCAGATCGAAATTCTTCATTTCTTGTTCTCCGATCCGCTGGCTGCCTTGTTGATTTGCTGAGCCTTCAGGGTAAAGTTACTGACCCGGCGTCTTCCGGACCTGGAGGTTGAAATCACATCCAGCTTGGGAGCGCCCAGCCAGTTGGATTTCTCGATATTCCACATATAGCTGGAGACGCGTGCGTTTGACTGTGCGACCCCGGTGATGGTCAGGTTGTTGCCATTTTGTGATAGCGATTTCAGATAGACCCCTTCAGGCAAGGTGGTGACTATTTCCTCAAACAGGTGGACGATTTCTGAACGGCTGCTTTGTAACCGCTGGATAATATCCAGGTGCGCCTGTAAATTAGCCTTTTCACTTTCAAATGTCTTGATCTGGCTGATCTGGATATCCAGTTTCTTTATCTCCTTGTTCAGGTAGGCATTACGCTTGCTCTGATAATCAATTCTGTCGGCATAGTAGAAATGCACGCCTCCCATGGCGGCCCCGGCGATGACCAGCATAATAACCAGAATGATAATAAAAGTGGTCTGCCTTTCCTTGCGAAGTTCATCACGCCAGGGCAATAGGTTTATTCGTGCCATCTTAGTCAAAACTCCTTAGGGCAAGGCCACATGCAATCATCAATGCAGGTGCATCGTTACTGAGGGTTTGTGGTTTCACTCTGGGTGCGAGCGACATATTGGCAAAGGGGTTGGCGATTGAAGTCGCCGTACCAATTTTTTCTTCAATCAGTTCATCTACACCGGTAATCGATGCGCTGCCACCTGCCAGTATGATCTGGTCGACACTATTATATTGACTGGACGAGAAGAAGAATTGCAGCGACCTGCTCACTTGCTGCGTCATTGCGTCCTTGAACGGGTCAAGTACTTCGGGGACATAATTGTCCGGGAGTCCACCCTGGCGCTTGGCCATACCGGCCTCTTCATAGGACAGGCCATAGCGGCGCATGATTTCTTCGGTCAGTTGCTTGCCACCAAAAACCTGTTCACGTGTATAAATAATTTTTCTGTCATGCAGGACATTCAGCGTTGTCATGGTTGCGCCAACGTCGATGACGGCAATGGTCTGGTCGTAGCCACCATCAGGCAGTTGCTCCGCCAGAAGGGCAAAGGAGTTTTCCAGCGCATAGGCCTCGACATCCACGACCTTGGGTATCATGCCGCCAATCTCGAGTGCCGAGACACGTGTTTCAACATTTTCACTTCTGGAAGCAGCCAGCAGGACATCAACCATTTCCGGATTTTTTTCGGAGGGTCCGAGTACCTCGAAATCCATCCTGACTTCATCAAGCGGATAGGGAATGTACTGGTCTGCCTCGAGCTCGATTTGTTGTTCCATGTCCTCATCTTTCAGTGCCGAGCTCATCGAGATGATTTTGGTGATAACCGAGGAACCTGACACGGCCACAGCAGCCGTTTTGTTGCGTGCACCGGAGCGTTTGACGGCGCGGCGGATACTTTCCCCGACGGCCTCGACATCTGCGATATTTTTTTCAACAACGGAGTTGGCCGGCAAGGGTTCAACGGCATAACTTTCTACACGATAACGTCCGCCTTGCTCGCTGAGCTCGAGTAGTTTGACTGCGGTTGAGCTGATATCCAGGCCGATTAACGGGGGGCTTTTCCGTGATAATAGTCCCACTATATTATTTCCTTTTTTATACTGTCTGTTACGCGGGATAGATGTCTATTTACATTAAAATCCATACTTAACCCTTTGTCAACTAATGTCTTATCTGGGGTTTTTGTCCAGGTCTTGATAGAATAACGTCATACCCTGTTAATTCTTTAGGTATAAAATGTAATGGCAGATCCTTTATTTATTATTGTTTGTTCCCTACACTTGCCATCCTTGTACGGTACAGTACAGTATTGATTAAAATTTAGTGTTTTTCCATGTGCCCTGTCACAACCCCTGAAACAGACAGCATTATAACATTTACCACTATATGACCAGGTTTATCAAGATCTTGCGATACCTTGCGGCAGCTTTATTCGCTGCCATGACGGCGGGAATTATCGTGTTGACGGCAACTTATCTGTATCTGGCGCCCGGCCTGCCTGAAATCGATACACTGAAGAACGCCAAATTAACGCTGCCACTGCGTGTTTATGCCCGGGATGGTGACCTGATTGCCGAATTTGGCAAGGAACGCCGCACCCCCGTTCGTTACAGCAATGTTCCCGACCTGATGATCAAGGCCTTTCTTGCCGCAGAGGATGACCGGTTTTTTCATCACCCCGGGGTGGACTATCAGGGTCTGTTGAGGGCCGCCGTTCATTTGATAAAAACAGGCCGGAAGGGACAGGGCGGCAGCACCATCACAATGCAGGTGGCGAGGAACTTTTTTCTCACCAGAGAGAAGACTTTTTTAAGAAAATTCAATGAGATATTTCTATCATTAAAAATTGAGCATAAACTTAGCAAGAAAGAAATCCTTGAACTTTACCTGAATGCTATTTACCTGGGCAACCGGTCCTATGGTATCCAGGCGGCATCACAGGTCTATTATGGCAAAAATGTCCATGAGCTCACCTTGCCCGAAATTGCGATGATCGCCGGACTGCCCAAGGCCCCATCACGTTTTAATCCTGTTATTAACCCGGAAAGGGCCCTGATCAGGCGGAACTATGTACTTTCGCGGATGCGCGAACTGGATTTTATCTCCGAGGAGGATTACCAGGCCGCCAGGGCCACATCGGTGGTAGCCAGCCTGCATGGTTTGCGGTTACAGGTCGAGGCACCCTATATAGCTGAAATGGTTCGCTCCGAGATGCTGAAAAGGTATGGCAATGACATCTATTCGAGGGGTTTCCGTGTTTACACAACGATTGACAGCCAGTCACAGGTCGCGGCCAACAAGGCCTTGCGCAAGGCGCTGCTGGACTATGACCGCCGTCATGGGTACAGGGGGGCCGAGAGGAACTTTATAGAGGTTCTTGAGCTTGGAAGAGAGCAATGGGACAGAATTTTGCAGGATATCCCCGCCGTCGGTGGCCTCGAGGCCGGTATTGTGGAGGTGGTTGAAGATAAAAAAGTGCATGTTTACCTGATAAAAGATAAGGAAATCGTACTCGACTGGGAGGCAATGGAGTGGGCCAGGTCATTTATTGATGCCAACCAGCGTGGCCCTGTTCTGAAGTCAGCAACGAAGATACTGTCCCCCGGCGACCTGATCCGGGTGTATAAAAATGATAAGGGAAAGTGGCTTTTGTCACAAATACCGAATGTAGCCGGAGCCCTTGTTTCACTGACACCCAGAGATGGAGGCATTACCGCCCTGGTTGGCGGGTTTGACTATTTTCACAGTAAATTCAATCGGGCAACACAGGCCCGAAGGCAGCCCGGCTCGAGCTTTAAACCCTTCGTCTATGCGGCGGGCCTGGCCAAGGGGTTTACGCCGGCCTCTGTCATCAATGATGCACCGGTGGTGTTCAATGACCCGGCTTTGGAGGGCGTGTGGCGACCTGAGAACTACTCCAGCAAGTTTTATGGGCCGACCCGGCTTCGGGAGGCGCTGGTTCACTCACGCAATCTTGTTTCGATCCGGTTACTGCGCGAGATTGGTATTGGCTATACAGCCCGATATCTAAAACGATTCGGTATTACCAGCAACATGATTCAGCGGGACCTCACCCTGGCGCTGGGCAGTGGGTCCATTACCCCGCTGGAGCTGGCACGGGCCAATGCCGTGATTGCCAATGGCGGCTTTATGATAAATCCTTATTTTATCGGTCGAATTGAAGACGATGACGGGACGGTTATTTTTCGTGCCAATCCCGAGATTGCCTGCGCTGAATGTGAGGAAAGGAATGCATTAAAAGATGTCAAAACAGACAATAAGGCGCTTGCCGCAGTCCCTGAAAAACCTGCGGAGAAAGAGGATGAAAAGCCCCGCCTGGCCAAGCGAACGATCAGCGCACAGAATGCCTATCTGATCAATTCGATGATGCGGGATGTGATAAGGCGCGGGACAGGCAGGGGTGCACTTCGCCTGGGCCGCAGTGATCTTGCAGGCAAAACAGGTACAACCAATGACCAGCGCGATGCATGGTTCTCCGGATTTAACAGCGAACTGGTTGCCACGGCATGGATTGGCTACGACAAGGTGAAGCCACTGGGTAACCGTGAAACGGGTGGCCGGGCAGCGCTGCCAATGTGGGTGGATTTCATGGGTGCGGCCCTGGAAGGAATAGCGGAGACACCGCTTAAACAACCGGACGGGCTGGTTACGGTCCGGATAGATCCTGAAACGGCCTGTCTGGTGAGTTCGAATACCCGTGACGCCATTTTTGAAACATTTGTTGCAGGCACACTGCCCAAAGGCTGTGCTGATAGTGGCAGACCGCAGGAAACCCGCAAAAACAGCAATACTCAACCTGATGTTATTTTCTAGCCCGGCTGAATTCTGAAACAGGCATGCTGCTGAAAATTGAATGATACATTTACACGGCCAATTGATGATTCCAGGATGATGAAAGCCAGACAACAGGATCAGCAACGTCTGCTGATAGCAATGGAGGCGGCCCGACTGATGTCGGAATCAGGGATAGAGGACTATCGGCTGGCTAAAAGGAAGGCCGTACAGAAGCTGGGTTTGTCTGAAGCGCGTAATCTGCCGGGTAACCAGGAAATCAGGGATGCACTGTTTGAGTACCAGGGTCTTTTCAAGTCTGATTCACAGCCCGCACAGCTGAAGTTACTGCGTAAAACGGCAATTGATTCGATGTTATTTTTTCAGTCATTCCAGCCACGCCTGGTGGGTGATGTGTTGGCCGGCATCGCAAACGAACACTCACGGGTTGAACTGCATCTTTTTGTTGAATATCCCGAGCAGGTTGGCATTTTCCTGATGGACCACAACATCCCGTACAAGGAAAAATCCAGGCGGGTCAGGTATAACAATGAGTGTCACGAGATAAGGCCTGCATATGGTCTTTTTGCCGATGGTGTCGAGGTTGAAGTCGTTGTGTTTGCCATTGAGGAACTGCGACGTGCCCCCAACAGCCTGGTAGATGGCAGGCCCATGGCGAGAGGAGACCTGAAGGCAGTTGAGGCGTTGCTTGATGAACGGCCTGGCAGTTCTTGATCCGTGCGGCAGACGGTCTTGATCAGGCTTACCGGTTTCATGTCCTTACATTATATATGTGCTTCATAAGGTTAACGGGACATTAACAGTGATCCAGCCTGATAAATTATTCGGGCGAGCATTACCCCGACGTAGTGTTTTTAAGATCAGGCTGGCTGACATGGTTGTTTTCTTCACCGGACTCCTGGCTGGTCTCTGCCTCGGATTCGTGATCCGGACCTTCGGCAGGCTGGTTTTGCAGCAGCGGGCTGGAGGTAATTAATTTGTTAAGCAGATCCTTGCTGCTATCAGGCAATGTTGCCACAACCGGATCAAAATCAAGCCTGGCCGAAATCTTCTCATTGAAAATATCCTGCGCAAGGCTGGCCGCATCGGTCAGCAGATTCGCGATCGGGCTGGCAGCAGCCAGGTCACCCAGGACGTTGCTGATGGTGCCTGTATCCAGATTGTTGCCAGAGAAAGATGCACTGGTCTGGCTCTGGGCATTGAGGATCTCGTCGTAGGTCAATGTTAGCGAATAACTGCTTATTTCATCACCGAAGTCATTCAGCCCGGCCGTTTTTTTCAGTGTATCCTGCAGGTTACCATCAAAAAATTTATCTGCGACCCCTGCCACATCCTCAATAAAACTCTTTATGGCCCTGGTTTCTTTCCCATTCAGGTCACCTGTGACCGTGTACTGGAAATCAACATCAGAAAATACAGTACGACTGACAGACAGGCTGGATCCATTGTTATCACCTTCAAATGAGGTGCTGAATTCAGCACCATTTTTACGGGTCAGGGCAATGGTGACAAGATCCCCTTCGGCCGTCTTGATTTGCAGGTTGGTGGAGAGTGAGCGTTCGTATGTCACACGGGTTGTCTGCGACAGGCTGTCTAGCGATGGTACCGATACTGCCTGTCCCCCGTTATCGCCAGCCGTGCTTACCCGGTCCAGGCCGGCCTGGAGCAGGGCATAGGTTTGTGACAATCTGTCCAGTGTATCCTGGTTAAGCCGGTTTAGCTGCAATAACAGGTCAGAGGTCTCGCTGAAACCTTTTTCCACCCCGTCCTTTACCTGGGCCAGATATTCGCCGTCATCACTTTTGACAGGTCTGGACTGGTTTACATTGTTCAGCACACGTCGGGCGACATCAGCAGGCCGGGTTTCGACAGCAGCGCTTGCCGGTACCGTTTCCGTTGGTGTGACGGCCTGCGGCCTGGAGGCGGGCAGGTCTTGTATGATGCTGGATAATCTTTTCTCCAGTATATCCAGCCCTGTCTGTACATCCCGACTAATTTTGATAACCGGTGCCAGGCTACTGGCCGATGATGCCGGGGTAGTCGATTGGGTTTGCGAGCCAAACTGGTTTCTCAGGTTGAATAAATAACTTTGTAAAACATCACTTGTCAGACCGGTTTCCATGGCCAATTCCCTCTGGTTGAGCCTTGCTTTGGGTTAGTTAGACCTAGCGTCGACCCAAAATGGACAAGCTTTAGGAAATTCGGAAGATTTTTACAATTAGTCAAAATGAGCTTTCTGTAGCCAAATATGACCTAACAACTGCCCGATATCCGGGCAAATTGGCCAGGTTGGCCTGACTATTCAGGGTAATGATCGGGGTAAGGTTTTCTTGCAGAACCCGTTTTGACGGCAGCCCGGGCGATTGCGGGCGGGATGGTTTCCATCAGGCGGGGATCGAAGGGTTTCGGGATGATATAGTCCTGGCCAAATTCCAGCTTATCCCGGCCATAGGCCTGCAGTACGCTTTCGGGGACAGGTTGTCTGGCAAGGTCTTTTAGTGCATGCACGGCGGCAACCAGCATTTCACGGTTAATGATCCGCGCCTGGACATCCAGTGCCCCCCTGAATATAAAAGGAAAGCCGAGTACATTATTGACCTGGTTGGGATAATCACTTCTCCCGGTTGCCATAATCAGGTCATCACGGACCGCCAGGGCCAGCTCCGGTTTAATCTCGGGGTCTGGATTTGACAGCGCAAACACCACCGGGTCATGTGCCATTGAGGCAACCATTTCGGCTGTAATAAGATTCGGTCCCGAGACGCCGATAAACACATCGGCATCCCTCATGACATCTTCCAGCGTACGCAGATTGGTGTCCACGGCGAATTCCTGTTTATAGACATTGAGGTCATCACGGCCACTGTGGATAATACCCCTGCGGTCGACCATGAAAATATTGTTTTTATCTGCGCCCAGATCATCCAGAAGGCGCATCGAGGCAATACCGGCGGCACCGGCGCCCAGGCAGACAATTTTTGCATCTTCAATTCTTTTGCCGGCGATCTCAATGGCGTTAAGCAGCCCGGCACAGATAATGATCGCGGTGCCGTGCTGGTCATCATGAAAGACCGGAATGTCCAGTTTTTCGATTAATGTTTTCTCAATTTCAAAACACTCCGGTGCCTTGATGTCTTCCAGATTGATGCCGCCGAAGGTACAGGCGATACGGGAAACGGTATCAATAAACTCCTGTGGGGTAGCTGATTCGACCTCGATGTCGAACACATCAATATTGGCAAATTGTTTGAACAATACCCCCTTGCCCTCCATGACAGGTTTGCTGGCCAGTGCGCCGACATTCCCCAGTCCCAGCACGGCCGTTCCGTTGGTGATGACTGCAACCAGGTTGGATTTGGATGTATAGAGGTAGGCCGTATCCCTGTCTTTGGCAATCTCACGCACAGGTGCGGCGACACCCGGGGTATAGGCCAGCGAGAGATCAAGCTGTGTCTCACAGGGTTTGGTGACCTGGATGGCGATCTTCCCGGGTGTTGGCGTGGCATGGTAGTCAAGCGAGGCCTGTTTTAGATCTTCTGACATAGTGTGGATATCCTGATGTTCTTTGGCCCGCATATTTCATGAGGGGGTGCTTTTTGATAGCAGGCAAATAATACTATCGTCACTTGCGGGCTATGCTTGATTATTTCATGATCTCGAGCATAGAGGAATGCCGCAGACGCATGATATTTTCCCCGCGGTAGTTGTGTACCCAGCCACGTACACGAAGATAGTGATTCCTGAGGGCGGTCAGGTTGACGTTGTCGAATGCAGCGAGGTCCTTTCTTGCGACCCGGATGGACAGATTCCCGTCAAAATTGAGCCAGATCGACTTTCTACTTTTACCGATCCTTTTGATTCTCCCCTGGATCAGAAAAAACCCCTTGCTCATATGCGGCAGGTCGGGGGCGTGGATTACCGGGATTGACCACAGGCCAAGCCGCTTGTTGCGGGCATCGTCCTCGGCCTGCCGGTAACAGTCCTGCCCCCATAGATTGGGCGGGATGGCAATGCGCAATGCCAGGCCTTTTTTTGCCAGCACTTCAGAAACGTTGAGTCCATTAGACAAAAAGACATGGGCCAGCGTGCGCCCGTAGTGATCAAACCGCTCCACGCCGTATTGCAGAATAACCTTGTTTCCGGTCTGGCGGAGGAGTGTCTTCAAGGCCTGGCTTGCCTGTTCCGCAAAGGGTTCTGCCGGCCTGTTCCGGCCCATTTCAGGGGTATTGATTCCGATAAGGCGAACGTGGGTGCCATCCACCAGGCGAACCGTGTCGCCGTCGAGGACAAAATCGACCCGTGCATTCAGGTCATGTCTTTGCGGTGGGCAGGCCGCCGGTACGGTGGTTGACAGGCAAAGAATGATTGCCACGAAAAGCATTTTTGTTCCGGTATTCATGTCGTTCAGTCCCTGAAAACACAACAGGCAGCCTTAACCCGCATTTCTCACCAGGCGGCTCTTAATTGTTGTAAGCCCATGGTAATGATAAAGTAAATAACAATGCCAAAAATACAAAGTGTTTTTATAGAACACCTGTCGCGGCTCAGGCTTGTCTTCGTATCCGTATGCTTGATCTTCCGCAAACCATAGCTACGGCTATGCTTTGCGTGAAGAGCGGTGCCTGCGAGTACGAATCCTGCGCCTGCTTCCGCGATCCTGGTGAGAAATGCGGGTTAACAGGCACCTTGAAAACTCTTTCAGCCGGTTTTACTTCGTTCCGTACTTACGGTTGAATTTGTCTATACGTCCGGCCGTATCCATGGTTTTTTGTGTACCGGTATAAAAAGGGTGGCACTTGGAGCATACGTCAATATGCATATCCTTACCCATGGTTGAACGGGTCTGAAAGGATTCGCCGCAACTGCAGGTTACGGAGACTTCAGTGTAATGCGGATGTATGTCCGGCTTCATGGTTCGACCTCAAAAATAGTGTGTTCATATGCCCCTTCAACAAGGGCGAGTATAGTACGCGGAAAAGGACTTTACGGCAAGCCCGGGGGACCAGAAACAGGCTGGCCTCTATCGGGTCGGGGGCGGGAATGACAGTATATTGTCGGTTGCCATTGCCAACCGGGGTTCAAAGTCACCATTTTTCAGGTGATTGAGGTTTTCCAGCAGCCCGTTTTCGCCCAGGACACTTTCCCACATCATTCTTGACAGCTTGATGCAGGCAGCCATGGGTGTTTTACACAGGCGCCTCTCCTGGTCAATTCGCCATTGCAGGCAGCGCAGGCGATGTTGTTTGGCAACAGGTGCTGACTGAATCAGTTCTTCTATGAGTTCAGCGCGGCGTCTTTCAAAGGCCTGCGGGTCTTCGTCGGCCAGTTGAGACAGACCGGAAAAATCAAACTCTTTTCCTTCTGTTGCCGAGTGCGTCATGTTCAAGTCTCCTGCAATGCCTGGAACCTTGCCGTTAATCCTGGGCCCCGTCATCAAAATGTTATGTATAACTTATCACATTTTGACGCTATGCGGATATTTTTTTGTAAACTGTTGGTTTATAATACATTTCAGTATGCCACTTACTTCGTAAGTCGTTGATTTATATATTCTAGTTATTTTTCTGTGGGATATAAGTATTCCTGGCAGATTGTTAATATATATTTAACATTATAGTATGAAAACAAATTAGAGGGACTAGGTACTAGGGACGAGGAACTAGGAAAAAAAATTTGACGCGTATATTGGTTTAGACAGTATTATTAAAGTTCCTAGTTCCTAGTTTTTCATCCATAAATATCTCAAGCAGGTCATTCAGGTAACGGATACCCTGCTCAGAGGCCTGGATACGTTGGTCACTCTCGATCAACAGCCCCTTGCGGACGCCCTTTTCCAGCCAGGGTTCGATAGAGTCGATATTGACACCGGTACGGGAAATAAAAATTTTGCGACTGACGCCTTTATTGAGCCTCAGTGCATTCATCATGAACTCGAGGATTCTGTCGGCGGGATCCAGTCCGGTTTTTTTCGATAGTGGAGTGCCGGCCTCTGCCTGTTGCATATAATCCTGCGGGGATCCGGGTTTTTGCAGACGAATGATCTCAGTCAGATCTGGCCGGCTCAACTTGGCATGGGCACCGGCCCCGATACCCAGGTAATCACCAAAGCGCCAGTAGTTCAGGTTATGCAGGCATGGCCGTTTTCGGCTGTAGGCCGAGACTTCATATTGGGCAACTTGTTTTGTTTGCAGAAAGCGCTGGCCCTGAATTTGCGTTTCCCAGATTGCATCATCTGCAGGCAGCCTGGGAGGGTTCTGGTAAAAGAAGGTATTGGGTTCGATGGTAAGCTGATACCAGGAAAGGTGTGCTGGTTCCAGCGAGGTGGCCGTCTGCAGATCTGATAACGCCTCCTTTGTGGTCTGCCCCGGCAAGCCGAACATCAGGTCCAGGTTAAAGTTGGTGAAGCCGGCGTAGTGGGCCGCTTCTGCCGCCTTGATGGCAGCCTTCCGATCATGAATACGTCCAATTTTATCCAGCAAGCGGTCATTAAAACTTTGCACACCGATCGAGAGCCGGTTGATACCCAGTGAAAAAAAATCGGCAAATTTCCGGTATTCAGCGGTTCCCGGGTTGACCTCCAGCGTGATTTCAACATTATCTTCAAGCACTACCTGCCTGCGGACTCCGTCAAGAAGCCCGTCAAGGGCCTCCGCTGAAAACAGGCCGGGCGTGCCACCGCCGATAAAAATACTTTCGATACGCCGGCCCCCGATCCACGACAGATCCTGACCAAGATCGTCCAGCAAGGCCTGGCAATATTTTTTTTCAGGGATAATGTCCCTGACGGCGTGTGAATTGAAATCACAATAGGGACACTTGCGGACACACCACGGGATATGTATATACAGTGAAAGCGGGACGGGATGTTTCGTTTCAGGGGTCAATGGTAGTTTACATGGCTGAATTGTGTTTGAATAAGTTATATAGGCGTGTAAATCTGGATGAACAGGAGTGTACCATTTAAATCTCTGCAAGGTTTTACTGGCTGACGTATGAATAAAAACAAACCGACCAGGGCTAGCCTGGCAAAATTAAGCCCACCCAGAATACCCAATGTGCTGCTGCGCGAGCGTCTGTTTGAGTCACTTGATCGCCTCGGCGATTACCCGGTTATCTGGGTCTCGGCCCCCGGGGGGTTCGGCAAGACGGTGCTGGCAGCGAGTTATTTGCAGCAATCGGGCAGGAACTCCATCTGGTATCAGGTCGATGAGGGCGACAGCGATCCCGCTGCCTTTTTTGAATTTCTTGATCTGGCCCTGAGTTACCAGTTGCAGGGGCAATCGACATCCATGCCTGCCTTTTCTCCGGAATATCACGAGGGTATCGAGGCATTTTCACGACATTACAGCCGTATTCTGTTTGAGCAGATCGGCGAGAATGGCCTGCTGGTGCTGGATAACTTCCAGTCACTGCTGGAAGATTCGTTGACACATCAGGCCGTGCGGCAATTTATTTCCGAGATCCCGCTCGGTGTCAATGTGTTGGTACTGAGCCGATCTGATCCCGGGCCGGAATATTCACGTTTCCGCGCCAACGGCAGTATTGCACTGCTGGACTGGAATGATATTGCCCTGAATGAAAAGGAAACAGAACAGGTCTGCCAGCTACGGATAAATTCTGTCGGGAAAAAAGAAGTCAGGCAGATCGCAGCAGATATCCATCGGGTAACCCGGGGTTGGGCTGCGGGGATGGTGCTGATGCTGGAACAATCCAGCAGACTGGAAATCCCGCATGATCTGGGTCAGCAGGAAAACCATGGGCTGATATTTGAATACTTTGCCGGCGAGGTCTTCCAGCAGGAACCCAAAGAAACCAAGGAGTTCCTGCTAAAAACGGCGTTGTTACCGCTGTTCACAATTGAAATTGCCGAGATGCTGACAAAAAACCCGGATGCAGAGGATGTCTTGCAGGGCCTGACACGCCGAAATTTTTTTACCTACCGCTCCGCATCGACAGCAGATGCCTATGAGTACCATCCACTGTTCCGGGAGTTCCTGCTAAGTCGTATCGAGATATTTTTCAATGTCCGTGAACTCCGGAAAATCCAGTCACATGCCGGTGACCTGCTGGTCGAATGCGACTGGTTGACCGAGGCGGCGACACTGTATTGCCAGGCCAAGCAATGGGGCAAGTTGTCGGGCCTGGTAAAAAGGCAGGGTGCCGAATTGATGCGGAAAGGTCGGCACCTGTTGCTGAGAAACTGGCTGCAATCCTTTCCGCTTGAATACCTGGAGCAGCAGCCCTGGATGGAATACTGGCTGGGTATGAGCCTGCAACCCGTCAATACCCGGGACAGTCGCAATCATTTTATCCGTGTCTATGAAAAATTTACCCGTGCCGGGGATCGAGCCGGGCAGCTTGCCGCCTGGTCAGGTATTGTCGAGACCTACATCCATGACATGTCCTGCTTTGATGATCTTGATCACTGGATACAAACCCTCGACCCGTTGCTGGAGGGTAACCCCCTGTCGCTGGATGTGCAGACAGATGCGCGGGTGTCGGTGGCCATGTTTACGGCCCTGATGTATCGACAGCCTGATCATGATCGCATGTCTTACTGGGAAGGCAAGGTCAGGGAAATTATCTTCAACACCCCTGATCTGACCCGGCGCCTGGGGCTGGGTAGTCAGTTATTGCTGTATTATACCGTGTGGACAGGCGAAATACCCAAGGCCACGGTTCTATTGAAGGTCCTCAAACAATCCATGAACCTGGAGGGAATGGACCCGCTGTCACTGATTCTCTGGCATTCAACGGAGGCGACTTACTGGTGGAAAACCGGCGAAACAACATCCTGCATTGCTTCGGTCAGGAAAGGCCTCGAAGTCGCCAGTCAATTTGATGTCCACGTATATGATGTGTTGTTACTGGCAAGTGGTATCTATGCATCCTGTTCGCAGAACAGGCTTGATCAGGCGCAGGCCTACCTCGATCAGATGGAGTCGCACCTGAACAGGAGCCGTCTGGTTGATGTGGTTCACTTCCATTATCTGGCCGCCGGCCTGGCCATCGTTCGGGGTGAGCTGGGCATGGCCAGGGAGTATGCCGAAACGGCCCTGGATGCCGGTCATAAGTCCGGGGCACTGTATCCCGAGATGTTGGCCCGTCTGATTCTGGCATTGTGTCTGATCAGGCAGGGCAATCTGGCAGAAGTCGTGTTTCACCTGAGCCGTATTTCAGATCTGGCCGAACGAATCAAGAGCCATAGCCTGAGTTACCTCAATCGACTGGTGGCGAGCGAGGCGGCCTTTTCCTGCCGGGAAATGGAGCGGGGGATAGGGTTTCTGAAGGACGCATTTGAACATGAGCGGGATCTGGGCAGGGTTTACCACGGTTTCTGGTGGGACAGAAGCCTGGCGGAGAACTGCATTCAGGCACTTGAGCAAAACCTGGAGGTTGATTTTATTCAGCGATTGATTTGCAGCCACGAGCTGATCCCGGCAAAGGCCCCCCTGCATCTGGACAACTGGGTATGGCCCATTCGTATACACACACTGGGGCGGTTTACCGTGACACACTATGGTAAGGCATTGCCAACCTCGGCCAAATCGAGTAAAAAACCGCTCGAATTGCTGAAGGTATTAATTGCCCTGGGCGGCCGTCAGGTCGGCCAGGAGTCCCTGATTGAAATTCTGTGGCCGGATTCGGAGGGCGATGCCGCCGTGCAATCGCTTTATACAACGACCCACCGGTTGCGCAAGATGCTATCGGAACAGGGTGTGGTCATGGCGGACGGGCGGCTGTCACTGGACCCGTGCTACATCTGGGTCGATTGCCTGGCCTTCCTGAGAATGGCCGGCGCGTTGCAGGATTGTCTGATAAAAAATGACAAAGCGGATCCCGATCATATCCTGCATTTGCAGGGCCAGTTATTTCATTTGTATCAGGGCGAATTTCTGGGGTCATCAGATATCAGCTCGGTATTTGTCCCGATGCAGGAGAAACTCCATCTGCGCTTCCTTAAATTGATTGATAGCCTGGGCCGTTACTGGCAGTCCCGTGGCCAGATGGAAAACAGCATTACCTGTTTTGAACATGCCCTCGAGGTCGACCCGGTGGCCGAGGAGTTTTATCAATCACTGATGACGGTCTACATGCAGGCCGGCCACACCAGCGAGGCCGTGTCCCTGTTTCACCGTTGTCGCAAGAATCTGTCAACCATCCTGGGTGTGTCACCATCAAAAACCACTGTGGACATCTATAATTCCACCCAGAAATAGGGCTTTTACGCCCTATGTGAATTCCTGTAAGTGTTCTGTAAGGCCAATCGATGTAATTTGTAATTCGCCAGAGTTTAGGAGCGGCGGACGCCAGATAGGTATAACATTGGAATATGTAAGGATATATATGTATTGGATTTATGCCTTGACCCGCGCTTGAAACTTGGATTTATTGCCTTCTGGTATTTAGGGGTCTTTAATAGGCCCCTTTTTTTAAAAGAGGTTAAAAAAAAGGGTTGTAAATAAACCGTCAATACAAACGATTATCATTTGTCACCGACCCCTAATTTATAATTTATTAAATTTAATTACAGTCCTTAATATTTTTCTTGCTACTTTCTCGAATACAAGAAATTTTTAATCCAATTTTTTTTGCTGTTTTTTCTGCCCAAGCTGAAAGTATAGTATTCCTCTCTTTTTTATTTACTACAGACTGTGCTACCAGGCTATCAGGAACCCCCCATTTATAATATTGTTGCATTTGGTTTTCTGCTGCTATCTTATTAATTCTATAATATTTATGATAGTTAGATGATGCTCTTTTGCTGTAAATCGTATAATTTCCGGGTTTACCTTTTAAAGCATATAATTGCGCTTGCTGCCTTGCTTGAATTCTGGCATTACGTTCCTGTCCAGCTGCCACGGCAGTCATTAATAATGAGCGCCCGATAAGTGAAAATATTTCATTTCTTGCTTCACTATCTGCTCTGGATTTATATTTCTTCGATAAATTAATGTAAGATTCTTTAGATAGCTCATAATACTTAATTGCCTTTTCTCTATTATTTTTTTTAAGATAATATTCTCCAGCGATAGCATACAGGGGTGCTGTGACATGTGATGTTGCATGTATATTTTCCATAGGTTCAAGGGACAAATCTGCGCCCGCATTCAAAAGCATATCTATAATAAACCATCTTTTATTCGCTGCAGAAAAATAAATAGCACTATGTCCTTCATTGTCACGTAAATTCAGATCAGCGCCTTGATCCAATAAAAGTTTTACTATACCCGCTCTCGCATTTACTGCTGCGAACATCAACGCTGTACGCCCTTTTATAGATTGCTTATTAATATCATGACCTTCCTTGATCAGATAAGAAATAATACCCATGTATCCTGTCTGTGAAGATAACATAAGAGCTGAGCGCCCCAGTTTATCTGTAGCACGACTATCCGCTCCGTGCGCCAATAAATAGAACATTATTTCTGCATTCCCCATCTTTATAGCTGCGATAAAAGGAGTGTCACCAAATGAATCATGACCATTAACTGGTAGACCACTCTCCAAAAGATATTTTACAGTCACCAGCTTACTAGAATAGATGGCAGATAATAGTGGGGTAACACTTTTTCGCTTGATTTTATTTGATGCGTTCTTTTTCAGAATGATCCCAATAATATAACTATTACCGTTTCGTGAAGCCCAATCCAGAGCACTATTGCCCATTTTGTCTCTAATCTCATTGTCTGCACCATGGCGTAATAATAAAGAAACCATACGAATATTATTTTTCCTGGTCGCATATATTAATGGTGTTTCACCGGTAACAGAATGCTGTTGATTTACATCAGAACTTTCTTCTAATAGTAATTTTACCTTTTCAGTGTCGCCATTTTTAATAGCCCACATCAACGAAGTATCTGAATAACTAGCCTGCTTGGTAGCAACATAACAACCAGAAAGAGAAAATAAAATGATTATTAAAATAATATACTCATGGCAGTTTTTGCTACAAATTAGTGGCAACTTATCGATATCATTAAAGTGCATTGTTAATCCTCATTAAAATATTACTGTAATAATTTATTTAATATTTTGGCTCGCTTGAAATTAAGCACGTACTCTTTACCCTCATCTATGGGCAATATTGTTAATATTGCTGACGCCTGCCCTTTTGTAAGTGGCATCTCTACCCGTATAAAGTACATATGACCCGGCTTCGTTAACAAATCAACAGAAGCTGTTCCTAAAGTAAGCCAACCAGTAATATTACCTTTTGCCTCGCTATCAAATGCTGCTTTGACTCCAATTCTAACTTTATAGACATCAGGCTTTAATTCCAGAAGGAAAAAAGTTTCATTTGATAATCCACCAATTGTCTTACCATTTATTTCTACTATTTCAAGTGGTACGCCGATGCTATCTCTCAGAATGTATAGGTATGACATATTCGCTGGGGGTGAAAACTTTTTTGCTTTTTTATCGGCTCCAGGGCCATCCAAGGGCACAACTGCGCAACCAGTTATAAAGAAAGCAGCGATAGCAAATTTCATTATGAATTTATTCATATCCCACCTGAAATACTTCATCATAGTTTTTTACTCCATTTTTTATTTATTCTAACAGTCGGTTCTGGCACAAACAAAAGTAAATAATGTCCAAATAAACGGGGCCAGAGACAATGCCAGCGTAACCGTCCAAACTAGACCGTCATTTCCATTTTGCAGAGTAGGCGTAGACTTCCACCTATACCTAAAAAGGAGGGAAATCATGTTAACCAACATACAAACCCAGCATCATCAAGAAACACCCGTAAAGAAGATCCGGCGCTCGAAATTGCTGTGGCAGGGTATTATAAAGAAGTATGAAGCCAGTGGCTTAAGCCAGCAAGCTTTTTGTACGCAACAGGGCCTTGCGCTGAGTTCTTTTTATAAGTGGCGTAAGACACTTAAAACAGATACAGATAGTGAGCCACCACGGATTGATGATAGTAGTAATTTTTTTGTCGAAGTCATGCCCGTTGATCACGAAGTGCAGCCTGTCTTGCCTTGGGATGTGGAACTGGGGCTAAGCAATGGCATGGTATTGCGTTTACGGCACAATTGATGTTGGCGCCGCATCAGGGCCTACGGTTTTGGTTATGTACGCAGCCAACGGATATGCGCAATTATGCGGAGCATTCCGTTATGCACAGTGTTTGGTGGGTCACGCGCAGTTAGCCAGCATTTTGCTTTATTATCACAGCACATAACACCGTCCCTTACTCCTTATTTTTAACATCGCCAGGAGCTTGTCTGGTGCTTTGAAATTTCCCTGCCTAAGCGTAGGCGGTGCTACAGCCATAAGTGCTTCAAGCTTTTCGCTTGGATCTGCTCGCAAATAGATTTCAGTACTCTTCAGATTGGCGTGTCCCAACCATAATGATACTTTCCGTACATCATGTGTTGCCTTTAATGTAAGCATTGCGCAAGTATGGCGAAGCATATGGGGAGAGACTCGCTTTTTCGCCAAAGATGGTTGCTTGAGAGCAGCGGTCTTTACATGCTTTGATAAAATGTATTCGAAACCAGAGCGCGTCATGGCATGTCCTCGGGCGTTAAGAAATAGCTCGGGCGTGGTTATCTCAGCCGGTCTTACAGCAATCCATGCTTTGAGTACGGTTGCTGTTTCTTTCCACAAGGGTAGTACACGCTCCCGTCGCCCTTTGCCAATAACATGAATCGTGGGCTGAGAGAGTAACTCGAGTTGGTTAAGGCGAAGCCCGACTAATTCTGATACCCTGAGTCCGGCGGCAAAGCCCAGATGCAACATTGCTCTATCGCGTATACCTGAAGGCGTATTAGTATCTGGTGCATCCAATAGCGCCTGCATTTCTTTTTGAGTTAAGTGGCCAATTAACCTCTCATCCGTTTTCTTCATAGGAATCGCATGTATACGACGAGATTGATCAAGGCATGACACGACGCGATATTCCAGGAATCGGAAGAATGCCTTAATGGCTGCCCCCCTTGCATTACGTGTACGAGGTGAATTACCACGCACTTTTTCAAGGTGATTCAGAAAATCCATGATCAACGCTACATCCAACTGTTCGATGGTTAGCTTTGAGGGCGGTAATCTTACTCTGTCGGCTGCAAAGCAGACCAATAGTTGGAAAGTATACGCATAGGTCTCACAGGTATGCGGGCTTGCGCGTCGTTCACAGGGCAGATATTCGCGTAAAAACGCACTGAGGTATTGGGCAAGATTAGTCATCACCTTCCCTCCTGTAGCACGTTTCTTGGGCCGTTGATATTTGTACTAATAGTGTTGGAGTTGCCTGTAGATACCAGTAGGTATCAGAGATATGGGCATGACCAAGATAGGTGCTCAATGCTGTCATATGCCGAGATATTTCAGTGCGATTTCCAGCGCATTGTTCAAGCGACCTGACAGCAAAGGTATGACGCAGATCGTGAATACACGGCCCTGGTTCACCCGGTACACCCCGTAATCCAATTGACCTCATGAGCTGCAGGAAAATGCAATTCACTGAAGAGTAAGTCAATCTTGAGCAACTGTTAGAAACAAAGAGCGGTGATTCGATATTGCTAAATTGCATGCGATGCGCCATGTATCCTTGAATAGCCTGATGTGTTGATGGATGCATAGGGACTAGGCGATCCTTACGGAACTTGGTGGATTTAATGAGCAGGCCATCACCCGTGATATCATCGGTATTCAGTGCAATTGCTTCGCAGATCCGCAACCCGGTTGCTGCAAGTAACGCAAATAAAGTTGTATAGGTCCTTGGCCTAATGCTCCCCTCAGGTTTTAGTTGTGATGCGGCCGTCAGCAACTGTTTGATATCTTTTGCAGAGAATAGGTGTCGTATTTTACGTCTCGCCGACTGACGTCCGAACGCATCGGCTGGAGGCACTTCATGCCGGCTGTCTTCAGGCCGCATGGCGATAGTAAATCGACGTACAGTGAGCAATCGATTGCGTTTTTGAAGCACAGATGGCGTTGATCCAGCCCAATCAAGTACTGTTTGGCAACGAACGTGGGTATCACCATGCTGTTCTGCAAACGTAGCAAAATGTTGTAGCAAGCAATTTTGTATCCGGTATTTAAATCCCATTGCGCGTTGCATGGCGACATAGCGGTCGATTTTACCCCTTAACATGATGTGACCTCCGGCCAAGGTTGAGCGATCTGCTGTAGCATAGGGATATCGACCTTAGCGTAATAAGCGGTCATATCCAGAGAACGATGACGTAGAATCGAAGAAACGGTTTCTAAGGTAGCACCCGAACGCAACAGGTCTGTTGCCGCTGAGTGGCGCAGCAAATGGGCGCCACGGGAAGGTGGATCTGAAATGCCTGCACAGGTCAGTGCAGCATCCACAATACCTGATATAGAGGCTGATGATGAAAATGGGCGATAGGGCGCATTGAGACAAAGAAATACCTGCTTCAACGCAATACGTGGGCGAACTTTTTCGAGATAGGCTAAAACCGCATCACCAACATCCTGAGGCAGTGGCAGCATATCTTCTCTGCGTCCTTTACCCCTAACGCACAGAGTTCCTGCATTCCAGTTAATATCATCAAGTCGCATATTGACAATATCGCCAGCACGCAAACCTAAACGTGCTAAAAATAGAATAATGGCTCGATTACGCAACCCTTGCTGGGTATGAATGTCACAGGAACCAATGACACGCTCAATCTCCTGTGCTGTGATATAACGTGGCATAGAAGAAAGTGACCATTGGGCAATCGTAGGAACCGTGCAATCCAAATCTGGAACGCATAGACTCTCAACAGTTAAAAATCGCAAGTAAACCCGTAGCGCTGTTGTCAAGTTTTTAGTCTCTGCGAGGCTACATTGCTCAGCTAACTTGCATATTACATGCTTTACAATTGTCGTATTGTACTTCCCAGGATCATTACCCAATAACGGTAGGAATTTAGATGTCAAACGTTCATAGCGCGCAACGGTTAGTGGTGATAACTTTCGTAATTGCAAATGCTCTCTAAAACGTAGGAGCAGTGGTGGAAGAAATTTCTCCGAAGTATTTGTTTTATAACAAATCACGCCATGTTGATTAAGATAATCTATAAACCGTTGAACGCGTTTTACATATTTACCTGATACTGCATGTTTCCTACGACTACCAGGACAGTTACAACGATGTTTTGCAAAATTGGCTACCACATCGCTGTTAATTTCCTTTATAGATATTTCTTTTTTCTGTAACCAAGTACCAAAATGTGCTACAGAGTCTATGTATCCATGAATAGTGAGTAAAGTGAAACCCTGGTCACAAAGTGCTTGAGAAAAAGTCGTTAAATGTGGTTCTAAATAATATGGCGATAGAAATCGTCGATCATTCAAATGGAATTCTCTAATATGCATAATCATTCTCCTTTAGTTATACAGACAAACTGCCTGCCAATAGAAGATTAATTATGCAGAGTAATTACACCAAAATAAAAATATATAATATTGTTATGAAAGGATAATTGATCATTCTAAGACCCGTTTCAACGCATAACTGGATACTCCGCATAATTACGCATGTCTGTAGGCTGGGTACACAACCAAAACCGAAGACCGTGATGCGGCGTCAGCATCCATTTTGTCTCAAACGCAATACCATG
>VAOU01016058.1_pt1 | contig 31275 bp, 34 predicted proteins | sample 3393871 | NCBI WGS metagenome assembly VAOU01 (sample SAMN08290440, study PRJNA428436) | hydrothermal vent metagenome | isolation source: Deep-sea hydrothermal vent chimney | place: Atlantic Ocean: South-mid Altantic Ridge | depth 1820 m m
GTCACGGTTATAATCGTCACGGCTACAACAGTCACGGTTATAATCGTCACGGTTATAATCGTCACGGCTACAATAGCTACGGATATAATCGTCATGGCTACAATGAGCATGGTGGTTATTTGGCCGAACACGATTCCGATTTATAGCGCCAAGTACGGGACCGCTAACGGAGTTGCGTCACTGGTGTAGCACACGGACTGCTGGAGGGAACCTAATGTCTGACAGCGTAGTGTTCTAAATGCCACAGATGAAACGCAAACGGAATTGCGTTCGTGGCAATGAGTGCCCCTGGTTAACCCGGCACCTGAAAATGCCAACTCATGCACGTTTTAGGATGATTGGCGCTTGCGATTGGGGACAGTTCATGTAGCATAGGGTTGTTGCCGAATGTGGATTATTAGCTCGTCCACATCGGCGCCACAAATTGATCAACAGACAATCAAACACAAAAGTTTAAGGAGACAGTACACATGAAAAAAATATTGATTTTACTAACCGCATTGATGTTATTCAATCTTCCTGCCAGCTATGCAGGGAGTGCTCTGGGTGAAATAGTAGAAAACGCTTTTGATACCGGTGGATATAATAGTCACGGTTATAACCGGCATGGTTACAATAAACATGGTTACAATAAACATGGCTACAATAAACATGGCTATAATAAGCATGGTTATAATAAACACGGTTACAATGAGCATGGTAGCTACTTGGCTGAACACGATTCCAATTTGTCAACCCACTAGAGAACTTGCTCCAAAGGTATGGCAAAGGACTGTGGATGGAAGCTGAAAGTCTGACGCCGTAATATTCTAAATGCCACAGATGATACGCAAAGGGAATTGCGTTCATGATGGGCAACTCTGACTGTCTGCATGTGTAGCCGCGCACATCTAACGTCTCTGGACGGGCCTGGATGGATGACCCGCCACTCTTTTTTTCGACAACCCCAACAGATACCTTAAAGACTGACTTCCTAACCCTTCTTATGTTCCTTGGGATATTACCGAAGGGACCTCGGCGTCCCCTAAAGGGGTAGAGCGTATGAGCGTTTTAACATTATGGTTAAAGTACTTTTTGTTTGTCTAGGTAATATTTGCCGATCCCCCACTGCCGAAGTCGTATTCAAGCGCAAGCTTGAGGAGGCAAAACTCAGTAACACAGTGCATGTGGAATCTGCCGGTACCCACGCCTATCATGTGGGTGCACCACCCGATCGAAGGGCACAGTCCGCTGCCGCCCAGCGCGGTATTGATATGAGTGCTCTACGGGGGCGCCAGGCAACCCGACATGATTTTGGGAAATTTGATTACATTCTGGCCATGGATCGAGAGAACCTGGAGAATCTGAAAGACATTTGTCCCAGGGATTCGCAGGCAACCCTAGGTCTGTTTCTTGGGTATGCCAATGCTTTTACCGAGACTGAAGTGCCTGACCCTTACTATGGTGGCCCAGGGGGATTTGATCATGTACTCGATTTGATTGAAGACGCAAGCATTGGATTGCTCAAAGACATCAAGAAGGGTCTGGATGCACCGTAGCCGTGGTCGAGCGTTAAAAAGTGCCGTACATAGAGGTCAATCTAGCGCAACAACAGCTGGCCCTACGTGACGATAACGACGCCTTATTGGCGCGATATACTATTTCCACTGCGGCCAATGGGGCAGGGGAGCAGATGCACAGTGAATGTACCCCACTGGGTTTGCATATGATCCGCGCTAAAATTGGCGCCGGTTGTCAACCGGGGACGGTGTTTGTGGGCCGCCGCCCAACCGGAGAACGCTATAGCCCGGTGCTTAAACAAGAGCACCCAGATCGGGATTGGATACTCACGCGCATCATGTGGCTGAGTGGTCTGGAACCGGGGCGCAATCGCCTGGGTAATGTGGATACCATGCGTCGCTATATCTATATTCACGGTGCTCCGGATGAGGATATCATGGGTGTCCCCAGTTCCCATGGTTGCATTAAGATGCGCGACGCCGATCTTATCGATCTCTTTGGTCGTGTCGATACTGGCACTCGCGTCATAATAAAACAAGATGTCTAGTCCGCTGCAGGAAACCGGCTAAAAGATGTCCTTAGGCCCCGTTATGCTCGACCTTGAAGGACCCATTCTACTCGACACCGAGCGGGAGCGCCTGGCTCACCCCCTGGTGGGGGGTGTCATCCTGTTTAGTAGAAACTATTCTTCACCTGAGCAGCTTACTTCGTTAGTTTCGCAGATCAAAGCGGTGCGCTCGCCACCATTATTGGTGTCTGTAGATCATGAAGGGGGGCGCGTTCAGCGATTCCGAGATCACTTTACTGATCTACCCCCGGTGTCAAGACTTGGAGAAATCTACGAAGAAAATAAACGCCGGGCAAAACATCTCGCCGAGCTGACCGGTTGGCTCATGGCAAGTGAGTTACGTCACTGCAAGGTAGATTTTAGTTTCGCGCCAATCCTGGATCTGGGCCTGGGGCTCAGCGAGGTCATTGGCGATCGTGCCTTTCATGCCAATCCAGAGATCGTTGCCGATCTGGCTCATTCCTATGTCAGCGGTATGTCCCGGGCAGGGATGGCAGCGGTGGGGAAACACTTCCCAGGTCACGGCAGTGTTGCCGAAGATTCGCATCATGAGATCCCCTACGATGATCGCGATTTCACCGACATCAGTAATCGTGACTTGATTCCTTTCGAGCGCCTGATCCATTTTGGCATTCCAGCCATGATGCCGGCCCATGTGATCTACCCCAAGGTGGACCCTAATCCGGCCGGGTTCTCTGCCTATTGGCTTGGGCAAGTGTTACGCAAGCAGTTGGGTTTTGAAGGTCTGATCTTTAGTGATGACTTGTCCATGCAGGCCGCCACGGTAATCGATGATGTGGCCGAAAGAGCCCGTCTCGCACTGGCTGCGGGTTGTGACATGATCCTGGTTTGCAATGATCCCGATGCCGCTGTCCAGGTGCTGGAAAACTTGTCCTGGTCTATGGATCCCGCTTCACTGGTAAGGTTCGCGCGCATGCACGGGAGACCAGACACCCAGGTCGCTATGGCGCAACCTGGTGATGCAGCCCTGCGCGAGGCGAAAGAAGCGATAAGGCACTATGCTTAAAGAAAATTTTGCCACCGAGACACGGAGGGCACACAGCGGCCTGACAGCCCAACGTTGCGTGGGCCCACCTGGAGCGATTTATGCGATGTTTGGACTAACTGCCCAATTGTGATTGGTCTGCCTGGGACAGAAATTTGTTGTGATCCTTCATGGTCAGGAAAAAATACAACCCTGGAAGGCTACCAAAGATTATTGCGACTAAAAACAATAATGCTACAGCGGCCCCGTCTGCCTGGGACATGCCCATAACGGCAAAAAGACTCACCGCTGCCGCTTCACGTACCCCCAGCCCCCCAATAGTAACGGGAAGAGAAGAGGCCACGAGCACCAAAGGTACGATAAGCAGATAGGCATAAAAACTCAAATCGGATCCGACGCTCAAACCCAATAGCCAAAAACCAATGATCTCTAGAACTTGCAAGGCCGCGCTATAACCAATAATTTTTAATACGAGCCCCGGTCGATTGAGATAAGTATGGCAGGCCTCGGTAATGCGAAGCAATATATTCACCGGTTTCCATTTATCCCAGCGCTCAAAGAAAGTATGCAAGGGCCGGTAACTCAAACGCATACCGACGGTGATTAGGCCGAGGATGCCAAGGAGAAAAAACCAGGGCAGGACTTGTGCGATACTTTCAATTAGCGGACTCGATAGCGTCAAAAAGGGTAACGCCAGAGTAGCCAACCCTATCATCACCACGAGACCGATGATACGCTCGGTGATAATGGGGGAAATTGCAATGGCACTACCATGGCCTTGCCGATAGATATAATAGGCGCGTAACATGTCACCGCCGGTAGCACTAGGCAGAAGATTATTAAAGAAGCAGCCAATGAACGTGGGTGGAATAAGCTTTTTCGCGCTATACCCAAGATCGTGTGTCGCCAGTATGGCCGACCAGCGTCCGGAAGAAATAGCAAAGACCAGTATCTGTAGTATAAGGACCACGCCGACCAGTCCTTTGTGTGCCTGGGCCAGGCTATCGAGTACCGGTTGCCATTCAAGACTGTAGGCAAGCAGGGCAACCAGTGCGCCACTGACGACAATTTTTATAATTGATTTAAGCATAGTATTCACCACGGAGGTCGCAGGGGAAAAGATATTGGTTTGTTTGCTCTGTGATCTCCGTGTCCTCTGTGGTGAAAAATGCTGTACGGTGCACCCTAATGCTAACCACATACAGCAATGCATTCTATAGTAGTGTCCATAAACTAGAAAAGCGCTAGTTTGCGCGCTCGACGTATTCACCTGTTTCTGTATTGACTTTGATCTTGTCACCAACATTTACAAAGGTGGGTACAGACACCGTGATGTCAGTTTCCAGTCGCGCAGGCTTTCCAGAGCCGGAGGCGGTTTGGCCTTTGACTGCCGCTTCGGTCTCTACCACTTCGAGCACCACATTGGCGGGCAACTCAACACTGATGGGTTTTTCGTTATGAAAACTGATTTGAACTTCTTCATTAGGCAATAAAAAACCCAGTTGATGTTCTATATCTTCGGCTGCAATGGTGATTTGGTCGTAAGTGCCGGTGTCCATAAACACATGCCCGGAAGCTTCCTGATACAGATATTGCATCGCACGTTGCTCCACATGGGCCTTTTCAACTTTATCATTCGAACGAAAACGCTCATTAAGCTTAGTGCCCACCGTGGTCTCTTTCATTTCCACCTGCATAAATGCGCCACCTTTGCCAGGTTTGACGTGTTGAGTCTTAAGGACACGCCACAATTTATTCTGGTATTCGATCAAATTACCCACTCTGATGTCGAAGGCGGAAATTTTCATTAACACTACAGCTCCGTTAATAGATTCGTTAAGATCGCGCATTCTAGGGGCCACCCGAGTCAACGGCAATAGAGGAATTTAGCGGCGCCTACAAGACTGACCCCCGAAACAGACAAAAGATGGCCATAAATTCCCTTTGCAAGCTTATAACAATTGCATAATAATGACTATTTAGTTAATTAATACAATAAGATATGGCAATATTAAAGAATGATTCTAGATCAACTATCGGGCCTGATCCGGGGCACTGCTGGCTGTGACGCGTTTCGACCCCCGCTGTCGCCGCTGTCCCCGTCTCGCCCGGCATCTGGACGCGGTCAAGAAAAAATACCCCCGTTACCACGCCAAGCCGGTGGCAGCCTTTGGTGATCCCAACCCAGGTCTGCTGGTGGTGGGCCTCGCCCCTGGCCTGCATGGCGCCAACGCCACTGGACGCCCTTTTACAGGTGACCATGCCGGCATCATCTTGTACAAGACTCTGCACGAATTCGGGTTTGCCAGCCATCCAGAATCCGTTTCACGTCGTGACGGGCTACAGCTCAACCATTGCCGTATCACCAATGCCGTTAAGTGTCTGCCACCCGGAAACAAGCCGACGGGGAAAGAGGTCACTGAGTGCAATATATTTTTAGGCTCTGAGATCAACAGACTAAAGCCTGGCAGCCTCATCATGGCCTTGGGGACCGTTTCGCACCGTGCAATTTTACGAGCTTGTGGGTTACGTCAGGTGGACTACAAATTTAAGCACGGTGCACTACATCGGATCACAAGTGAATTGAGACTCATCGATAGTTACCACTGTAGTCGGTATAACACCCAGACCAGGCGCCTAACTACTATGATGTTTCGTGCGGTGTTTCGTAAGGCCACCCAACTATTGAACCAGACCTGAGAATAAATGACAACCGAACTGGATCCAAAGCAATTGTTGGACTCAATTTCCCATGCTCCCGGTGTCTACCGGATGTTGGATTCAGAGGGCGCTGTATTGTATGTGGGCAAGGCTCGGGACCTTAATAAACGAGTTGCAAGCTATTTTCACAAAACGGGTTTGGGGGCCAAGACCCAAGTGCTCATGACGCAGGTTAGAGATGTCGATGTCATCGTCACCCATACCGAAGCCGAAGCACTGCTACTTGAAAATAATTTTATCAAGTCTCTTAAGCCCCGCTACAATATTCTGTTGCGTGACGACAAAAGCTATCCCTATATCTACCTTTCGGTTGGACACAAATTCCCGTTCCTTAGTTTCCATCGCGGACCACACAAGAGGGCGGGGCGTTACTTCGGCCCCTATCCCAATGCGGGGGCGGTGCGTGAGAGCCTGACTCAGTTACAACGGACCTTTCCGGTAAGGCAATGCAAAGACAGCTATTTTAAAAATCGTTCGCGACCGTGTTTGCAATACCAGATCAAGCGCTGCACAGCACCCTGTGTCGATTTGATCAGTGAGCAGAATTATGCAGAAGATGTCAGGCAGGCGACTTTGTTTTTAGAAGGTAAAAGCGAGTCCTTGGTCAACGAGCTTGTTGTCCTCATGGAAACGGCTTCACAGACAAAAAATTACGAGCAGGCGGCATTGCTCAGAGATCGAATTGCCAACCTGCGCCATGTTCAGGAGCGGCAATATGTTAGTACCGAATCGGGCGATGTGGATGTGGTGGCGTTGACCACACAGGCCGCGCACAGCTGCATTCAGCTGAGCTGTATCCGGGCCGGCCAGCATGTGGGCAGTAAGAGTTTTTTTCCAACGGTGCCCTTAGAACCCAGCCGGGAAAAGATCATGTCGGCCTTCCTCGAACAACACTATATCGACCAATTTGTTCCCGGTTTGATTTTGATCAACAGCGACCCTACGGACATGAAGCTGCTCGGCGAGACGCTCTCCGCTCAGTCTGAACACAAAGTCGTGATCTCTCACCCCAGCCGGGGGCAGCGTGCCCGCTGGGTGGAGATGGCAGCGCTCAATGCCAAGGAATCGCTACACCGGCATATGCTGCTCAAGTCCACCCTGCGGCAACAGTTCGAACAATTGATCGACGTCCTCGCGCTTGAGGCGGCGCCAGATCGTATTGAGTGTGTCGATGTCAGCCACACCATGGGGGAGGCCACTGTGGCCTCCTGTGTGGTCTATGACCGGGATGGCCCCTTGAAGGAGGACTATCGCCGTTACAATATCGAGGGCATTGAGCCGGGGGATGACTATGGAGCGGTTACGCAAATGCTGAACCGACGTTTTCGCCGTCTTACAGAAGAGGACGGCAAGCTTCCCGATCTGCTAATAATCGACGGTGGCAAGGGACAGTTGAGCGCGGCCAAAGGGGTGCTCGATGAATTTCAAATTGACGGTGTAAAACTCATCGCCATCGCCAAGGGTGCAGAGAGGAAACCCGGTAAGGAGCAAATCTTCTTGTCGCCTTCGAGCAGGCCCATTATACTGGGTGCAGACTCCCCAGCCTTACATCTGATCCAGCAGATACGTGACGAGGCTCACCGCTTTGCAATTAGCGGACACCGGCAGCGCCGCAGTAAGGCCCGTGTAACCTCAACTCTTGAACATATTGCAGGTGTGGGTAGCAAACGGCGTCAGGCATTGCTAAAACACCTGGGCGGTTTACAAGGCGTACGCCGGGCCGGTGTAGAAGATTTGCGCCGCGTACCCGGCATTAGCCCTATACTAGCACAACGCATTTACGACGAGTTCAATAGCTAAAATGGTCTTAAATATCCCCAATTTGCTGACCTTGCTGCGAATCGTTCTTATACCGGTCTTTGTCTTCGCCTACTATTCGGACTTTCCCTCGGCCCATTTAGTTGCTACCGGGGTATTTGTGTTGGGCGCCCTGACCGATTGGCTGGATGGGTATTTGGCCCGTCGCCTCAATCAACACTCGGCCCTGGGCGCATTTCTTGACCCGGTAGCGGACAAACTCATGGTCGCTACAGCCTTGATCCTCCTGGTTGCTGACACTGAGCTTTCCGCTATCGTTTTCGACAATCGGCTATTTACGGTGACGGTTGCCATCATCGTAGGTCGCGAGATTACCGTATCGGCACTGCGCGAATGGATGGCGGAATTGGGCCATCGCGGGACAGTCGCGGTGTCCTATGTGGGAAAAATGAAGACCATCGGACAGATGGTTGCGATCAGTTTTCTGGTCTTTCGCGAGCCTCTGTACGGTGTACCCATCGTATTTATTGGTGAAATTTTGCTCTATGCTGCGGCCATAATAACCCTCTGGTCTATGGTCAACTACCTCAAGGCGGCTTGGTCCAAGCTCACTACCCCCGATACCTGATACCAAAGTGGGCGTATATTAACGCTTGACAGGGAAAAATCGGTGCATAGAATAGGCGCTCCTATTTTTGCGGGAATAGCTCAGTGGTAGAGCACAACCTTGCCAAGGTTGGGGTCGCGAGTTCGAATCTCGTTTCCCGCTCCAGAATGATCGGGGAAAGCGACGCTTTCCCTTTTTTATAGCTGCCAGGATTTTCCCAAGCTCTTTGAGAGAATTCGAGAGTGATTCGACTTCGGGCAGCAAGCCGATAGTGGCTGGGTGGCAGAGTGGTTATGCAGCGGCCTGCAAAGCCGTGTACGCCGGTTCGATTCCGGCCCCAGCCTCCAAAGTCTAGTGTTGGGTCTGGCAAATCCCAGACCTGCACCTCCAGGCCCGGGTGGCGAAACTGGTAGACGCAAGGGACTTAAAATCCCTCGGTCATTGCGACCATGCCGGTTCGATTCCGGCCCCGGGTACCCTACTTTTTGGCAGTTACCGCGCCACAACAAGGGCCAGAGCACTTTGCTTCGGAGGCCGTTCACTTCATTGTGATATAATTGCCCTACTGTAGGAAAGGACCCCAATGTTTGAGAGGTTTTAGGTGATTATTTACGACTTATGCTGTGATGCGGCACACCAATTTGAAGGTTGGTTCGGCGACGTGGATGACTACGAACAGCAACGTAGCAGCGGATTATTGAGTTGCCCCGTATGTGGCAATGGCGGAGTGCGCCGTTTGCCTACCGCCAGCCACGTCAAAACCAGTGGGCGTGAATTGGAAAAGATCACCAGCACCAAGGGCTTGAATCTTCCCGAATCGAGCGCCGAGTTTGCCCGTGAGCTTCACCATTATGTCGAGACAAATTATGACAATGTGGGCGTCGAATTTTCCGAAGAGGCGCGTAGGATTCACCATGGCCATGCAGAGGAACGTAATATATACGGTAGCGCCACACCTGAGCAAGTCAGCGCCTTGCGTGAAGAAGGCATCCATACACTAAGCCTGCCCATCAAACCACCCGCCAAGGATAAGCTCAACTAGGGCGCAATCTAAATCAACACCAGCAATGGCAAGACCAGGATAAAAATCCTAATCCAGATAAATGTGCATGGTAGGAAGACTGTTCAAAAATGACAACTGAAATTATCAACCTCATAAAAGAACGTTGGCCCCTGGTAGTAGGGGGCATTGGCTTGTTAGTGTTCATCGTCGTCGCAAGCCAGTATGTCTATCAACACGGCGTAACGGCCCGCAATGCAGGCAATGATCCATGTGTAATAAAATTACTGATTGAAACCGAAAGTGGCGGTCAACAATGGATGACTATTTCACCCAAGGACAATGCACCTTCCCGTGCAGACTTCGAGGAAGAAACCCGCATCCACCGGGTTGAAATTACATCCTGTCTTTAGTGCTGAGTCAGCACGCACCGGAGGCGTCACAAGCTCTGATGTGGTGGTTTTCTATTTGTTGGTTCAATCTCCCCGCGATACCCTGGCCGGATGGCCATTTAACGCATAACATCAGAGATGGGTTCGACGAAATAACATGGGATGAGATAAATGAGTAATCCAATACGCGTATTTGCCTTTTTGTCTGCACTTTTTTCATTAGTGGTTGCAGCAGCAATCATCATCTTTTCATTTGATCTAATGCCTGATTTTGATATTGCTGCTGTGCTGCAGGAATTCAAGCTCAAGATGTCCCAAGACGAGGTCTATTTTTGGGGGACCGTGGCGGTGGGCGGGTTATTTGGTTTGGTTGCGGTACTCGCCCTGCGAACTCTGAGCGGCGCTACCCGGGGGGCATTTCGCTACAACATCGATGAAGGGGAGGTGGTTGTACCACTTGGCATCATTCAAGGCATTGCCGAGGCCACCATCAAGGCCTATCCGGAAATTATAGATTCTACTGTCAGTGTCATTAATCACCGGCGTGCGCCACGGATGTCTTTGCAATTGCAGGTTGTCAGCAAAACCATTTTTGTCGATCTGGCAAAGAAACTGCGCGGCCACCTGCAACGAGAGATCGGGCAACAGACCGGGGTGATTGTCAAGGACATCAACCTGCGCATGGCAGTCACAGACAACAAGCCCACCATGTTTTTACCACGTAACAACGATCTGGAGAGCGATGAGGAGATCAATGCCGATGAAGAGCAGGTTACGATCTTGTCTGAAGCCACCCATCAACCTCCCTTCGACCTTGCCTCTGTAGACCTGGATCTAAAACCCAACCCCACAGCGCCAACCGCAGAAGATGAACAGGAAGGGGGCGAAACCGGTCGTTTTGAAGAACCCAGGACAAAGACTGGGTTATAAAAAACAGGACCAGTATGGTGCAAGCGTACAGCGTAAAAAAGGGAATCAATGGGATGCATAGCTTGAGCCGCCAAGGCACCAATAGATCCATTACTTTACATAATATACATTATACGAAGTAATGGGTTGAAATGTGGATCCGCCATGCTCAGTGAGCCAGCCTTAGAGAATCTATTAGCAAAAGAGTTTCCAGTGGATCGGGAACTCATCTACCTCAATCATGCCGCGATTGCGCCGCTGCCACTCCGCACGGGACAAGCCATTCAGGATTTTGCTCGTGAATGTGTCCAGGAAGGATCGCGCCACTATGCACACTGGCAGGATCAGGAAACCCGGCTCAGAGAGCAGCTTAGGGCGCTTTTAGCCGCGCCTTCGGTGGATGACATCGCCCTGGTCAAAAACACCTCAGAGGGCCTGTCTATGATTGCCTATGGACTTCATTGGGCTGAGGGCGACGAAGTAATTATCACCAATCAGGAATTCCCTTCTAACCGCATTATTTGGGAATCACTGCGCAACCAAGGGGTTGTGGTTACTGAGGTCAATGTAACGGATGCGATCTCACCTGATGACACCATTATCGACGCGTTTAACGACAATACACGACTTTTATCCCTTAGTTCAGTGCAGTACGGCTCAGGGTTGCGGCTAAATCTCAAGGATTTGGGGACCGCCTGCAAAGACGCCGGTATCTTGTTTTGCGTCGACGCGATTCAAGGCCTTGGGGTCTTTCCACACAGCGTTCACGAAATGAACATCGATTTTCTGGTAGCCGATGCCCACAAATGGCTGCTGGGTCCGGAAGGTATCGGGGTGTTTTACTGTGCTGAAAAATGGCGCGAACGGTTAAAACTCCACGAATACGGCTGGCACATGGTAGAGCACATGGGAGACTTCGACCGCCGGGACTGGCTTCCGGCCTCCTCTGCCAGACGGTTTGAGTGTGGCTCCCCCAACACCCTGGGGGTGTTCGCCTTCTCCGCCAGCCTGTCCCTGCTCCAGGAGATCGGTATCGACACCGTCGAACAACGGATATTGGAGCGGACCCACTATCTGCGCCAGTGGATAGACCAGCACCCAAAACTCGAATGCCTGTCCCCCTCAGGGCCGGGGCAACTGGCCGGCATTACCACCTTCAGGCACCCCGAGGTAGGCCCAGAAACGCTGTTCAAGGCCCTCCAAAGGCACGGCCTAATGTGCGCCCCTCGTGGTGGCGGCATCCGTTTTTCTCCCCACTGTTACAACTCCATTGAAAACCTGAATCGGGCCGTTAAAGTAGTGGATAGTTGTATAAAATCAACCTTATAGACGCTTATTCTAATGTAGATAAAGTATTTTCTGGTGAAATGCGTGATTATTGCTATTAATCAAGCAGTTATGGCGTATAGTTAAAGTATTACCATTTGCTAATTGAGTCGCGATGTTGAGATGTGACGATGTTGCAGGTGGTGAGCATAGAACAGGCTGTTGGCGAGATCGCGGATTTTGACTCCAGCCTGTTCTTTAATCTGAATCTTGGCGGTCTTGCTTAATTGAAATGCAAAATCACGGTCATGTTTGGCATAGTGCCGGACTGTGGTTTGGAACATCTTTTCATGATCCACGGCATCATAGCAGAGGCGATAGCCATCGAAGATGGGGTTGTCGATCATCCTGGCACTATTGAAGAATAGACCCGGGGCGCATATGCCGGTTACCCGGCCACCCATTTGTTTTTGGCGCAGGAGCAGTTCTGACCGTACCGGTGTCAACAAGGCAAAGGGCACGATGTAGTAGAACAGGGCCTCATACCACTGAGCCATCACCGTGGCATTGGAGACTGTATCGTAGCACTGGCGGATCAATCGACTGACCGGGGTGTCATCGGCCTCGTTCAATTTTAGCAAACCTTCTTTGGCCAGGGTGAACACATCCATAAACACTAGAATCTGTGGGATGGACAGACGGTCTACACCAATGGCATCGGTCACCTTGCGGGGAAATTTATATCGCAAGCCACCGTTCAAATGATCGTGGCGAATATAGGCCAGACAAAAAGACAGGATGTTGTGCCAACGCAGTTCACTATTGCTGATATCGAAATAGTAGTCATATTCACTCCAGGTGACTTCGCCCTCAAACATCTTTGAGGCCCGTGTGGGTGTCAAGATGCGCGGCTGCCAAAAGCATTTTAGATACTCATAGCGCTCCGGATTGGACATGTAGCGCGACACGGCCCAACGGTCTAGAAATTGCTGTGGAGTGCTGATGGCAATACCCAGTAGAGACTCTAAGTGCCGGGGGATATCCTCAGCGATTAACGAGGCATCGTAATGGTCGAAATGTTTAGTCGGATGCCGGGAGAAATACTGAGCAATACGTGTCAGTAATTTATTGGTGACCGGATAACGCCGCTGTAGGACGTATTCATCGCTTAACAATGCACGCAATAACAATGCCCGTTTGGCCTTGGGCGCCGAGCTATTAAAATAGGCCTCAAGAAAAGAACTTGTAATCTCAAGGGTATCGGGAACCAGATCGGCAAGGTCGGCAAGCTGAGGGTGCCTGACACGAAGGGCCCGCAGGGTAACCCGAATACGCTCGTCACGTTCGTGATCAGTGGAACTCATGATTCGACATTCCCCCGTGACACCCTCTGGGTGTATGAGCACTTGATAAGCGAAAAATTGGAAGTACGATTTGCTGGTCAAACACTGACAGGCGCGACCTCGCCTGATAATACTGCAGGCATACTAGACCAATTAACATACCCTTTGCCTAGCAAAACGGGGCGACAAGTGACAAACGGGCTTGATAAGCGGATAAATGGCCTAAAGAAATAAGGGGCTACCTTTGCAGGTCTTATTCATGCATTCCCACGCGGAGCGCGGGAATGAGGGATACTGGTTTTCTGGTTCCCACGGTCCCCCGTGGGAACCCATACCGCAACCTCAAGCGGCCTCAACCACATTCAGCATGTCTGGGCCTTCAACGGAATTGCCAAAGGGAACAGGTTAAAGAAATTGTCGGTGGTTTGTTCGCCAATTTCTTCCACGCAGGTATTGCGTACCTCAGCCAGGCACTCGGCTACATGGTACACATAGGCAGGTTCGTTGATCTTGCCACGGTGGGGTACCGGTGCCAAATAGGGGGCGTCTGTTTCTATCAGCATCCTGTCGGCGGGGACCTTGCGCGCTACTTCGCGCAGAATCCCGGCACTCTTGAAGGTCACGATACCGGAAAAGGAAATATAAAAGCCCAGATCTAACGCGGCCTTGGCTACCTCCCAGTCTTCGGCAAAGCAGTGCATAACGCCTGTGACCTCAGAGGCCCTCTCTTGCACCATAATTTTCAAAGTGTCCGCGGCGGCATCACGGCTGTGGATGATAAGGGGTTTGGCCACACACCGGGCGGCCTCGATGTGCCGCGTAAAACGTTGCCGTTGCCAGTCCAGGTCGCCTTCACTGCGAAAATAATCGAGGCCGGTCTCACCGATGGCCACCACCAGGGGGTCCGTTGCCAATGCCACCAGTTCTTCCACCGTGGGGTCCTGGCCCTCGCGTTCGTTGGGGTGCACGCCCACCGAGGCAAAGATATTGTCGTGACTCCGGGCAAGCGCCAATACCTGGGGATAGTCCTCAAGGTTGACCGACACGCACAGAAAATAGTCCACACTATTTTCCTGGGCCAGAGCCAACAACTCTCCCACCCTTTCGGATAGCGGTTCAAAATTGATGTGGCAATGGGAATCGACGAACTGCAAGCTTGAATCCACTTAAAAAACCAATCGTTGGGGGCTACATGGTGTGAGTGGGGCGTTCCGACTTGAGCGCGCCGCCTAACAAGGCCTCTATCTTACCACGGGCGACGCCGGCGTCTTTCTCGCTGAACTGGATACCTACACCGGCTGCCCGATTGCCCTGGGCGCCAATGGGGGTGATCCACACCACATGACCTGCCACCGGTATCTTTTCCTTTTCGTCCAGCAGGGTCAGCAACATAAAGACCTCTTCACTGACTTTGTATTCTTTATTAGTTGGGATAAACAGACCTCCGGTCTTTAAAAAGGGCATATAGGCGGCGTACAGCGCGCTCTTGTCTTTAATCGTTAGCGACAATACCGTAGGTCGACTGACCCCACCGGTCGCCGCTAAATTATCGGCGCTGATATCCAGACCACCTACTTTGTTGCTCACCCTATTTTTTCCCCATGCGCGTCCAGCGAATCAATACGTCTTCAAGTAGCAGGCCATCATCCAGGACGGCACCAGATTGGGCCCTGGCCTCGGATACAACCTGCAAGAACGAATACAGCCGCTTCAAGTTAAACGTTCTGGCGCTATCTTTCAACTGTGTCCCGACATCCGGGTTATTGAGCAACGGTGGACGGTTGCTCATGGCCAGACGGATCAGGTCTATTACCCAGCCTTGTAACCAGGCCAGGACGTTATTGACCCCGAAATCCTGCCACCGTTTGGCGCAACTAACGGGGTCAGCAGTGCCCTGGGTAAGGCCTGTCACGTCCGTTATCATCTGCTTACGGTGCTCCAAAAACCCATCCTCGGTATAGGCCTGGGCCCGCAGGGGTGCACCTGCCGCCAGACCCAGGACTAATTCATTATTGTTCTTGCCATTGCTTTTTCCAACCCACTGCGCTTCCAACCAGGCCAAGGCCCGGTCCCGTGGCGGAATACGAAACTCTGTCACGCTACAACGGCTACGGATGGTCGCAGGCAGACTTGAGGGCTGGTGACTCAGGAGTAGGAGATAGGAATCCTCTGGGGGCTCCTCCAGCAGCTTGAGCAGGCTATTGGCCGCATTCTGGTTCATGGCTTCGGCGGGCAACAGCACCACCACCTTGTTTGGTGCGCTGTGGGCACGGGTCTGCATGTTGCTGATCAGGCGCCGGACCTGATCCACTGCAATGATGGTCGACAGGTGTTTGCGCTGGCCGGCGCGTTCATCCTGATAGCGCAGGGCATGCCGGCTGAGTGGGTCGGTCTCGAATTTTTGGGTGTCGGCCTCAGATTGCAATACATGGAGATCGGGGTGACTCCCCGCCTCCCAGTGCCGGCAACTGCTGCATTGGCCACAGGCCTGTTTCCCGGTTGTCGGGTTTAAACACAACAACCAGCTGGTGAATTCATGTACAAAAGCCCGTTTACCCAGTCCTTGAGGCCCGGCAAACAATAGCCCATGGGAGAGCTGCTCAGGCCTAGCGGTGAGAACCTGCCAACGGTCCTGATTCCAAGGGTGTATCTTTGAACTCATGTCAGCAAAATATCCAGTACCGTTGACAACTGTGACTGGACTTCAGCGGGTGTTTTTGAGGCATCAATAACGTGTACCCGTTGGGGTTGTTCATTTGCAATGTTCAGATAGCGTTGTCGAACTTTTTCCAAGAAAACTTCGCCTTCCTTCTCAAACCGATCCGGTGCGCTGCGTTGGTTGACGCGCTGCATGCCGGTAAGGACTGGCAAATCAAATAACACTGTGAGATCGGGGCGTAATTCGCCCTGGACCCATTGTTCAAGTTCGGCGATGCGGGCAGTGGGGATACCCCGGCCGCCACCTTGATAGGCATAGGTGGCATCGGTAAAGCGATCACACAACACCCATTGTCCGGCATCAAGGGCCGGTCGCACCACTTCTTCCAGATGCTGGGCACGGGCGGCGAAGATCATGAGCAACTCGGCATCCACACCGGTAGGCTGATCATGGCGATGCAACAAGAGTTCACGCAGCGCCTCCCCCAATTCGGTGCCTCCAGGCTCACGGGTGGCGATGACCTCACAGCCAGCATCCTGCAAATACATTTGCATAAACTGCAGACTGGTGCTCTTACCGGCCCCCTCACCCCCTTCCAGGGTGATGAATAGCCCTTTTTGATTTGATGACATCACTACGTCCTAATGTTAGGTTTGGCGCTTTAACTTGCAGTTCTAAAATACTTTAAATCACTGAAGGTGTATTCCCCGTGGTTTGCCACGCAATCTGTAAGTGCGCATTTATTCGCACGATGCGTGTAAACATGACCTCTGTTGTGCGAATAAATTCGCACCTACTATTAATACCCCGTCCGCTTGCGGCGGGGTGGTTTATTTTTTGGGCATGGACGAAAATGGTTTGCGCTTGCCCTTCAATTGAAAACGAATCACCGCGTTATTGTGTTCGCGCAGGGTTTCCGAAAATTGATGGCTGCCATCACCCCGGGCGACAAAGTACAGGGCTTGGGTCTTTTGTGGATGCAGTACTGCACGGATTGCCGCTGCGCTGGGGGTGGCTATGGGCGTGGGCGGCAAACCCACTCGAGTGTAGGTGTTGTAGGGGTTATCCTCTTGGAGGTGTTTACGTTTTAGGTTGCCCCTAAAACGAACACCCAGGCCATAGATCACCGTGGGATCAGTCTGTAATTTCATGCCCCGCTTCAATCGATTATGGAACACGCCTGCGATCAATGGGCGCTCGCTGGCCACACCGGTTTCCTTCTCAACAATAGAGGCCAAAATCAACGTCTCATAGGGATCTTTGAGTAACAGGCCCTCGTCACGCCCCATCCATTCCTGCTCGACAAATTCTTTCATCCGTTTATAAGCCTGGCGCAACAATATAACGTCTTGCATGCCAGCGCTGTAGGTGTAGGTGTCCGGAAAGAACAGTCCCTCCGGGTAGTCATAATCCGTTACCCCGAGGCGCTCCAATAGCTTTTCCCAAGGTACCTTGCCGAGGCTGTGTTGAAGCTTGGGTGATCGTCCCAGTGTTTCCAGGGTTTGTTTGATAGTCAGGCCTTCGACAATGGCAAAGGGGTAAGATATCACCCGACCGAAGGTCACCTGGTCCAGCAGTGCCAAGGCATTAATACCGTCTTCGAAGCGGTACTCACCGGCCTTGAGGCTGCGACTCAAACCCTTAACATAAGCCCAGACCACCAGGGGCTTGTCATAGGGGATGACCCCCCGCGATTGCAGGCTATTGGCAAACTCATTGAGACTGGTACCGGGCGCCACCGCGTAGACCTCATCGCCAGGATGAAGGGTACGGTAGCCAAACCACAACAGGTACAGGCCACTCACTACAACGCTCACCGCGGCAACCGTCCACAGGGTCTTTTTAATTCTTGCCAGCACTTAAGCTACAATCTAATAAGGAAATTGATCAATAAACTTTTTTGTCGTTGTGCCGCTGAGGTAGTCTCGGTCCGCCAACTGACGTACCGGCACTATTCCGATAATACTGTTGGTGACAAATATCTCGTCGGCATGGGTGAGCCGGTGTGGATCAACGCCACCGATTTCTAAAGGTATCTCCATCGCCTGGGCCTGCTCCATGACCCAATTGCGGACGATCCCGGCTACGCCACATTGTGACAGGTCTGGGGTCATGATGGCACCCTGAGAGACGGCAAACAGATTGCTCATGGTGCCTTCAATGACTAGACCATGGTTGTCACACATCAGCCCCTCGTCAAAATCACTATCCCACTCTTGCCGGGCCAGGACCTGTTCCAGCCGGTTGAGATGCTTGATCCCCGCCAGGGTCGGGTGGCGTGATACCGTGGTGTCACAGTAGCGTAGGCGAGCGCCGGTCCTGCGCACTCTGTCGACATGGTCCGGCCAAGGGGCCAAGCTCAGGATGCGTGTAGGCGCCCCCTGCGGTGATGGTGACCGGTAACCCCGGTCACCGGTTCCGCGGGTAACGATCAGCTTGGCGATGGCCCTCTCCTGACCAGTGCAAACTTGCACTATTTCATCACCCAAGACCCTGTCTGGAGTCAGCCCCTCAATACCCAGGCGAGCACAACCCTGCCGCAGGCGTTTCAAGTGCCGGGGCCAGAATGGGATGGCCCCCTCCACCACCGCCATGGTCTCGAACAACCCATCACCATAGTGCAGACCTCGATCAGCAACGGAAAGTGTGGCTTGGAGCTCGCCATTGACCCAGCATTTAAGGTAAGTACTCACTGCTATTTGCTCCCTCGCCCACCAGGGAGAGGGTTGGGGTGAGGGGGTAGATAAAACACAGTTTTACCCCCTCATCCCGGCCTTCCCCCAGAGGGGGAAGGGATGGCTTCGACTTTTGGGTCTGCGTAATTTTGCCTCATGTCACCGAATGATCACAACGCAAATTCAGAATGTCACGGTGCGTCTGCACTTTGTGAAATAAATATTTATGGTGAGTACTCACTCCAAACTTTACCGATCAAATATCCGCAACAGGCCCTCGGCCTTGGCCCGGGTCTCGGCCAGTTCTTTTTCGGCAACGGAATCGGCCACAATACCGGCACCCGCCCGTAGGCTTAAATCATTACCTTCTTTCACCAGAGTGCGGATCAGTATATTGAGATCCATGCTGCCATCACGATTGAGATAGCCCAAGGCGCCAGTATAGGCCCCCCGTCGAACCTGCTCCAGTTCACTGATGATCTCCATGCAGCGTACTTTGGGGCAACCGGTAATGGTCCCACCGGGAAAAGTAGCCCGTATCACTTCGATCGGTGTCCAGCCATCACGTAGACGTCCGGATACCTGGGAGACGATGTGATGGACATGGCGATAGTGCTCCACCACCATAAACTCATCCACCTGGATCGTGCCCGGTTCACAGACCCGGCCCAGGTCGTTGCGTTCAAGATCGATCAACATCACGTGCTCCGCCCGTTCCTTGGGGTGGGTCACCAACTGCTGCGCCAACCGCTGATCGTCAGTTGCATCCACGCCGCGTGGATAGGTGCCTGCAATGGGACGGGTGCTGACCCGTCCATGACGAGTACTCACCAAGCGCTCCGGTGACGAGCTGATAATGGCTTGTTCATCGTTCAGATTGAACAGACCAGCAAACGGTGCTGGATTGGTATGGCGTAAATGGGCATAGACATCCGCTGCCGTTACACCGTCACTTAAAGTAGTGCGCCAAGCCCGGGAAAGATTTACCTGAAAGACATCACCGGCCTCAATATAGGCCTGAACGCGCCCCACCCCATCGAGAAACTGTTGTGCTTCGTCTTCTTCCCAGACAGCTGTCCCCAATGGTGTTTTTTTTGCTTTTGCCTTTTGCGCACCGGTGAGGTCCGATTCCATTTCTTTAAGCAACTGAGCCTGGTCCGCTTCAGCAATCACATGGGTCTGTTTACCTTGGTGATCCCAAATGATGGCAGCCGGAATACGCAATGCACAGGCGACGGGAAAGGGGTTACTGCTTTTGGGCAGGCTCAGCCGGGGCTCGATTTCAGCAATCAGTTCGTAGCCCAAAAACAGCACCCAGCCACCACTAAAGGGGAGCGCCTTTGGGGTCGCAACCACAGTGTCGGTCTGCCGCCATTGCTTATTCAAGCTTTCCAGAAAACTATCTTCTGTCGATTTACCCTCTATGGTGCAATGACCGGCCCCATCCAGTTCGATCGAACCTTGAGGAAAAGCAAACAGGATATCGTAACGGGCCTGGGCGGTGCCGTGGGCGACACTTTCCAGTAGACAGGGATAACGCTGAGGTAAAACCGCCTGTAAGGCGCTCAGATCAGGGGCGTGGGCAAGCGTTCGTGACCGCCATCCACAACCATTTTGGTCCAGGTTGGCGGTGACCTGGTTCACCCGTAGCGGCGAAACACCAAGGTGCCGTTGGTGCCCCCAAACCCGAAGGAGTTAGACAGGACCCCATTGATGGACATTTCCCGCGCGCTGTCAGGCACATAATCCAAGTCACATTCCGGATCGGGATTTTCCAGATTAATGGTGGGTGGAGCAATTTGGTGGTGTACCGCCATCACACTGTAGATGGCCTCAATACCCCCTGCGGCGCCGAGCAGGTGCCCGGTCATGGATTTGGTAGAGCTGACTGCAAGTTTCTTGGCGTGACCAGCAAACGTGGTTTTGACCGCCACGGTCTCCGCCTTATCGCCCAAGGGAGTCGATGTGCCGTGGGCGTTGACGTAATCAATATCTTCCGGGTTCATGCCAGCATTGCGCAGGGCATTGTTCATGCACCGGGCCGCACCTTCACCGTCTGCGGGCGGACTGGTCATGTGGTGAGCGTCGCCACTCAAGCCAAAACCCGTCAACTCGGCATAGATTCTTGCCCCCCGTTTTTTAGCAAATTCGAGCTCTTCCAATACCACTACACCGGCACCCTCACCCATGACAAAACCATCGCGGTCCTGGTCCCAGGGGCGACTGGCCCCTTGAGGATCATCATTGCGGGAACTGAGGGCCCGGGCACTGGCAAAGCCGGCCACTGATACCGGGGTAATGGCCCCCTCCGCGCCACCGGCCACCATCACGTCGGCATCGCCATATTCGATCAACCGCGCCGCATCGCCAATACTGTGGGTTGCGGTGGAACAGGCCGTTACCATGGCCAGATTAGGGCCTTTCATACCATAGCGTATGGAGACATTTCCGGAGATCATATTGATGATGCTCATGGGAATATAGAATGGGGAAACACGGCGTGGGCCTTTGACGCGAAATAATTCTGCGGTCTGTTCTATGGTGGCAACACCGCCTATGCCGGCGCCGATGTGAACACCGATGCGATCCGCATTGGCATCGTTGACCTCAAGCCCGGAATCGTCAATAGCTTCAATGGCCGCAGCCATGCCAAATTGGATAAAGCGATCCATCTTGCGAGATTCCTTGAGCGTCATAAACTGTGTAACGTCGAAGTTCTTCACCTCGCCAGCGATGGTGGTGCTGATACCAGTAGGGTCAAATTGAGAAATTTGGCCAATGCCACTCTTGGCGGCAAGAATATTTTGCCAATTGTCATTTAGGCCAATGCCTATGGGGGACAGTATCCCCATCCCTGTGATTACCACGCGTCGTTTACTCACAGCATCCTCTGTCTAAATGCAAAACAGTTCCAGACAAATCAAAGGGCCGCCCTCCATAACAATGGAGGGCGGCCCTTCGGTGAAGCCTGACAATCAGCTGGCGTTCTGATTGATGTAATCTATAGCGAGCTGAACAGTGGTGATCTTCTCGGCCTGGTCATCTGGAATCTCAGTATCAAATTCCTCTTCCAGGGCCATCACCAGTTCAACCGTATCCAGGGAATCGGCACCGAGATCATCGACAAACGAGGCCTCTGCGGTGACCTGATCAGCGCTGACCCCAAGCTGTTCCGCGACGATTTTTGTGACGCGATCTTGAACGTTACTCATTATTGGTATTTCCTCCAGTACGGTTAGCCGACCTTACAAGGCCGCATAGTTTACACAAAATGACACCCCAGTCCACCTTAAGCCATGAACATCCCACCATTGACATGCACCACCGTGCCGGTCACATAGCGGGCGTCCTCAGAGGCCAGAAAGGCCACTGTATTGGCTACGTCCTCGGGTTGGCCCAACCTTCCCAGGGGGATCTGGCGCGTTAGGGTGGCGCGTTGTTCCTCGCTCAACCCTTTAGTCATGTCGGTCTCTATAAAGCCCGGCGCCACGGTATTTACGGTGATTTGGCGGCTGCCAACTTCTCTTGCCAGGGCTCGGCTAAAACCCGCCACACCGGCCTTGGCAGCAGCATAATTGCTCTGTCCGGCGTTGCCCATGGCCCCCACCACTGAGGTAATACTGATGATTCTGCCTTGTCGGGCTTTGGTCATGCCCCGCAGGCAGGCCTTACTCAGGCGATATACGGACTTGAGATTGGTGTCCATGATGTCATCCCATTCGATCTCTTTCATGCGCATGAGCAGGTTATCACGGGTAATACCGGCGTTATTGATCAATATGGTGGGGGCGCCCAAGTGCTCGTTGATATCCTTGATCAGGTGATCGATTGAGGCCTGATCGTTGACATTAAGCACACTTCCATGCCCATCAATCCCCTTATCTTTTAGGTAGTTAGAGATTGATTCTGCACCACTTTCTGATGTAGCCGTTCCCACTACAGTGGCATCTTGGCCGCCCAATTTGATAGCGATGGCGCGGCCAATGCCTCGGCTGGCCCCGGTAACCAAGACGATTTGATTTTCTAATGACATCTTTTGGGATCCCTTGTTAAATTATGTTAACCCGATTTGCCGGTACAGGTTGCCAATGCGGTGTTAAAGGTCTCCCCATCATAGACTGCCAGAGTCGCGATACTGCGGTCTATGCGCTTATTGAGCCCGGTGAGGACCTTTCCCGGCCCCGCCTCAATCATATGATCGACTCCTTGGGCGACCATCTTTTGGACCGATTCCACCCAGCGCACCGGAGAGTGTAGTTGCCTGACCAGGGCCTGTTTTATGGCCTCAGGGCCGTTGGCCACCTCCACGTCCACATTATTGATTACGGGGGTCTGTAGGGCCTTGATATCCAGGTCCGCCAAGCGCACGGCTAAGCGGTCCGCTGCAGGCTGCATCAAGGCACAATGGGAGGGAACACTCACCGGCAATACAATGGCCCGTTTCGCGCCCGCAGCCTTGGCCTTCTTAGCGGCTCGATCCACAGCTGATTGGGTGCCGGCGACGACAACTTGACCCGGGGAATTAAAATTGACCGCCTCTAACACTTCGCCATTCGCCGCATCCTTGCAGACTTCACGTACCTGGTCATCATCCAACCCCAAGATGGCCGCCATACCCCCGGCACCCACGGGTACGGCCTCTTGCATATATTTGGCCCGGGCCTCTACCAAAGACAAGCCATCGGCAAAATTTATAGCACCGCTGCAGACCAGTGCAGCGTATTCACCCAGGCTATGGCCTGCCATAAAGCTTGCTGAAGGCCCACCCTGATTTTGCCACAGACGCCAAATAGCGACGCCTGCGGTTAGCATGACGGGCTGGGTATTTTGTGTTTGATTCAATTCATCGACCGGGCCATTCGTACACAAAGACCAAAGGTCCCGACCCAATACATCCGAAGCCTCAGCAAAACACACTTTGACTTGAGGGTAATGTTGGGCCAGTTCAGACAACATCCCCACGGACTGTGAACCTTGGCCTGGAAAGATAAATGCGAGTGACATGAATGGAGTTTGCTTGTCTTTTAGTTAATTTGGGTCTTGGCCACAGAGGCATGGAGTTCACAGACCTCGGTGCCCCTTGAGGGGTAGAAAAAAGTCTGCATCAATATTCACACACGCGAAGCAAGTAAATAGTCCCAAAACCGTCATGATAACCAACGGCCATAATATACAAATTCATTCTCTGTGCTCTCAGTGCCTCTGTGGCGCCGGTTATCCACAAACAGGAAATTGGACGGATGATGAGCATTAATATTTAAGTAATATCGAGCCCCAGGTAAACCCACCCCCGAAGGCCTCCATCAACACCGTATCGCCACGCTGGATGCGGCCGTCCCGCACAGCCTCATCAAAGGCCAGGGGAATAGAGGCCGCCGAGGTATTGCCATGACGTTCTACGGTCACCACCACATGGTCCATGGACATGCCAAGCTTCTTGGCCATAGCGCGGATAATGCGAATGTTGGCCTGATGAGGAACCAGCCAAGTCACATCAGATTTTTCGAGACCATTTTCCTTCAGTGTTTCGTCCACGATTTGACCCAAAGTGTTCACCGCGACCTTAAATACCTCGTTACCCTGCATGGTCATGAAGGCTGTTCCATCACGCATCTTTTCATATTCCGTGGATACACCACAAGGCACCTTCAACAACTCCTTGTACTGACCGTCAGCGTGCAAGTGTGTAGAAATAATTCCAGGTTTATCCGCCGCCTCGATGACTACCGCGCCCGCGCCATCTCCAAATAGCACACAGGTCCCCCGATCGGTCCAGTCGGTTATCCTTGACAGGGTCTCTGCGCCCACGACTAAGGCACGGGTAGCGCTTTCAGTGCGTATAAATTTTTCCGCTATCCCCAGGGCATAGACGAACCCGGTGCAGACTGCTTGGACATCAAAGGCGGCGCAGCCTTGAATGCCTAAACGATTTTGCAACAGGCATGCGGTGCTGGGAAATACCAAGTCCGGCGTGGTGGTGGCGACAATAATCAGGTCGATGTCGCTGGAGCTAAGGCCAGCGGCCTCAATGGCCCGGCGTGAGGCCTGCTCGGCCAAATCACAAGTGGTCTCACCGTCTGCGGCGATATGCCGTTCCTTAATACCGGTACGGCTGATAATCCACTCGTCACTGGTATCAACCAACTCTTCCAGTTCGGCATTGGTCATGGTGCGGCTGGGCAGATAGCCGCCGGTACCTGTAATTCGGGAATACTTCATTTGCTCGTGTGTTTGCCGAGCAATTTTTTCAGTTCGCGTTCTATGTGCAGTGGCACATCGTTCTCGATTTCGGTCACCGCAGCATCGATTGCAGAACACATAGACATGACGTCGGCCCCACCATGGCTCTTGATGACCGTGCCGCGCAGACCCACCAAGGTGGCGCCGTTGTATCGGCGCGGGTCTAAGCGCCTGTGAAAGGCCTTCATCACTGGCAGGGCGATGACTGCGACTATCTTGGTGAAGATATTTTTTTTAAAAGCCATCTTTAAATGATGGATCATCATTTGGGCTAACCCTTCGCTTGTTTTAAGTGCCACGTTACCGACAAAACCATCACAGACTACTACGTCGATATCACTGGTGTAGATCTCATTGCCTTCCACAAATCCCTGATAATTAATGCCACTGTTGCGTAGTAACTCGGCAGCTTCTTTAATAACCGTGTTACCCTTAATATCTTCCACGCCGATATTCAGCAGGGCGATGGTCGGGTTAGGCTTTTGTTCTACAAATTTCACCAACATGGCACCCATGACGCCAAATTGGCGTAGCAACTCGGCACTGCAGTCCACGTTGGCGCCCAGATCCAGTACATGCACATGACCTTTGATGGTGGGCAATGTAGTAATAATGGCAGGCCGGTCAATGCCCGGCAGGGTTTTTAACACAAACCGGGCGGTGGCCATGAGCGCCCCGGTATTTCCAGCGCTGACACAAGCGTGGGCAGCACCCTGCTTAACCAGATTGATGGCTACACGCATGGAAGAATCCTTTTTTCCACGCAGGGCCTTGGCGGGTTCTTCGTCCATCGCCACTACCTGAGACGCTGGATGTATCTGGAACCGATCGCCTGCCGAATTTTTGTGATTAGCGAGTTCGGATTGGAGTACATCTTCCAAGCCGACAACCAACAATTTTAAATTGGGGTATCGATCCAGGGATCTAAGCGCAGCAGGGATGGTGACCTTAGGGCCATAATCGCCGCCCATGCCATCCAAAGCAACGGTGATGGACATTGGTCAAGTTCCGTAGGTCTAAACGCCAAGGTGCTTAGTCGGATTTCACTTCCACTACCTTGTGGCCACGATAGTAACCATCGGCCGAAATATGGTGACGACGGTGGAGCTCACCGGTGTTGGTCTCTACAGACAAGGTGGGGCCACTGAGGGCGTCATGCGCCCTGCGCATACCGCGTTTTGAAGGGGTCTTGCGACTCTTTTGAACTGCCATATTATATCCTCTGTGCAGTAGTGCGCTGCAACGCGATGATGTTGTCGATCACCGCCTATAGGGGGTTCTTTACGGGACCCTGAAACGTAAGGCCGCAGAATCATATAGTTATGTCATGCCCGTGTCAAAATCCCTCATGGGGGGGGCAACATCCAGGCCGCGCACGCCCGGCATGCCGCCCTTTTATCAAGGCCGGGAATTAGCCATTCGCCGTGTAGCGCTGCTGGCCTTTCAGCCAAACCTCAAAATCGGCGGCGGGAATCGGCGGGCTGATATAATACCCTTGCGCCATATCACACCCAAGCCTGCGCAAAATATCCAGAGTCTTAGCATCCTCTACACCTTCGGCAACCACGGTCAAACCAAGATTACGCGCCAGATCAATGGTTGTGCGAACGATGGCGGCATGTTTTTTGTTGGTCCTCATATCCATCACGAAAGACCTGTCAATCTTGATTTCGGAGACCGGCAAATCCCTCAACTGGGCCAGGGAAGAATAGCCGGTACCGAAATCGTCAATGGAAATCTGGACACCCATCTCGTCAATACGGTTGAGGACCCTTAACGCCCGCGAAGGATCGGAAAAAATGGCGCTCTCGGTAAGTTCCAATTGCAAAAAGGAAGGCTCCATATCGTGTGTGCTGAGTATATTGGCGATCGTTTCAGGGAGTTGAGGGTCTTGCAGGTTACGTGGTGATAGGTTAACGGCAATTTTCATGGTTTGCCCTGTTTGACACCACTTAAAACAATGGCTTATCGCCTCGTCGAGTACCGCCACAGTCAATGATTCGATCAAACCGGTTTTCTCTGCAGTGGCAATAAAGTCATCGGGTGGAATCAGGCCCTTCTCTGGGTGCTGCCAGCGTACCAGCGCCTCGGCAGCGCGGGTATCACCCTTCAAATCCAGCTTGGGCTGGTAATAGACAGTCAACTGGTTACCTTCAATGGCCTGACGCAGTTCTCCGGCCAGGGTAAAGTGGGTGAGGCTATGGCGGTCCTGGCCAGGTTCGTAGACGGTATAACCACCGCCGCTACGCTTGGCCACATACATGGCCACATCCGCTTTGCGTAAAAGATCTTCACCATCCCTTCCGTGCTCGGGAAGCAATGCAACACCCAGGCTGGTTCCGACCACCAGCGGCTGCCCTTCCACCACGTAAGGTTGCTGTAATCCCCGCAACATCTTCTCCACGATGGGCTGGATAGGTTCGGTGGATGTGAGTGGCAACACCAATGCAAACTCATCGCCTCCCAAGCGGGCAACGGTGTCGGACTCCCGCACCATTTCCAGCAGGCGTGATGCCACCTGCTGCAATACCAAGTCACCGGCCTGATGGCCCAGGGTGTCGTTAATATCCTTGAAACCGTCCAGATCCATCAGTAGCAAGGCGGCACAAGGTGCGTTGCTCCGTTGACTATTCAAGATGGCCCGCTCAAGACGATCATGGAGTAGTGCACGGTTCGGCAGTCCGGTCAGCGCATCGTGCAGGGCCTGGTACTCCAGGTTCAAGGCTTGTTCAACCAGGTTCTTGCGCATGTAATCAAGATCTTCAGCGAGATTTTTCACCTCCGTGAACTTGGTGTCGACATTGAGCTGTTCATTGAAATGCCCGGCCGCAATACTACGAGAGACGGTACGTAAGCGCAGTAATGGTTCGGTGAGTTTCCGGCCCAAAAAAAAGACCAAGGCAAAAACGGACAAGAGGTAGCTCAGGGTGACATATATCCCACGGAGATAGGCAAGATCGATCTGCTCATGGGTGGCGGCCTCATCATAACCAAGCCTGACAATCAGGTTGGGATCGACACCTTCACCACTTGGTAATGGAAGGGTAATATAATAGATGCCGTCACCGTGTTGGCCGAAGAAAAAATCTTCCTTAAAGGGGGGTAGTCCGTCTTGTCCCGCAGTAATAATGATTTCCCGCTTGTTCTGATTACGCACCTCGGCAAGAATCAAGCGGCCAGTCAACAAGGATTCCTCGATTAGCTTTTCCAGTCCACCCGTTCGAAGCACGTAGGTAGCCATACTGGAAAACTGATGGGCGTCGGAACGCACATGGTTGACAAAATGTGTCTCATAACCCTGCCTGACGATGAAGTACATGCCGCCAAACAACAGCGGTATCAACACCAAATGGATCAGCAATAGCCCGAGCATCAGACGCCCGGTCAGACTGCGGTTAAATAGCCCTAGTTTACGGGTCCAGCCCATAATTCCTGTACAACCTTGGTTCCGGGTACGGCCTCTAAGGTCCTAGCCCACATGTAAGTGATCGTGCCGGGGTGTTGTTTCAGGTCTTTGGCCAACAAGAGCAAGCTCGAATATCTGGCCGGTCGCCTGCCCCCCCATTTGAGTACGCGATTGGTCAACTGGTGCTCATATTTGCGTGCGGACATGAAGATGATTTTCTGCAGGAATACCTCATATAACAGGGGGTCGGTTACGTTGCGAACGGGTATGATGTCGTATCCTCCTTTTCTGATTGCCACGCCGAGATAGGCCTTGCGTATTTCGGCCTGGGTGAGTGGCGGCATGTTAGCTTCAGCCGTTGCCACCAGCACCAATCTCCGCCATTCGGACGTTGCGGAATATACGCTACTGCAAAGCACAAATAGCAAACAAAGGCTTGCCAGGATCTGTTGCAGCGGCCTCACTGGTAGACCATACTCCACTGCAAGCTTAGCATTTGGTACCTGTCCCCGCTGGCCCCGGGGTGGATATTGGCAAGCTCAAGCTTGAGGGCCTGATGCAAAGAGAAATCGTAACGCAGCCCCATCAGTGACTTTTTTTCAACAAAGCGCGAAAAGTAATTCAGATAGGGGTCATCATGAGCCCCACTGCTGCCCTCCAGGCGGCCGTATAAGGCCCACTCCCCGGCCCACTGCCGTTCCACCTGCAGGTATCCGTTGCTGAATAAGGCAGTGACTGATGCCGCCTTATGGTTCAGCGTATTTCTGACGCGGAAAACGGCGCCGATAAAACGTGTACCCCCACTCTGCCAGTTAAAAAATGCGCCACTGACCCTCTGTTCGACTGCGTCGAATCCCAGGTCAGCAGCAGGGATGCGGTTACGGCCCGCGAATAGTCCGACTTCGTTGGGGCCATAGGCGTTTGGATGATAGGAGACGCGTACTGCGCCAGCAAACCCGTGTTGGCTTTTGAAGGGGCGAAACAGGGGGTCCGGCGCCAGCCCTTCGGCATTTAATTCTGTTCCCGACCCTATGGCGACACTGTAACGTAGTCCGGCCTCACCCAGGGCCTGCTGACCTTCCAGCAGCAAACCGATGAGGTGGGTTGGTAGTGGACCGCCCTTGTGGTCGAATGCCGCGATCCCCGGACGGCTGATGGAGGTCTGCAGATAGTCGCCGTGGTGGTATTGGTTTTGCCAGTACCCCAGTGGGCTGTGAAAACGGCCCAGCCACAGGGTGGTCTCGGGCCGGATCAGCCAGCCGAACTGTAACCGTTCCACCTCCAGGCTCTCTTCATTTGCAGCGGCCTCAGCCAATAACCGCAATTGTCCGTAATCGGCGGTGTAAAAGAGGGACAAGGCGGTGTCAACGGTATTGCTGTCCAGCGCAGAGCCGGGGCTAAGACCCATCCGATGGGTGATGCCAACCTGTGGAAACAGCATGAATTCATCCCCGGCATCAGCATATACTGCCGGGGCTGTGGCGAGCAGACACATGATAAGCACGACAGGCTTGCAACCTGACCAATATCGCCTAAGCCAACCTGATTTGCGCCACATGCGAGCTTGTTCAGAAACCGACAACTGGAGAACCTCTAAATCATTTGCTGCGATGCCATCGGGCATCCCCCCATTCTTTGCTAACCCTGCGGAAATTTAAAGTATAGGACAAATTTTTCTATTCTGATTTTAGACTAAGCCAGGACCGCCCGCCCTCACATACCTCTTCCGGCTTCAGGACTACCAGCGCATGAAGGGTATGGCGGTGTCTTCTCCAGAGTTCAATACCTGGCCTCGCCAAGTTGGATCTCAAAAAACTTGGGGATGTGCACATAACCGATGAAGGCCACATGGTTTCTGATTCATCCATGCAGAAAAGTATCTGGGCAGGAAAGTATCTGGCTGTCAGCACTTAGACGCACACTGGAGGTGCTAATGACACGGTAGGTAGGGCGCCGATAGCGTCCCAGCGCGATACACATTATACGTGCGCTTATCGCGGCAAGATGCCGCTCCTGATACGAACACGCAAGGGGCACGAGGTCCCTTCCTTAGTCTTAAATTATCCCTCACCCCAGTCCTTTTATGCCTTAGGTGCCCCCCGAAGGCAGAGGGCACTAAAAACAAGAAGTGCCCTAGTGCTTATGCATCATGATGAGTACCCACATACCATGTGTAGTAATTGTTGTGGTGATCAAAATGGAAACGCCTGGTCTCTACTGTATATCCATCATGATCTTTAGCGACACATCGTGTCCCGCCATGATGATTGACGGTGAGATTGTAGTGGTGGTTGGGGTGAATACTTCCCGTATGCCCGTGATGGCCGTCATGTCCGCACAACACGCGGATGCTAGTACCCGTCTCATTGTGGATCTCAAGATGTCCCGCCCAGGCCATGGGAACAATCAGCATTCCAGCCAAAACCCCCAATCCATAACGTTTCATTGTATTTTGCATGCTTCCTCCTTTTGTAAATCGAAAATCTTTGCTAAGTTGTGTAAGCGACATATATGGACCCCGCATCCTCACAGGCCATTATGCCATCTTGTCTGTTGATTTCAGTGTCTTGCGTTCGAAGTTGGCTCCATGCTTGCATACACCACAGGCTTACTCTAATCTTTAGAACTAGCAGCCAACGCCCGATTATTATCACCGATTTATCTGAATATCGTCAACTGGTTTGCCGTAATAATCGCAGCTGCAAATTTACAGCGCGGCGATCGCTAAACACCTATTCAAACTGGAGGTTAAAACTATGGAAACTAGATCTTTGGGTCGTTACACCAAGTCTTTTATATTGTTGATAACATTAAGTGTTCTACTCATTTCAGGGTGCCGACACTACGGGGATGTTCACCACGGTGGCGGTGGCGGTGGTGGTGGTGGTGGACATCATGGCGCAACCCACGTCGGTGATGTCCACCACTAATAAATGACCCCAGGCTCACACAATGTAACGCAAGCGCCAACGTAGGCAATCTGGCAACACCCAGACCGTGCGGCGGGTTGACGCGTTTCAAGGTGATTGCCGCTTTCACCTAGGTCTCACGGAATAGTGGACACCACCAAAATTGGTGGAGTCCATATACGGAATGACGCCTTTTTGTTTGCTGCTACAAAAATGGCTCTTCGGAAAAATTTGTGGGTAATGACGGGACTTATGTATTCGTAACTTATTGATGCTATATTGGTTTTTGGAGCAAAACATAGAAATACTTTTTACA
>VAOU01051012.1_pt1 | contig 30075 bp, 26 predicted proteins | sample 3393871 | NCBI WGS metagenome assembly VAOU01 (sample SAMN08290440, study PRJNA428436) | hydrothermal vent metagenome | isolation source: Deep-sea hydrothermal vent chimney | place: Atlantic Ocean: South-mid Altantic Ridge | depth 1820 m m
ACGTGCGAGTCCCCCGGTTTTCGCTCCACCTTGTACACCCAGATGAGCGCCAGTACAAAGGCCCACACCCCGATGAATACATCGATCCAGATCTTGGTCAAAACAGCGCCGGCCAGTATCCAGTCTTCTTCCCAGAGTTCACCGGTATCGGTGTAGTGCTTGGCCACCATCAGCTCGTCGAGAATGGCACCGGCTGCTGCATCTGCACCGTCAGTCTTTACCGTCATACCCATGGCAGCGGCATTAACTATCGGCTGATTCGGTGCTATCGCGGTGTAAGCGGCTGGTAATACCACCAGCTCAAACATGGCGAATACCACAATGAGCATGGATACCGCAATGGGCAGGATAGGCCTGGCGCGGATGGCACCCGCTGTCGCTATGGCTGCCGACACCCCGCATATGGAGATACCGGAGGCAAGTACTGCCGATGCATCACGCCGCAGATTGAAGGCCTTGCGTCCCAAGGTATAAACGAGGGGCCAGAAGATCAGGTAGGCGATAAATGCTGCCGCCGCCCCTGATAGTGCCAGATCCAGCATGAGTTCACCGCCACCGCCAACTTTTGCTGTAGAGGAAATACTCATATGACCCAACTTGACACCCAGATAAACGATGGCCGTCTTGATGAACCACTCCGGCTTGGCCGCCTCCATCATGAAACGCGCGAAGGGTTTCATGAAGTTACCAATAAACAACCCGACGAGTAACGACAGGATGTACGAAAAGCCGCCACCCAGTTGCAGACCCCATGACAAGCGGATCGCCTTATGCACTTTGCTCACGGCTTCTGCGGCTTGCTCCTTGGTGGGAATATCACCGCCCAGAACATCAACGCCCATCTTTTTCAGCTTCTTGTTGATTTTGCGTGTGCACTTGTTGACCTTCGTCATGCAGTACACATCACCGCCATAGATCTCGGACTGGAGCACGGATTGACTGGTCTTGGCGGCCTTGAAATGGGCCTCGTGACCGATCATCCATGAAGCGAAGGTAATAAAGAAAATACAGGTAAAGCCCAGAAAATATTTTTTAACATCCAGTTTCTGGAAGTAGGCGCCAATGGTGGTGAGGCCGGCAAATACGGCGTAGGTCATCATTAACGACCCGAAACCGGACCAGCCTTCGTAGGCCTTGCCGGCCTTACCGTGTGCTACCTTCAGGAATGTATTAAAGTTAGGGTCATTCCAGAATTTAGTCCATTCCCAGGTTTTGGTTTTAGCCATCCAGCCTACTGCATCGACACCCCAGATGCTGAGTAACCCGGCTGCAAACAAGATTAATCCGATCCATACCGCCCACCAGTCTTCGGTGGCCAGCATGCCATCGGACCACTTTCGATTCACTGCTGACATTGTATACTCCCCTTAATTATTGTTTAGTTATATTTCAGGTGAAAACGGTTATCGTCACAAAGTCACCGATATCGTACGGTTAAAATAATGATTATGGTATTGTCTTAACCAGGTTGGAATCGTGTCAAAATCGAAGCCCATGAACACATTGACGGTGGTACCCGGTGTAAAGTCACCGGTTTCACGCAAGCCACGCTTCAGATCCTCATCCAGTTCAGAAATAGTGACTCCTTTCACCTCCAGGGCATGGTTGCTACCTACCCAGAATTTCCCGTCATGAATCAGGCTAAGTTCGATATCCGCTTTCATAAGTTGTTGTGAGTTAGTTTGATTGACAGGAACATTATTTCAGAATGAAGGTATTGATCAAAAAACCAAGAACCACCACACCTATAATTGCAATTCCTATACTGTAGCTGACGAGTTGGGTTTCCCATGGCTCCCATGGTTCTGCCTCACCTAATAACTCCTCTGCGGATGCATCCAGTAACTCATCTTCGGAACGTGTCTTTTCTGTAGTCATACAGTAATTTCCTCCATCTTGAATATTATAAAAAAACTATTTTGTGTTGCATATAATATTTACCTGACCCGGGCACTGCGGCTCGATTGAAACCCTTTCTAGTCCCTGGAATCGGTGAATAAAATAAATTCTACTTATATCAAGATTGATCTAAGGACTTAATATTTACTAAGTTTGCGCAGTAAGTCAATAACAATAATTATGTAACTATGTACTAATAACATTAAATAATTATGTCACTATTCATAATAATTGGCCCCGTTCACTTTCGAATCGGCATTTTAAAGTACCTGGATGAGGTTTTTGACAAACCAGTAATAGGGTGTGTTGAACCCGGAGATCATGCCCCCAGGAATATATGAATCGACCCGGCGAGAGGAAAATTATATGATTAAATCCCTGTGTGACAATTAAATTACAGGAAATGAAAGAGGCCGGTCGCCACCAGAAACCCCAGTATCACCAGCAATACTCCTATGAAAACAAATTGTTTGGCATATTTTTCTTCGGGTATGTCGACGCCTATCTTTCGGTACCATGACACCACATGCCGGCTGATCACCAGGCGCAACCGGATAAGAGAGAGCCCCAACACCAACAAGGCAATGCCCCATCCTAATTCCGGAGAGATATCCATCGATCCGCATCACTCCTTGGGCAGATCAGAAGGGGGCGATTTCTGATCGTTCATAAGCGGCATACGCCCCTTGATGGCCATATAGCCGCAGAACATGGCAACAGAGAGGGGGAACACCAGGCCCATTATTTGTGTAATTGATGCCGACTCCTGATTCGACATGGAATATATGCGCAGCACCACCACCACCAGTGACATTAAAGCTAAAACCCCGGACGTTACACGCAGCACCGTTTTCATTTCGTCAATCTCAAACTGTAATCTTTAATAGAATGCATGTAGAATAAACACCCGTTTTCCCAAAGTCCACTCTGTATAATCATTTAATGCCGCAACCGAAACAATATTGCATTACGTCTACACATACAGATTTTAATATAAATACTTGATCCTGATATAGATTTTTCCTCTTTCCGAGTCTTTTCCGGTTACCGGAAAAAAGTTAATCACCAGGAAATAAATTCCGGCCCCGGGTATCAGGCGATACAGGAATATAAAATTTCACTGCTGTTCCGTCAGCCCATAATGAAAGTAGTTGAAACGTAAGCGGCAAGTGCGTTTCGGGCTAACCCGCAATCCGGACATGAAACCGGTAAGCCTGACCAAGACACGCAAAACATGCCATCCATGGCGACTCGGCTGCCGCATCCGTGCGGCAGACGGCCTTGATCAGGCTTACCGATTCCATGTCCTCACATTGTTATGTGCTTCATAAAGTTAACGACTATCATGCCGAGCCCGACACACTCCGGACCGACTGATTCGCTAATGCAATTTCCACCCAGAACGTACAGCCCTCACCCGGTGTACTCTCAACGCCGACAGTCCCGCCCATGAGTTCGATCAAATGTTTTGTAATTACAAGCCCGATTCCGGCCCCTTCAACCTTGTTTGCCTTGTCCAGTCGCTCGAAGGGGCTGAATAACCTGGCGATATCTTCCTCCGTTAAACCCTCCCCGCTGTCTGTAACGCAAATACGGATGCGTTGCTTATCCATGATTTTGCTATCCAGTGTGATGCTTCCGTGCTCACGATTATATTTCACCGCATTGGAAAGCAGGTTCAATAGCACCTGTTTAAGGCGCATGGTATCTGCCTGGACAATGTGACCCTTGCCACTGACATGGTCAGTCAGTATTATATGACGTGATGCTGTCATGGGCTGTATCAATGAAATACACTGACGAAGTACATCATCTATCTGCACATCCACCATGGAGACTTCCAGCTTGCCTGATTCGATAATGGCCAGGTCCAGCACCTCGTTGATAAGATTCAGCAGATGATGTCCAGCCTCGATAATTTCCTTGACATTTTCTCGCTGGGTTTCGTTTAATCCTTCCCCGTCCAGTTCAAGCAGTTGCCCGAATCCCAGGATAGCATTCATGGGTGTGCGCAGTTCGTGACTCATGCGAGAGAGAAATTCGGATTTGGCCTGGTTGGCATGCAAGGCTTCTTCAGTCACTTTTATCAGGTTCTGCTCGGCCTGCTTTCTGTGAGTGATATCACGCACAATGGCCTGCAAAACACCTTTCCCTGCCAGCTTCATGGGAGTAAGCAATACCTCGGCAGGAAAATTATCACCGTTTACCCGGCGATGCATCCATTCAAAAAAGTTTTTTCCTTCCTGGTATGCTGCTGTGATGTGCGCATCGGCAGCAATTCGTGATTCGGTGCCATCTGCCTGCAGTTTCGGAGAAATTTCCCCGGGATGCATGCCTATAAATTCCTCCTTGCTTGCACACCCGAACATTGCCAGTGTCGCCTGATTGCAATCGATAAACCCGTCCTGATCCAGCGTCATGTTGGCATCGTCAGACATTTCAAATAATGAGCGATAGTCTGATTCGCTTTGCTGCAACTGTTGCTCGGCCTGTTTTCGAATCCTGATTTCTTTTCTGGCAAACCAGCTTAACCACAGGGTAATGGAGGCGATTAACAGAAACAGTGAGCCCACTCCGTAAACGATTATCCGGTTTAACTTCTCACTCTGGTAATCTGTACCGAATCGGGTGTCATGAAAATGGCTAATCCACCAGCCGGGGATACCACTCAATTCTTTTTTTCTCATTATGTATGTATTGGCATTGTCATCAATTACCTGGCCCTTTTTATTTTTTTTCAACCCTACCGTGCCTGGTAGCTCATCACCAAACTGACGGGTTCTGACCAGTTGCCTGGATCTTTCAGCCGAGAGTGGCCACAGACTTTTAAACAACCAGTCCTTGCGGCTGGAGGCGAATACCATTTCATCCGGCCCGGTTAGTACGGTAATGCCCGCAGTACTGGAAAATTTCTGTTCCAGACCGGAAACAGATACCTTGATAACAACAACCCCGACAGGCTTGTTACCAGACATTACCGGGTAACTAAAATATGCCCCACGCTTTTTGGAAGTAACCCCCAAAGCCAGGTAAACAGAAGAATTCCCTGAAATGGAATTTTTAAAATATGGGCGGAACGAATAATTTTTGCCAACAAAACTTTTGCTCGAATTACGATTGCTGGAGGCGATGGTCGTGCCCTTGCTGTCCATTAAATAACAGGTAAGGGCCTCCAGTGTTGTGCAGAATGTATCCAGTAAATAATTGGCTTGTTGCAGACTTTTCGGATTTTCATTAATCAATACCTCGGTAATGGCTGGCATGCTTGCCAGGGTTCTCACGGGTTTACGTTGATTTTTGAGGTAGGTATTAATTTCATTGTGAAGTGATTTTACAGCGGTTTCAGAATATTTCCGGGCCCCCTCCTCCAGCGAATTGCCCCAGGTGTAGTAAAGATAGTAACCACCGGCAGAGACAGTGGCCAACATCATAATTGTCATTGTCAATATAATAGTGTTAAGTTTCATCGCCCTCTTCTTTTTGGTTTGTAGTGTGTGAGACTCGTATTTTTAATATATCTGCATCCATAACCTGCAACAAGTGCCTTACCCCTGCGAGTTGCATCGCATCGATGAAAATATTTGAGTCCCTCATCGCCATCCATACCCGGCAAACCCCTCACATCAATAACCGCTGACACCACAACACATGTCATTCACATGCGTAATGTGGCTGGTCAAATCGGCCATGCTAACAGTATTATTGCTGATCCGTGATGGCAATTATAAATTTGCTCTCCCGGCGCATTATCCAGATTATGATTGAGACAATCAAAACCATAAAATGTTGTTAGCTACTAATGGATGCAAATAAACATTATCAATACTGGCGGCCATATGTGGTCATCTCTTTACATACGCCATCACGGTAAAACCTCTTTTTGTCTCTCCACCTGGGGCGGCGGTTTACCCGATTTTAATTAACCCGATGCACCCATTTTAGAAATTACCCTTGACTTGACTGATCGGTCTAATATAATCGGCGCATGGCCAGCCGCTCCGACACCTATCAACGCATCCTCGAATCAGCAAGGGATCTGATCTATGCCAGCAGTTATGCCGATGTCGGGGTTGCAGCAATATGTGAAAGGGCCAATGTGAAAAAAGGCAGCTTCTATCATTTTTTCACGAGCAAACAAGAACTTACTATTTCTGTTCTTGATACCTACTTCGTGGATATGAAGGAACAAATCCTTGATCATGCCTTTAACTCAGGATTAAAGCCAATGGAACGCCTGAATAAATTTTATACAATGGTCATTGATATGCAGTCCAGTATCTTTGAACAAACAGGCCATGTGCTTGGCTGTCCGTTCGGCAACCTGGCCCTCGAACTGGCGACCCGGGATGAGCCTATCCGGAAAAAAGTTGACCAGGTATTTACCCGTTTGCAAACACTTATAAAAGTAACACTGGACGAGGCCATGGCGTCTGGTGATCTGGAACAGATTGATACTGGCGCCACGGCAAGGGCACTTATTGCCTATTTTGAGGGTGCCGTTCTACTCGCCAAGGCACATAATGATCCCTCGATATTAAAACAATTGCTGCCTGCTGCGGCACAAATCCGCATCCTTCCTTCTAACCAGATAAACTAAAAACAGGAGCAATATCATGATCATAACAGGTATTTGATTTATTAATTCTTGACCGACCGGTCGTCTACAATCACTTTTATATCAACAGGAGATACAACAATGCAAAATCTGGCAAAAAAAATGGAACAACCTCTGATTCAACCTCAAGCGCCCTCCGGTGAAGAGGACAAGGTCAACGAGATACTTGGAAATATTGAAAAACACCTGGGATTTATACCCGATGGTCTGCGTCTTTACAGCCTGAGCCCGGCCCTGCTGGAAACCTTTGTAGGGAACATCGCATACTTCAGCATGGGGGGCACCAACCTGCCGCCATCGTTGACGGCAATGATACGTTATATTGGTTCATCACAGGCCGGATGCAGCTTCTGCGTTGATATGAATGAAGGTTTCCTCAGCAACATGGGGTTTGACCTGGATCGGGTTCGTGCCGCACGGAATGATCCTGATGCAGCCCCGCTGGATGAAAAGGAAAAAGCCCTGTTAAGGCTGGCAATCAAATCCATCAATACACCGGAACAGGTTGCAATGGAGGATCTGGATAACGCCCGAACGCAAGGCTGGACTGATCAGGATATCTTTGATTCAGTTGCCCAGGCTGCCAATAACCGGGCCTTCAACTTTATATTGCGTACCTTCAAGGTTGAACACCAGGGTTCTTTTGCATAACGGGTCAGAAATCCAGTTTTGGTATTCTCAATCTGACTGCATCTGATCACTACCCCCTCCCTGAAGGAGGGGGTGTCTGAATGACAGTACAGTTAGTATAACCAGACCACTCCATCGTCATGCCTGCCACATCGTCCTTCTCCGATGAAGGATACCGACTTTTTGAATTTCCTACTTTTCTGGTAGGTTTTGTGCTATACATCGCTATATAGTCGGTACTTTACATGCCGGTATTTTTTCAGGGGACGTTCTTACACTGTCGATTGGTGGTCCGACAAGTTATTTTCGTAATAAAAAAAATAATCAGGGATTTTACCCTGCGTGATAAAACACTATGTCAAAGGAACAATAGATGTTTTTACCAGACTCTCTGGAAGAACTGGTTAATTCTGTCGTTGAATCAATCGGGATTGACTCAACAGAAAATGAACGCCGCCAATCCTATCTGAATATCACCGATAAGGATATTGACTTGCTTCGCTGCCTGCATCAGCCTTTACATCAGGTGCGTGATCAGTTAATGGATGCCTTCTACTCACATCTACTCGCATTTCCTGAAACAAGTGAGTACCTCAAAAACCCCGATACACTGAACAACCTTAAGGACAAGCAGTGGCAATATCTTGCCGCGTTGACGGAGGGAAAATATGACTGGGAATATGTGAAAAACAGGTTGCGGGTCGGTATTGTACACCAGAAAATTGGCCTGGAGCCCAAATGGTATATTGGTGCCTACAACAATTACCTGTGTACAGTCATCGAACAGATACACCTGAAACTCGAGTATGATGAGGATCAAGTAATAGATGTAATCAAGGCCTTGCTGAAAATCATCTTCCTGGATATCGGCCTGGTTCTGGATACTTACTTTCATGCAGCCCAGCATGAGATACTGAAATTGAAAGACTTTGCAGAGGGCGTAATCTGTAATGTCCCTGGTGGTCTCATTGTACTGGATAAAAACCTGTGTGTTTTATCTGCTAACCGCTTTATTGAACAATTCCCGTTAACTCATCATGAAACCCTGAAAGGCCTTGATATTGAGACCGTACTACCCGGGCTTGGCCTGCATCACCGCCTGGTCGAGGTCATGGCCAACAAAGTCCCCCAACATGGAATTGTTTTTGAACGGCCAGATGAAAAAGTTGGTACGGAACACTTCGAAATAACCATCACGCCTATGCGCCAGCAGGTACCCGGCAAAACAGAAAAGGGAGATGATGAGGCCGTCCTGATGGTTGTTATAGAAGACATCAGTCAACAGGAATATTACAAATCAAGCACACGTGAGGCAGATACACGTGTACGCGCCATCATGGATAATGTGGCCGAAGGCGTCATCACTATTGATGAAAAAGGCCTGATCGAGTCATTCAATTTATCTGCCGAGCATTTATATGGCTATACAGCTTCAGAGGTTCTGGGCAAGAATATCAATATACTGATGCCGGAACCCTATCACAGCGAACACAATAAATACCTGGAATGCTACCAGGTCTCAAATGAACGGCACCATCCAGGCAAGGGCTTCCGCGAAGTAGAAGGACGTAAAAAAAATGGCGAGATATTCGCCATGGAACTATCCATCAGTGAAATCCCGCTTGCAGATAAAAAGATTTATGTCGGTGTGATCAATGACATCACGCATCGAAAGGAATCGCAGGCAACCATGTCGAGGCTGTCCAGTGCCCTCGAACAGACAGCGGATTCAGTTATGATCACCAATGAAAAAGGTGTCATTGAATATGTCAATGCCGGGTTTGAACAAACCACAGGATATTCCCGGGAAGACTCAGTGGGCAAAACACCTAATCTCCTGAAATCGGGTATGCAGGATAAAGCGTTTTATAACAACTTATGGAAAACGATCCTGGCAGGAGATGTGTTCAGTGATGTTATTATAAATCGTCACAAGAACGGGAAAATTTATTACGAAGAAAAAACAATATCACCCTTAAGGGATGAGCGAGGCAATATCAGTCATTTCATCTCTTCCGGCAAGGATATTACCGAGAGAATGCAAACTCATGAACGTCTTCAATACCTGGCACATCACGATGTACTGACAGAACTACCCAATCGCCTGCTGTTTCTGGACAGACTCTCCCAGGCAATCAGACACTCGCGTCGCACAAAAGGAGTCATCGCCCTGATGTTTCTTGACCTGGATCGATTCAAGGTTATTAACGATACACTGGGACACCAGGTGGGCGATCTCCTGCTGAAAGAAATGGCCCAACGACTTCGCAAAACCATAAGGGAGGAAGATACCGTTGCAAGATTATCCGGTGATGAGTTTGCTGTTCTTTTACTGGACATGCACCACAAAAGCGAGGCTGCAACTTTAGCAAAAAATATACTTAAAAAAGTAACTGAACCGTTTCAGATCGAAGGACGAGAGTTGTTCCTGACATCCAGTATTGGCATTTCTGTATTTCCCGAGAATGGCGGGGATGCAAACACCATGCTGAAGCATGCCGATGTCGCCATGTATCAATCCAAGGAAACGGGCAGGAATACATACTGTTTTTATAATAATGCCATGGATGCACAGGCACATGAGTCACTGACACTGGAAAATGATTTGCGTCGCGCCCTGGAACGAAATGAATTCTGCCTGCATTATCAACCACAGATATCGTCTGGCGACAAGATGGTCACGGGGGCTGAGGCCCTGCTCAGGTGGCAGCACCCGAAACGAGGCTTGTTGCTACCTGAAATATTCATCCAGTTACTCGAAGATACAGGGCTTATCATAGATGTTGGCGACTGGGTTCTGGATAGTGCATGCATGCAGATTCGCCAATGGCACGATGCTGACATCGACCTGCCTCAGGTTTCTGTCAATATCGCACCTCGACAACTGGCCGACCCGGGTCTACCCGATAAAATTCAGGCCATTCTTGAAAAATACCACCTGGAACCTTCAGCACTGGAGCTGGAAATTACTGAATCCACCTTGATGAACAATGAAGACCAGGCAATCAAAATACTGATGAATTTACACAATAATGGCGTCAGTATAGCGATGGATGATTTTGGTACAGGTTATTCATCACTCCGGTATCTCAGGCAGTTTCCACTGCGCACGCTTAAGATTGACCGCGCCTTTATCAACAACCTTCCTTATAATAATGATGACTGTAACCTGGCATCGGCCATCATCACCATGGGGCATGGTTTGCAACTGAACGTGATAGCCGAAGGAGTGGAAACAGAAGCACAACAGGAATTTTTACATAAACAGGGTTGTGACCAGTCACAGGGATACCTTTTTTCAAGGCCCATTCCAGGACATGAAATGGGTAAGTTCCTGGAAGACATCATGTGAAATATTCAGGCTAACAACTGCTTTATAAACTGACTATAGATTTATTTCGTGAAAGATTAATAAAAGGCCTCCATAAGGAGGCCCTGTGCATCCCTGAAGATGCCTGTTACTTCTTCGCAGCCTCGCGCTCCTTCGTTTCCTTGATCACATCTTCTGCCACATTTCTTGGGCAGGGCATGTAGTGCAGGAATTCCATCGAAAACTGACCGCGACCTGAAGTCATTGTGCGCAAGTCACCGATGTAACCGAACATTTCACTCAGAGGACACTCGGACTTGATACGCACACCTGTCGTACCGGCCTCCTGTGATTTGATCATGCCACGGCGTCGATTAAGGTCGCCGATAACATCACCTACATTATCGTCCGGAGTAAAAACATCGACCTTCATGATCGGCTCCATTAACTGTGCTCCGGCCTTGGGCATGGTCTGACGATAAGCAGCCTTTGATGCCAGCTCAAATGCAATGGCGGAAGAGTCAACCGCATGGTAAGCGCCATCTGTCAAGGTGACCTTGAAATCCAGACAGGGATAACCTGCCAGCACACCTCGATCTGAGCTGATCCTGAAGCCTTTCTGTACGGCCGGCCAAAATTCGCGCGGCACATTACCGCCGGTAACCTTGGATTCAAACTCGTAACCACTGCCCGGTTCACCCGGCTCGACGGTATAATCGATTTTTGCAAACTGCCCGGAACCACCTGTTTGTTTCTTATGGGTATAACTGTCTTCAACCCGCCGGGTAATGGTTTCACGATAGGCCACCTGGGGCTTGCCCACTTCCACCTCAACACCATGTGTCCGTCTCAGAATATCGATCTTGATATCCAGGTGTAATTCACCCATACCTTTTAATATTGTCTCTCCGCTATCCTCATCGGTTTCAACGCGGAATGACGGGTCTTCCTGAATCATCTTGCCTATCGCAATGCCCATCTTCTCGGAGGCACCCTTGTCTTTCGGTGATACCGCAATTGAAATAACCGGATCAGGGAACACCATCGGCTCCAGTGTGGCCGGGTTCTTGGGATCACACAGGGTATGTCCGGTCTGTACATTTTTCATACCGATGACGGCAACGATGTCCCCGGCTTGAGCGCCATCCAGCTCGATGCGTTCATCTGCATGCATCTCCACAATTCGACCAATGCGTTCGGTCTTGCCAGTAAAGGTATTCAATACAGTCATGCCCTTTTCCAGTTTACCTGTATAGACGCGAATGAAGGTCAAGGCGCCGAAACGATCATCCATGATCTTGAATGCCAGGGCACGTAATGGTTTTTCAGGATCAACGATGGCAAATTCACCCGTCTCGTTACCTTCCATATCAACCTCGGGTTGAGGTTTGACTTCTGTCGGGCTGGGCAGATAATCAACAACTGCATCCAGAACCAGCTGGATTCCCTTGTTCTTGAACGCTGATCCGCAGTAGGTCGGGAAGAAGTCCAGTGCTATCGTGCCCTTGCGAATACAGCGCTTGATATCTTCAACAGAAGGCTCTTCACCTTCCAGATATTGCTCCAGCATGTCATCATCCTGTTCTACCGCTGTTTCGATCAGTTTTTCACGAAATTCCTCAATCCTGTCTGCCATGTCCGCAGGGGCTTCTTCTATTTTATAATTTTCAGGCAAACCTGATTCATCCCATATCCATGCCTTGCGGGTCAGCAGGTCAACAACACCTTTAAAATCATCCTCAATTCCAATAGGTAAAACCATTACCAGCGGATTGGCACCCAGCACATCCTTGATCTGCTTGACGACACAGTAGAAATCCGCACCCAGACGATCGAGTTTATTGACAAAAATAATACGGGCAACTTCGGAATCATTTGCATAACGCCAGTTGGTTTCTGACTGGGGTTCTACGCCGCCTGAACCGCAAAAAACACCAACACCACCGTCCAGCACCTTCAGTGAACGATAGACCTCAATGGTGAAATCAACGTGTCCCGGGGTATCGATAATGTTCATGCGGTGGCCTTTCCATTCACACGAGGTAGCTGCAGACTGAATTGTAATGCCGCGTTCCGCTTCCTGCTCCATAAAATCTGTGGTCGCCTCACCATCATGAACCTCACCCGTTTTATGGATTTTCCCGGTCAACTTTAGAATACGCTCCGTGGTTGTGGTTTTACCGGCATCCACGTGAGCAAAAATACCTATGTTTCTATACTTGTCTAAATCAACCATGTTCCTGCTACCTACTGTTAATCAATCATCAAATGCAGCCCCTTGACCACACCTCGGGGGGGAATCCTGCTATACAAAATAGCGCCGAATTATAGCCTAAAAGCCAGTGAAATGTGCATGAAAATCGATGATTTCAGATAAAATTTATTGTAAATCGGGCTGCTGAACCCGATACCCCCATTTTCATCGGTCAGGAGCCCGCCGAACCCGGGATGAACCTGCTAAAACAGACCGATTTTCACCCGTGAAAACTTGAGGTACAATGGCTTTATGCATGATATACCCCTGCGCATTGCCGATGTCATCCTGGAGGTTGAAGCAAATCTCCGTATCAATGGAAAATGGGAAAAGAAACAACCATCTAACAGCGCATTGGCCAGCTCACAGCCCTTTTGTATAGACACACTTAAATTCGAACAGTGGCTTCAATGGATTTTTCTGCCCCGCATCAAACAGGCACTGGAAAAACAGCAGCCCCTCCCGAAAAAAAGCGGGATTTACCAATATGCAGAAGATTATTTGCACAAAGGCGATCCGGGGACAAATACCCTTCTGGCTCTAATCAAGCGCTTTGATGACCTGATAACCCTTCAATCCTCAGCCCGGCGTCACTAGCCCTGGCAGCACATGCCAGACCTGAACCCGGCTTTCTGTGACAGGGTTCCTAATGAATTTGCTGAATATGCCGATCTTTATAGTAATGGTGTAACAGAACACGCATAACATTAATTTGCTAGTTATTATTTAACACATCTCGTGCAAATGGACTCATGGTAGATAACAATCAGTCAGGTAATATGAGCAAAACCCAAGAACAGCAGCTTCATCCTGCCCACGGAAATACAGTCCTGAAAAAACAGGTCAGGGCGGTCACCTGTAACTGTATGTCAAAACTGGTTCGAGGCATGATGGCTAAATCCGATGATGTCATGTTCGATTTTGTAAGCCAGATAGATTCCCGGGTGCAACAGAATGAGTATATCGACGCAATGCGTGAAGCACGGTACCGGCGCAAGAGCATCGAGGATATCTTTGCGGAGTCTTTGAAAAACTCATTCAGCAGGTTCGACGCAGAAAAAGCCCTGCCTTCTTCTGCGCTGGCGAGCAAGGCTGAACTTAGCACATCACTGGCATTAATTGATGATCAATCGGTAGATGAAAATATGGCTATCAGCAACATGGCCGAGAAACAGGAAAGACTCTTCAATCGCGAGTTACATGAACTTGCTTTAAGGATAAAGGTCGTTTACGGCTGTCGTGACATCGAAAATAACGCACACCCGTTAAGCCCCGTTACTATCGCCAATGCAATTGGTGATGCACTTCGTCCGCAGGAAATCAAATTTCAGGTCAAGCTGATTATCTTTAAATTCTTTGATCATTTTGTCATGTCCAATCTTGGCCATGTATATAAAGAAATCAACATGCTGCTTATCCGGGAAGGGGTCTTGCCCAAGCTTCGTTATTCTGTCAGGCGATCTACATCAATTTACCGACCCTATCAAACCCATAACACGGATGCCCATCATAAACCAATGACGGGACATGAATGGGACACGGTAGATACACACACAGAGGGTATTCTGCCAAATGGAAATGAAGCAATCGCCCCTCTGCTGTCTACTGATTTTGGTCTACAGGGGTTCACACCAATGCCCAGGCAAAATATTGGCGTGATAGGAACGCTGACGGCCATGCAAAACTTTGTTTCACAACACGAGTACCCTGCCCACATCGAACCCACAGCAATTGGTGAGGGGATAATAAACGGAATACAGTCGCTGGGTTTTGCCAGTGTGCAGGGAAAACATGATATTGATGAAAAAGTAATTACGCTGGTCTCAAAGATTTTTGATTTTATTCTGAAAGAAAACGGTATACCAAAACAGATAAAAAACCTTCTTTCCAAGCTGCAAATTCCTTTTCTGAAACTTGCACTACTGGACAGATCCTTTTTACTCAAAAATGACCATCCTGCCAGAAAATTGCTAAATGATATGGTTAAGGCATCCATAGGTTGGGATTACAGTCGAATAAAAAGTAATCTGTTTTCAGAGATTGATTCGATCGTTGACATTATCCTGGAAAAGTATGAACAGGATGTGAATGTATTTGATGAACTACTGGAAAGGTTTAACGAATACTGGACAAAGGAACAGGAAATCAATCACTCCTACGAGGAAAGAACATGGAAAACGACCGAAGGAAAGGAGCGTGTACAGTATGCAAAAAGCAGGGTTAATGCCTGGGTACACATGTGGTGCTTACGTAGCGAAACACGGCCACAGGTCTCTACCTTTCTAAACCATATCTGGAAAAATACCATGCTTTACTGCATGCATAAATTTGGTGAGAACAGCCGTGAATGGCGATACTACATCAAACTGATTGAATGCCTTATCTGGAGCACAACCCCGGGTAAAAATGAAGATGAGGTAAAACAGCTTATCAAGGTAACACCTCCACTTATTCGGGGTCTTAACAGAGGCATGCTGGCTGTTGCAACACACCCGAATACCATCGCCACTGTATTCGATGAATTTTCAAAGTGCCACCTTGGAATTATAGAAAAAGGGTTGTCAACAAAAAATGCAGCCCCTGACAGGCAGGGTGACGATCTGAACGAAAACAGTCTGCCCGTCCTGACATCAATATTCACTCAGGAAACCAAACAGGAACTGGAAAAGCCGGAACTGGAGGTGGATGATGAACTGGAAGAGGCTACTGAACGCTTCTCAGTCGATGTCAAGGTATTGAAATTTGAAAAGGAAGAAGACATTATCCGTGACGAATTTCATGACCAGGCAATGGGACTTGAAGTAGGAACCTGGATTGAATTTGATACCGATGATGGTATCGAGGTATCAGCCAAACTTGCATGGAAGTCAACCCTGACCAGTAACCTGCTTTTTGTAGGACATGATGGCCTGCGATTTGCCGAAAAAACTATCGCCGAAATCGCAGAAGACCTGAGAACAGAAAGCGCAAGACTGATCAGCCAGGAACCTGTCTTTGATCGTGCATTATCAGCTGTGGCTCAATAATATCAAGGCCGGTACAACCCGGATTCAGTAGCCGGTCCTTGCTACTGTTGCTGGCAGCATGACGGCAATGGCACTGGCCAGATTATCCTCGTAATCTTCCATTAATTCATCCAGCACATCCTCTTCAAGCTGGGTAATCTCCCATATCTCCGGATTCAGGTCAGCAGGGTTCAGGTTGGCATCTTCCATAAATGCACTCACGCCGTACATGTTTGCCACGTGGTTGGCCATACAGACGATGGCGGCATCAATCGAATCTTTACCGGCCTGCACTGGCTCATGATGGAAGCCGACAGCAGAGACAAGCGTATCCGGCATCCTCCACATCTTTAACAGTCCTGCACTGACCATGGCATGATTGAACCCGAAGATATCGTTTTCTGCGCCATATAATACTTCTTCATCCCCGTTTGCAATCATCAGCGCCTCACTGGACTCTTCCGGGAAACGGCTATATAACACCAGGCTGCCGATATCATGCAATAACCCGGCTACATATAAACGCTCCGTATTCAGCACCGAACATTTACCCGCCAGTTTTTTTGCAAGGATGCCGGTACCGATGCTGTGCTGCCAGAAAATCTCGGGGCTGGTCAGGTGGCACGGAACCCTGGAGAAGGTTTCAGCGGCAGTAATAGCCGTTGCCAGGCTATACAGGTCATTTGTACCGATGACTGCAATCGCACGTGTGACAGTATCAACCCCTGCGCGTAAATTATAATACGCACTGTTTACAATCTTCAGTATACTGGCAGTCAATCCCGGATCAAGCTGGATGATTTCCGCCATATCAGAGGTTGTAGCATTTCTGTCACTGAGTACTTCATTGATTTTTACCCAGGTGTCCGGAGGTGAAACCAGTTGGGTGAATTCTGCGATAAGCTCTTCTAGATTCTTATCCATAGCCTGTCAGACCTTTTGTTTATGCCTAACGGTAAGCATAGACTATAGAAACAGGAGTACATAATGTAATTAATGGTTTTTTTGCCAAAAATAGACGGAAAACACACTTTTCACTGGTTATAATTACGGGGAAATGCCAAAGAAAAATTTAGTGACATGACACAGCAAATAGTACTTTTTCAATAAAACCGGTTTCACCAATATCTCATCTTATCTTGTCTGTCAAAAGAACCGCTGATATGGACCACGATAACTGAAACGCAGACCAGTAATAACTAATTCAGGCTACTGACCGTCCTGCCGATACACGTTTTTCGGCCTCTATAAATACCCTTTTGATCAACGGATACCGGGACTTTATCTGCTTGTCGATAGTTGCAATAATTGTTTCAATTTCGCCGGCAGTACAGCCATCCCTGAAATCAACACTGATATTAGCCAGTATAAATTCCGGGCCCATGTGCATGGTCAACACTTCATTAACATGCTCAATGACATCCGTGGATTGAAGAATCTTCCTGATTCCCAGAATAGTAGGCCTGTTCGCACGTTCCCCGATTAGCAGGCTCTTGGTCTCATAGGCCAGCCACATGGAAGTGCCAATAAGAATTAGCCCGATAATAATCGAGGCTGCACCATCAAAATATAACACCCCGGTTAACTGGGTCAACATCACGCCTGCAAAGGCCACCAGTAAACCCATCATGGCTGCAGAATCCTCAAACAGAACAACAAAGACAGATGGGTCCTTGGCCCGGTGGATTGCCTCCAGATAACCCCCCTCACCCTTCACCCGACTGAACTCCCGAAGTGCAAAAAGCCATGCCGCCCCTTCGAAAATCAATGCCAACCCCAGCACAATATAATTAAGCACAGGATTGGAAATCTGTTCGGGTGATACAAGGTGCCGGATACCCTCGTATATAGAAATACCGCCGCCCAGGGCAAAGATCAGTATGGCAACAACAAAACTCCAGAAATATATCTCTTTACCGTGACCAAACGGGAAATCTTCATCCGCAGGGCGGGCTGCCTTTTTCATACCATATAACAACAACAGCTGATTACCCGTGTCCACCAGGGAATGTATCCCTTCAGACAACATTGCTGAACTGCCGGTAATGGCCGCAGCTATGAATTTGGTTATGGCTATGAGCGCGTTACCCAGCAAGGCTGCAAAAATAACTTTTCTGGAACCGGACGACATTTTAGAACCTGATGGTTAACGATGATGAATAATACAGCATACTATCTTCGATGGGCAAAGTCCCCGATGAACAAAACTGAATATTCATCAGGGGCTTATATATACAAAATAACCTGGCACATCACGAATCCTTTTGGTGATACTCACATTTATATAGCATAAAGGTAATGATCAGCAGCGAAATTAATACCATTATTCCGTAAAACCCAAACAAAAATATCCATGCCCCGGGCTGATTAATAAAATCATTAAAATCAAACATAATATTTCTCCTTTTCCTTGCAGTAAAAATAACCCTTGACTTATGCAGCTTCAGTGTAGGGTTCAGTCTCTGAATGATGCTGCATCTGTTGATAGTGCCTGATATATCTAACAACTTTTCCCACAGACAGACCTGCATATTGAGCAACAGTATCGAGAGCCCGTTCGTGATGTTTCTGTCCACTGCTGTCAAGAAAGGCTTTCTTGATGTTGACAGGCCGGCTTTCATCCAGACCAGGAAACGTGTTTTTTGTGGGTAAGCCTGCAAAATGGTAAACCGTACAGATCGCATTCATGTGTTTCTGGTAGTCCGGATTTTCATTTGTAGTTTGGTGCTTTTTCATAATAAATACTCCTCTGTCTCTCACTTGTGATGTGTCCCTTGATCAGGACATGGTGACAGTGTTACAGAAGGAGACAGAACGAGCTGTGAACTAATTGCCGTGGAATTGTGAATTAATTACAGACATGAATAAAGCAGGGATATCAATGAATTACAGGTTGTCAACAAGATGAGATCTGGATATACAGACAATCCCACCGCGGGCTTCTGTCTGATTCTGACGGGCATCGGGGCAAGCCCTGGTTAGCAAATATTTGATTGGCGGGAAAATTATCGAAGTACTGCTGATGTTCCTTTCACATTGCATCGGCTGTATACTTTTGCTGCAAGAAAACAAAGTAAGGCGGATAACTTGAACATAAAAAACTTCACGGCCATTCTTGGTATTCTACTGATAGTTACAGTAACGGCCAGTCATGCACGACTCAAACAGGGCGAACTTGCGCCATCATTTACCCTTAAAAGCCTTGATGGAAAAGTTGTCTCGCTAAAGAGCCTGCTTGCCAGGGGCCACGTCATGCTGGTTTTCTGGGAAACAGAATGTGTCTACTGTTACATTCATATTAAGGACTTCAATGCAATACACAACAAGTACAAGAATAAAGGACTGACAGTTGCCGCAATAAATATGCTCGGCGAATCAAACGAGGCCATCCAGGAATATGTAAACAACAATAAGATTAAGTACCTGATGCTCTCGGATCAATTAAAAGGTATCGATGTTGCGAATAGCTACAAGGTCATAGGGACACCTACCATCGTCTTGATTGCACCCGATGGAAGAGTGCTTTCATATGGATACGATATACCTGACGTAGCAACCTGGCTGGGTAAATAAAAATAAAAGGCACCGTACTTGTCCTGCCCGGCATTAATGACATTTAATCACTGTTGTGCCGTTAGCTCATGACGAATGTAGCTGGAATATAAGCGTCATGTGCATTTCGGGCTAACCCGCAATCCGGGCATGAAACCGGCAAGCCTGATCATGACACGCGAAACATGCCATCCATGGCGGCTCGGCTGCCGCGTTCGTGCGGCAGACGGTTTTGATCAGGCTTGCCGATTCCATGCCCTCACATTGATATATGCTTCATAAAGTTAACGGCACAACAGTGATATTTAATATCCCCTGATTGTTACATTACCATCAATAATATCCAGATACTGTTTTTCAATCGCCGTAATCATTCTACTGACAATATGCCTGTCTATAAATCTGTTAGCCAGTAAAAACGAAACGGGGGCACAACGAGTTCATTCTTGAATATAGAGGGCGTCTCTCCAGTATAGAGGTCCTTGACCTTGTTGAACTGAAAGGAGGGCAGTTTGCTCAGTCTCGTCAGGTCGAGGTGTTGGGGGGAATAATCAAAATTGACTACGACCAGTATCCTTTCCTCAGGATGGTGCGGGTTGATACGGGAAAATGCACATAAATGATGATTGCCGGTATCATGTAATTGCCGGTTATTGAAATCAGCAAATGCCGGTATAAGTTTACGAACAGCAATCATCTTCTTCAATGCAGAGAAAATCTGCATTTCAACCGTACCTTGTTTATGTCGCAGTTCTGCTTTTTCCCAGTCAATTACCGGACGATGCACCCAGCGACTGTCACCCGCCTTATGAGGGTCATCCCGGTAAGAAAAATCATTGATCGTTCCTATCTCATCTCCATAGTATAGTAACGGAATTCCACCAAATGACATGATCATGCTATGCAACAACAGGATGTGTTTGATGGCACGTTCGATCGCAGCCTTGTCACCGCTTTCCATGGCCGCATCAAGTCCGACAAGTGACGCCAATGACCCCGATATTCTTGAATCTGCTGTCTTTTCATTTGCACCAAAGGGCAAGCCCCTGGCAATCGAGCCATCGAATTTTCCTGTAAAGTAATCTATTAAAAACTTTCGATGGGATTTTGGCTCATAACCAGCCAGAATAATATCATTGTCATCAAAGCCCAGGCCAATATCATCATGGCATCGCAGGTAGTTTAACCAGGTAGCACGTTCCAGCTTGTCTGGCAGATTTTTTATACCCTGATATAACAGCCTTGTATTTTTTGTTGCCACGGCATCCCACAGCAGTGCCATGAAGGTCGCATTATAGGCAATCTCACATTCCTTGGCATTGATTGCATCCTCTCCGAAATATTTGATTACCTCGACAGGCGCTACAATTGCCTCGGCAATGAATAATATGCCCGGTGCGGTAACCTGACAGCAGTCCTTCAATAATTGAAGGATGAGGTGGGCCTCACGTTCATTCTGGCATGTGCTGCCTATTTTTTTCCATAAAAATGCCACGGCATCAAGACGCAGAATATCCACGCCCCGATTACCCCAGAACAGAATGATATCCAGCATTTCAATGAGTACCGCCGGGTTGCTATAGTTCAGATCCCACTGGTAATCATGAAAAACAGTCATAACCCATTTCTGCATTTCCTCATCCCAGGTAAAGTTACCGGGTGAATTTTCGGGGAAAATCTCTGGCATGGATTCTTCAAACATGTCGGGAATTTCCCGATTGTCAAATATATAGTAATAATCCTGATATTTTTTTTCTCCCTGCTTTGCCTTTTTTGCCCAACTGTGTTCATTGGATGTATGGTTCACAACAACATCCAGTACCAGCAGGATATCCCGCGCACGCATTTGGTCGGCCAGGGCCTGTATATCCTCCAGCTTGCCAATCCGGTTGTCCACCTTGCGGAAATTACTCACGGCATAACCACCATCACTGTGTCCTTCCGGACAGGCGAGTATAGGCATGATGTGTACCAGGTTCACGCCCAACTCTTCAAGGTAATCAATCCTGGTTTGCATATTTTGAAGATTTCCGGAAAAGCCGTTACTGTACAATGCCATGCCAACCCATTTCTGGGCGAGGAACCAGTTATGATTTTTTTCCCTGTTTATGTCTGATTTCTTTAACGGGTCCGGGCGCTCAATATATTGCCGGGCCATCGTCTCCACCAGATTCAATGCCTGCGCCCTGAAGTCGTCACGATCACCATACAGCGTATGGAATAATGAGTGAATGGCATAAAAATTTGCACCAAGACGTGTATAGAAATGACGCAGGTCCCGTCTTTTAATATCGGGCTTTAACTCATTAAGAATCTCGTTAAGTAGTGAATGTGATACCTGCTCGTACATACCGGTTTTTTACATAAGGTTCCATGACTGAATCATGGGTTGATAAAATGACATGTCATCCACTGTCGCACCTTGTCTGCCTACGATATGCGATGCAAACGATTGCGCCCTCTCCATCATCAATGACAGTGACCAGCCATGACATATCCCCAATATGAGTACCGATGCAAAGGCATCCCCGGCACCCACTGTATCAACTACCCTGATTTCTTTATCAGGGGTGGCTTCTGCAATTTCACCTGTGGCAGTCAGGGCAGTTGCACCACGACTCCCGCGTGTGACAATAACACCCGTCAGATTATGCAATGATAAAAAGTGACTGATTTTATCGTTGTCGTCTGTGCCCTCTTCAGTCAACATGTTTAATTCGTCTTCATTCAGTTTCACCCAATCGGCATCATCGACAAGCCGATCAACGAGCTGTACATTCCACCAGGGGTCACGTAGATTGACATCTGTAAAAATTATTCCGTTATGTTGATTCTTGAGGCGCGCCAGTGTCTCCCTGGACTCTGCATTTCTGAGTGCCAGGCTACCATGATACAGCAAGGTATTATCTGTTTCCGGTAAGCCTTCAGGGGCAATAAAGTCATAAGCACGGTTTTTTACAATATCATAGTCGGGCTCTCCCGCATCAATCCTGACCTCCACCCTGCCGGTAGCATGAATGGAATCGATCTGTAAAAATGACATGTCCATACCCCTGCCCTTCATGGCCGATATAATCCGGTGACCATCCGCATCATCACCGACCCTGCTGACAAAGCCCGGCCTTTGCCCGAATGCCTGTAGATGTGACGCAACGTTAAACGGTGCGCCACCGAGCATGCTTTTCCCGTCGGGAAAAATATCAAACAGAACCTCTCCAAATATTATCGACTGAATGTTGTTATCCTTCATTACTTTCCTCAATCCATTTATCCATTGCCGGAATAAAATGAATCACACCCTCCAGGATACCGGCACTGTAATTCCCGTTCATCCCGTGGAATCCACCCCTTGCCAGATAAAGCTTGTCCTCGTGACCTGCGCTTTTTGCCATCTCACGGGCCTGCTCGCGTAATTCATCCGAGGCATTGGCGACCAGTACCGAGGGAATATGACTGCTCAGCACCTCCAGATCATTACCACTATCGCCTGCAAAAACAACTTGCCCGGGTAAAATATCCAGCTGCGCCATCAGAAATTCTATTGATTGCGATTTACCTGCGCTGGCAGGAAGTATATCCAGCAGGCCTTTTTGTTTGTCATCATCAATACTCCAGACCAGATTTGAACTGATACCCTGCGCCTCGTATCGACCGCTTAATTCAGCAAGCAGGGGCTCAACAGCGACATTCAGGTCGAGGTAAAAACTGAGCTTATGGGGCCCCTGTTTGGCCGGTTCCTGCAAAGTCAGTCCCTTGATATCCCCTGTCAGTAATAGCAGTTCGTTAGCTGTCTTTCCTCCCCAGTCTGGTTTTATTTTCTCTTCCCAGCTATCCAGGTAGTGCCAGCCTGAATCGTCAGGTTCATAAATACTTGATCCCACATCGGCGATCACAAAACCCGGCAGGGGAAGCCCGAACTGTACAATTGCCTCCTCGACCAATTCCATATGCCGGCCAGTAACATAAACCAGGGTAACTTCAGGATGCTCTAGCAATTTCCTGAATTTGCTCATGGCCCCTGCTGATTCAGGCAGGAGGCCATTGGGAATGAGTGTCCTGTCAAGATCGGTACAGATCAACAACCGGCTCATATTTCCGTAACCTTGCACGCATCAAGAAAGGCATAATGATCGATGGCATCAAGGATACCTTCCGCATAAGGCTTTTCAGCAAAGTAAACCCTGTCCACGTCCATTAAATCCGACAGTTCCTCATCATGTCGATTCGCAACCACGACCGCCTTTGTGTTACCCCGCATCATGTCTTCATCGGCACCCGAACCACCGGCCACAAGTATATTTTCCAGTGGAATCCCCCACTGTTCCGCCACCCAACGCAGTGCATATCCCTTTGAGGCCCTGGCAGGAACAATATCCAGAAACTGCCCGAACGATATAAAAACATTGACTGCTTGCTCATGCTGGTGCAATAAACGATTTATCTCATCTATATCAGGAGAGATTTCAGGATCAATATAATAACTGATCTTGAATTCACCTTGCTCGCTCTTTGGCTGGGCTTTTATTCCCGGCAGTTTTGCAAGAATTCTGCGCACTGCCCTTGGATTCCACAGGTGCTCGATATGATTCGTCCATGCCGTATCCAGAGTCAGATCGGGTGCATAATGAATCTCTGTGCCCAGACTACTGATCAGGACATCGGGTAGTGGAATCCGGTTCTTTTTCATGTCTTTCAAGGCAGAATCGAGTCGGCGTCCGGTCACAATTCCGAACGCAATGCATTTTTTGTTATCCTGAATAACACGTATAAATAACTGCAATGATTCAGTGTCACCCAGCAGACTCTGGTCCAGGTCAGAGAAGATCGCATGACCGTGATACATCGTCGGTCTTCTGTACAATGAGGCTTTTTTAACCGGTACGGTCTGATCGACCAAGGGTGTAATCCTGTCCAGGTACTTGCTTACATGAGAGTCCCATGAGTAATGATCATGTACACCGCGTATTCCATTCAGGGACATTTTTTTCCAGACGGTTTTCTCATTTATCACCTTTAAAAGCACCCTGGATATCTCTGCCCTGTCCAGTGGATTAACCAGGTATCCATTTTTACAGTTGCTGATAATGTCCCTGGGCCCTCCGTCTTCAGTTGCAACGACAGGGAGACCACATGCAGCGGCCTCTATCAGGGTCAAACCAAAGGGTTCAGTCAATGCCGGGTTGATAAATACGCCGCCAGACTGCGCAGCCAGTCGATAAAGTGAAGGTATATCATCTGTACGATGATGTTTCGGGTAGGCAACCCTTCCATACAAGTCCTGTTGGTCGACCATGGCCAGCAGGTCGCTAATAACCTCCCGCGCACCATCATCCAGGTCACTGATGTCATTTCTGTTGCCCGCAATAATTACCAGGTTTGCGATCGCCTGTAGTTCCGGTGATTCACCGTAGGCCTCAATCAGGGTTGATATATTCTTGCGTTTATCCGCACGGGATATCGCAAGGATTACCGGTTTTTCGGGCTGGGCCAGAAAACGGCAAATAGACCGGTATATCGGGGTGTCGTATTCATCACCCCGGGGTGGCTGAAACAGGTTCAGGTCTGTCCCTGGCGGTATAACACACATCTGTTGAGGCTGATAGTAATCATACAGACCATATTGCCCTTCAATCTCCTGATGGGTGCTTGCAATAATCAAGCGGGCGGCACCCAGCGTATCCTCTTCGGCGTTTATACGTCGTGAGATATTATATTTTTTCTCTATGTCATCCGGCTTCAACCCGCTTGCCAGCAGACTTCGCCTTTTTACCCGCCCAAGCGAATGCCCCGTATGCACCAATGGAACCGCAAGGTGACGGGTTAATTTTACTGCCACGTAACCCGCATCTGCGTAATGGCTGTGTATTATATCGGGTAATTTCTCTTGCCCACGTATAAAGTCAAGGGCCTGATCGGCGAAGTTATCCAGGAAATCCCACAGGCCTTCTTTGGGAACATAACCATTATCGCAACAATCTATGCGAACAATCCTCACCTTGTCTGAAATATTCTCGAATGGCCTGGCATAGTCCTTACTGACCTGGGGATCGATGACCTTTTGTGTAAGGAGATCGACCCTGCCTACCCGGTCATTTTTCCCCAGGGCCTGAGCCAGCTCGACCACGTATTTTGTCTGGCCGCCTGTATCGGCATCATTGCCCAGCTCCAGGTTACGACCACGAATAAGGCCGTGAACGCTGATCAGTACGATATAAAGCTTTTCCTTGTTAACTGATTGATTTTTACTCACATAGTCAACTATAACACACGGTAATTTGTGTGCCGGATTTGTTAAATGTTTGACAACACTGGAATGGGTCAGATAAAAAGAGCTGACGTGATACAGAACAATAAAGTATTTTATCGGGGTGTCTGATACACGCCGTTTAAAAAATTACACGGCTTTGTTTTTGGCGGATAGAGCTGACTGCGTTTAAGCCAGTGCTCACCCATTTGTGTCTGAACCTTCACAACCTTATCCCTTACTTCAACTACCAGGCCACAATGAGAGTCATCACCCTCACTAACCGCGGCCCTGAATGCCAGCGCACGTTCTTCCAGGAGATTATCATTGCTTTTGACTTTTTTCTTTTCTTGCTCGGCAGCAATCCTGCTTGAATTCTGTAATGCTTCCTGCGTCAATTGAGCAAAACTCTTTTCTTCTTCAAATAGCGGAATGTCTGCCCTGCTTTTTTGTTGTATCCGGTTATACAACGCCAGCCCGCGACCTCGATTGGTCTCGAAATCAGTAATACTGAAAAATCCTGCCTCAAGCCATTTGGTGGTATTTTTGCCGGTTGCGACCCTGAAATTCAGTGTGGGCGTTTCATAGGTTAAATCATATTTTGAAATCCTGTTACAGTCTCCGCTGGTTACTGAAGGCTTTAACGACGCCATTCCGCGCCATTTTTTCACTATATAAAGCCTGTTCCCCACATAGACATTCAGGCCGTAGTTGTCGCTTTTAAACGAAACCCCTTTGATAGCCTTGATACTGGTCACATCTTTCAGGTAAACACGGTCAACCACCCGACTGTCCTGCGTAATGTCACGCCTGGCGTTTTTTAAAAAGAATTCACAGCGACTGCCAAAATCCACGAACAGGACCGGATAACTGATATTCCGGGTTTGTATGGAGGGCACGCCTTTTATGCTGACTATACTGGTTATCCTCGCTGCCATGTAACCCACGATTTCATTCTTGATGTCTTTGCCATCGTCAGCACGGAGTAAAGAGGAATTCAAAACAAGCAGGGACAGCAGCAAACCATTCAGAATAGCCCGGCATTTAAAATTTATTACTTTCATGACTCTCCATCCTCAATGTTGCCTTATCATCCATTCTTATTAAAACAGAATATATAAGGACTGAATCGTACTGTGTGGCCAATCTTGTGAATTCAGGTAATCAATGAATTGCGGCATACACTATAACATATTGTTTTTAAGAGAAAATAAGGTTTATTTTTATAATAATATAATAATGGCTATTCTACCCGGTTTTTACCCGTGATCAACGACTTATGCCCGTGTCGCCGGCAAACCCGTCATTCCTGAACCAGTTCTTCCAGCTCTCCATCCATATGCAATTCGGTCAACTCGGAAAACCCGCCAATCCATTTACCCTTGACCAGTATCTGCGGTACGGTCCGGGCATGATCCGTTTTCTCCAGCATTTCTTTCAACGCCCCCTGCGACAGATCCACCCTCGCCTCTTCGTAGGGAATCTTCCACTTGTCCAGCAAGGTTTTGGTCTTGTTACAAATCGGGCAGGTACCTGTACTGAATATTTTTACTTCTGACATAAATATAAGCCAACAACAAAAGAAAATATGATTATATCATATACGCAAAATCCAGCGGCTTACGCCCTGGTGTTTTGCATCTCAACTATTTCTTCCAGACATTCCTGTGCAATCTGGCGTACTTGCCGGTCTTCATCATTGAGTAAATTATTAATCGGCCCGGTGATGCCGTCTGAACGGGTTAATGTAAGATAGTGACATGCATCCATGCGGATTACCGGGTCCTCATGTTGTATCAATTTAGCCAGTTCTGGCACGACTTTCCTGATGGCATCCGTATCCTCGTATCTTTCCATCACTGCACTGATGCCAATCCGGACATTCATTTTCACATCATCTTTTATCAAAATTGCAATCAAATCATTCAGGCAGGCCTTGTCATGTTCAAACCATTCCAGCACCCAATCAAGTTTTCCGTTCGACAGCAGGTATTCAAGGTAAGGAGACCTGGCCTGATTGTCTGTAATCAACGCTATCCAATGATCCAGCTCACCCGGTGTTAATGCTTCGTCAAAGATACAGGTTCCCAGTTGAAGCCAGGGAACAGAACGTGCATTGTGCTGTTTAACCAGTTCGGGTGACTGCTCAATATTGATGACATCCAGCCCTTTGAGCCTCCCGTCGGCCAGTCGCTTGTGTAATAACAATTCAAGCGTATGACAATGCTGGCAATGGGTTGATGTTAAAAGCAGTGCCTCAGGTGAATTGATTGCACTCAACACTTGCCCTCCTTAATCTGCTGCTCTTTAAAAAATACACCCCAGTTCCAGGTTGTTACCGGTTCCATATTGGATAATGAGTAAATTTGCACATCCATATCCGGTAAGGTCAGTATCATACAGGTGTGATTATACAGGGTGCTTCCTGGGTTAATTACCAATACATCTCCCAGTTTCTCGGCGAACACCTGGTGCGTATGGCCAACGATCAGAATATCACAGTCGATATTTTCAAGTTCCTTGCGCCAGCGCTCCCTTCTTTCCGGGAAAACATGGCCATCCGGGTCCAGAAGCTTGATCCCGCCATGCTGCGAATCGGGTGGATGGGCATGTACCACCAGAATACGTTTACCTTCAATGGTCAGCTCCAGTGTTCCCGGCAGGCTGTTGATATAATCCTTAATCCTTTCTTCATTGTCCCCATAGTCGAAATCTGATGACAGGTTATCGTGGTTGCCGGCAATGACCTTGCAATCGTTTTCAATCAGCAGATCTATTGTTTGCATCAACTCATCTTCACCATAACCGGCAACATCACCTGCACAAATAATATCGTCAACCCGTTCACGCCTGAAAACAGACATGGCCTCTTCTAATGGTTTTGTCGTTGAATGCGTGTCGCTGATCAGGCCGATTTTTGCTGGCATACCTTTCTGTTCCTCCCTCGTATGGTTGATTGAGATAATCAGGGGTATTCAGAAAAAACAGGTAACCCACCGGCATCACACGACCAATCCGCCCGTGAGTCCCAGAAGATACGCGCCTGTGGATTTAATGGTGGTTCACAATCCAGCGATCCGGCAGGTATCAATACACCATCCAGTTCTGGCACAACCCTGGGCATGGGACTGCCGCATTGCGTACAAAAGCAATTAAAAAACCTTTCCGCCTCGGGTACCTTGTATCTACCCAACAGTGATTCCCCATGAACCCAGGTAATACTGGTAAGCGGCTTTACCAAAAGGTTGCTCGCATGACCGCTGCCAGTTGTTTTACGGCAACGACTACAATGACAGTGATAAAAACGTTCCACCTGCCCGCTAACCTCATATTGAACGGAACCACACAGGCAACTACCTGCAAGCCTTGCTTGTGACATATTAATTTCCTTCTGATTTAACCGGATTATATCCTGACCAGACCGGGTCGAATACATCTCTCATCATCCACCAAAATATCGCTTAACATGCTGATTATATAAGATTTATCAATTTCTATTAGCGGATTTTCCCAGTAAATATAATATTTGCTCGATATATCTTACAATATCATTCAATCTATATTAGAATATAATGGAATTATTAAATTATATTCCGGGGGATACATGAGTAACGTGACTACAAATGAAGATATTATGCTTTCACGGGGCATACGTACCATCGGTCGTGCAACTGATAACGATATAGTAATAGTCGACCCGTCCGTCAGCTCATATCACGCAAAGATCGTCACCTTTTTCGATGCCTCATATATAGAGGACCTGGATAGCTCCAATGGTACCTACGTCAATGGCAAGCAAGTTAAAAAACATGTCATACGCCCAGGTGACAATGTTTTTTTCGGTAACCGCATTTACAGTATTACCAACCAGAAAAAGAACTAGCCCTGCCGGAAATTACTGCTCTATAAAATTTATAGTTACTTCAGCTTGGCAAAAACAATGCTATACATTTGTTTCTATTAAATAAACCAACGTATCTACCTTGTCTTCACTATCCAATATCAAAGGCCTCCCTCGGGGTAAATTCTCGACACACCCCTTCTGGACATATATAATTCCGCTTCCCTCACGCGCCCGTAGCTCAGCTGGATAGAGTACCTGGCTACGAACCAGGCGGTCACACGTTCGAATCGTGTCGGGCGCGCCATTTTGTGATTCAAATCAACCGGTTATAGCGTTCCGCTTGGCCGGTTTTTTTATGCCTGTCCAATAGATACCTGTTTGTCCAATAGAATTGGAATCCCCAACCTTTTGTTAGGGATGTATACGTGCAAGTTTGGCAAGATACTCCCGCTGGGTGAGGGCGCAATCTGCATGCCAGCGCCTGTACTTTCGGCATGTTTGCCGATCTAATATGGTTCATAATTCGATGCAAAATTTGGGTCAAATTTAGATGCAATTCAACAACACCAGAACGTCTTGGACATGCCCGATATTGCCATCACCCAGCGTGTGTATCGGTGCAAACCGGTCCGGATTTAGCCGTTGAAAAAAGGTAGTAGCATCTGAATAAAAAAGGCTCAGAAGATACTATATCTTTCATTTTATCTCATACCTAACGCAGT
>VAOU01072179.1_pt1 | contig 29443 bp, 24 predicted proteins | sample 3393871 | NCBI WGS metagenome assembly VAOU01 (sample SAMN08290440, study PRJNA428436) | hydrothermal vent metagenome | isolation source: Deep-sea hydrothermal vent chimney | place: Atlantic Ocean: South-mid Altantic Ridge | depth 1820 m m
ATTGCCCCCGCGCCCACCGTAACTGCCACCCGAGTATCCCGTCACTTCAACCGTGGGTAACAGTCCCTTACTGCTCACATCAATATTGCCACCGGTGGCAATATTTAAGGTGCCAAGTGTTAGATCCAGCTTGGGCGAATTCGTATCGCTCGCCTCTAAGTGCGTGACGACGCCACGGTTACCCACGGTTAACGTATCCCAGCTTTGAGGGGTATTCAGCGCCAGGGTATAACCGGTGACGTCCAGACTGTTGTTGGCCGGAATTAACTCGCCATAGACCTCGACTACACCTCCATTTGACCCTGTGATCGACTGGACCGTCGTGGTGCCGGTTAGTTGTACAAGCACGTTGTTAATAATCAACGGCTCAGCTAATTCGCCTGTCAACGACACCGGCACACCGCCAACTCCCGTCGTGCCATTGTCATAACGCAACGCACCTAGGGGGGCAGCCTTGTCCTTGGTATAAACCGAACCTGCACCACCGCGCTGGGTGGTGCTTCCGCCAACTGTCCCCCCTTGCGCGATCACCTTGCTGGCATCATTTAAATCAAATCCTTCGAGAGTCCCGTAGTACACCGCAACACGCCCACCCCCACCACCGCTGCCACCAAATGACCCCCGCGCACCATTGGCCTTGATCGAGCCGTTACCTCTTAGAATCCCCACGTCCAAAAGTACCGAACCACCACTGCCCCCACCCGTATTGCCGTTTCCATCGTACTGCCCATTGGCCAAAATGGAACCGTCTAACGTGATGTCGTCGGCGACCAACTTTAACGCGCCGCCACCTCGCTTGAGGTTATTACCCGCTCCACCGGTGCCAAACTCCACCGGCTGCTTATAATCTCCGTAAGTCGGATTAGATGTACCGCTATTGGCATTGCCCCCGCGCCCACCGTAACTGCCACCCGAGTATCCCGTCACTTCAACCGTGGGTAACAGTCCCTTACTGCTCACATCAATATTGGAATTGGCATCAATATTGAGACTGGTGGTGGTGATTACCAGTTTTGATGATGTCGGAGAGGTGGCGTTGGATTGGGTTAACACCGCGCCGTTGATTAGGTTGACGTCAACAAAAGTATGGGCGCCGTCGATTGTTAGCGTGGTGCCGTTTACGGTGATGGTCTGACCGTCATAGGTCGTATCATTGGCGCCGATGGTGGTGGGTGTGGTGAATTCTACCGCCTGGGCAGTGTTTGCCAGAAATGATGTGCAAACGAGTAGACCAACAAACAGCCAATGCATCACAGTGGTGCGAGCACTCACCCGATCTGTCGTATCCATTTTTAAGTTGCTATCAATCATCATCGTTTTCTGATCTTGTTGTGCTTCAACCTTGTCTAATTCATTAGAACCGTAAGGCCCTTACCAGCATAGGCAAAGCGATGAGAACTGGCTTGGGAATTCGATTTATCGACGCCCATGATGCGCATGGCGATATAACGTGACGGACGTTTGGCGAAAGTCTTCTTTTGGGGATCGGCGATCCACCAAGCGCTGTCGTAATAAAATTCGGCCCAGTTGTGATAGTCCTCTGCCCGCAATACAGCACTTTTATTGACCACATAACCCCCCACACCCCGAGCCGGTATGCCATTGGCACGAGACAATGCGGTAAACAGATACATGGATTCGGTGCAATCTCCCTTGCGTTGCTTTAAGGCATACAGGGCGCCACGGTCTTCGCGGATGTAACCACTGTACTTAATGTTGTTGGCGGCCCAGGTGTAGATGGCCTGGGCGGTTTTGTAATCGCTGCCCTTTGAAATATTTTTTGCCAATCGTTGCATCGCCGGGGCATCGCTTTGTATATAAGGAGCCGGTTGCAAAAAGGCCTCGCGGTCATCGACAGCTAGATCATTGGGCTCGTCAGAGAGTGCCAATTGCGCTGTAATACGCACGATCTTGTTGGAGTACGGCGGCAGAGCCTTAAACATAAAGTGGAGCTGTTGATTGCCCAAGGCATCCGTCTTGAGGGTATAGGGATGGGAAGCCTCTAAGTTAATCGTACGCTGGGTGGAGGTGGTCTTGACCGGGGCGTAGGTCCAGAAGGTGGCGTCTTGGATGTAGTGGGCACTGTCATTTTTTACCGTAAAGCTGTAACGAATAGTGCGTTGGATGGGATAGTCGCCCTCCCCAGAAGGCCCCCAAATTATCCACGCCACGGCCAGCACACCGACCACTGCGATGGTCCCACCCATAATTTGCGTGTAGCGCGTATTCACTATAATTGGCACCTTTGCTTGGGGCCCGGGTTGCCCTTGGCCTGGGCCAACATCAAGGTTTTTTGAGATTGGTAGAAGTTACCATAGGCCTTGAGGCCCCCGTCCAAGTAAAACACCTGGGCGTTATCCAGATCATTGGCTAGGGCGGCTAGGCGTTGATTGTTGATGCCCTCCTCGTCTACCAAGACCACAAAGGTCTTGCCCTTTGCCTTTCGCTTGGCCAACTTCTTCTTTAATGCACTCAAAAACCGTTGTTCGTCTTTGTGGTAGGGCACTTTAATCGTGTTTGCAAACAGCTTGGTTTGCGCTTGGGTTTTTGCGCTGCTGATATCGACCATCAGCCAGTGGTCATAGTCGCGCTCGGTAAAGTATTGTTGCGGTGTCAACGCCATTAGGCGTTGTTGCGCCAGGGGGTTGCCCACAGTCGGGCCCTTGGCCCGGCGCCAGGCGTTCATGCCACCATCAAGGATGGATACGGTTTTAAAGCCTGCAGTTTTTAACCGACTCGCGGTCTTGGCCAATGCGTCGTATGCCGCTCCGGTGTCTACCAAGACAATATGTTGGGATTTCAGAAAGCTTTTAGTGCGCAAGGCGTATAGAGGAATGTTGAGTGCCCCAGGTATACGCACCTGTGCAAAGGCTTCGGTACTGCGCACGTCCACCAACACCATGGGTTGCCCGGCACCTTGTTTGAGGCGCACGGCATGGGCCGAAATCAGGCCTTTGGCGTCACGGGTCTTTGGGGTTGTTTTTTCAAGGCTGGCGAGGACCTTTGCCCTTACATCTTTTTGCGCGGTCGGTTCGGCCGGGCACTCATAGACCGGCCCCTTCTCTTGGGCGGCAATATGGCTCGACAACGCATATAACAATACTGCTCCGATTAATTGGGCAATATAGCGAGCATGGTGTTGATAGGCCCTCATCACGGTGTCTCCGCCAGGATGACATCAAAGGGCTTGGAGAAGATGAAAATTCCCGCATCTTCTTTCGGATGACGACGCTCGGTATCCCGGTATTGATCTTCATCCGTGGTGAGTCCCAGTCCATTGGTGTCGGAAAAACATTGGCGGAACCAGCCGCCATCACTGGATTTACGACTTTGCTTGTTGGCCAACATGATGGGTAGGCCCGAATAGGTTTCATAGGTCACCACGGCATCGCAACCCTGATCCCAACCATCATATTGCTCTTCGACGGCAAGGGTCTCGTAGGTCACCGATTTACCCAAGGCATCGGTCAAGGTACCAGAAGTATTGGCCTCGATGGCCAGATAGGCCAGAGTCTCGGCTTGGACCACACTACCGGGCGCGACCTCACTACGCTCCAGAGCGAGCTCAACACGATCTTTTTTAACCTTGCGCACGACTGCAGTCAGCCACGGCACTGAGGCACCATAAACGGGGTCGCCCGTCTCATTGGCCAGCGACTGGATTTGGGCCAACACCACAGGATCTTTACTGAATGCGTTTATAAAATCGACGCGTGTCCACTTTTTCTTGTCGTCGTCCTTATCATCGTCATCCTTGTCATCGTCGTCATCCTTATCGTCGCATTCGTCCTTCTTTTTGTCGTCATCATCCTTGTCCTTGCCTTTGCCTTTCTTTTTGTCGTCATCATTCTTGTCGTCGCAATCGCCCTTCTTCTTGTCGTCATCATCCTTATCGTCGCATTCGCCCTTCTTTTTGTCGTCGTCATCCTTATCGTCGCAATCGTCCTTCGACTTGGCGGATTTGCCGTACTGGGTGTCTGTGGTCAGCACACTTCTCGCTTCAAGACGGGTGCCATCGGGCAATTGATGCACACCTTCATCCAGCGCCAGGTAGCTTATTGTCATAGGTCCGTTTGCCGCCGTGCTGTCGGCGGGCATGACCTGGGCGACATCGAAACCGGATGTGGTTACCGCAATGATGCGCGCATCGGCCGGTTGGGCGCCTGCACTGTCACCTAACAAGAACACCAGCGGTGGTGCAATGAACGGTTTGCGGAAGGACACGGTCACCATGGCCGGTGCCGCATTGTTCGCCGACAGGTTTGCCGTGCCCACCTCGATCATCCAATTCGGACCTTCTGGGATATCATCATCCAGGTTAACAATACCCACCGATTTCGGCGCTAACGCGGCGTATAAAGGGTCTTCGCTATCGGCAAACGATAGATCGATACCGTAGTCCACGTCTTCGTCCTGAGCCTTGTCATCTTCACCCGTCACAGTAATCGTCCGCGGGGCGTTCCAGTTACCGGCAGTGAACTGGATCTGCGGCAGATCAACGACTCCTTCACTGGTGTCACTGGAGGTCAGCGCGATGATCACCGCTGCAGTAGGTTCACTGTTCAATACAACGGTGAAGTTTGCCGTACCGCCCACCTCTGTTGTAATCAATCCACTATCCGGTGTGACCGTGATACCCGATACATCATCGTCCTGGTTGGTGACGGCGACACTGAGCGTAGGCAGTGCTTTATAGATTGGATCGGCACTCGTGCTTAAATCCAAGCTGATCGTGTAGTTTTGATCGCCATCGTCCACGGCATCGTTGACGCCAGTGACGATAACGGTCTGTGGATCGCGCCAATTCGTAGCAGTGAAGCCAATGCTCGGTATTACCGACCCTTCGGTGGTGTCACTGGAGATCAATGCGATGGTCACCGGGGCAGTGGGCTCACTGGTCAGTACCACGGTGAAACTTGCTGCTCCACCGACCTCGGTTGTGATCAATCCGTTGTTCGGCGTGACGCTGACACCCGACTCATCATCGTCCTGGTTAGTGGCGGCGACACTGAGCGCGACCAATCCTTTATAGATCGGGTCGGCACTGGTGCCCAGATCCAGACCGATGGTGTAGTTCTGATCGCCATCGTCTACGTCGTCATTGACGCCGGTGACCGTGACGGTCTGTGGCGTCTTCCAGTTGCTGGCATCAAAACCAAGTTGCGATGCGTTCGTTGTGCCTTCAGTGGTGTCACTGGAGGTCAACGCGATGGTCACCGCTGCAGTAGGTTCACTGGTCAGGACCACGGTGAAGTTTGCTGCACCTCCGGCCTCGGTGGTGATCAATCCACTATTGGGCGTCACCGTTACACCGGACGCATCATCGTCTTGGTTGATCGCAGAAACACTTTGTGGCGCCAAGGCCTTATAGGTCGGATCGGCACTACTGCTTAGATTCAGGCCAATGATGTAATTTTGATCACCGTCATCGACATCGTCATTGACACCCGTGATCGTGACGGTCTGCGGGGTCTTCCAGTTGCTGGCATCAAAACCAAGTTGCGATGCGTTCGTTGTGCCTTCAGTGGTGTCACTGGAGGTCAACGCAATGGTCACCGGCGCAGTGGGTTCACTGGTCAGGGCCACGGTGAAGGCTGCGGTACCGCCAATTTCTGTGGTCGCAAGTCCAGTTGTCGGCGTAACAATGACACCGGACTCGTCATCGTCCTGGTTGGTGACAGTAACACTCAGTGGGGCAAGTGTTTTATAGACAGGATCGGCGCTGGTACCGAGATCCAAACCGATGCTGTAATTCTGATCGCCATCATCCACATCATCATTGATGCCAGTAACGGTAACGGTCTGTGGATTGTTCCAATTTGATGCGGTGAAGTTAATACTCGAGGCCACTGACCCTTCACTGCTGTCACTCGAAGTCAGCGAGACAGTCACCGGTGCAATCGGCTCACTGGTAAGTATCACGGTGAAGCTTGCGGTACTACCGGCCTCGGTGGTGATCAAACCACCAACCGGCGTCACCGTCACGCCAGACTCATCATTGTCTTGATTGGTCGCAGCAACGCTCAGTGCAGGCAGTGCTTTATAGATCGGATCGCTACTGGTACCAAGCTCCAGGCCAATGGTGTAGTTCTGATCGCCGTCATCTACGTCATCGTTGACACCGGTGACGATCACGGACTGCGGATCGTTCCAATTTGCAGCGGTGAAGTTAATGCTCGGGGCTACCGACCCTTCCGTGCTGTCACTCGAAGTCAACGCAATAGTGACCGCTGCGGTGGGTTCACTGGTCAGGACCACGCTGAAGCTTGCTGTGCCACCGGCCTCGGTGGTGATCAATCCACTCACCGGTGCCACCGTCACACCCGATGCGTCGTTATCTGTATTGGTCAACTCAATCGCAGCTGGTGACAAACTGTAGTAGTCAGGATCGATACTCGCGGTGGTCTTGAGTAAGACCGTGTAGGCCACATCACCATCATCAATGGCGTCGTCTACCCCGCTGACGTTGACCGTCTGCGGTATATTCCAGTTATCCGCGTTGAAATTGAGTTCTGCGCTATCGATTGTCCCTTCACTCTCATCGCTCGATTGCACGCTGATCGTCACCGGCCATTGAGGTTGGCTCTTTAAGCTCACTTCAAATTGAGTGTTACCCGCAGCTTCGGCGGTATTCAGCACGCCTGATGGTGTGACACTAATGCCCGGCGTTTGGATGGAGACACTGCCAGGGGCATAGACCGTGCTGCTGGTGTTGCCATCGGAGATCGTGGCATAGACGTAATATTGGCCTTCGGCTATGCCCGTAATACCCCAGAGATATCGGTCAGCCATGGCGTCCGGATTCTCCGCGATATTCTCGGCAATCAATACGCCATCGGCACCGCTATTATCGGTATCGTAATACAGCGCGATGGTGGCCTGGCTATCGGGATCCACGTCGTCCCACTGCAGGGTTATGCTGCCCTTGGACAGGACCACATCGGCTATCGGTGTGATGAAACTTATCAACGGCTGAGCATCAATGCCATTGTCATTGATAAACAGCGCCTGACCCGCATTCCACGCACCATTTACTCCACTGTCCGATTCAGCACGAACGCGCCAGTAAATCCAGGCATCGTCGGCGACGGGCACGGGCACTTCCCAATCGGGTGCAGCCGATGTCCCTTCTGCCAAACCCTGAGTCATTTCGGCATCGGCATAGATCTCAAACCGATATTGCGTTGTGCCGGCCTGGGTATTGGCGCTGGGCTCTACACGCAGTACCGGTTGCAGGCCGTCAACCCATGCCATGGCACCCGGGTTTGCGACCACGGGCGCCGGTACAATGGCGGTGCCCAAATTGACAACAAAGTTCCCTTGCACCCACATGCTATCGGCAATGCCATCGGTGGCTTTGGCGCGCCAGAAATAGCGTTCCCCGTCTACTAAGCCCGGTGTGGTCCATGCGGTGGTGGACGCGCCTTCGCTGACCGGCCCCGATGTCTGCTTTGCCGCACTCACAAAGGTGTCGAACTGGTCAAGCTCGAAGTAGTAGGTCAGTGCCTGGCCGTCGGCATCGGTGGCATTGGTCACCGTGAGCGGAACGTTGGTGACATCAACGACATCATCAATGCTCGGTGACGATATCACCGGCGCGGTGGGTGAGGCATTGGCCGTATTAACAAAGAAACTGGTGGTCTGACTCGCTGCCGCAAGGCCCTGCTCGTCGGTCGCAGTGGCCCGCCAAAAGTACTGACTGCTCTGGGCCAGTGCTGCGGGTAATATCCATTCGGTGGTGCCCGCCGTGCCTTCAACGATGGCCGGTGAACGCATCACCGCTACCGTCATCGCGCTATCGGCAAACACCTCAAAACGATAATTCAGTTTGTCCTGATCAGGGTCATTGCTATTGGTGACCTGAAGCGTAGGCTTGAGGTTATCGACTTGACGCTGATCCATCGGCCAGTTATTTCCAGGTGCGGTGGGTGCCTGGTTAGCCGTATTGACAAAGAACTCGCCGTAGACCCAATCGCTGTACAAGCTACCGTCATAGGCACGGGCACGCCAATGGTACGTGGTGTTATCGTCTAAGGCAGCAGGCAAGATCCAACTGGTGGTGACGCTAGATTCGGCAATGTTCTGCGCGCTGGCGATAAGTTGGGTGAGCCCTTCATCGGCGTAGACCTCGAACTGATAATTCACACTCATGGCAGGCACATGAAGTGTATTGGTCAACTCTAGTGCCGGTAGAAGTTGGGCGACTTCAGCCCCGTACAACGGCGCCAGAATGCGTGGCGCTACAGGACCGGTGGGAACCGTCGGATCAAAGTTATTCTCAAATTCGGCCAGGTCAGTAATCCCGTCACCGTCAAAATCGCCGCTGCCGTCTCGATCCAAATTGCCGAAGTGTTCCCGTTCCCATTCATCTAACAGACCATCGGTGTCCGCATCACCGTTGGGCGTCACCACAATCACAGCCACCTGCGTCACATGGAGTGTTCCGTCACTGGCTTTATAGGTAATGGCATAGCTGCCAGACTGACCCTGCATGGGTGTCCAGTTGAGTATGGCAGAACCATTGCCTTGGTCGGTAAAGCGGGCGCCAGCCGGTAGCGGTGATGCGGTAAGTACCGGAATGGTGCCGTTGGGGTCGCTGGCCTCGACTAAAAAGCCCACCTGTTGCTCGACGTTGGTCGTGCGATCTGAAATATATTGCATCACCGGGGGCTGGGGGCCGTCAAAGGGATCACCAAATTCGATGGTGTAACTGCTGGTGCCGTTGGAATCGAATAAGCGGATAAAATTTTGCCAAATATTATTTCTGTCTTTGCGCTTGGCCAGCCAGGCGTTGGCTTGCAACAACTGTTTGCCGTCCGAGCGAATAACTCGTTTTATTACCTTGTTGCCGTTGTAGGGGTCGGGCAGGCTCACATACATAAAACCTGCGGTGACGGGGGTGGTGAGAATGTAATCTGTGGCTGAGCCGGTTTTAAGTTGCAAGCTTGATGCAGTGGATTGTACCGTCACAGTGGTGTCGGTGCCGTTGGACTCGTAGACACGCAACACATCACCGTCTTTGGCGAGAAAATCCCGCACCCCATCGCGACCCGCAAGGTCTACATGCACGTCACGTACTAAAGTATGGGTATTGACACCTTCTAATAACGAGGTGACTTCGCCCCCCAACTCGTCGGCATGAGAGTATTCCGCAGTAAATTCTACAAAGCGGCCCGATAAGGTGGTCTGCATAATCCAGCGGGCCACACTGGCACTGTTGGGGGCTATATTACCGAAGTCGGCCAGCAGGCTATTGGACACCGGTTGATCATTGACGCTGGTGCCCAAAAGTTCAAAATTGATTAACAGCCCCTGTTCATTCTCGACAATCTTGGGCTGGGCCGATTCAATCTTGAGATTGTTCGCCGTGCCCAAACGCGTATTCTTGACCCGCACCCCGAGGTCAAAAGGCACAATGGGTTCGATCTCGGTGGTCAAGGGATCATCGGCGTAGACATCGTCCGGTAGAAAATAGTCCAACACTAAGCCCGGGGTGGGTTTGACGGTAATAAAGTCGGGGGTCACTGAGATGTCGTTCACCTCCCCGCCCACGGTATAACTGAGTTCAGCGCCTATAAAATAGAGCCTGCCGGTGGGCAGATCACCGGCGGCACCCGGTGCCGGGATAATCAGCCAATGAATGTCCGCAGCGGTGGCCGGTGCCACTTCCCCTGTACCATCAATCGCGCCGATACCGTCCATGGTATCTACACGGATAAAGAATGAGGCGGCAGTATCGTTTGGATCGGAAGTGGCGATCACGCTATTGCCATCTTCATCGGCAAAGGTGACGTTGATACCCACATCCTTTAAGGCGATAGCGTCCAAACCATTGCTGATACGCATGTGGGCATCAAAGGCTTGACGTTCCAGGGTGAGTTCCTGCTTGATCTCTATCTTGACAATGGCACACACTGCTTCTTGGGCCTGTGCCGGCCAGGCCAGCAGCATCAACGGCAGCAGTAACCCATATAAGGGTAAACGCCGGTGATGTGACCGATGGAATAACACCATGGCTAGCACTCCACCCTCAAGAAAACGAGACGAGGCTGCAAAAGTATGCCGGGCGCGAAACCCCAGGCATGGCCCTGTTGGGGAGTTGGGGGAAAGGACAGTGAGTGACCGCCCTTACATAAGTGAACGGAGAATACCGCAGAATGGGTGCGTGAATTTATAAAGACGATAGGAGACGGGCTCAACCCACTGTGACAGGCTGCGATACCGTTAACAAACGGGATTTGATTGCGAACACTAAACTGTGAGCCCACTACAGGCCACTCAGTACGGCCTTCCATCCTTCCTTGAACTCCCAAACTATTGTTGCTTGTTGTGCTTAACCGGGTAGTATTCCTTGCACCCTAATTAGCTCAATTTTTATACGTGATAATTATAGCCATAACAATATCATTGTAGTCAAGCAAAACTAGTCCACAGTATTTATCAAGAGTTTGTTCTAATTGATTGAATAACATGGGTTTACTGTCCAAACACCATTTTTTTATCCAGCCTGCTTCAAGCGCGCGTGCGTTCTAAAATACACTAAAAGTAGATCGTAAGGATTCGATCCATCATCAAAAACCAAAGACACAGAACGGTCTACGACAAGAATCACTGCAGTGGACTGCAACACAGATGGGGCATACCGATACCGACTGGACCTTCACCGCCATAACCTACGGCCGGCTTAAAAAAGATGATGCTCCGATGCGGGAAACAAGGTCGTTGAACGCTGGAGAAAAACCACTTGGCAATATTCGCACCGGCGCGTGGGTACGAGCATGGGAGAAAGCAGGCTTGCCAACCGAACCCGGCATCCTCAAAGGTGTGCATAATCTTCGTCACACGTTTGGTCGTCGGCTGAGGGGCGCAGGTGTTTCGCTGGAAACCCGGAAGGCGTTACTGGGGCATGCTCATGGCGATATCACGACGCATTACTCTGCGGCTGAGTTACAGGAATTGTTAGATGCCGCCGAGAAAATCGTGGACAGAGGCATTGCCCAAACGCCGACACTGACGGTTCTGACAGGCTACAAGGATGAAAGTGTCGGAAAAAGAAAAAGGGTTACGGAAGGAACCCTGTAACCCTTTGATTTAATGGCGCGCCCGGACGGAGTCGAACCGCCGACCGCCTGGTTCGTAGCCAGGTACTCTATCCAGCTGAGCTACGGGCGCGTTGTCAAGTGATCTTACAAGATGGGCTGCGTTGTTTCACCCAGACTCATGGACTAGACCAGGAAACTTTTGGCGGAGAGAGAGGGATTCGAACCCTCGATGGAGTTTAACCCCCATACTCCCTTAGCAGGGGAGCGCCTTCAGCCAACTCGGCCATCTCTCCAAAAATCTGAGGGCGAAGGATAGCTTGATGACGTATTCTGGTAAAGATTTATATGTAAACGCCGTGGCTATTCGTTACCGAAGTTATTCTCACTCTTGGCGGCTTGCTCCTGCTTGATACGTTCGTAAATCTCCTCACGATGTACGGGAATATCTTTCGGGGCATTGATACCGATACGTACCTGATTACCTTTAATCCCCAAAACCGTCACCTGAACGTCGTCCCCTATGTTCAGGGTCTCTCCAATGCGCCTCGTCAAAATCAGCATCGTGCTGTGCTCCTTAAAAATACATCAAAACTAATGAATACTCACCCCTGTCTGATAACCTTACGCGGTAATCAAAAATAGTCGCTGCTCTGGCGCCAACAACCGGGGCCACAAACTGCACTGTGTGGGGGAACTACGGATAGAACGGGTCTACCTGAATAGGCAGTGTCAGCGCATATGCAATTGGACAGAACCGTACTGCTACCACGCGCCAGATTATACACTAACTACCCCTTTTGTAATCACTGCGGCTGGGATGCCGTCATCGACCTTCCTGTACCTGATCCAGCCCGAACACCTTGTGCAGGGCCCGAACTGCCAGTTCTAAATACTTATCGGCCAAAACCACTGAAATCTTAATCTCTGAGGTCGATATCATCTGAATATTAATCCCCTCTTCAGCCAGGGTCTTAAACATGGTGCGGGCCACCCCGGCATGGGATCGCATCCCCACCCCTATCACCGAGACCTTGGCAATATCGTCAGCCCCGTGCACCTCTCTCGCCTTCACGTTTTTGGCGATTTTCTCCAATATTTCCATGGCCTTAGGAAAATCGTTGCGATGAACAGTAAAGGTAAAATCGGTGCTGCCGTCCTCGCCCACGTTCTGGATGATCATATCCACGTTGATGTGGGCATCGGCCACCGGACCCAGAATCCGTACGGCAATACCGGGCTCATCCGGGACCCCCAGGATAGTCAGCTTAGCCTCGTCTCGGTTATGGGCAATGCCAGAAATTAGCGCCTGTTCCATATTGTCTTCCTCATAGCTGATCAGGGTGCCATCACCGGCCTCAAAGGCCGATAAGACCCGTAGGGGTACCTGGTATTTACCGGCAAATTCCACCGACCGGGTCTGCAATACCTTGGCCCCCAGGCTGGACAGTTCCAACATTTCCTCCACCGTAATCCGCTCCAGGCGTCTGGCCTCGGGCACGATGCGAGGGTCGGCAGTGTAAACCCCATCCACATCGGTAAAGATACGGCATTCATCCGCCTTTAAGGCCGCCGCCAAAGCCACCGCAGTGGTATCCGATCCGCCCCGGCCCAGGGTAGTAATATTGCCATCGCAGTCCACGCCCTGAAATCCAGCCACCACCACCACCCAGCCTTCAGCCAAGTCGCGGCGAATGGGTTCGGCATCAATCTCCACGATTCTCGCCTTGCCATGGATATTATCGGTAATAATACGCACCTGGGCACCGGTATAGGACCGCGCCAGGCAGTCTCGTTTATTCAGCGCCATGGAGAGCAAGGCAATGGTCACCTGCTCCCCGGTAGACAACAGCACATCCAACTCCCGGGGCGAGGCCTTGGCATGGACTTCGGCGGCCATCGCCTGTAGCCGGTTGGTCTCGCCACTCATGGCAGACACCACAACGACCACATCGTGGCCCTCACTGCGGATGTTCGCCACCTGTTCGGCCACCGCATCAATACGCTCGATGCTACCAACAGAAGTCCCGCCAAATTTTTCTATATATAAGGCCATTAGGAAAGAAGTGCTTCGGTATGATCGTAAACTGCAGCCAGGGCCGCATCCAAACCCGATTCATCACTGCCACCGGCCTGGGCCATATCCGGCCGTCCACCGCCCTTTCCACCCACCTGTTCGGCAACCATAGCAATCAACTTGCCGGCGTGCACTTTTTTGGTGAGGTCATGGGTGACCCCAGCGATCAGCACCACCTTACCATTGGCGGCAGAACCCAGCACAATCACGGCACTGCCGAGCTTGTCCTTGAGTTGGTCTACACTGGTACGCAGGGCCTTGGAGTCAGCGCCTTCCAGGCGTGCCGATAACACCTTGATACCCTTGATATCACGGGTGGATGAAAGCAGATCGCCGCTACTGGCATTGGCAAGTTGCCCCTTTAGGCGGTCCACTTCCTTTTCGAGACTGCGGTTGCGTTCCACCAGTTGCCCCACCTTGGCTTCCACATCCTCCCGCACACCTTTAACCCGTTGGGCGATGCGCAACAGGGCGCTGGACTCGGCGCGGGTAGTCTCCTGGGCCACCTCACCAGTAACCGCCTCGACACGCCGCACTCCAGCGGCAATACCGGTCTCAGCGACAATACGAAATAGCCCAATATCCCCGGTGCGCGTCACATGGGTGCCACCACACAATTCGGTTGAAAATCCCCCCATAGCCACCACCCGTACCCTGTCAGCATATTTTTCCCCGAAGAGGGCCATGGCCCCTGATTTCTTTGCTGTTTCCAGATTCATCACCTGGGTTTTCACTTCCCGGTTGGCGCGAATCTCCAAATTGACCCGTTGTTCTATGGCCATCATTTCGTCGTGGGTCATCGGGCTGGAGTGGGAAAAATCAAACCGTAGCCGATCGGCGTCTACTAATGACCCCTTTTGCTGGACATGATCGCCCAATACTTCCTTTAGGGCGGCATGCATCAAGTGGGTAGCAGAGTGATTAGCTGCCGTCGCTAAACGTAGTATCCGATTAACCTCGGCATGGACCTGATCACCTACTTTGAGGGTACCTTGGGACAGGCGCCCAATATGACCCCAGGCCACACTGTTTAATTTGCGGGTATCACCTACATTGAAGACCGCGTCGCCACTGTGCAACCGGCCTTGATCCCCTGCCTGGCCTCCGCTCTCGGCATAAAAGGGCGTCTGGTCCAGCACCACAACCGCTTCAGCTCCAACCTTGAGACTATCGACGGATTTAGCCGCCACAAACATCGCCACAATCTTGGCATCGTCTTCGGTTCGGCTATAGCCGCTAAACTCGGTCAGAATGCTGTTATCGAGTTTCAGGTTATCGTCCATCACAAATTGACTCGCGGCCCGGCCGCGGGCGCGTTGAGCGTCCATGGCCACCTCGAATCCAACAGTGTCAATCTGTAAACCCCGTTCACGGGCAATGTCAGCGGTCAGATCGGCGGGGAAACCGTAGGTATCGTAAAGCTGAAAAACCACATCACCGGTAATCATTTTGTTTTTACCCTTGAGCGAGGCGATGTGTTGCTCAAGGATTTTCAAGCCCTGTTCCAGGGTCTCGCCAAAGCGCTGCTCTTCTTGTTTGAGTTCGTCTTCTACTCGCTTTTGTGCTTGCTCTAGCTCTGGATAGGCCCGGCCCATTTCCTTTACCAACGGTTTGACCAATTTGTGAAAAAAAATGTCGCCTCCCAGTTGGCGTCCATGGCGAATGGCGCGACGAATAATACGACGTAACACATAGCCCCGCCCTTCATTGGAAGGGTTAACGCCGTCCACAATCAAAAAAGCGCAAGAACGAATATGATCGGCTATGACGTTCAGGGATGAACTAATGCTGCGGGAGGCAAGGATGCCGGGAGCAGCGACGTTCAGAGATTTATTGCTTAAATCATCAGTGGCCAACAATTTTGCCGTTGCAGCTATCAGGTTTTTAAACAGATCGATATCGTAATTTCCATACACCCCTTGTTTGACCGCCGCCAGACGTTCCAGACCCATGCCGGTATCCACCGAGGGCTTGGGCAAGGGTTTCAGCTTGCCGTCTTTGTCCCGGTTGTATTGCATGAACACCAGATTCCAAATCTCTACATAACGGTCGCCTTCCGCCTCCGGACTCCCCGGTGGACCCCCGGTCACGGCGGCGCCGTGGTCATAGAAGATTTCAGAACAGGGGCCACAGGGACCGGTTTCGCCCATGGACCAGAAATTGTCTTCGCCCGAAATACGCACCAGACGTTTTGGGTCGATGCCTACTTCCTTGAGCCAAATATCTGCGGCCTCATCGTCATCCACGTACACCGTGACCCAGAGCCGGTCGGCTTCAAGGACCATGGTCTGGGTCAGAAATTCCCAGGCGTATTTAATAGCGTCGCGTTTGAAGTAAGCACCAAAGCTGAAATTGCCCAACATTTCAAAGAAGGTGTGGTGACGGGCGGTATAACCGACATTTTCCAGATCATTGTGCTTACCGCCGGCACGTACGCAACGCTGTACGCTGGTGGCGCACTGATAGGCACGCTTGTCGACACCTAGAAAAACATTCTTGAACTGCACCATCCCCGCATTGGTAAACAGCAATGTGGGATCATTTGCAGGCACCAGCGGACTACTGGCCACGACCTCATGGCCATGACTGGCAAAATAATCCAAAAAAGCCTGGCGTATCTCGGCGCTAGTCATATCACTCTATTTGCTGGATTGTGGCTACCGGGTTGAATGGGGATGGTTCTGAACTGATAGCACTAGCCCATAATTTGGGCGTTGCCATGGCAACCACGTCGTTAACAGGATTCACACATATAGGGCTGTATTGTCTGATTGATTTGCTCGCGGGTAAAGCCCCGTTGTTGCAAAAAACGCATGCGCTTGGTTTGTTCCCTATAATCTTGGGGCACTGCACCGCAGTACTTCTTCTGATAAACTTCTGCGGCGTAATTTAACCAGTCCGGGTGGCTGAAATCCACCCACTGTTCAATGAGCTCTTCGACCAGCCCCTTTTCCCGCATCTCCATAGCGATACGCACCGGACCATAACCCTTGCGGCAACGAACCCTGAACAAGGCTTCTGCAAACCTTTGATCTGATAGGAGATTATCCGCAACCAGGCCCTCAATGGCCACATTGGCCTGGTCAGGATCAAATCCTTTTTTGATGAGCTTGGCCAACAACTCCCGGCAGCCGTGCTCGCGGCGCCCCAACATGTCCATGGCGATACACCGGGCACTGGCTGGACCGGGGCTCTGCTGAGTAGAGCGGATGCTCAGGCCTTCGCCTCTTCCGGCAAATCGGCCTCGGTCTCCACCTCTTTTAGCACGACGACGGGCTTGGTGGCCTTGATCGGCTTGAGGCCCAGGGCCTCACGCACCCGCGATTCAATTTCGACGGCAGTTTGCGGGTGCTCCTTCAAGAATTGACGGGCATTGTCCCGACCCTGGCCAATACGATCTTTTTTGTAGCTATACCAAGCACCGGATTTGTCGACGATTTTGTGGTCCACGCCCAGGTCAATGATCTCACCTTCGTGGGAAATGCCTTCGTCATAAAGAATATCGAATTCACATTTCTTAAACGGTGGCGCAACCTTATTTTTCACCACCTTGACCCGGGTCTGGTTGCCAACCACTTCATCGCCCTTTTTGATGGCGCCAATACGCCGAATATCAAGGCGCACTGAGGCGTAGAACTTGAGGGCGTTACCACCGGTGGTGGTCTCGGGGTTACCAAACATCACCCCGATCTTCATGCGAATCTGGTTGATAAAGATCACCATAGTATTAGAGCGCTTGATGTTGGCGGTGAGCTTACGCAGGGCCTGAGACATCAACCGGGCCTGAAGACCCATATGGGAATCCCCCATCTCACCCTCGATTTCTGCCTTGGGGGTCAAGGCCGCCACCGAGTCGATTACGATCACATCCACCGCCGCAGAACGCACCAACATATCGGCGATCTCCAGGGCCTGCTCACCGGTATCCGGTTGCGACACCAATAACTCGTCCACATCCACCCCCAGCTTGGCTGCATAGGACGGGTCCAGGGCATGCTCGGCGTCGATAAACGCTGCGGCCCCACCCAGCTTCTGAGCCTGGGCAATCACCGACAAGGTCAGGGTGGTCTTACCCGAAGACTCGGGACCGTAGATCTCGACCACCCGGCCCCGTGGCAACCCGCCTATACCGAGGGCAATATCCAGACTCAACGAACCGGTGGGTATCGTGCCGATGTCTTGCATGAGATTGCCATCTCCCATGCGCATCACCGCTCCCTTGCCAAATTGTTTCTCGATTTGGCTCAAAGCCGCAGTCAGTGCTTTTTGTTTATTCGCGTCCATTTTTCTCTCCAAGTTAATGAATTATCACACATCTACCAAGACCTGAACTAGCTCGCTCGCTCCAGGCCCGATTCTGCCCCATCGGCCAGTGCTGGCCAGCGCTGCAACACTTCATAATGGCCCCCTTGGGACTCTAAATGGGAACGGACCAGACAAAGCTGGTTCACGCTCCAATCAATACCCTTAAAATCCAACTGGGGTAGACAACGCGCCTTGCGCACCAGGCTCACATGGGCCTGAAAAGGGCGGCTCTCTACCCTGAAACCATGATCACCCAAACCATCACGCAACTGGGTGACCCATGCCAACAACGCCGGGGGGGTGGAACCACACCCCACCCAAACAATCTTGGGGCGTGGCCACCACCCGAGCCTGTCCAGATGCAGGCCAAAGGACCGAATATCGACAGAACAGGCCACCTGGATCACCTGATCCAATTGATCCGCAGTCACCGCACCCACAAACACTAGGGTCATATGGATATTCGCTGCCACCGTAGGACGGCCCTTACATTGTGTGACACAGTCGTGGGCCACCTGGGCCAAGGACTGCTGCTGTTCCACATCTGGCCACAGGGCCAAAAAGACCCGTTGGAACTGGGAACTCACTGGCCGGGTGGCCATATTCTAATTCGCCGCCTGTTCCAAGTGCGCCAGGATACCCTGAAGTGCGTGGCCTACCGCCTGCTCCCGCACAGCCAGGCGATTACCCTGGAAACGCTGTTGGCCACTATCCACAGCGGCGTCTTTTACCGCCCAGGCGAACCACACCGTACCGACAGGCTTGGCTGGGGTGCCCCCACCCGGTCCGGCGATACCGGATACTGCCACGGCCACATGGGCCTGACTTTTATGTAGTGCCCCCAAGGCCATGGCGATCACCGTGGCCTCGCTCACCGCGCCCTGCTCGGCCAAGGTCTGTGCTGATACCCCCAGCATGCCCTGTTTAGCGGCATTGCTGTAGGTGACAAATCCACAGTCAAACCACTGCGAACTGCCCGCCACATTGGTAACGGCTTGGGCGATACCCCCGCCGGTACAGGACTCCGCCGTGGCCAATAACCACTGACGGGAGACCATCAATGCACCGATCTGTTGGATCAATCCTACCAATTCCACTTTTTTATCTAGCGCCTCTTTGTTCTTGCCTTGCTCTTGAACGGGTACGGAGACCCTTTTGCTCAGTCGCCCAGTTGGGCTCCTAGCCCAACCCAAGGTCCCCAATTTGGGGGCTTGCATCTGTCTACAGAACATTCTATCCTAAGTGAGAACAAAAAGAGAACACTTTTTATGCCAACAGATCGCGAACGCCAGACATTCGAGTTTGTCCGCGCCTACACTGCGGAACACGGTTTCCCCCCCAAATTGAGGGAAATTGCCTCTCATTTGGGGATCCAGTCCCGGGGGACCGTGCACCGCTACCTGAGCGCATTGCGGGAAGCCGGATTGATTGAGATCGAGCCAGAACGGGCCCGAGGCATTCAGGTCACTGATCCCATGGAACTGGCCATGGAGTTAAAGGGGTCTGAGGAAACCGATGCGACGGGTCCAGGCACCCTGCCCCTACTCGGGCGCATTGCCGCCGGTGTGCCTATAGAGGCCATCCCCGGTCAAGACCGTATTAATCTTAGCGAGTTTTTTGTCCGCCCCGGCCGTTTTGTGCTCCGGGTTCAGGGTGATTCCATGATGGATGACGGCATCCTGGATGGCGACATGGTGATTGTGGAAAAACGCGATAGCGCCGATGATAATGAAATTATAGTGGCCCTCATCGACCTGGAAGAGGCCACCTTAAAACGCTTGCAACACAACCCGGACGGCAGCGTCACCCTGCATCCCGCCAATCGTGACATGCAGCCCATGCGTTACAGCGGTGAGCGGGTACGCATACAGGGCGTGGTTGTGGGGCAATTCAGGTCCTACTGTTAATGGACCACAGTTGTTATTGGCCGCGGGCGTTTTTATATTTACACCACCGTCCTGTCAAACAGCAGGTGTTGCAAACATCGAAACGAGACACACCCAAGCTCGTCCCCGGCTTAAATCCCATGGTACGCCAGCTGTGCCATGACGTCCTGAATATGAAAAAGCCGGTGATACAACAAGATGCCAAAGGCATCTGGCTCGACATCACCCATTGGCAACCCCGTCATGGTACGCCGTCACATATCGCCCGTGCACTACGAGATGCCTGGCTAAAGCAACCCACCGCCCTACCGGTCACCCTGGGTGTTGCCGCTAACCGGCATCTGGCCCGCTTCGCTTCGCACTGTGCCACCGTTGACGAAATCCATATGCTGCCGCCCTGGCAGATCCACGATGATCGCGATCAGATTGCCATCAACGACGTGATTCCCCTGGACGCATCTCAGAATCATCTGCTCCAGTCCCAGGGGATTATCACCCTTAAAGATTTGGCCCATTGCCCTTTCGACAGCTTACTGCGACGCGCACCACCTCTCGCGAAACAACTGTGGTCACTTTATCAAGGCCGAGATCAGGATATTACTGTTGAGATGCTCAACCAATCTCATAAGATGGCCTTGATACTGCCTCCCAATACCAACAGCCCTAAAACCTTAAGGCGTTATCTACAACGCGCCTGTACCAGTTTAAATCGGCAATTGAATCAACGTCAACTGATTGCAGGATGTTGTCTCATGGCCCTGCACCTCAGCGGCGATCAGGTGCGGCTGGCTGAAAATACAGAATCCGGGTGTTCCCTAACCAATGAGGATAGTAACGGCATTGACCTGTTGAACATGGCGACCACGTTGCTCAAACAACATTGGAATGGCCGAGCGGTCACTGAAATTCTCATCAAGGTCACCGCATTACGGCATTGTCACGGTCAACTGGACATGTTTCGCGATGCTGGTCCCGCCCTGGCGGCCTAGATTGTAGGCCTGCAAATCCGAGGACAGTGTTTAAATAACCACCCCGCCGCAAGCGGACGGGCATTAATAGTAGATACGAATTTATTCGCACGATGCGCGTAAAAATTACCACCGTTGTGCGAATAAATTCGCACCTACAGATTGTAGGCAAACCACGGGGAATACACCCTCAGTGATTAAGGCTCGCTACTGGTCTTCTACTTTCACTAACCTCGTAATTCAAAAAACCTAAATCTGCCGAGCACTATCCACATCCAGGGCAGTGGCAAACGGTGGGTCATGATCAATACTGGTTGCCAAGTTGTAGGCCGCTGTCGGTGCCATATTGGCGGTCACCATTTCAATGCCCGAGATTCGGCATATTGAATTGACAGACACCAACCAGTCGTAATAGATATTATCGATGATGGGTACATTGGACAAATCATAAATCAGACGCCGGGTACGGTTGCTTTGTAAGTGGGAAATCAACACTTCCAAATAAACTCCAGGTTGGGACGGGTCCAGCCCATCACCCGGTTCAAGCAATATATTGCCACCACCAATGGTCGTCAGATGCATGCCTGCAATCATTCTATCCGGATCTCTTTAACAGCGTTTAATACATTGGGCAAATTTTAAGTCTGGGTGGCTGCACTGACGGTAATGCCCAAGCGGCGAAAGGCTTCTTTTAGTCCGTCCGATAGCGATGCCCGGGTGGTCACGCCGGACAAATCGATATTGAGGCTGGTCAGGGCCCGCGCCACTTCCGGTCGAATGCCGGTGAGGATGGCCTCTGCACCCATCATCCCCACCGCCCGCACGATTTGCACCAAATGATGGGATACCTGGGTATCGATGGCCAATACACCGGTGATGTCCATCACGATCATCCGCACCCGCTCGGACTCTATTCGCGACAACAGAGTCTCCATGATCATCATGGTACGGGACGAATCCAGGGTGCCAATAATGGGCAGGGTCAACACACCGTCCCAGATCTGGGTAATGGGTGTTGACGTCTGCCGTATCTCGTCTTGTTGTACCTGTATGGTGCGCTCTTTCTCGGACAGATAAAAATGAAACACATCAAGGACAATCTCACTAAACATTGAAGCCAACACTAACAAAACTTGTCGGCTATCATCAAAACTGATGCTTTCTTCCTGTTTCAGACCGTTGATAAACACACTTTGGAGAAATTGGATGTAACGCACCAGCTCGTTAAGATCGCCGCCACGCATTTGCATTTGTTGAGCGCAGGTTGAAAAATACTGGCGTAAAGCCTTGTACTCAGCGCTATTACGATCAATGTCATCATCGGCCTGGAGCAATACCACAAATAACTCTAAAAATTCCAGGGTGTAGTCACTGATTTCTTCTATGGTCAACAAATTTGTTTTACCAAAAATGTCGCGGCCACGGTTTTCGATGATTGTTGAAATATTACCCATGTTGAGCATGAGTTGATCAATGAGGATTTGATTCACTGGCCTTCTCTTGCTCTCTGCTATTTCCATTTTCTCTGCCGTTTCCATAACAAAACCTCCTACCTCTTCAATGCATGTACGTTGGTCGAATGATGAACAAGGAGCGATCATCATTGGTACGTCCCATTACCTGGCCAAGAAACAACGCGACCATCTGTGGATGTTTTGAATACAGGTTCGGGAACTGTTCTACCGACCAGGTGGTACGCAGACCATCTGTGGCGGTAATAAATATGGCGTGTCTTTCAACTGGAAAGATTTCGGTTTGGGCGCGCTGCTGGGTCTGCCCAAGAATTCCGGATTTTAATCTCATGTGTTTTTTTCCACGGTTAGAGCAGGAAAAAGCTGACATATCGCCCACGCCACAAAGACAAAGCTCGTTGGTATCAATATCGACATCAGCCACCAGGGCCACGGCGCCGCGCCTTTGGCCTACATGTGCAGCGACGCGCTGGAGAATCTCGTCAATGGGGCTTTGGGTATCGAGCATAGCGTCAATGCCGCGCACGGTCTCGGCGGCTTCCCTTCCGTGACCGAGTCCATCTACATGCAACCAGCGCAGACGCTTGTCATTAGTCGTGAAGGCAAGACAATCACCGTTGTAAATATCATCGTGGTAGGCGCGTACATAGGCGCCAATCTGATAGGATCCCGGAAGATGTCTTTTTTTTGGATCAACATAAACCCGCGCCCATATGGCCACACCATGCCACGCTGACCCGGTGCGAGTGGCGCCAGTTATAGTGTAGATCTCACTTTCATGCGCCATGCGCCGGATTGCGCCCAGGCCCTTGCCCATTGTGCCGCCGGTGGTATAACCATCGGCTTCGGCAATGGGTAAATCCTCGATCCCAGGCCCATAGTCCAAAGCAAACAAGTCCAGCGCCTTGCTCGGTTCGTTCGTCTCCCATAATTGCACCACTCCACTACCTTCAGCGTACTTAAGTTGATTGGTCATCATCTCATTGCAGACCAACTCAGTCTGCTCGCGCATGGCATCTGAAAGTCCCATACGGCGCGCTACCGCACGTAATTTGGATCGCATCACAATAGGGTTGCTCCTATTTGTAATCGGTTGTTCCATCAACAGGCGCATCATCGCAGGCGATTACTGGTTCACCACTACCGGAATGGAGGCAATGCCGATACACCCACGCCCGCGATGCTTGGCGTCATATAATGCAGCATCGGCCCGCGCCACCAGAGACACACTGTCTTCAGCGACCTGCATCTGGGCAATGCCAATACTGACTTTGTTGTCCATCCATTTGAGTACCGAGTCGCTTATCCGATTGGCGACGTCCATACCAGAAAAGACTATAATCGCAAATTCGTCACCCCCTACTCGACAGGGAAAGTCTACGTGTTCCCTTATGGCGCCGCGCATCGCATCCGCCATTTTCTTGAGGTATTCATCACCGTGCTGGTGACCATAGGTATCGTTGATCTGTTTAAACTTGTCCAGATCAAATAGCACCAAGCTCAATAATTCAGATTGCCGCTGGCAGCGCAGGGTTGCTTCCTCAAGACGCTTGTCGTAGGCCCCCCGATTGAACAGACCGGTAAGGCTATCGGTCTCGGCCCGGCGCTCGGTCGCCGAGAGCTCCTTCTTCTTCTCTTTGAGCGACGCCTCCAATGTGGCCATCTGAGCCTCGGCATCCTTCATAAAGGAATCCAAGCGCCGCTTGATTTCCCTATTGCGTATTTGCAACAGTTCTGGGTTGGCAGATTCGGTCATCATGGTCAGGCGCATGGCCACTTTGAAAACATCATCCCTATCCGGCTGATCTTTAAATTGAACAATTGGCATGATTTGTTCGCCGGCCTGCAAAATGAGCCGATCCCGGTCCAGACCCAAGACCACCTCTGTCAGCTGATCGCTACCAGTATCCAAGCATCGCAATGCACCCACTCCCTGGGTAATCGCCACCACCGCAGCAAAAACATTACCCCCCAAGGCCTTAACCGCCTCAAGACAAAATCGATTCAAGCGCTGATAGTCGGGCTCAACACCCAGTGACAATGTGAATAGTATTTCGATCTGTTTGCCCCCAGCGGCCTGAAAGTCCCAGGTCCCGGTCCGAGCGCCAACCGCCATCGGCGCCTGGGATGCCCGCTCACCATATGGCCACCGAAACCGGCTGCCTGTACACACTGGGTTATCGGCGTTGACCGGCCAATCTGTAGGGGTTTTTTTGAATGGGCCGCCTTTACTACAGGAAGGGGCTAAGGACGGTCTTTCAAATCCCGTTGGCGCCGGGCCTCATACAGGCACACCCCGGCGGCCACAGATACGTTAAGGCTGGTAACCTCACTGTGCATAGGAATTTTGATCAACAGATCACAGACCTCTTTGCTCAGTCGGCGCAATCCCTGTCCCTCTGCTCCCAACACCAGGGCCAGGGCGCCCCTAAGATCGGTATGGTGGACATCGCTTTCGCCCCTTTCATCCAGACCCACCAGCCACACCCCGGCCTCTTTGAGCATCCGCAGGACCCGGGCCAGGTTCGTCACCTGAAACAGGGGTAGAGTTTCCACCGCCCCGCTGGCGACGCGATGCACTGTGGCGGTGAGCGGGCTGGAACGATCCCGAGGGATCACCACCCCATCCACACCCACCCCTGAGGCAGTACGCAGACAGGCCCCCAGGTTGTGGGGGTCTTGCACCCCATCCAACACCAACAGAAATGGAGGCCGCTCAAGGGATTCCAGGAACGACATCAAGTCACCCTCACCACGAATGGGCAAGGGCTGGCACCGCAACAGGGCGCCTTGGTGACGCCCCTTCTGGCTTAGCTGGTCTAGCTTTTCCTTCGGCACCCAGCGCCAACGTACCCCATTGGCCTCGGCCTGCTCACGCAAGCTGTGGAGACGTTGATCACGGCGGCCTTCGGATAACAGCAAGACGTCGATGCGCTCTGGATGTCTTTGTAGCGCAGACTCTACCGGGTGAATACCGAAAATAACATCAATGTCAGGCATTAATTAAAAAAGATACAAGTGACAAGTAGCAAGATACAAGAGAAAAATAATTTGTATCTTGCATCTTTCCACTAAAAGTCTATTACAAGTTAACGTTTTCGCCTTTTGCGCTCTTTGGGAGCTCGACCAGACTTCTTAACCCGTTTGGCCCCCTTCTTTGTCTTTTTAGTGCGTTTATCCCGCTTAGGGTTGCGTTTCCTGCCACCCTCACCGCCCGGAGAAGATTCGATCTCAAAGTCGATACGCGCCTCGTCCAAGTCCACCCTTACGACTTTGACCTTCAGTTCATCGCCGAGGCGAAACACGTTGGCGGTATGTTCTCCGATGAGCCGGTGATGGGCCGGATCAAAGTGATAATAATCATTGCCCAAGGCAGTCACATGCACCAGACCCTCGACAAAAATTTCTTTTAGCTCCACAAAAATACCAAAACCCGTCACCCCGGTGATCTTGCCTTCAAAAACCTCACCGACCTTGCCCATCATGAATTCCGCCTTCAACCACCCGATGACGTCACGGGTGGCATCGTCAGCACGCCGCTCGGTCATAGAGCAATGTTCGCCCTGTTGATTGACGCTGGCCTGGGTCTCTTTATCCTTGGCGATGGGTTTACCGCTAATCACATGCTTAATAGCGCGGTGTACCATCAAATCCGGATAACGCCTGATGGGCGAGGTGAAATGGGTGTAATTCACATAGCCCAAGGCAAAATGTCCTACATTATCGGGGCTGTACATGGCCTGGCTAAGACTGCGTAGCAACACGGTCTGCACCAGAGCGATGTCACTGCGGCCTTCCAACTGGTCGATGAGATTGCCATAGTCCTTGCTGTCGGGCTTGTCACCACCGCCCAGGTGCAATCCTAACTCACCCAAAAAACTGCGCAGGTCTTCCAGCTTATCGGCACTGGGTCCTTCGTGAATCCGGTACAAAGAGGGGTGTTTATGTTTCGCCAATAGATCGGCAGCACAAACATTGGCCGCGAGCATGCATTCCTCAATCAACCGATGGGCATCGTTGCGGACCGTGGGCACGATACACTCAATCCGCTTGTTGTCATCATAGACGATGCGGGTTTCGGGCAAATCTAAGTCTACTGCGCCCCGTTTGTGGCGCGCGGCGCGTAAAATTTTGTACAAATCATAAAGCGCATACAGGGAGCTCAGTACAGGCCGATGACGTTCAATCAACCCTTGGTCCTTGTCTATCAAAATGGCCGCAGCCTGATTATAGGTCAACCGCGCCTGGGATCGCATAACGGCTTCGTAGAAACGGAAACCCTTCACGATACCTTGCTGGTCAATATCCATATCACAGACCACACACAGCCTGTCCACATCAGGGTTGAGTGAACACAGACCGTTAGACAGCGCCTCCGGCAACATAGGAATCACCCGCAGCGGGAAATAAACCGAGTTGCCACGTTGGTAGGCCTCTTGATCCAGATCGCTGTTGGGTTGAACATAACTGGATACATCGGCAATGGCTACGATGAGGCGATAGCCGTTCATTTTAGACTCACAGTACACCGCATCATCAAAATCACGCGAGTCGACCCCATCAATAGTCACCAATGCCAAATCGCGCAGGTCCTGGCGATTTTGTTTTTGGTCTTCAGGCACCTGGGCAGGCAGGGCATCGGCAGCCGCAGACACCGCCTCGGGCCACTGAACGGGTATTTCATGCTTGCGTATGGCGATTTCCACTTCCAGACCCGGCGCCATATGGTCGCCCAATACCTCACTAATCCGTCCCGCCGGCCGACTACGCCGACTGGGTTGAGCCACAATCCGGGCCACCACTATCTGCCCGTGTTGCGCGTCACCTCTCTCACCGGGGGGGATCAAAATATCCTGGGTAATGCGTTTGTCATCGGGGACCACAAAGTCCATACCGTTCTCGTTGATCAAGCGGCCGACAATGCTGTGGTGGTGATGCTCCAGCACCTCAACGATGGCGCCTTGCCTGCGTCCGCGATGATCCACCCCCACCACACGCGCCATGGCACGATCACCGTGCAACACCTGGCGCATATCCCGAGGCGCCAGGAAGAGATCTTCGCCACCCTCATCCGGAATCAAAAAGCCAAAGCCATCCGCGTGCCCCATAACACGGCCACAGATCATGTCCATCTTGGCGGCCACCCCATAGCGTCCGCGGCGGTTCTTGAACAGTTGCCCATCGCGCTCCATGGCGCGCAGGCGGCGACCGAAAGCCTCGATATCCCGTTCGCCGGTCACAGCCAGTGCCCGGCAGATTTCCTTAAAGGCTTGTTGCTCGCCTATGGCGCCCAGGTGGTCCAGCACCATCTCACGGCTGGGTACGGGGAATTTATAGGTACGGGTTTCCCTGTCGATCATGGGGTCGACAGGTGCATCCTTGTTTGGGTTTGACATGGAATCAGTCTGTCCGGTAGAGTCCGGCCCGCTCGGGGCTCATGTAAAGCAGTTAGTGAGTATGGTGCCGAGCCAGCACATGCCGAGGTGGCGGAATTGGTAGACGCGCTAGCTTCAGGTGCTAGTGGGGGCAACCCCGTGGAGGTTCAAGTCCTCTCCTCGGCACCATGTCGCTAGACTATCACAGACCATCAGAAACCGCCAAAGATGCTGTATTTACAGTGTTTTTCTTCTCTCAAATTTTCTGTTTCGTTGTCACTCATTGTCTCTGATTGTCGCTTTTGTGGAACGTGGGTGGAGCGCAGATCGGTGGTTTTCTTTCCCAAAGCCGCATGTTCAGTGTTCATAATTTGCTCTCATAGATCTCGTTAACCGATGACGAATGCGTGCGCATCCTTCCATGCAAAGCCAGTCGAACAAACTGCATTGACGCACTCTCTTTCGACTCAACAAGTTGCCGAATCTGACCGGCCACATCGTCAACTTTATTCAACCTGAATGCCGCATCCATCGCCCGATCATAAGCCTCCAGAACATCGGCGCTGGTCACTTCGTAACCCCAGCCCTCAGTCAACCAACGAAGGGCAGCCATTGCGGAACCGAGGGCAAATACCGGCTCCGTGTCGAGGTAATCCCTCGCCGCCCTCGTCAGCGTTTTCGGATCACAGTGGCTCCGGTTGGCGAGCTCCAGCGCCAGATCAAAAAGTTTGATCTCCTTGGCCGTGGCAAACCACTTGCCTTCTTCTCCTGGTGTAGTGGCAATGAGATCAGACAGAATCTGTAACTTGTCCTTCATGGGATAGTGCTTTGCGACCGCGCGAAACCGGGCGATATAAGAATTGCCCACTGCGGCGCTCAATCCGTAGCGCTGATAGGCCTCCTCATGCAGACCGGACGAGATCAGGATCTCCTCACAAGCCTGGTCGATCACGGAATCTGGCTGGTTCAATCCTCGTGAGCCCTCAGCATACTGGACAGCGTCCGCTTTCTTGCCCAAAGTCAAAAGCGCCTCGACACCATAGCGCCGGTAATGCCACATGGGGTGGCGATCCAATTCCAACAGTTCAAATAACTCCTGGTGCCGCCCGGCCACCAGCAAACAGGACAAACATGCCGTCGTGCCGTGGAAATAGTGGCCTGGATTCGGATCGGACCAACAGAACCGCAACGTGGAAACCAGATCATCGGCCCATTTCCCGGCGACCTCTACCGAGCCACAGATCTCACCCCATCGGTCACCGACCAGGCTGAGGTAATCGACACCATCATCTGCCATGGCCTGCCAGAGCCGGTCGAGCCATTTGCTGCGGGTCTTGTCGTCAGCGGGTGCTTCGACGATGATCGGGATCAACGTATCCAGCGCCTTGTAGACGGCCGACCCCAGTGCGCCGCTGGAAGTGTCTATGTGCTCCAGCGCCGGCCAAAGTTTCTTCATCAGACGAACCACACCCTCCGCGCCAAGAACCGGATCTTTCTTCGCAACCTTTTTTATTTCGGAAACGGCTTCCCGCAGGCGCTGACAGGCCAGTCTCGATGCATTCCAACCGTAGGCGCGGGTTCGGAAGCGTGCGGGGAAAATCCATTTGTGTTTACTGCGAGTCATTGTCCGGTTCAGCTACTCATCCATCGATATGCTCTCAATTTCTGCCTTTTGTGTGTCACTCAACGTATCGTAATAGCTTTTCAGGCTGGTTTTCTTACGCTCGTCCGCCACATGCAGCACCTTCTTTACCATCCGATACAATGGTGACGTAATCGTGCCCCTTGCGGAAGGAGGTTTCATCTACGCCAATGCGTTTCGGTGACTCCACTTGGCGGCGCGCCAGCCCGCGCTTAACCGCTCGCTGCATGATGCCATCGATCGCATTCCAGCTTAATGACAATTGACGTGACACCGCTTGGATTGAAGCCTCATGGAGCCAGTCAATCACCAGCGCCTCATACAACGCGGTATACCCCGAACCCAGCTCCGCCCAGGGTACATGTACGGACACTACGCCATGTTCCGCGCACTGGACCCGGGGCAGGTCGGCCACCAGTAGGGTCTTGAGCTGGCAAGTGTCCAAGTGCCGCCACTGTCGGCGGCGCTTGTCGTAACCGGGGCAACGGGCCCCACATTTAGGACATGTCTGCTTGGCTCCAGATTTTTGCTCCACATAAACCTTGACCTCGCCCGCCTTGATGTCCAGTTCAATATCAGACACCTCCCACGGCGTCTGAATGCCCAATATCTGTCTATATAGCTCTTTGTCTCTCATGCCCCATACGGTAATCTACCCACTCGATCAGGGGAAGAGCCA